>SMFF01000020.1_pt1 | contig 45600 bp, 58 predicted proteins | sample 2456181 | NCBI WGS metagenome assembly SMFF01 (sample SAMN10132611, study PRJNA489261) | soil metagenome | isolation source: day120 antibiotic-loamy sand soil ammended with raw manure from dairy cow... | place: USA | collected 2015-04-01
CTAAACACTTCATAGATGGCCGACACGGAGCCGAAATACGAGTGCTTATCGTTATAAACAACGTGATAAATAGTACTTCCGTTCATATTGAGAGTCTTCATATATACAAAAGTAGTAATTATATTTAATATAACTACTGAAAAGCAAGATTTAACTGTATAATAATACGCTATAAAAAACGCCGCCAGCCCGCGAACTTCTAAAAGTGATTTTTATATATAAAATTACGGGACGTTTCTAAACGCTTTTAATTCGAACCCAAAAGTTATAACAAATTAATATATAGACAGATGTAAGCGAAAAGACTAACCCTTAGTAAAGGGTTAAGTAAGTGTTAGCTAACGCTTATGTACGTGTACATGATAATGTTATTGTATTAAAGGGGGTGTAGGGGGAAATTGAAAAGTTAGGAATTCACTTTATATAAATTCGTATAGATTAAACCAACGAAACAAACCCGCAGGAGCTACACGATAAAACTTGTGGGGCTTTTCACACATAAGTGGGGTATTTGCACAAAGCGGAATAAAGAGAGCATTAAACACCCCTTTAAATAGGTTTTTGAAGGACTGTTGAAAGAAGTTTAATAACTTCCCTTGTTATTAGGCTATTCGTATTATAGTAATACGTTATTTTTGTGTATATAATTCATTAAAAACTATACACGTTCAATTAAAACCTAATTCCACAATGAAAGAAAAGATTTTAGCATTACTTGTTTCAACATTTCAAGGCGTGCGTAAAGACGGCCTTAACCAATTAGCAGCCGCAATGGCAATGCAGGTTAGCACCGACGACGAAGCAAACGAGGTTGTAGGTAAACTAACCGCCGACCAAGTTAACTCATTTGTAAGCGACTGGCGAAAAGAAGCGGACGCCGAAATAACAAAAGCGAATAGAACTTACGAAGACGGCCTTAAAAAGAAGTACGACTTTGTAGACAAAGGAAAAGGCAACGAGGACACGCCACCAAGTGACCCACCCGCCGAACCTACTGGAGCTTTAGACGCGGCCGCAATTCAAAGAATAGTTACGACAGCCGTACAAGCAGCAACTACTCCGTTATTGGAAAAGGTAGCCGGCTTGGAAGGAAACGCAACTAACGCCAACCGAAGGGAATTACTTGTAAAAGAATTAGCCGAAGTTCCCGAAAGCTACAAAAACAAAGTTTTAAAAGACTTTGATAGAATGGCCTTCGAAGACCAGGACACTTTTAACGAGTATTTGGACGACACGAAAAGCGATGTAGCCAGTTTCGGCCAGGAATTAGCCGATAAAGGATTAGGACACCAAAGCCCGCCCATATTTGGAACCGTGAACAAAGACGGGGTAAGCCAAGGAGTACAAAGCTACATTAAAGACCAGACCGACGAAGGGCAAAGCCTTGGCGGGAAAGAAGTTTAACTTAAAAATTTATCAAAAAGATGAGTTTGATTATTAAAAAACAAAGGGACAAACGCGTTATATACGCCTTTACCCATAAACTCGCAGATATACCCGGCGGTATTACCGTAGCTACAAAAGACTTCACACAAGCGGTGCTTGCAGAAGGTACACCAGTAGGAAAGGGAGACGGCGGTATATTTCATATTGTAAAAGTTGCAACCTTAACGGATGCAGCAACCACATCAACAACCGACTACAAAGTAGCCAAAGGGCACAACTTTAAAGTAGGCGAATTTGCGATGTTGAAAGTAGGCGGTAAAGCATACGCTATAACCGAAATTGACGCTACTACAAGCGACGCTTACGACACTATTAAAGTGGGTACTACACTTGGAGTAACCGGAGCTAAGGGCGACGGTATTTATCAGGCAGCTGCAGAAAGTGCCGGTACAAGCTCGAAGTTTCTTTATGATCCGGTAGCACTTGTAGGAGAAAGCTACGATGTTGAAAAGCCAAACAACTTGTTTGTGAACGCTTGGACTATTGGCCAAATTAAAGAAGCCAACATACCCGGAGTAGGCGCGGAAGTAAAAGCAAAACTTTCCGGTATTTCATTTATTTAAAAAAGGTAACAAGACATGCAAAAATCATTGATGATAGGCATATCCGAAAAGGATATGGGCGCAGTAGTAAAAACATACGACCTTAACGATTTTTATTACCCTACACTTTTCCCATTAAAGCAAAATTACACGCTTTCTTGGAAGGGCTTAGAAGCTCAAGTGGGGTTAAGAATTGCGGGCGACCTTGTAGCAAGGGGTGCTACTATTGACAAAAAGACGCGCGAAGCGATAGCAAGATTACAAGGGGACATTCCTAAAATTGCTATTAAGCGCACAAAAGACGAAAACGAGTTGAACGAATACGACGTAATGGTCGCAATGACTTCACAAAACCCGGACTTAAAAGCATTAGTAGAAGCTTGGGCCGAAGATACAGAATACTGTTGGAGCGGCGTAGGTGCGCGTTTGGAGTGGATGGCGTTACAAACAATATCAAAAGGTAAGCTAACCCTTACCAACGATAATAACAGTAGCGTAGTAAGCGAGTATGACGTGGACTACCAAATAGACGACAATAAATTAGGTTTTCAAACCGGGTCGGCTTCTTGGAGCAATACGGCGGCTAAACCTTTGTCGAAAGACTTTAAAGGAGTTGTTAAGACAGCTAAGGCGGCCGGCATTTCTTTAAAATTTGCGTTTATGAACCTCGATACTTTTTCTCTATTCGTAGAAACGGAAGAAGTAATTAAGCTTTGCGCTTCATTTGCCAACAACGCGCTGGGTATAGCACAAAGTCCAAGTTTAGAACAAGTTAATAACGCTTTGCGCGGACTTGCTTATTTACGCGGTTTACAAATTGTTATTATAGACCAGGATATAACTGTGGAACTTCCGAACGGCGACCGTAAAACCGGCAACCCTTTTGAAGACAACGTAGTTATGTTTAGCGAAACTAAAGTGTTAGGTAACACTTACTGGAAGGAACCAGCCGACATGAAGCTAAATGGCTCTGTGGCCCTTAAAGTAATGAACGGACATACTTGTATTAAAAAATACAGTACGGAAGAACCGATAGAAGAAATAACAGTAGGATTGGCGAACGCCTTCCCGGCGTGGCTTTCTTCACAACGTAGTTACTTAATGGCAACTGATAACAGCACTTGGAATAAGTAGCCAAACAATTAATACACCAACTACCTAAAGAGGGGAAGCCTTCGGGCTTTCCTTTTTTTAAAACTTTGCCCCATGACATATAAAGAGTGGATGACTAAAACAGCGGCTAAATTTCAACTTAACGCCGACGACGTAGAATTATTACTTTGCAACCAAAGCGAACTAATTCCCGATCCAAGCGCGAACGTAGACGTTAGAACCGCAAAAAAAGCCCTTTGTTTAGAGTTTGCAACGGTTATACCGATGGCAAATATAGGGGAAGGCGGTTATTCTATTAGTTGGAACTGGGAAGCTATTAAGTTTTGGTATAACGTAACTTGTGCCGAAGTAGGCTTAGTACCGGTAGGAAGGCCAAGGATTAGAAATAGAAGCGATATATGGTAGTTATTACTTATCAATACCCGCAATACTTATACGCATTTAAAACGGCGGAATCTACACAAGGGCCTAACGGTTCTTGGACGGAAGAAGCCGCTACTTGGGAGCTTAAAGCAGCATGTAGGGAAGAAACCAACGGCAAAGGATCAGAGATACAAACAGCCGACGGTACTGCCCTAATATTTGCGTCGCTTATACAGATACCAAAAGGGACTAAGCGCATAAACGAAGGTACGGAAGTAATAGTAACCCGGGAAGAAGTTCCCGTATTGGAGCTTTTAGATAACGATTTTATAACAGCCGGAAAAGCTGCGGGTTTAATTGTAGCGCGCGGCGTTTGTCAAAAATATGATTACGGCCGCCTTCATTGTAGAATGTGGATATAGAACAAGAAAGTTATGATAAGCTTTAAAACCGACGATATATTATTTGAAGTATTAAACGCTTCCGATGAACTAACAAGTTCTATTAACGGCGGTATTTACGTACAAGGCGAACGTCCGGATAATTCAGAGAAAGAAGATATTGTAATAAACAACATATCTATTACCCACGAATTACCCCAAAGCGGCGTTTCTAACGTAAATATACACGTAAAAGACCTTAAGGTAAGGATTAGTGGACAAGAACAAAGGAAAGCTAATAGGGAGCGACTAAGAACGCTTACCCACTTAGTTTTAGACACACTAAAAGCGGCCCGTATTGAGGGGCTAACCTTTTGGGTTACGAACGAAACCGTTATAAAAGAACCAGCTGTTAACCAGCATTATAATAACCTTCGTATTAATTGGAATATACATTAATTAAATAAACAATAACATTATGTCAATAGTAACATTAGGACTTTCAAAAATTGAAGTAGGCGCAATAGACGCCACTGGCGGAATGGGGACAACCCTCGCGGCTCTTGGATTTACCTACCAAGACACTTGTAAAATGATAACTGACGACGCGGAAGAGACAGATCACTTTGCGGAAGAGCAAGACGACCCTGTAGTAACCACAATTCGTGGCGGAAGAACAAGATTCAATTTTTCCATTATGGATGCCGACCTGCAAGTATTGCAAACCCTTTTAGGCGGGGAAATTACCGGAACCGGACCAACTGAAAAGTGGGAAGCACCCGCAAAGCTTCCGATAATTGAAAAGTCGGTAAAGATTACACCCGAACAAGGCCTGCAATTTGAGATACCGCGAATGAGGTTAGTTTCTAAGTTTAACGCGGAATTCAGCAAAAAAGGAATAATGCTAATAGAAGTAGCCGGAACAGTTTACACCCCAACCAAAGCCGGGGAAAGTAAAATGACCGCTTCAAAAATAGCATAAGTAAAAACAGTTTTTAGTGATTACCCGGAAGCCCCCAAATTAATATAAAGTTTCGGGGGCTTCTTTACATATAGAGCAAATGGTAGATAACGAACAAAACAAAATAGAGCTGGAACGGGAACAACTTAACATCCTTATTAGAAGGGGCGTAAAATTTGAAGTTGTAAGTAAGGTGCGCAAAAGAAAGAAAGGGTTAAAAGGGTATTTCGGGAAGAAAGTTATAGTAGAAGAATTATTAAGCTTCGAAATACACGAACCTACACTGGCGGTACTTGACCGCATTTGTGAACTTTCGTTAGACATGGTAATAGACGAAGAAGCCATTAAAGACGAAATAGTAATAGCGGAAGCGAAAAAGATTACTAAACAAAACACTTTAAAAATGGCGCGCTTAATTGCGGTTGCGGTACTTGGAGAAGACTACCATATAACAGAGGTAACACCTTCCGGAAGGTTTAAAAGGCATAACAACGAAAAAGAGTTAGATCGGCTAACAAACATATTCTTCCACAATATAAAACCCTCCAAACTTGCTTTATTAACTTCCACAATAACCAATATAAGCAACTTAGCGGATTTTATAACCTCTATGCGATTGACAAGCGGCGCACGAACAACGAAACCGATAAAGGGTCGTATAGAGTAACCGGACTAAAAAGCCCCTTTGGACGCCGCGGCTCGATATGCGCCCGCTACGGTTGGACTTGGGACTACTTACACCACGAAATAGCGTGGGGAATTGTAGAAAGAATGCTAATAGACGCGCCAAACATAGAAGAAAGCGAAGGCGAAGAAGGCGAAGAACTTAAATTGACTTCCGAAAACGCCGACAAAGTTTTAGAAATGATAAACAACATAAACCGATGAATATAAAAGGTGGAGCTTTAGAATTCGACATTATAGCGAATAGCGGACAATTAGACAGGGCTTTAGAAGAAAGCAAAGCACGCGTAAAGGGTTTTTCAGACGCAACGGTAGAAGGCGGCGAACAAATGGATATAGCATTTAAAGAAGCCGCTACACAAATAGGACAAGCGTTTAAAGACATAGACGTTATGGCTGGGGTTCATAAAACCGCTATTAATAGTCTTGAAAAGGAGTATAGCGAACTTGGAACTGCAGCTGCCGCGGCATTTAGCAAAGGAACGGCACAAGGCGACCGGGAGTTTAGAGCCTTACAAAAGAAACAAACCGTAGTAAAACAAGAACTAACCCAACGTAAAGAGCTATTACGGGAAGTAGAAGCTACTGCCGACGCCTTAGCAAAAGAAGAACAAGCCCTTAACAAAACAAAAGACGCTACTGAGAAGAACGCCCAGGCACAAGGTATGCTTAGAACGCAATTAATGAACGCGAAAAACCAGCTTGCAGAAATGGAAGAAGCCGGACAACGCGGGTCGGTTGCATATAGGGAGCTACAAAGAGAAGTAGGACGACTTGCAAACGCAATGGGCGACGCTAATACTCAAGCTAAGATTTTGAGCCACGATAACGCGGGGTTACAAGGCGTAATTTCGGCCGTTGGGGGCGTTGCGGGGGCTTTTTCAGCCGCTCAAGGAATGATAGGTTTATTTTCGGGCGAAAGCGAAAACCTACAAAAAGTAATGTTAAAGGTTCAGAGCCTAATGGCTATTACTATGGGCTTGCAGCAAGTAGCCAACACCATTAACAAAGATTCTTACTTTACTATTGTAATACTTGGGGGAATAAAGGAGTGGTGGTCTAAGGTAGTAGCTAAAGCCACAGTAGTGGAGACAGCCAACACAGCGGGCACAGTAGCCAACACAGCTGCGCAAAAAACACAAGCCACAGTTACGGCTTCTAATATAACAACAAAGACCGCCGACACCGTAGCAACCGGCGCACAAGCCACAGCGGCCAAAGCCGGGGCACTTGCAAACTTAAGCCTTGCCGGAGCCTTCCGCTTAGTTGGAACCGCAATTAAGTCTATACCAGTAATGGGGTGGATATTAGCCGGCATATCGGGTATAATTTCACTTGTAACCATATTTAGCTCTAAAGCCAGGGAAGCTAAAAAGGAGCAAAAAGCCTTTAACGAAGAAATAGCAAAAATAGCCGGCAAACCCATAACAGCTATAAACGAATTATCGGTAGCCTACAAGAAGCTAACCGATGACATGGTAGCAAAAGAAAAATTTATAGAAGACAACTCCGAAAAGTTTAAAGAATTAGGAGTAAGTATTAATTCAGTAGCCGAAGCGGAAAACCTACTTATAGAAAATACAGACGCTTTCATACAAGCCCAAATAGAAAAAGCAAAGGCCGCCGCTTTAATTAATAGCGAAAAATACCAAAAGGAGCTAACAAAATCTATTGAAGCGGACATTACGGTAAAAGAAGAAGGCGAAAAGTTTAAAGGAATGACCGGTAGGGAAGCTTCTTATAAAGTTGAAGACGGGAATGTAATAGTAGACGGGTCGAAGAAATATAGTGACGCCGTAACTAAAAGAGAAAAAGCCAACGAAAAGCTAAAAGGCATGTACGAACAAGCCGCTATTTATGAAAAAGAAGGCTCGGACTTGCTTAAAGAAGCCGGCATAAAAGGGGCCAACGACTACTCGGACGGAACCATAGGAGCCATGGAAGCCGTAATAGCAAAAAAACAAGCAGCATTAAAGGAACTTTCGGATCCGGAAGAATATAAAGCAGCCGCAAAAGAAATAGAAGACCTGCAAACTAAAGTAGCAAGTATAACCGGGGAAAAGAGAACTGGCGGGTCTGATAAAAAAGAAGACCCGTTTAAAAAGGAATTAGACGCAAAGAAAAAAGCGTATCAAGAATACTTTAGATGGATAAACGCCGGCTTGGATAAAGAAGCCGCCGTAGAATTTGAAACACTACTGGAAAGCGGAACCAGTTACAAAGAATACCTTCAAAGCAAGTTAACCGCTTTACAAAACTCCGAAGACAAAACAGCGGAAACATTAAGTAAGATACGATCGCTAAACAACGAACTGGCGGAAGAAACCAAAGAAACGGTTTTAGGCGAATTCGAAAAGAGCTTACAAAGCGAACTTAAGAGTGCGCAGTCTATAATGGAAATGCTTAACATATTGGAAGAAAAGCGGAAAAACTTAAGCGGGGACGGAACCGAAGTAGACACCGCGAAAGAAGAAATAATAGACACCGCTCAAAAAGAAGTAGGAGTAAAAGCGGAAGAAGAAACAAAGCAGTTATTAAGCAGTTATGCCGGTTATTTAGGCGAAAAGATAGAGTTTGAAGCCAAATATGCCGAAAAGAGCCGACTTTTGAACGAAAACTTAGCAAAAGCGAAAACCGAGGACGACCGACAAATAGCATTAGAAGCATTAAAAGGACTGGAAGAAGACCGGAAGAAATACGCTAACCAAACCGGCGACTTAGAGTATGACAAACTTTTAGAGCAATATAAGACCTTCCAACAAAAACAAGCGGACATAGCCGAAGAATACGACGCTAAAATAGCCACAGCCAAAGCAAACAATAACGCCGACCTTATAGCCAAATTACAAGAAGAAAGGGACAAGGCGTTAAGCTCTGCAGCCTTAGACGAGTTGCAAAGTTCCGGAGCTTGGGAACAACTATTAGGGAACCTTGACGACCTTACAACTTCGCAACTTGAAGCCTTAATAAAAAAAATAGAAGGGCAAAGAGCTCAATTAGGAGTAGATATGGATCCGGCGGACTTGGACGTAATACTAAACAAACTACAAGCGGCTAAAAACGTAGTTCAAGAACGAAACCCATTTAAAGCATTACGGACGGCTTTAAAGGACTACAAAGCAGACGAAAGTAAAGCCAACCTAACTAAGGTATTTACAAGCGTCGCGGCTTCGGTGGACTTGGTGAAAGGTTCTTTTGATTCAGTAGTAGGCGGACTTGCAGATATGGGACTGGCGGGTGACGAAGTAACTCAACAATTATTAGGGGACATTTCAGAAATGATGGGTTCCGCAGCCGACTTAGCTACCGGAATAGCATCCGGGAACCCCCTACAAATAATACAAGGGAGTATCGGGCTTGTTTCTTCCGCTTTCAAAGTGTTTAATGTACGAGATAGAAGGGCCGAAAGGGCTATAAAGAAACACGCCGAAGCCGTTAAAGATTTAGAAAGTGCTTATAACGCGCTATCCTGGGCGGTAGATAAAGCATTAGGCGAAAGCGTGTACGATTCGCAAAAAGCATTAGTTAGAAACCTTCAAAAACAGCAAGCTCATTTAAACGAAATGCGAAAGGCGGAAGAAGGTAAAAAGAAAACTGATAAAGATAAAGTTAACGAGTATAAGCAGCAATACGAAGAATTAGGAAGACAAATAGAAGACGTTATAGCAGACATAGCCGCATCTATTACACAAACAACCGCTAAAGACCTCGGGAACGAGTTAGCCGACGCAATAGTAGAAGCCTTCGGCAAAGGGGAAGACGCTGCAAAAGCTTTTGAAGAAGTAAGCCGGAAGGTTATGCAAAACGCGGTTAAGAACGCTTTAAAATTGCAATTCTTAGAAAGACCGCTGCAGGATGCAATAGCTCAACTTCAAAAAGACATGGGTTTTGATGAAAAAGGGGGCGGAAGCTTCGACGGATTAACACCAGGCGAACAACAAAGATTTAAAGACGCAGTAGCTAATATAGGCGGTAATTTTGCGGAAGCGATGAAAATGTACGAGGATTTATTTAAAGAAATAGACGACGCCGCCGATCCTACTACCAGTTTATCCGGAGCTATAAAAGGAGCCAGCCAGGAAAGTATAAACCTATTAGCGGGGCAAACAAACGCCGTACGAGTTAACCAAGTTGAAAGTATAGAGATAATGCGCAACCAGCTTTTACATTTGGTAAGTATAGACGCTAAAGTAGGAGTTTCGAACACTTACTTAAAAAGCATAGATGGTAAAATAAGCAGTAACACATCCGATCCATTACGAGCGGTAGGAATAACAAATTAAGGTTATGGAACAAAAGGCAATAACACAATTATTAGAAAAGTTAGTAAAAAAAGGAGTTTGCAAAACCGGCAAAAGATACCTAAGCACGACAAAGAAAGACTTTGATACGCTTGTAAAAGTTTGGAAAGGTTGGCCGGAATACTTTTGTGAGCATTCGCAAACTATTGTAGAAGTATTAAGGAACACTTTAGACGGCGAAACAAAAAAAGCTTTAAGGGCTAAAAACATCTTCTTTGATTTTAAAGGAGACGTTAAATTAGATTCAGACACTGCGGTTTTCTTCGTAGGAAATTCAAAAGCGGAAGTAGAATTAAACACCCTTGCAATGGTAAAGATATACTTGTTTAACGAAGCGGAAGTAGATATTACTTGTAGGGAGAACTCTTACGCAAATATAGAAGCATACGACACAACCAAATTACAAATAACTAACGAAAGCTTCATAACCTCTGCAGTATATTCATACGACAGATCGGAAGTAGAAATAGCAGGAAAAGCGAACCTCTTTAACAAAGAGTATAAACGAGGGCAAACATTTAACGGAAAAGAAATAATTTAAAGCTTATAACAATGGAAGACAATCTAATTTTAAACATACCATTCGACGAACCCGCCGGTTCTTTGATTGCTTACGATTACAGTAAAAACCGCGCAGACGGAACGGTAATAGATTCCGACTTTGTGCCTGGTAAAAACGGGAACGCTATAAAGTTTAACGGCCCCGGACATTGTGATATTGAACAAAACCCTATTAACCTAACCAAAGATTTTACTTTGTTAGTTTGGCTTAAACGCTTACCATTCCCGGATGGCTTTACAGGTAAAAGTATAGGTTTTTTTGTTTGTTGGAATAAAATAGAAGGCTATAAGGAACGATGGATAAAGTTGGATGCCGGAACTTGGGGTTACTGGGCTATTGTTAAGCAAGGTTTAGAAATAAAGCTACACTTAGATGGCAAATTAATAGAGACTATAACGCTTCCGGAAGAACCTACCGGCTTTTCTTTGCTACAAGACATATACAGTACTGAAAACGGCTACGGGTATATAAACGACTTTAAAACCTACAACAAAGCTTTGACAAATGCGGAACTTAGGGAAAGTGCCGCGCCATCTTCATTATCTTATAGCCTTGACGGTATAGATTTTAAAGCTTGGGACATTTACGTAAGCGAAAGTAACGGGCTGCTTGACCGCCCAAAACTTAAGGCGGGTTTAAAAATAGACTGGGACGACTACCACGGGGAAATTATAGACTTGAAGAATAAACGCGTAGAAGCGCGAGAAATAACGCTTAATTGCTTTATGAAGGCTACCGGGAAGGTTGACTTTGTAAACAAGCTAAACCACTTCTTAGACGTATTCAGCCAAGACGGAACCCAGCGTTTAATGGTAGATATACACCCAACAAAACCGCTGCTATACGAAGTTTACAACGAAAGCGGTGTAATTATTGGCAAACGTTGGAACGATGATCTTATGGTGGGAACTTTTAGCCTTAAATTAAAAGAACCGGAACCAGTTAAAAGAGTAGTAAGGCATCAAAAAAGAGACGAAAGCAGTAAAACCCTTACAATATCAATTAGCACGCCTAAGATGGTAACTATACACTGGGGCGACGGTACAAGAAGCGAAAACATATACGGAGACGATAGAACTATTACACATGATTACACGGACAACGGTATATATTACGCAGTTGTAGCGGGTGTAATTGAAAGGATAGAAGAATTCACAACCAACGGAATTATAGTATGGAACAAATTGTAATAATACGCGCGGACGGATCGTTACTGCCTCTTACTTCCAAGGGCCAAACTTCCGGAGTAACAAAAGCGGAACAAATTGTTTCGCTTTTAGGGGAAGACGTTGTTAATATTAGCGTTAAAACTGCCGGGGCTATTGAATTCTATATAGGAGACAAAATAAACGTTTACGGGAAGACATATACATTAAACCAGCTTCCAACTATTAAGAAAATAGGAACCCGAAACTTTGAATATACACTGAATTTTGAAGGCGTACAATACGATTTAATAGACGCGCAGTGGTTACTTCCGGACGAAACCGTATTAGACAGTTTTACGGGCGATTTAGACGACTTTATAAATATACTTGTAGATAACGCGAATAGAGTATTCCCAGGCACGTGGATAAAAGGGGCGACCCCGGCGGACACCGATACGAAGACGCTTACATATACTGAAAGTAACTGCTTAGAAGTTTTACAAAAGGTATGCGAAGAATACGATACCGAATTTGAGATTACCCAAAATAACGGCATTCGTACAATCAATATAAAGAAAGCCGGGGTTACCTTCCCTTATACATTTAGCTACGGAAGAAGCGGCGGCCTTTACGAACTTACACGCCAAAACATAGACGCCAAGAACGTAGTAACCCGGTTATATGTTTACGGCGGAAGCAATAACTTAGGGAGTAAGTATAGATATTCTAAGCTTTGTCTTCCGGGGCTAAGTAAGAATACTTCGTTTATTGAAAACAGTGCAGCTGTTGAAGCCTTCGGAATTAAAGAGAATACAAAAACCTTTGATAAGATTTACCCTAAGCGAATAGGTAAAGTAACCGCCGGCGGTAGTAAATACTATTCTTTTATCGATAATACGATGAATTTCGACCTTAACGAAAAAGAAGAAGACGGGAAAACAACAAAGTGGCTTATTAACGGGGTCGCCGGGAAAATTAAAGTAACATCCGGAAACCTTGCAGGCTACGAATTCGAAATACATAAATACGACAACGAAACAAAAGAAATACAAGTAGTTCCTTTTACAGACGAAAACGGCATGAAGTTTCCAAGTGAAACAAGTGCCGCCTTCCAATTTAAAGTAGGAGACAAGTATATATTTACAGACATAAACCTTCCGGACACTTACAAGACAGACGCGGAAACGGATTTACAAACAGAAGGGGAAGAATACTATTCACAATATTATCAGCCACAAGTACAATATGGCTTAAGTATAGACCAGAACTTTATAAAGCAATTTGCCGGCGAACTTACAATAGTAAACCTATTTGCAGTTGGCGACTATATACAGGTAGAAGACGCGGATATAGGGTTAGATAAATCAATAAGAATAACAGCCTTTACGCGCGACTTGCTGCAACCATACAAATACAACTTAACATTAGGAGACAGCGTAAAGCAAAGCCTTATAACTCGAGTAATTTCGGACTTGCAGAAAATAGACGAAGTAATAAAAATAAACAACCTATCGGATCCGGCACAAGCGCGAAGAAACTGGCGGTCTTCACAAGAAGTGTTAGCAAGCGTATTTGACACGGAAGGGAACTATTTTAGCGAAAAAATAAAGCCGCTTTCTATTGAAACTTCAATGTTGGCCGTAGGAGCTAAGTCAATGCAATTTATTTTACAAAACACACTAATAGAAGCTAACTACGAAGGCAATAAGAACGCCGTGAAGGTTACCGGTGGAACATTGGCACACTATACCATTTCAGAGAATACACGCTATTGGAGCCTATCGAGTGCAACGACCGCGCTTATTTCAGATTCAGAAGCTTACTATATATACGGTAAGTGCCAAAAAGGCGGAGCTGCCGGAACTATTGTATTTTCAACTTCACAAATAAAAGTAGAAGAAGACCCTAATTTTTACCATTTCTGGATCGGCGTAATAAATTCAGTTGACACCGGCGTGCGCGCTATTTCTTTAACTTATGGGGCTACAACGGTAAACGGACGGTATATTAAAACCGGGCGAATTGAAAGCGGGGACGGGAAAACCTATTTCGACTTAGACAATTCAGAACTAAAAGGAAACATTACTTTTATTTCCAGTGATAACGAGGAAATAGAGATGGGAGCCTACGCAAATTCCGTTATTGAGAATATTAATACCGCCAAAACAGACGCGGAAGCGGCAGCTCAAACCATTGCGGAAGCGGAAGCGGCATTAGCCGAAGCGCGGGCCGTTGAGACTTCCGGGGGTCTTATTTCAGAAGAGCAACAAAGAGCCATAGATGACGCAGAAGCAAAGCTACAAGAAGCTAAAGACCACGCAAACGGAATAGAAGAAGCCCTGCAGGGGTTAATAGATTCAGTTGACGCTAAAGCAGACGAAAAGAAAAGAGTTTTTGTTGAAACACCTTATACACCTTACGACATTGGAGACTTATGGGTAGATGGGGAAGTACTAAGACGGTGTTTAACAAAAAAACCAAGCGGGAATTTTGACCCTAACCACTGGGTACTCGCCGTATATTACGACAATACAAAAACAGTTATTAACGGGGGCGTAGTAACCTCGGGAACTATACAGCTTGCAGGGAGTGAACAAGCTATTTTAGCGGGTATTACGGGCGAGGGGGTTTCCAATGAATCGGTTAGAATATGGGCGGGGGCTTCAAAAGAGAATAGAGGAACGGCCCCTTATAGAGTTTTACAAGATGGCAGTATAATCGGGACAAAGGGAATGATTGGCGGTTTAACAATTGAAATGAATAGATTATTATCACAAGGTGGGAGAGTTGAGATAAATGGTAATGATAGCATAATAGCGTTAAGAGACGAAAACGGTAATATTAAGACAATTATAAAGCCTACGGACATTCCGGCGATAAGTGATTATTTTAAACCGGGCGAAAATTTCTCCGGGGTCTTCGGCTTTCTTAACGGCACTATTGTTTCAACTTCAAGTTCAGCAGATTTAGAAATAACAGATACATCGCAATCTGAATATGACTTAAATATCCCCAGCTTTTCGGTGGAGAATATTGCTTATGCTGGTTCTACTAACAACCCTTCAGTTGCTGTTTATTCATATGTAACAGTTGACTTAACTCGCAACGGATTAACAGTTGAGCGTTTAAAAGAAAGCGAAGTTACAGCCTATTGGGACGAATACCCGGGCCCTTATGAAGCAAAAGAGAGTTTTACTATAAGCGTACGAAAAGTAGTAGCCGGCGGGGGGAATTGGGGTATTAAAATTACACACCATTATAGAGAAAGCATCGAAGGGAACGGGAACGGAGAGGGCAGTTGTTTTGTATCTGGAGCGGGAATTGCAACAGCATCAAAAATAGTAAACCGTTCAGAAATTGGAAATAACGGAATGGTAATAGCCACTTCTAATCAATATTACACTTACATGGTAGACGACTTATACGAAGTTAGGAGAGGGCTTATAGGCTTTAGAGTTACGTCAACAGGAATACAAAAGTCTACAAATATGAATATGACAACGCCAACATGGAATAACATTTAAATAAAATTATTATGGACAAAGAACAATTACAACTAACAGTTTCAAAAGAAAAGAGCGGAAAGTACAAGCTCCTTTTTAAAAAAGAGGGTAAAGAGACAAAGCTTTCTAATTGTACGCCGGACGAGTTAAGAATGATAAGAGAAGTGATTAACAAAGTACTTTAGGGTAATTAAAGTTATTCTTTTTCTATCAACAACCGTATTATAGTAATACGAATTATTATATTTTTGTTAAACATCAAAAGCAAACAACATGAGTACAACAAGAGGGGGCGAAGTAGTAAGTGCCCAAATTGGAAAGATTGGAGCCGTAGTCGGCTTGTTTTCGGGGAACTTCAAAATAGAAGAAATACCCTTTAATATTAAAAACGATGGCGAAGGGGCCGTATTTCTTGAAGTAAACCTTTGGGGAATGGATCCGGGAACTTTCGTTAAAACACGTTTCGAGGTTGGATGGAACCCCGAAATAGTAAGGGAAATTAAACAAACGAGTATTAACGCTAACCTTATTTGGGGTTACTAAACAAAATAAAACTATGGGTTTACTTATAGGAGTAGGAAACACAAAGCCAAAGTTTCCATACGATTATTACTACGGCATAGAATGGGACACGAATATAGCTAATTCAGCAGCTACAAGGATAGGACGTCCGGAGCTTCATGTTTCGTTACCAATTCAAAGTAGGATGCGCCGGTGCTTGCTTAACGACGCGGGGAAAGTAGTAACATACCTTCACGCTAACGACAGCACGAAAACAGACACGGGCGGAACCGCGAACCTTACCGGAGCTTCCGGCCAAGTAATGGTAGAAATACCCGCACACTACCGAAAGTTTGAACAAGAAGGCACAAAATACCGCGCTTATATTTCGGAGTTCGCTCTCCCAGGCTTCCACTTTGTACCGTTGGCTTATCGTTCGGCTTATGAAGCCGCAGTAGATAGAACGGTCCCAGGAACGCCCAAACTTAGCAGTGTAGTAAACCTAACCCCTGAATTTAGGGGCGGAGCTAATACAGCAGACTGGGACGGGACATATAGAAGCTTATTAGGCCGACCAGCTTCCATTATTTCGCTTACCAACTTCCGCAATTACGCGCGCAACCGTGGAGCGGCCGGAATGAATAACGCCGGTTGGAATTGTGACGTTTACGACGTTCAAAAAACTTGTTATTGGTTGTATAGCGTAGAATACGCAAACTTTAATAGTCAGTTGGCTTTTAACGCCGAACCGGACGCCAGTGGTTACAAACAAGGCGGGTTAGGGGAAGGGGTTAGTACATTAGCGGGGGCAACTTGGAGTGCCTTTAACGCCTACAATCCTTTTATAGCTTGTGGAATTACTAACGAATTAGGGAATAAAAGCGGCGTAGTAAATTACACCATGCCGGAAGAATATGGTGTTTTAACCGTAGAAGTTCCATCATATAGAGGACTTGAAAACCCCTTTGGACACTTAAATAAATGGACGGACGGATGCAAGTGTAATATACAAAGCGACACGGACGGAGGTAAAAGCGAATTCTTTACTTGTAGCGATCCGGCAAACTTCCAGGATAGCAATTATGATAATTATAGTAAACGCGGGGAATTGCCACGAGCAACGGGTTATATTTCGGCTTTATTAGTTGGAGCATTTGGAGAAAACATGGCTTTAGATAACACGGGAAGCCCTACTACATATTTTGCAGATCGATTTTATACAGAGATACCAACCTCCGGCGCAAGTCAAAGGGGCGTTCTTTTCGGCGGTGCTGCGTATAACGGCTCGGGTGCCGGGCTTGCGTGCGCGTATACGTATAATTCGCCTTCGAATGCGAATACGACTATCGGCTCCCGGCTCTGCTATTTACCGTAAAAACGGCACGTAGCGACCTTAAATAAAAGTAGAACATAAAACCACAAAAAAAATGGAGCAAAGCAACGACGACGGAAGTCTTTCGTTTTTGAAAATAGAACCGGACGCAAACAGCAAACACTTTAACTGCCCGGAGACTACCCAGCAAAAACTAATTAACGTTAGTTTTTGGGTTGAAGATTATATAGACGATGTAAAAACGAAGTTCGGAAGTAATCGATTCTTAGTTAAGATAAAGTTCAACAAAGACGACCCGGAAAGTGAGGGGCGTAAGTTCTTCACAAATTCCCAAGAAATGAAATATATACTTGAGAAAATAAAGGAACTTAACGCCTTCCCAAGAAAAGTAACTTTAAGGGCTTCCGGAACGCGTTATTATTTAGAATAAATAAATAAGGTTGTTTACCCTCGGGGCGTTCTTTTCAGCGGTAATGCGAATAACAGCTCGAATGCCGGGCTTACGTACGCGAATACGAATAATTCGCCTTCGAATACGAATACGAATATCAGCTCCCAGCTAAGCTAATGAAATTAAATATTTATAGGGTAAAGACCGTGCCACTCGGCAAAAAATTAAAGACACTTGAAAGGGTATTAGTAGGCTTCCGAACATTCCCTGAGTAAATAGCAGACATAAACGCAATGAAAAGGATAAGTAATTTATACGAACAAATTTGTTCACTTGAAAACTTGCAGCTTGCAGACCAGAAAGCGCGCAAAGGTAAATTACGTTCTTACGGAGTTAAGAAACACGACGCAAAGAGAGACGAAAACCTTTTTAAATTGCGCGAAATGCTATTAAACGGCACTTTCAAAACAAGTAAGTACGAAGTATTTCAAATTCACGAACCAAAAACAAGGGACATATACCGGTTACCCTATTTCCCCGACCGTATAGTACACCATGCTGTTATGAACGTATTGGAGCCTATATGGGTGTCAATTTTCACGGCAAACACTTACAGCTGCATAAAGGGTAAAGGTATTCATGCGGCGGCCAAAGACGTAAAGAAGGCATTAAGAGAAGACCCGGAAGGAACTACTTTTTGTTTGAAAATAGACGTTCGTAAGTATTACGTTTCAATAGATCACGAAGTATTAAAAGGAATAATACGCCGTAAATTGAAAGATAAAAGGCTGCTTAGCCTACTTGACGAAATAATAGATTCAGCGGAAGGCGTACCCATCGGGAACTACCTTAGTCAATATTTCGCTAACTTATATTTAGCCTATTTCGACCATTGGATAAAAGAAGAAAAGAAGGTAAAGTATTACTACCGCTATGCGGACGACATTGTAGTACTCGCGCCTAACAAAGCTTATCTTCATTCACTATTAAAAGAGATAGAAGCGTATTTAGCTAACAACCTTAAGTTAGACGTAAAAGATAACTGGCAGGTTTTCCCGGTTGAAAGCCGCGGTATTGACTTCTTAGGTTATGTTTTTTACCATACGCACACACGGATGCGTAAAAGTATAAAGCAAAGATTTTGCCGCAAAGTTGCACGGTTGAACAAGCGGAAGGATCCACTAACCGAAGAAGAATTTAAGCAAGCCGTTTGCCCTTGGTGGGGGTGGGCTAAGTATTGCGATAGTAAAAACTTAATTAACGAACTTTCAAAAAAATCAAAATATGAATTCAAATTCAAATATTAAACCCCCTAAATTCTTAAACTTAGGAGACGGAAGTTATCACTACAATTTCAATATACAAGAAGTTGAAATAGTAGACGAAGAAGGAAAGAAAAGCATAGAATATACGTACCAAACGGTGCATATTTGGGAAAAGCCAAATTACGATGCCCTTGTAAAAGCAGTGATAAGGGACAAATACGACGATACCCAGGAACTATCTTTGATAAACAAATATAACTCCTTTGTATTAGGACTTTCAAAAGACCCAGAACATAAGTCGGAGTATAAAGCTTACTTAACAGAAATACAAGGCATTAAAAGCATGATTGAAGAAGACCTGCAATTAAATAACGAGTAAATAAATGTAGATATGAACTTACTTTTTATTAATAGCATAATTGAGGAAGACTGGGCGCGCTTTAAAAGCCTTGCTTTAGTATTAGCTATCTTCTATTTTTGCGTTCTTCTTGCTATTCTATTGGATCTTGCAGCCGGATTAGAGAAAGCAAAAAGGCAGGGCGAAATAAGAACAAGCTATGGGCTAAGAAAGACTATTTTCAAAATACGGGACTATTTTAGCGTTATAATGCTCTTCACGATTGCAGACGTTGTGGCTTCTATTTGGTTTACTTTGCCCTTTTTCACCGCAGTAGGAACGATAGCTATGGTATTTATTGAAGCTAAAAGCGTTTACGAGAACAAGAAAGACGTAAACAAAGGAATAAAGGATCTCCCGGACGTTCTTTTTCAGATACTAAAGAACAAAGACAAGTCCGAAGAGCTATTAAAGTTCTTAGAAAGCAACAATAAAATACAAGGAAAGGGGGTAGAAAATGGCTAAAGTAGAATTATTGTACCCCTTTATCTCAAAATGGGAAGGCGGTTACGTAAACGACCCTTTGGATAGAGGGGGCGAAACAAACATGGGCGTAACTATTGCCACTTGGAAGAAGGTAGGGTATGACAAGAACGGCGACGGAGTTGTAGACGCTAAAGACCTTAAGTTAATAACAAAGGACGACGTACTAACCCGGGTTCTTAAACCCCACTACTGGGACAAATGGAAGGCCGACGAAATAAAGAGCCAGTCAGTAGCTAATATGTTAGTAGATTGGTTTTGGTGCTCCGGTTATTACGGAATAAGAATACCGCAATACATTTTAGGAGTTAAACAGGACGGCATGGTAGGGCCTAAAACATTAGCAGCTTTACACAAGAAAGACCCTAAAAGCTTCTTTAACGAAGTAAAGAGCGAGCGCGAAGCTTTCCTTTATAGAATAGTAAAAAACAACCCAACACAAAAGAGGTTTTTAAAAGGATGGTTAAACCGCCTAAACGATTTAAAATTTACAGAATGAAAAAAAGAATAGTTTTTTACTTGTTGTTATTTTGGATTGTTTTTTTAGGAGCTTGCAGCACCCCAAAAAAGATTAGCAACTCTTCAAAAGAGAAAGCTAAAATTTCGGAAGTAACAACTGAGAGCAAAGCCGGGCAAAATAGTTTCTTTACAGATACTACCAAAAGCGCAAAAGGCGAAGTTATTTACACAAAAATAGAATACTATCCCCCGGGGCCAGAATTGGAACCCGGGGGCTTACCGGAAAACAAAAAGCCTAAGCATCCTCCGGACGCAAATAATATAAAAAGCATTGAAACACTAAGTATAAAACAAGAACAAGAAAATAAGGGCGTTTCAGAGCAAAAACAAGACACGACTGCCGCGAAGGCTTCTAATATTAATAACGAAATAATTAAAGACGAAGAAAGCGAAACGGAGCCAACCGCAGACCCTTATAAATATCGTTACATTTTTGGAATTATAATAGCGGGGTTAGGAACTGTAATAGCGGCGTACTTCTTTTTAAGAAAAACGAAGTTCTTTACTTCCGTAATTTCTTTCTTTAAAAAGATATTCTAAGTTTTGTTCATTTGTAGTGCCAAAAGGCACAAAAAAAGCACCCGAAAGGCCTATAATGGGTTCCTTTTCGGGTGCTCTATTTCTAACTCGTTGATTATTAGAGTTATTTGCGGAGAGAGAGGCTCCCCAACCCCCAGTTTCAACTACCACCAAGCAAACCTAAAATACTGTTATAGTGAACGGTTAGCAAAATAATGAAAACGACCGTTACCGAATATAACCAATTGAGAAACCCGTTTTCGGGTTCCTTTTCGGGTTCCCTACTTTTTCTTCTTCCGCTTATTTTCGCTTTCTTCAAAGTTATCAAACCTTCCCATTTCCGAAACTTTAAGCGCGTCCACTATTTTAATATAAGGCTTCATAGCTTTGTAATCGCTATGACCAGTCCAGGACATTATAACCTCGGCCGGAACACCTAAGCGAAGACTATTAACAATAAACGTACGACGTCCGCAATGGGTAGTTAATAGCGCATATTTGGGTAATACTTGTTCATACCTAATATTCCCTTTAAAAAATACGATTCTTTGCGGTTCGTTAATACCAGCAAGCTCCCCCATGACCTTAAGGTGTTCATTCATTTTTGCATTACTAATTATGGGAAGGGCCAAGTCGTTAGGGAAAACAGCGTTTTTATACTTTTCAAGGATTGCACGGCTATACTTGTTTAATTCAATTGTAAGCCCGTCTATTGTTTTTTGAGTAACCACCTTAATATATTTTCCCTTTACATCACTACGGCGAAGCTTAGCGACGTCGGAGTAGCGCAACCCGGTAAAGCAGCAAAAACAAAACACATCGCGAACCGCCGGAAGCGAAGGACGGGAAGAAGGGAACTTAAAAGAGTAAAGGTTTAAAAGTTCTTCCCATTCCAAATAAATAACTTCTTTAGAGTTCCCGTCCGTTCCTTTTAGCTTAGGTTTAAAAGTTTCATGTAGCATACCTTCATAAAACCCGGCATTAAACGCCCAACGAAGGAACCAACGAAGGAAAGAAATATACTTAGATATTGTAGTATTTCGAAGCCCGGAAGCTTGCATACTTGAAATAAGTTCTTGCAGCTTATCCTGGCTTAATTCTTCAAAAGAAATGGAAGGGTCGTACTTAAGCAAATGTTTTTTTAAAGAACTAAACTTAGTAAAAGTAGCCTTAGTCCAGTTATTTTGCCGCCCCATTGTTTCCGTAAACTTATTATAAATAGAATAAAACACAAATTCCGGGGCTGCATTTTCTTTAACCCTTCCCATACCTTCCGCAAAGCTTGCTTTTAATTCCGTAGGAGTAGGCGCGCGCTTTTCTAAGTGTTCATACCTTGTAAAGGTAGCTTCTATTTCTTCTATACAAGCCGTTATAGTTTTGTTTATTGCACCGGAAGACTGACCGAAGCGGTTACGCGTGTTGCTTATAGCGCGTTCTTCTTCCTGGTTCCACTTTTCTGGCTCTATACTATAACCTACGCGTAAGTCTACACGGTTACCGGCATAGCTAACACGTAAGCGAATTGGAAGGCTCTCAACTAATTCGCCTTTATTCTTTTTTGGGAATAGGTTTACTTTAATAGAATACTTCATTAACTTAAAGGTTTACCGCGCCCGGTAAGCAGCCAGTCGGCCGAAACCGAATAGTTAACAACTAAGTAATAAAGCCCCTCTATTTCGATAGATTTATAGCGCGAAACAACGTCCGTTCTTGGAGTTACACCATAAGTAAAACGCGCTTCCCTATACCGGGGTGGACTTAACCCGGCTTCATTACAAAAAGATTCTAAAGCCGAAAGACGATCCATCGAAACAAGTAATTCAATAGCTTGAAAGAACCTGCGATTTACACCGTCTTCAATTTTAGTTAGGACTTTCGGGGTCTTCTTTTTTCGTTTCATTGTTTAAGTTTTTAAGCATTAATTCAAAAGCGAACCTCGGAACTATGGCGGTTTTTCCACCAGCAATAAACGCCGCTTCCAACGCGTTAAAAATTTCTTCCGGCATATAAGCGTAAAATTTAGGCTTATCGTAGTAGTCAGATACTTTAATTTCTATTGTTCCCATAATTAAACCAATTAATTAATATATAGATAGTTACGAACGCGAGTATTAACCCTTAGTAAAGGGTTAAGTAAGTGTTAGCTAACGCTTGTGTACGTGTACATGATAATGTTATTGTATTTAAAGGGGGTGTGGGGGAAAATTTAAACTGCCTTAGCAAAAGTCAAATTTTCAAGTATAAACGTTCCTAAATCAATATAAGGGCTCTTGTTCAAACCCGAGCCAGATACAACCGGGAACCCTTCAAAACAACCTCCGCTTGGGAGTGTGAATGAACCTTTACAATTAGCAAAGTCTTTGAATAGGCCACTTATATTATATAATTCCCCTTCTACCAGCTGCGTAACAAACGACTTTTCAACAATAGCAAACACTTGAAGTGTTATACTTCTTGAAGAACTAAGCCCAAACTTTACAACGTACTTACCGTTATTTTTATCGTATTCTGGATATTCTAAAGCCATTTCAAACTTAAGCGGAAGTTCATTTAGAAACGGCAAAGAATCTTCACGGTATTCTTGAATTTCAGACTTCAATAAAATTTCAAAGTCTTGTTTCGTTATTTCATTATTCATCATATTAGGGTTTTCCTTCAATAAAGAATCGATAAACACGTAAAGCAAAGGCTCTGATTTTATGATATTGTCTTTAGAATTATTATTATTTTGAACACAACTAAGAAGAGACAAAGCAAGGATAATAACGTAAATACATTTTTTCATTTTTGTTTTGATTTTAAGTTAGTACAATTTTACTTTTTGAACTCCGACCCAGCCGCATCGGCACATGTTGCATTGTCTTCCGCTTGGGCAAGAATTTTTTTATTTGTTTGGCTAAGAGTTTCTATTGTTCGTTGTTGGCTTTCTATTATAGCTAATAAACGATCTTCTTTAACATCGAACTTTTCCCTTATTTCTAATAATGCCAAAGGAGTAGCCGCTTTTTCTTCTTTTTTTTCAGCACCTACAAGCATTTCACCCTCTCCAGTTAATAACCAAGCAAGATTATAGTTTACGCATTTTGCTTTAATAGAATTAGCAAGTTCTTTTGATATTCCATTGCGACCTTTTAAAACGTCATACAGTATTTGGGGCGATTTTAGCCCAATATCCTCGCTAAAGGCCTTTGTAGACTTCTTGCTTAAATTAATTATCTTTCTAAGTCTTTCTGAATCAGACATATAAAAACTATTTTAAATTTATGCGTAAATATTGCGTAATTTATTTTTTTTATTCACGCATTATGCTTTACTTTGCATCGTTCAAACAATACACTTGCAAATGTAGCGAATTACTATAATACAAACAAATAGCAAGAAGTACTCAAAACAATTAATTTAACAATTATGCAAAACGGAATTCAAGTATTCAGCAACCACCTCTTTGGCGAAGTAAGAGTAGCCAACGAAAACGGTAAGGGGTTTTTCGCGGGTTCAGACGTAGCCAGAGCCTTAGGATATGCAAGACCAGCGGACGCAATAACAGCACATTGCAAGGGGGTCGTTGTTTTACCGACCCCCACTAAGAATCAGCACGGTACAATTGTATTTCAAAAAATGAAGTTCATTCCCGAAAGCGATTTATACCGATTGGTAATGCGTAGTCAACTTCCCCAAGCGGAAAAGTTTCAAGACTGGGTAGTAGAAGAAGTATTACCAGCAATAAGAGAAACGGGCGGGTATATACCAATGAAGAAAGACGAAAGCGATGCCGAAGTAATGGCGCGCGCCCTTATGGTAGCACAACGCACCATAGAAGCCAGCAAAAGACGTGCAGAATATGAAGCTGCAAGGGCGGAAGCTTTAGAACTTCAAGCGGAAAAGATGGAAAAGCAAATAGAGGTACGCGATAAGAGATTTAGGAAAGACCTTCCCCGCATAACATTTGCCCACGCAATAGAAACAAGTAATCAAAGCATACTTGTAGGAGAGCTGGCAAAAATAATTTGCCAAAACGGGGTGCAGATAGGACAAAATAGGCTCTTTAATTATTTGAGAGATAACGGCTATTTAATGAAGGCGGGAGATTCCTACAACCAACCAACCCAAAGGTCAATGAACGCCGGACTTTTCGAGATTAAAAAAACAACAATAACAAAGCCTAACGGAACCACACTTGTAACCACTACAAGCAAAGTGACCGGTAAAGGGCAAATTTATTTTGTAAACAAACTATTAGTAGAAAATGCAAACAACAAAGTTAAACAAAACCAATAAAATGATTAAAGCTATGATTTATAAAGAAGGATTTAGAGCTGGCTTCCAGCAATTGAGACAAATGGACGTAGAAGGAGCCACATTAGAGTTATGGGAAGCGATAGGCATAAACAACCGCGAGTCATTCAGATATTACCTCGATGGCAGGATAGAACCTAAAGCAAGTCAGGCGGTAGCTATTGAGCTTGTTTTTGCCAAGTACGGAATTACGGAAAACATTTGGGGAAAATGAAAGCAGTAGCAAAACTAACACCGCGCGAAACCCAAATAGCCGAACTTTTGGCCTGGGGGCATGCTAAGAAAGAAGTAGCCGAAGAACTTTATATTTCCGTTAGAACGGTAGAAAATACCGCCCGGAATATTTACGAAAAGATAGGCATTCAGAAAGCAACGGAATTGTGCGCATGGTGGTTTTGCACGAAATATGGCATTTCATTCGACTTAAACCCACTTAAGCGCACTATTATAGCTTGCTTTTTGCTTGTAGTAATAACTCCGTATGAATTCAATAGCGATAAAGAAATACTTAGAACCTTCCGCCCAACGAGGACTGTAAGAGCGAGCCGACGCGGAAGAAGAAGGGAACGCGAATTAGATTTAACAAACTACTTATAACACCAGGAACCATGGACAAAAAACTAAAAACATACATTATTTACTTTTTAGCAAGCCTTCTTATTTTGTCAATAGACATAGCAACAAAGGCTGTTATAACAAACGTAGCGTACTACCTATTCGCGCTTCTTAATTTAGCCAACTCGGTAAGACTAATAACGATTTACGACAATAAAAAGAATGAGCAAAATAACGTATAAACAAAAAGACCTTCAAGAAGCTTTTTTAGAAGCTTTGGACTATTGCAGACTATACGGCGTAGATTGGAGGATCAGCATTAAACCAAAAATTAAAAACAAAACTATTGTAGGTTACTACGTAATAGACGAAACCGGTACAACAACCGTTGCAAATATTGATATTTAAGAATAAGAATATGAGTAAACTAAACTTTGACCTTAATACTCCCCTATTCAGACTAACAGCCGGCGAATTTTTAGACCTGTTGGAGCGCGGAAGTAAACCCGAAGTAATAGACACAACAAAAGGCGAAACAAAACACGTTTACGGCCTTGCAGGATTAGCGGAACTCTTCGGATGCAGCAAAACACAAGCCAGTAGAATAAAGCAAAGCGGTAAAATTGACGACGCAATTACACAAGTAGGGAATTTAATAATAACAGAAGCCGAAAAAGCCTTAGAGCTCGCAGGTAAAGCAAATAACAAACTTTCTAAAAGATAGAACAAATGAACAAAGAAATTATTCTAAAAAAGATGACCCTTAGAAACTTCAAAGGAGTAAGGGAATTAAACGTAGATTTTGGAGAAAAGGAAACAACTATTTCCGGAGCCAACGCAACTGGTAAAACAACGGTGTTCGACGCGTTTACTTGGTGTTTGTTTGGTAAAGATAGCAGCGATAGAACGGACAGCGGCCGAGGTTCCTTTACAGTTAAGACGGTTGACCCTTCCGGAAACGCTTTAGAAAAACTTGAACACGAAGTAGAAGTCGTGATGGAAGTAAACGGTCAAGAAGAAAAGCTCGGGAAAATATTAACCGAAAACTGGGTTAAACCAAACGGTCAAACTGAATTGGTTCTTAAAGGACACAACACTGAATATCTTTACGACGGGAGTAAAATAAAAGCCGGCGATTTTCAACAAAAAGTAGCCAGCATAGTGGAAGAACAACTCTTTAAGCTAATAACTAACCCGGCTTACTTCCCTTCATTACACTGGGAAAAACAACGCGAAATATTATTAACCATAGCCGGCGGCGTTACATACGAAGAAGTAGCGAAGGATCGCGCGGACTTTTTAGCTATTCTTTCGCAGCTGGGTGGAAAAGACTTAATGGAATTCAAACAAGGCATAAGCTACCGTAAGAAGAAAATTAAAGAAGAACTCGACAAAAGTCCAATAGAGATAAACGCAATAGATAGCGTAACACCAACGGCCCCGGACTACAACGCATTAGAGAGCGAGAAAGAAGCGTTAATAGCCAAACTGGAAGAAGTAGAAGAGGAGGTAACTGACGTAGCCAAAACAGCCCGCAAACACTACGAGAAGGTACAAGAAAAGCGCAGTAAGGTAAACGAGCTAAAGAGTAAGCAGCAAGACCTGCTATTTAAAGCAAAACAAAACGCCCAAAAAGAAGTTTTCGAGAAAAACGAAAAGAGAAACAACGCTAAAAATGAATTAGAAGTACGTAAGCGCGAAGCCGCAAATTATAACGTTACTTCCGAACGCGAACTTTCAGACTTACGCCGGGAAATTGAAAGCAATAATAAGTTAATAGAGAGCTTGCATAAAGACCGAAGTGATAAAGTAGCACAATGGGAGCAAAGAAACGCCGACGAATATAAAACAAGTTCCGAAGGCCTTATTTGTCCGATTTACAAAACACTTTGTACCGACGCTTCCGCTTTGCAAAAACACTCTTCCGAAAAGGGTAAGGCAAAAGAAACATTCGAAGCGGCTAAAGATTCAGATTTAGCAAAGATAACCGCCGAGGGCGTAGCAATTAACGATCGCATAGAAGAAGCGGAAAAATACGCGTTAGAGTTAGAAGCGCAACTTAAAGACCGCATAATAAGGATAGAGGGCGTAAAGACCGGTTACAAAAGAGACATAGCGAAAATATCCGCCGAAATAGAAGCTAACCCGGAAGTAGAAGTAAATACAAACATAGAACCGGGAACTTTGCCAGGTTGGAAGGCCTTAGACGAACAAATAGAGCAAATAGCAGTAACGATTGAAGAGATGCCAGAAATTGATACTTCGGAGCTTACAGCCAAAAAGAAAGCCTTAACAGTAGAACTCGACGAAGTAAAGAGACAACTCGAAGTTAAAGCGGTTATAGAGAAAAACAATAAGCGTAAAGATGAGATTCTTAAACGCGAAAAGGAGTTAGCACAGCAAATGGCCGATCTTGAAAAAGAAGAATTTGCAATAGACGAATTAAACAAAGCCAGGATAGACGAAGTAGAAAGACGCGTAAATAGTAAATTCCAAAACGTACGCTTCCGCATGTTTGAGACACAAATAAACGGCGGGGAAACCCCTACTTGTATAGCCCAGGTTAACGGGGTTAAGTATTCAGACCTTAACAACGCCGCGCAAATTAACGCCGGCCTTGACATAGTTAATACCCTTAGCTTATTCCACGGAGTAACCGGTCCTAAATTCATAGACAACGCGGAAAGCGTTAACCAATTATTCCCAGTAGCGGGCCAGCTTATTAAGCTGGTAGTTACTACCGAAAAAGAACTTACAGTTAAACCATTTTAAAAATTAAACGAAAATGAAACAAGAAAATTCAACAGCAGTAGCAAAAAGAGAACCTGGTAAAATTACTTACCAAGTAGCCGGTCAAGATGTAACATTGAGTTACCAAATAGTAAGAGACTTTCTTACGAAGGGTAACGGAAGCGTAAACGATCAAGACTTAACGCAATTCATTAGTATTTGTAAATACAACCAGTTAAACCCATTCTTAAACGAAGCGTATTTAGTAAAGTTTGGGAGCCAGCCAGCACAAATGATTGTAAGTAAAGAAGCTTACATGAAACGTGCGGACGCTTGTGGAGAGTACGAAGGCATTAGGGCCGGGGTTATAGTATTAAGAGAAGGTGACGCCGTAGAATTAGAAGGCGCGTTTTACCTACCAAGTGACAAACTTGTAGGGGGCTGGGCTCACGTTTACCGAAAAGATAGAAAGTTCCCTATTGTAGCGAAGGTAAACCTTTCTGAGTACGATAAGAAACAATCAACTTGGAACGAAAAACCAAGTACCATGATTTCTAAAGTTGCAAAAGTACAAGCCTTAAGAGAAGCCTTCCCGGCACAACTTGGGGCCATGTACACGCACGAAGAAAGCCATATAGAAGAAGCGGAATATATAGACGTTTCTACTAAAGTGGAAGAGGAAGTAAAGGTAGAAGCTAATAAGGCCGGGACTCTTTCTTTTGAAAACGAAGGTAAAGCGGAAGAAGCTAAACCGGAAGAAAAGCCAGCAGCCGCAGCCCAGCCTCAGACCGAAACATCAACACGCCAAAGAGGATTTTAAATTATGGAATTAAAGGTATTGGGCAGCAGCAGCCAAGGTAATTGTTACATCTTAGAGAACGAAAACGAAGCTCTTATTTTAGAAGCGGGCGTTAAGTTCGCCGAAGTAAAGCGCGCGTTAAATTACAACATTTCTAAGGTTGTAGGCTGCCTAATTACTCATGAACATAAGGATCACGCCGGAAGAATTGACGAAGTTTTAAACGCTACTATTCCCGTTTTGGCTTCGGAGGGTACTATTAAGAACACAAAAATAAGAGGGAGACGGTTGCCGCTAATTTGCACAGCCGGGTCGCTTCTTACACTTGGCCGGTTTAGCATTATTCCGTTTGGAGTAAAGCACGATTGCGCCGAACCCCTGGGCTTCTTCATACACCACCCCGAAACCGGTAATATATTATTCGCTACCGATACTTACTACATTCCTAACACCTTCGACGGGCTTAACAACATTCTTATAGAATGTAATTATCGCACCGACTTGTTAGAAAATAGAGTAGCCGCCGGTAAGCTTCCGCGAATAGTTCGCAACCGCATTTTAAGCTCACACATGAGTTATACAAATTGCATAAAGACATTAGAAGCGAACGATCTTACACGGGTTAATAATATAGTTCTTATACACCTCTCGGAAGGTAATAGCCACGCCAACGAATTTAAAGCAGGGGTTAAAGCGGCTACCGGTAAAAATGTTCACGTAGCGGAACCCGGTTTAGTTATTAATTTCAACAAAACACCATTTTAGATATGATTAAAGGATTCAGCAAAGAAACGGCCCCTTTAAACGATTACGAAACAAGGGTGCTTCTTCCGGTATTAATAGCCGGACTTAAAACAAAAACGGGCCGAAAAAGCGCAGCAACTAACAAGTATATAGTTCGGACGCTAAAAGGGAGCTATAAGATAACGGAAGCCAGGGTTAGGAAAATTATAAACCATATTAGAACGAACGACCTTGTGCCGGGCCTAATAGCAACTTCCGGCGGTTACTTTATAGCACAAACAGAAACGGAACTATTAGACTACGAAGAAAGCCTTAAAGGACGCGAAGACGCTATAAGAGAAGTAAGGCTTAGTATAGCAAGACAAAGGCGTTTAATTTACGAGCAAATAAGAGCGGAAAAACAAATAGAGTTATTCAATAATTAATTAAAAAAACATGGAAAAGGAATTATTTAAAGACATCAAAGACAGTAAGAAACGCTTATCGCTTTTAATTGACAATTGCGATAAGGTAGAAGAAAAAGGGTATATGAAAAGATATACCCCGGAAGAATTAGCGGAAATGAAAGATGGGCTTTCAGAGGTTGCAATCGCTATTAACGACATAGAAGAAGAAAGACGCGAAATTGCTAAGGAGTTTAAAGAACAGCTTAAGCCAGCAAAGGAAGAAAAGAAACGTTTGCTTGCAGGCCTTAAGAATAAAGCGGAATACGTTCGCGAAAACTGCTATAAGTTTGTAAACACCGAAACGCGCGAAGTAGGCTATTACAATGAAGAAGGCGACTTAATAGACGTTAGAAGCGCGGGCGCCGACGAACTGCAAGGCAATATATTTCAAATTAACAGAAAAGTAAACTAAAAAACAATTCAACAAAATGGGCGAAAACAAAAAAGTAGTACTAAACCTTCACGAAGGTGGTCTAACAGAGGTTATTTTTAGAGAGGGCGCGGCCCCTAAAGCTCTTGACCCTAAAGCACCGGTTAAAATTGACCTTAGCGGCGTTATTGGTGCACCCGTAGAATTCTTAAGTAAAAGAATTTCGGAGCCTAACCAAATAGACCCTAAACGATGCCACGTTTTAGTTAACCGGGAAAAACTAACCGTTCAGCTTGTAACGGCGGAAGACGACGAATATTTACGCGGAACGGTAACCGGTTCTTTATCTTTACACCCAAAATTTGAAGAATTTGGAATTAACCAGGGTAAGACCTGGGAACCTTCCGGCCTTGGACAGTTTTTTAAAATGAACCGTTCTTTTTTCGCTAACCGCGAAGAAAACATGAAGCTTGTAACGGACTTAAAGAACTTCTCCGCTACCGTTAATTCAAACATGGATAGACACACTAAAGAAAACGGAAGTATGAAAGTAAGCTACGGACAAGTAGTTAACAGCAACCTACCGGAAGCTTTCGCGCTTAACATTCCAATTTTTAAAGGAGTTAAAGCGGTAGTACTTCAAGTTGAATGTTATGCAACCTTAGACGGTAGCGACGTATTTTTACAGCTATTCAGCCCCGCAGCTAACCAATTGATAGAAGAAATGCGCGACGAAGTTATAGACGCGCAAATAGAAGCTATTCAGCAGCTAAGTCTGGATATAGCAATAATAGAACAATAAAATTACATAGGTTATACCGGTAATAACGCCGGTATAACCTTTTTAAACACGAATTCATGGCTAAAAGATTTATTGATACGGGACTATTCGACGACCAGTGGTTTATGAACCTTAGTAAGGACGCTAAACTACTTTGGATATACCTAATAACAAAATGCGATCACGCCGGAATAATAGAAATAAACGAAAGGCTTATAGAGTTCCAAACGGGAATTAAAAGCTTTAAAACTACTGGCGCGGAATTAGGGAGTAGACTATATTTTGTTAGAGAAAGCTATTACTTTATTCCTAAATATATAGACTTCCAGTACCCTAACTTCCCAAATTCAAGAGTAAGACAGCAAGAGTCTGCTATTAAGATTTTGGTTAAATACGGGTTGTTCGACGAAAGCAAAGAAACATTTAATAAAGACATTGCTAACCCTTCGGTAACAGTTATGAAGGGGTTAGACGGTAAAAAGGAAGCGAAGCCGGCAAAAGATGCTAAAACAAAAGTATTCAAAAAACCCACGTTAGAAGAAGTAGCGGCTTATTGCAAAGAAAGAACGAACGAAGTAGACCCGGAAGGTTGGGTTAATTTTTACACTTCCAACGGTTGGAAAGTAGGGAAAAACCCTATGAAGGATTGGAAAGCTTCGGTTAGAACATGGGAAAGAAACGGAATAAATAACAATACACATGGACAGAGAAAACAGACAAGCGGCCCCGGGACGAGTGGACATGGCAAAGTTTCGCGCGATACTTCAAAATCGGGCTTTAGTAGTACGCTTTAAAATTGACCAATATACGGAAGACGTACCCGCAATGTTGCTGGAGTGCTATAAAAACGAAGTAGCAAGCCGGGGCGTAGCCTTCAAAGAAGACCAACCAACAATAGACCATATAAACAAAGCGGCCAAATGGCTAACCGGGAACTACAAACCGGGGTTAATGATATCGGGAATTGTTGGGAATGGGAAAACAACTTTAGTAAGGGCTATCGGGCGTTTAATAGGCCTTATATACGGGCCTAACCAATACAACTACGAAGATAGGCGAACCGTTAAGACCGTTACGGCTTTAGAGCTTGCAGACTTAGCAAAACAAGACCCGGACGCCTTTAGAGCTATTAAAAACACCAAGCTGTTAGCAATAGACGACGTAGGAGTAGAACCGGCCTTAGTTAAGAACTGGGGTAACGAAATAAGCCCCTTCGTAGAAACTATATACCATCGATACGACCGACAATTATTTACTATAATGACCAGCAATTTAAACCCGGAAGACTTAGAAAAACGATACGGTGTAAGAATTGCGGACAGATTTACAGAAATGTTTGATAGAATAGCATTCGAAAATAGTACTTACAGAAAATAAAATAAAATAAAATGGGAAACAAAATTTACATTTCGGGGCAAATAACCGGCCTTCCATACGATCAAGTCAAGGCCAAATTTAAAGAAGCGGAAGACACACTACACGCTCAAGGTTACAAAACAGTTAACCCACTTAAAAACGGAATACCTACACAAGCCAGCTGGGAAATACATATAGCAATGGATATAATTTTACTGTTAGGTTGTAAGCACGTTTACATGCTTCCGGATTGGATATATTCAAAAGGGGCCACACTTGAAAAGAAAATAGCGGAATTTACCGGGAAGAATATTATTTACCAAGAAGTACCCGCGTATATAGAGATAAAAGAAGCCATAGCCAAAGGTATAGGAGTTTCTTACATAGATATTATAGGGCCCAGTCGCGAAAGAAGAAACGTTTACGCGCGTATGATATTTTCACAGTATTGTAGGAACAAAGGAGCTACTTATAAACAGATAGCAAACGAAATAAAGCACGACCATAGTACGGTGGTTTATTATATAGGGAAATATAGAGACGACATGGAGTTTAACCCGGAATTTAAAGAACTTGTAAATTTAGTACAAGAAGAATATGTAAATATAAGCACGCCGGAAGGCGTATTACTATAATACGATATAAAACAGATACAAATGAAAGCAGTAATAACATTAAGTAAAACCTTCTTTAAGGATCACTTCCGCAACGGTAAAGAAACCCACTTTAAAGGGAAAGTTCTATACGGCCAAAAGAAACACACCTGCCGTGGAAATTATAACTATTGGAAAGACAGAATAGACAAAGTAAAGGAGCGCGGCGGAGCTCTTAGCCTTAGAGAATGGATAGGTAAGCCCTACCGTAGCAAACAGCAAGTTATAAAAGAAGTCCCGGCGGATATTGTAGGAATACAAAAACTAACCCTTAGCCGCCGTAATGTGGCCTTAAGCGATTCTTTTAATTTAGGCGTAAAGCTATACAATTACGAAACTATTGTGGACGGGGTTAAAGTTCCGTTAGAGCTTTTAGCAGAAAACGACGGTCTTTCTAAAAACGAGTTTATAGATTGGTTTAAACCAGCTTTTAAAAGAGTTGAAAAAGAAAACGGATCTTCCAATTTTATAGAATTAGAGTTTGCAGTTATTCACTTTACTAAAGATAGATATTGAGATGAAAAAGAAAACACTTACAGAAGAATTTAGAAGTATTGAAGCTCAAATAAAGGAGTATAAGGACAGGAAGAGAAAAGAAATGATTCCGGAAGTCCCAAAAGAAGTATTCCTAATTGTAGGCCTTGAAATAGTTAAAAGGCCTATTGTTGGGGCCGAAATATATAGAGCAAAACACGGCTCTTTTAACCCCCCTACAATTGAAAAAAGAGCTACTAAAAAAGCACTACAAGAAATAAAAGACTGGTTCGAAGACTACAAAAATAGCCCTAAGAGAGTTGTTCTTTCATTAAAGTGGAAAGAATCCCGCAGCGGTTATTCTTCAACTGTAAGCACCGGTATAGATATTGATAAAATGGAAGAAAACGGTTATTCATATACGGAAGAGGCGTTAAAACCTGCACTAACAGAAAAAATAGATACTTATAATAAGTATTACAAGCCCCGGGACGGACACACGCCATGCCAGCGATGCGGAAGACAAACCCCAAGTAACGAGCTAATAGAAAGCACTATTATAGGACGCGGCAGTAACCAGGTCTTTAACAGTTGGAAGGGAAGGTATGAACATAAAGCTTGTATTACAAAAGAAAGACTTAAGTTTTGCTCACCGACGTGCGCAGCACATGAGCAAATGAGTAGGGAAGGTTAACCAATTTACAATTAAAAACAATGAGAACATTTTCTTTACGCAACCCCGGCAAAATTAAGGACGCAAAAGGCGAAAGCTTCTATTACGACCTTCTTCACAGCCTAAGAGTATATTTCGTTAATAGCGAAATGGAGCCTTTTTTAGACGAAGACACCGGGTTAAAAATGATTGTAGTAGATAACTACAAAAACAGAAAGCAAGCCTTCCAATTCGCATTAGTTGAAGGCGGGCTTTACGATACGCAAAGAATAGCATATTATAAAACAATAGAGAAATAAAAACATGGAAAGTAACAAGTTAATTACGAAAACAATATTTAGAATAGAACACCCCGAAGACATGAACGGGTTATGGTACACGAAAAAAGGAGTATTCAGAAAAAGAATAGACGTCATTTGTCCTAACGGTATTGCTAAAGACTTCCCGATGCCGTTAAACTTGGAACTACACAGAAAAGACGGGGACATTTGGAATAGTGGCGGTAAGTCAATCGAAGACATGAATACATGGTTTGCACCACAAGACGCAATAAACCTTTATAATTTAGGGTTTAGGCTGTTTGAGTTTGAAGTTGAAAAGTTTCAAGAACTTGAAAATGAGATTTTATTCACACGTAACGGAATAATTACTCAAAAAGAGATCCCTTTAGAATTAGTTTGGAGTATAAAATAAAACAAATCACAGCATGAATTTAGAAGAAAAGATTAAAAACGGCACAACGGAGCTTCAAGATTACTATCGAATAGCCCTAAGAGATATTGAAAAGCATAAGGCTAATATAACAAGGCTTAATAAGGAATTGAAAAATGAGCAGAAAATGTTATATAAAGCTTGTGAGTTAAAAGCTAAATGTAAATTAAGGGCAGAAGAGCAAGGCTACCCAAACTTATTTAACGGGGAATAACATGAACGCAAAACAATTCTTCGAGACAGTAGAAAAGATGCGGGAAGCCCAAAAGAACTATTTCCGGAGCCGCTCGCAATTGTACTTAAAAGAAAGTAAACAGTACGAAAAGGAAATAGACAACGAAATTAAACGCGTAAATGACTTAATGGCCCAGCGCAATAACCCAAAAATAAATTTTAATAGATGAAACCAGTAGAGTTTAAACACCAAAACACAGTAATTGCAAAAGACCAGCCGCAATACATGCGCTTACCAGCATTAAAGATTGATAACCCAGGCGGGGAAGTTATATCATGTTGGGAAATGTCATTTAAAGACAGACTGAAAGTTCTTTTTACGGGTAGAATTTGGCTTAGCCTATTAAGCTTTAACAAGCCATTAACCCCAAGTTATTTAACAGTAAATAGGAAAGAGCTTTTTTCACACCCGGACGACAAAGCCAGTTTCTTAAAAAGATTGAAGTTGAACTTTAAAAGTAAGAGTAAATGAGACAAACAGAAAGCCAACTACAAAAAAGTTGTATTACGTGGTTCCGCCTTCAATACCCAAGTATAGCAAGGCTAATATTTGCAGTTCCTAACGGTGGATCACGCAACCCAAGGGAAGCCGCAAAAATGAAAGGGGAAGGTGTAACCGCCGGAGTTGCGGACGTTATATTATTAAAAGCGTCTTCCGGTTATTCTTCCCTTTGTATTGAATTCAAAACAGCCAAAGGAAGGCAGCAAAAAACACAAAAAGAGTGGCAGCAAGTTGTAGAAGGAAATGGGAATAAATACATTATTTGCCGTTCCTTTGATTCCTTCCGGGACATAATAAAAGGCTATTTATTCAACAAAACACCGAAAGATGACAGTAAAAAGCCCTAAACTGTTAATAACTTTCCAAAAATAAGCAATTGATTCTCATATAAAAGAACGTATTATAGTAATACGTTCTTTATTTTTGTAGATACATTAATATAATTGTAATAATATGGGAGCAAATAAAAGAGATAACAAGTTTACGCGATTCGTTAAGAAGCTATTAGGCTTTGTAGAAACTTTACTTACACGCCTATTAAATAGGCTTGCAGCAATACAAAAAGATAAGCTGCTACATTTCATTACCGGGACTTACCTCTTTATGATAGCCGCGCTATTCTTCCAGCTTTGGGCGGCCTTGTTAATAGTAGCAATAGCAGGAGCTGCAAAAGAAATATATTACGATAAAGTATTAGACAAAGGAACCCCGGAGCTTGCAGACTTTTTGTACACATTAGCGGGGGGGTTAATTACATTCTTAATATTTACAGCATTGTAGGAATATGGCGGAAAAGAAACTAATTAAAGGGAAAATAAGCGAACTAATACCGGACGACGTAAACTTTAACAAGGGTACGCAATACGGGCAAAGTTTAATTGAACGGAGCTTAAGAATGTACGGAGCCGGGCGGTCTATTCTTATAGATAAGAACAACCGTATTATAGCAGGTAACAAAACAATAGAAAACGCCGGTCAAATAGGCTTAGATAACATTCTAATAGTGGAGACAGACGGCACGCAAATAGTGGCCGTTAGACGTTCCGACGTAGATTTAGATACTAAAGAAGGGCGCGAACTTGCATTAGCAGATAACGCAACCGGAGCGGCCAACCTGGACTGGAACCCGGAAGCTTTAAGCCTTGCAACTGAAAAGTGGGCTATTGATTCCGAAGAATGGGGCGTTCCAATTGAATTTGAAGAAGAAGAACCAGAGCACGAATTAAGCGAAGACGGTTACGATCCACCAAATGAAGCGGACATAGAAACCGAAATAAAAGAAGGGGATATTTACGAGATTCGAAAAGGGGACATTTGCCACAGGGTAATGTGCGGTGATTCGCGCAGCTTAATAGACGTAACAAAACTTATGGAAGGGAAGAAGGCAGACTTAATTGTAACTGATCCGCCGTATAACGTAGATTACGCCAGCAAAAACGAGCTTCTTAATAAGTCGGACAAAGGTAACCGTATTCAAACGGACATACAGAACGATAAGATGGCAGACTTGCAGTTTAAAGCATTTCTTAATGACGTTTACACAAGGATGACCGAGAATTCAAAGCCGGGCGCGCCTATATACGTATTCCATGCTTCACGCGAAGCGGTTAATTTCATAGAAGAATTAATAGGGGCCGGGTTCTTATTCAAACAGCAATTAATATGGGTTAAGAATAACATTGTATTAGGACGCCAGGACTACCAGTGGCAGCACGAGCCTATTTTATACGGATGGAAAGAAGGGGCCGCTCATTACTTCATTAACGACCGAACGCAAAGAACGGTTATGGAAGACAAAATAGACTTTAACGCAATGAATAAAAAGGAGCTTCTTAATTACATCAAGGAGCTTCAAAACGATAACGATTACCCAAGTAGTATTATTTATGAGGATAAGCCATTAGTAAACGCCGAACACCCCACAATGAAACCCGTGAAGCTTGTAGGCCGCTTAATTCGCAATAGTAGCAAGGTTAAAGAATTGGTTATAGACTTCTTCTTAGGTTCCGGGTCTACTTTGGTAGCAGCCCACCAATTAGAACGCAATTGTTACGGAATGGAGCTATCTCCACAGTATTGTCAAGTGATATTAGATAGAATAAAGTTGTTCGACCCCGAAGTAGAAGTAACTAAAATAGAATAGCAGCATGGCACGACCAAAGAAGTATAATAAAAGGATAAGTAGAAAGATATGCGAACTAATTGAAGCTGACACGTTTACAGTTCGCGAAATTTGCGACATGGTTAAAATAGCCCCTTCTACTTACCACGAATGGGCCAATAGATACCCGGAGTTTTCGGAGGCTATTAAAAAAGCGGAAGCCGAAAGAATGAACTTTTTTGTCTCGGAAGCTAAAAAAAGCCTTGTTAAGAAATTGCAGGGTTACACCGTTCAAGAAAAGCAAGTAACCACAATAGGATCGGGCAAATACGACGTAAACGGGCACGAAATACCAAAGATAAAAGAACAAAAAGCAATAGACAAACACTACCAGCCGGACACCGCGGCTATTATATTCACACTTTGCAACGGGGAACCCGAAAACTGGAAGAACCACCAAAGAACGGAGCTAACCGGCAAGGATGGAAAAGACTTGTTTAATAAGCTTTCGGACGAAGAATTAGATGCAAAGATAGAAGACCTGGAAGGCCGTTTAAACAACGAAAAGCCAAAGAAGTAGTTACGCCTTAACAAATAAAAGACATGAAACGGGCGGCGCGTATAGAATATTTAGCAGCATTACAAGAAAGGTTAGACCGGGACGCCCGTACTGACCTTTTGCCCTTTACGCTTGCTACAATGCCAACGTTTACCCGTACGGACTTCTTCGAGCGTTATTATTCAGTATTAACAGCCTTTGCACTAAAGCGAGTTAAAAAGCTTATGGTATTCATGCCCCCACAACACGGGAAAAGTGAAGGTTCCACAAGAAGACTACCAGCTTTCATATTAGGCAAAGACCCCCACAACAAACTCGCTGTAATAAGCTATTCCGCAACCAAAGCGCGCAAATTTAACCGCGAAATACAAAGAGTAATAGACAGCCCGGAATACGCTAAGATATTCCCAGAAACAAAGCTTAATTCTTCAAACGTTACAAGTGACGCCGGTTCATGGCTTCGAAATTCAGACGAATGCGAAATAGTAGGAGCTCGGGGCGGGTTTAAAACCGTAGGAGTAGGCGGGCCGCTTACGGGCGAGCCGGTAGATTGCTTAATAATGGACGACATATACAAAGACGCTAAAACAGCGTGGTCGCCGGTAGTACGCGCTTCTATTGAAGATTGGTATGATACAGTTGCAGAAACACGACTACACAACGATAGCCAACAACTAATAGTATTTACCCGCTGGCACGAATTAGACTTAGCCGGGCGTTTATTAAAACAGCAAGGGGAGTATTCAGAAACTAACCCAAACGGGTGGGTAGTAATAACCTATCCGGCTATAAAGATAGGAAAACCAACAAAGCACGATCCACGGGAAGAAGGCGAACCATTATGGCCCGAACGGCACAACTTAGAAAAGCTTCAAAGCGTAAGAAGTAGAAACTCCCACGTGTTCGGGAGCTTATATCAGCAAGACCCTAAGCCATTGGAAGGGCTTATGTATGAAAACCCGTTCAAAACTTACGATATACTACCAGCAACGCAAAAGAAGAAAGTAAAGAACTATACAGATACCGCCGACACCGGGAAAGACTACTTATGTTCGATTACATACGTAGAAACGGAAATAGGAAACTTTATAACCGACGTCCTTTACACCCAAAAGCCTATGGAATATACAGAACCCAAAACGGCCGAAATGATAACAAAGCACATTGTAGAACTTGCAATAGTAGAAAGTAATAACGGGGGGCGGGGCTTTGCGCGTAACATAGAAACGCAATGCCGACTAATGGGTAACGGCAAAACCCGGGTTAAGTGGTTCCATCAATCAGACAACAAAATAATAAGAATATTTAGCCGCAGCGCGGAAGTTCAAAACCTTACTTACTTCCCTACGGGTTGGGAACAGATGTGGCCAGACTTCTATAACGCGCTTACAAGGTATATGAAAGTCGGGAATAACGAGCACGACGACGCCCCCGACGCCCTAACTGGTACTATTGAATTCCGCGCAAAGAACAATAGAAAAAGCGCGGTTAATTATTTCCCATAAACCAACAATTTAAACAGCAATAAAATGAAAATTAAAGACCTACTACAAACCGAAGACTATAATTCAGTTATAGCGGAACTAAAGAGCGGAAGAACTAATAGTGAGCCTAAAACCGAGCAATACAAAGCACAATTAGACCCAGAGGGGCACGATGTTAACGACCGGGTAAAAAGACCGGATAAGAAGGTTAAAGTAGATAGACCGGAAAGCTTAGAGAACTCCCTGCAGGTAACCAATAGCGAGCCAGCGGAAGAATTTAAACCGGAACCAGTAGCGCGAATAGCTTTAGCCCTACAAAAACTTATAGTAAAGCGGGCGGTAGCTTTCGCATTTGGAAACCCTGTGTTACTTAACGCCGAACCGGAAGAAGGAACCAAAGAAGAAGACGTACTTAAGTCAGTTAATAGGGTTTTGTTTGATACTAAAACAAGGACTATTAATCGCAAAGTAGCGCGGAATATATTCAGCTGCACCGAAGCGGCCGAACGCTGGTACCCGGTAGTAAAAGAACACGATAATTACGGCTTCCCTTCCAAATTCAAATTAAGAGTAGCAGTATTTAGCCCACTTCTTGGAGACAAACTCTACCCTTATTTCGACGAGACGGGCGACATGGTAGCCTTTTCGCGCGAATTTGAACGCAAAGACAAAGGCGGGAAAAGCTTTACATATTTTGAAACATTTACCGATAAGCAGCACATCATGTGGGTAACCGGGTCTAAAGGTTGGGAAGTAGCAGACGGATATCCAAGGGAAAACACAATAGGGAAAATACCGATCATATACGGACAGCAACCACAAGTGGAATGGGAAGACGTACAAGGAATAATAGATAGGTTAGAAAAGCTTCTTTCAAACTTTGCCGATACTAATGACTACCACGCCGCGCCAAAGATATTTATTACCGGCGAAATATTAGGCTTCGGGAAAAAAGGCGAAAGCGGGGCCGTAATTGAAGGGGAAGAAGGTGCTACTGCGCAATACTTAGCATGGCAAAGCGCACCGGAAAGCGTAAAGCTTGAAATTGAAACGCTTCTTAATCTTATTTATACGATAAGCCAAACACCCGACATTAGTTTTGATGCGGTAAAAGGTATTGGAGCGATATCAGGGGTCGCCCTTAAGCTGCTTTTCATGGACGCCCATTTAAAAGTCCAGGATAAAATGGAGATATTCGACGACTATTTACAACGCCGTTTAGTAATTATACAATCCTACTTAGCAGAAATGAACGCTAAGGACAAGGCTTATAAAGAAGCTTGTAGGAGCTTAACCATAGAACCGGAAATAGTGCCCTTCATGATTGATGACGAAAAGGCTAAAGTAGATTTACTATTAGCAGCCAATGGACAAAAACCCATAGCTTCACAAAAAACAACCGTACAACAATTAGGATGGACTCAAGACGTAGAAGCGGAATACGAAAGAATACAAGAAGAAGACACTTTTAACGCTTATAACGATATAATGAACCCCGCAATTTAACAAGAAATACTCATGGGAATAGAACCAAACTTTGATATAGACGCAATATTTAAGAGCGTAAAAGAAAAGGTTAACGTTATTGCAATTGGAGTGCAAGAAGCGATGATTAAAACGTGCCTTGAAGTTGCAAACAACGCAAAACAACTAAACACTTATATAGACCGAACAAACAACCTAAGGTCTTCAATAGGCTACATAATTTACGATAAAGGCGAAAAGATAGCGGAACACTTTAGCGCAGACGGTGCAGGAGCGGAAGGGAGCGGAAGCCAGGGAACAACAAAGGGGAAGCAAGCCGCCGAAAAAGCCGCTAACGACTTCCCTAATGACCTTGTAGGAGTAATAGTGGCCGGCGAAGATTATGCCCTATACGTAGAAAGCAAAGGGTATGATGTTCTTTCCGGCCCATTCTTAGAAGCCTACCCTATTTTAGAAAAAAACTTAAGATTAATATTTGACTAACCATGAGTAAGAGCCGCCAGGAACTAATATTATACATACGTAAAGTAGAAGACCAATTAAAGGGTTTATACGGGAATACTTATGCCGAAGTGTTGAAGCTTGCAACGGTAAGGAACGCAATAGAGAGTGGCGCGCAATTCACATGGAAGGGAAACCCCTTAGCAGAAAGACAACTTAGTCAACAATTAGACCTACTATCCAATAGAGCCAGCAAGACCATTTACAATGGAATAACCGGGGGTTGGAAAGAAGGGGAAGGTCAAGTTAAAGACGAGATATTAGAACGCTTCGGGAAGAAAGACTATAAAAAAGAAGTAAACAATGTATTAGAAGACGCGGTAAAGCAGCAACGAAAAGAGGGCGTAACCGCTCACACCTTCGCAAACGAAAAGAGGGGCGGGCTTAATGTTTCCGGAAGGGTGTGGAATTTAGCCGGGAACGCCAAGAAAGAACTCGAAGTAATTATACAAAACGGAATATTAGAGGGCAAAAGCGCGGACGAAGTTACAAAGGGTTTAAAGGGTTATCTTAATGAACCGGATAGATTGTATAGGCGCGTAAAGAACAAAGAGACTGGCGAACTTGAACTAAGCAATGCAGCCAAAAGCTACCACCCGGGAAGGGGCGTTTACCGCTCCGCGTATAAAAACGCGCTTAGACTTGCAATTACAGAAATAAACGCTGCTTACCGCCGGGCCGAATGGCAAAGCTACCAGACTAACCCGCTAATAATTGGTTATAGAATAGAATTAAGCAACAACCATACACACGTGGTTAACGGGAAGGTTAGAACCCTTTACGATATTTGCGACGAAATGGTAGGGCAATACCCTAAAACATTCCTTTGGACGGGTTGGCATCCACACTGCCGCTGCCGTATGGTTCCAATATTGATTAGCGACGCGGACTTTAAAGCAAGGCATCAAGCACGAAAAGCGGGGAAGTTAGACCAGTGGAGACCCAAAGACGCCGTTACAAGACCGCCTAAAGGCTTTTACGATTGGCTTAAGGATAACAAAGAGCGGATAGCAGCAACGCAAAAGAAAGGCTCCCTACCCTACTTTCTTCAAGATAATAAAAAGTTTACCTCTTCCAAGCGAATTAAAACACCGGAACAAATTAAGGAAATACAAAGTCGTTGGAATAAAAGAGTAACTGGGAACAAACATAACGATCACTTAAAAGAGATACAAAAGGAGTACGGCGGACTAAGCAACGCTATAAATAACTTTATTAGCACTATACAAAGCGAAATTAAAGCCGGAGCCAGCATAACTAAAGTAAACGGGTTAGTAAGCAAGTTAAACCACAAGGTACAAGTTAAACAGGCTTGGGACATATACAGCGAAGAAAAACGTTTATCTACACTACTGGATAACGTACAAGACGCAAAAGGTAAGTTTGGTTTAGAAGCTACACAAGCGGTGTTTAACGCCGTAGAAAGCAAATTAAAAGAATGGGAAGGGCTTACACTTGAAGACCAAAAGAAGAAGTTAGAATTTGAAGTAGGATGGGTTAATAAAACTAAGAAGTACAACACTTGGGAAGTAGCGGAAGGCGCGTATAAAAAACAGCTTGCAAAAGTTGATCTACTTTTATTTGAAACGGAAGTAGACGCTATTATAAGCACCGCTAAGCTTCTAAAGGCTAAGTCTAACTCTAACCTTGCTAAACTTCTTAACAACAAAGAAGTTTCTAAGGAGTACGTAGACAAAGTAGTAAAAGCCATGAACGCGTTAGAAGCGCGAAGGAATAAGTCCATAAAAAGCGACTTTAAAAACTTCACAGACAAAGATGTTAAAGATTTACTTAAAAGCTACGAAACGGAGACCGTAGAAGCCGCAGACAATAGAGTAAGGGGAATATCCGAAGCTGTTTGGAAAAGCCTTACAATTGAAGAGCGCAACGCTCTAACTAAATACACGGGAACGTTTAACTACCTAAATGAGCCATTGCGTGGACTACCTTTTTATGGGAATAAAACCCCTAACGCGGCCCACGTTAAAGACCTTCCGGTGTTAACTAAGGCTTTAAACAAATTCTCAATGCCACAAAATACAGTAGTAAGGCGCGGCGTTGACAATTGGACTATTAACGAACTTGGGTATGGGTTAGACAAATTAAAGCCAGGCGACATGTTTGTAGATAAAGCGTTTCTATCGACTGCAATGCACCGAGAAAAAGGGTTCTTAAGCCAGGAATTCAATTTAGTTATTTTAGTTCCTAAAGGGGCAAAAGGGTTTTACGCGGAACCATTCTCACAATATACAGACTCCGGGAAGTTTAAGTATAACGATAACCCTAAAAACGCAACCCTATGGAACGGCGTTACAAAGGAAACCATAAAATCAGAACAAGAATGGATCGGCCAAAGAGGTAGTCAATTTAAGGTAATTAAAAAAGACGGAAGAACAATATACATGCAGTTAGTAGGACAATTAAAGTAAACCCTACCGTTACTTGTTAATTTCGTAGTCAGGATTGAAGTAATACTTAGTAAATTCCTTCATTTTAGCCGACTTATCAACCTGCGGAAGACCAAAGTGGTAAATTTCAGAAGCTTTTTCATATAGCAAATCGCTCATATAGCTTTTAAATTCTTCTTCTTTTTCTTCCGGGGTTCCCTTGTAGGTATTTTCAAAGTAATTTTCATAAAACCCAAAGTAAGCAGCCTTTTTATTTGGGTACTTTTCGTTTCCTTTGTAGTAAATATACATACTGTAGTCTTTTTTCATAGCTTTATTCCAGTTGCTTTATAATATAGAAAATTAGAGTAAACGTTTAGTAAATCAGTTGGCAGCTTTGACAAGGCCCTCTCTTTCATATAGTGAGGTATAGGGTAGAAAGCTTCCGCAATACTTCCAGTAATAGCCGCAATAGTATCGCTGTCGCCGCCCAAAGATACGGCTAACCTTATAGAGCTTTCAAAGTCCGTACTTTCTAAAAAAGCTACAATAGATTGGGGAACGGTAACCTGGCACGTTTCGTTAAAGCTATTTCCGGCCCTTATATCCTTACAAGTTTGGTTAAGGTTATACCCGTGAAGAAGGGTAATATGATTCTTAAGCTCTTTTTTGCTAAGCCCAATTCTTAGGAAGGCTATACAATCCGCAACCGCGACCGCCCCTTTAACTCCTTCCGGGTGGTTGTGCGTACATTCCGCCGACTTCTTAGCGTATTGAGAAATAACATTGGGGCCTTCTTCAAGCCAGCCACAAGCGGAAACACGCATAGCGGAACCATTACCGTAACTATTGTAAGGTTTTGGGTTATCAGAGTGAACCCATCCAGCAAAAGAACCACCATAGCCGCCCTTAGGGTAAGGATATTTGCGACACCAATAGTGAAGACTTTCCCCAAAAGGAATATCTTTTAGGATAGCATCAGCAACCGCAATAGTACAAATAGTATCATCCGTAAAAGTAGATTCCGGCGTAAATAGTTCAAAGTTTAAAGTATTGGTATTATTAAATTCAAAGCGCGAACCAACTACGTCGCCTATAATTGCACCTAACATAATATTATTTTTTAGATTGTTTTCGTTTTCGAATAAGCAGCCCCCGGTGGATCGTACAAACTCTATTTTTGTAGGGCCTTCCGTTTTTGATTCCATAAGAATACAACCGGGACATAGATACGTTTAATTCTTCCGCGCTAAACACTTCATAGATGGCCGACACGGAGCCGAAATACGAGTGCTTATCGTTATAAACAACGTGATAAATAGTACTTCCGTTCATATTGAGAGTCTTC
>SMFF01000027.1_pt1 | contig 45371 bp, 75 predicted proteins | sample 2456181 | NCBI WGS metagenome assembly SMFF01 (sample SAMN10132611, study PRJNA489261) | soil metagenome | isolation source: day120 antibiotic-loamy sand soil ammended with raw manure from dairy cow... | place: USA | collected 2015-04-01
TGCCGACGCTTGGGCGTGTGGACGCTGTGGTTACAGACCCGCCTTATGGGATTGGGATCAACAAAAGCAATCGGCTTTCGGTCAGCCGTGGCTATGGTGGCGAAACCTGGGACGATGAACCAGCCGATATGGCGTGGCTTCCACCTATGAACGTGCCGTCGATTGTTTGGGGCGGCAACTATTTTGATTTTCCGCCGACCCGCGCCCCCCTCGTCTGGGACAAGAACAACGCCGGTCGTGACTTTGCTGACTTCGAAATGGCGTGGACGAATCTGGACATGGTTGCCCGCCGGATAGTCTTTCGTCCGATGAATATGGATGGCGGCAAGCTGCACCCAACACAGAAGCCCATCGAGGTGATGCGCTGGTGCATCGGCCACCTACCTGACACCGCTCGACTGATTTTGGACCCATTCATGGGTAGCGGATCAACTGGTGTTGCTGCGGTGAAGATGGGTAGGCGATTTATCGGCATCGAACGGGCCGAGCGGTACTTCGACATCGCCTGCAAGCGGATATCCGAGGCATTAAAGCAACCCGACATGTTCATAGAGCAGCCTAAGCCTGCCAAGCAGGAAGCAATGATTTGACCGACATAACAGCCCTTCTTCACGCCTTCATTTCAAATCCGAAGGCACAGACATCGGAAGACCCGAAGGTTATTTGCCGATTGGCATTGGCAGAGATCAACAAGCAGCGGAATTACATTTCAGCAATTGAGAACGCGGTTTCCGAGGCGAGAAAGAGCTTTCCAGGAAGTATGGAGAACTACGTTGCAAACCACGAATAACCCAAGCCGAAGTCTTTCCTCAACTGGGAGTAAAAAATGAATTCCCTTTCTTGGTTTTTGTATTTGGCGGATGTGATCGGAAACTTCCGGGGCATAGCGCATCCGTTCGCGTTTTTTGGAGGGGTGGCCTTCTTTATCGCGGTTGGGGTCAGGGTAGTTGTGGGCGGTCTTGCTGCCGCTGGGGAAGATGAGGCAAAGGCTTTCGTGCCGCTGGCACAGACGGCGCTGAAATATGTCACGATTGTATTTACCTCGGCATGTTTGGTGTTGGTGGTGGCTCCATCAACGAACACCCTTTACGCGATAGCCGCTTCCGAAATGGGCGAGAAAATCGTCAAGAGCGAGTCGGTACAGGGTATCACTGACGACGCTACTAAGGCTCTCCAGCAATGGATTAAACGCCAAATCGAGCCGGAAACGAAAAAGTAGTTGAGGAATGATTTCAGCTTGGTTTGCACAGTAAGGGCAACGCAGTTCTCCCAAAAGAGCTTTCCAGGGGCATAGGAGGGAATGATGTTCCGAGACTTCTTTGAGGAAACGGGATGGGTTGGTTTTTTGTTGGCTGGGTTATTGTTGATGGGGGCGGCGTGTATCCCGCTTGCGATTTATGCCGCGATTCAAGAGAAAAAAGAATGGGCCGAGTTTAGCGCGACCCACAATTGCAAGATTGTTGGCCGGATGCGTGGCGATGTTTCAACAACGGTTGCCCCGATTATTGGGGGCAATGGCGGGATGGCGGTTGGGATTACATCAACGCCGGACAAGACTGGCTACCAATGCAACGACGGCGTGACTTACTGGAGATAGGGGCCAATAAATGACATTCGCGGTGCAGATATTGAATCGTAAGGGACGCTGGGCGCAGTCAGCCGAGGATCGTCAGGATGCCCGTTGCGAAACTCCGATAGGCATCCTCAACATGCGAGGTGTCATATCTGAGGATATGTATCTTGCCGGAATCTATTACCGTGGTGACGTGCAGCGATATCGCAGCATCATCGACCCGCCAGCCCCGATCAAAACAAATTTCAATTTTGTTACGCGCGATGACCCAATGCCGGATCACGAGCGGATGCCTGTTGATATCCGAATGGGCGCGGAGTTGACGAGCGAGAGGGCGGCAGAGTGGACGGACAAATACAACAGGGCATTCGAGGCGCTTGCCGTGGCCGGTCACAAGGCATGTAGGGCGGTTGCCAGAATGGCTGTGCACGGCGAGCGGATGCCGGATGGTTGCCACACTGTCCACCTCATCGAGGGGCTGACATTGCTTGTGGACCACTATGGTTTAAAAACTAAAGCACGCGCTTGACAATCTCAACGAATCATGCGAAGAGGTGGGAAATACAAGATCGAAGTTCTTCGCCCGCTGACCGGCCCCCGCCGCAGCGGGTTTTTGATTCTCGCGGCCAATATAATCCTAGGATTGGCGTAATCGGTATTAACGGCGGTGTTAACCGAGCTTACCATGTCTGGCTGGCCCGCCCGTGAGAATGCTTTTCGCGGAATCTTCTGCAAAAGATAAAACCGCACGCTGGCTGTGTTTCATGCGCTCAGCCCGCACAAAAGCCGGGGTCGCGTCCGGCCCGCGAGAAATTCAATTTTCAGGGGCATGAAATGATCTGGCTAATCGGATGCCTGATCATAATCGGCCTCCTCCTCATAGCGCGTAGCACGCTAAGGGATGCGCTGTAGTAATGGAAAATCAAAAGTTTAATTCATCAAATGGCAAATCCTAGAGGGCAGCAGCGCGATAAGCCGTTCCGTGACGCGCTTAGGATGGAAATTGCTGAAGCGAACGACGACAGGAAGCGACTGCGGTCTATTGCTCGCGCCCTCCTGGATAAAGCCGAGACAGGCGATGTCAACGCCATCAAGGAAATTGGCGACCGCCTCGACGGCAAGGTTGCGCAGGCGATTGTCGGGGATGACGAGGAAGCGCCCGTTTCTATCATTACAAGGATCGAACTCGTAGCGCCTGATGACGACACAAAGGATTGAGCTTCCCAAAAAGCTAATCCCTGTCTTTGTCGGCGAGGCAATGTACCGAGGCGCATACGGCGGGCGCGGTTCCGCCAAGTCTCGTTCTTTTGCCAAGATGTCCGCCGTTCATGGCCTGCGCTGCGCCCAGGAGGGCAGGGACGGCGTTATCGTCTGCGGGCGAGAGTTTATGAACTCGCTTGATGATAGCTCGATGGCTGAGGTTAAAGCGGCGATTGCGTCTGAGCCTTGGTTGGCTGCATCGTATGATGTTGGCGAACGATACATCAGAACACTGGACCGCAAGATTGAATTTGCCTTTACCGGCCTGCGGCACAATCTCGACAGCATAAAATCGAAATCACGTATCCGGCTGTTCTGGGTAGATGAAGCAGAGCCGGTATCTGAAAATGCCTGGATGAAGGCGATTCCAACCATTCGTGAGGACGGCGCGGAGATTTGGGTAACGTGGAACCCAGAGCGCAAGAATAGCGCGACGCACAAGCGGTTCCGTATTGACCCTCCTGACGGGGCCAAGATCGTCCAGATGAACTGGCGCGATAATCCGTGGTTTCCGAGCACGCTAAACCGCACGCGGCTTGAGGATTTGAGTAAGCGCCCTGACCAATACGAGCATGTTTGGGAGGGCGACTTCGTGACTGTTGTGGACGGCGCTTACTTCGCCAAATCGCTTGCTACCGCAAAGAGCGAGGGGCGCATTGGCAAGGTGTCTGCCGATCCACTGATGACGCTTCGCGCCTTCTGGGACATTGGTGGGACGGGTGCCAAGGCTGATGCCTGCGCGATCTGGATAGCACAATACGTCGGTCGTGAAATTCGCGTGCTGGATTATTACGAGGCTGTGGGCCAGCCACTTGCAACACATGTCGCATGGTTGAGAGAACACGGCTACGGCAAGGCGCTGTGTGTGCTGCCCCACGATGGCGCGTCGAACGAGAAGGTCTACGACGTATCCTACGAGAGCGCACTGACGGACGCGCAGTTCGATGTTCTTGTTATCCCTAATCAGGGCAAGGGCGCGGCGAGTATGCGCATTGAGAGCGCCCGCAGATTGTTCCCCTCGATTTGGTTTAACGAATCCACAACCGAGCCAGGGCGCGATGCGCTTGGCTGGTATCATGAAAAGAAATCAGACGATGAGCGCAATATCGGGCTTGGCCCGGCACACGATTGGTCTTCACACGGCGCGGATGCGTTTGGTCTGATGTGCGTCGCTTATGAGGAGCCTAACCAAGGTAAATCGCTCGACATGGCCCACGGCGGGCGTGCTGGCGGCTGGATGGGCGCTTGATGGCTGAAAAGCCCAAGTCCGAAGACATCTGCCGCACAGCACTTGAGAGATACCGGCGATGGCATGAGCGCGAGCAGGAGAACATCGATCTAGCCTATGAAGACCTTGCGTTCTATGCCGGCGAGCAGTGGCCCAAGGAGGTCATTGAGGAGCGCAAGGGCAGGCCGGTTCTAACGGTCAACCGTCTTCCGCAGTTCGTCCATCAGGTCACGGGCGACATGCGGCAGAAGAAGCCGAGCATCAAGACGGTCCCGGTTGACAGTCGTGGCGACAAGGACACCGCCGAAACACTGGCCGGCATGATCCGGTACATTGAAAATCGTTCCTACGCCAACATGGCGTACATGAGCGGTGCCGACAGTCAGGTTGTGTGCGGCATCGGCGCGTGGCGCGTTGTCAAGGAATATGCCGCAGAAAGCACGTTCAACCAAGAACTGCGCATTATGGGCGTGGACGACGCTGTCGCCATTGCCTGGGATCCGGATGCTGTTCTGCCGACACGGGAGGACGCCAAGTGGTGCATTGTCCCTGTGGACATGAGCCGGGAGGCGTTCAAGGAGCAATATCCAGATGCTCCTGTAGAGGATTTCGAGACGCTTGACACGAACACAGCCGTTGGCTGGTTCGACAAGGACATGGTTCGCGTTGCGGAATACTGGGTGAAGAAGCCCATCAAGCGCACGCTGGCGTTAATGCCGGACGGTGTGATTATTGACCTGACGGACGGCGACGAGGACAAGGCTGAGCAAGCCAATGGGGCCAAGCGTATTGAGAAGCGCGACGGGTTCAAGGTCTGCCGCTATCTGATCACGGCGGCCCATGTGCTTGAGGAGACGGAATGGCCGGGACTGTACATCCCGATTGTCCCCTGCATTGGCGAAGAGATCAAGATCGGCACCAAGGTCATCCGCAAGGGCCTTGTACGTGACGCGAAAGACCCGCAGCGCCGGTATAACTATTTCATCTCGGCGCAGACTGAAATTGTAGCGTTACAGCCCAAGTCCCCGTTCATCGGGACGGAAAAGAATTTCGAAAAGTATCAGGATGTTTGGCACTCGGCCAACAGCAAGAACCATGCGTTTCTGCCGTATCAGCCTGATCCCAACAACGGCGGGGCTGCACCGCAGCGTTCACAGCCGCCCGTAAGTTCACAGGGCATTACAGAAGGCATTGCGCTCGCTGTAGAGGACATGAAGGGCACCATCGGCATTTACGATGCCGGTCTGGGCCAGCGTTCGAACGAGACGAGCGGCAAGGCGATTATAGCCCGCCAGCGTGAGAGCGATGTTGCGACCGTTCTTTACCCGGATAACTGGTTCCTCGCGATCCTGTACACCGGCAAGATTCTTACCGACATGATCCCGCACACGTATGACACCGAACGCAAGATTCGGATCATGGGCGAGGACGGCAAGGTTGACCTTCAGGAGATCAACAAGCCCGTTGGCGTTGTCCAGACTGATCCAGAGACTGGCGAGGAAAGCCACGTCGAGAAGGTCATGAATGACGTAACGGTCGGTGCCTATGATGTCGTGTTTGACATCGGGCCGAGCTACACGACCAAGCGTGAAGAGGCCAAGGAGGGTATGCGCGAGTTCGTGCAGGCTTCTCCCGAGTCTGCGGCAGTCATTATGGACCTGTACGCCAAGGCGCAGGACTGGCCTTTGGCTGACGAGATTGGCGAGCGTTTCGAGGCTGTCGCACCTCCTGCTGTGCAGAAGGTCATTGCGCAGAAAAAGCAGGAGAGCGGCGAGAACGTACAGCCGCAAGAGCCTGACCCGATGCAGCAAATGCAGATGGCGGCTGCACAAGAAGATTTGAAGGGCAAGGCACTGGCTAACAAAAAGCTCGAAGTTGAGATAGCCACGGCTGCCCAAGCCCTTCAAACTGGTAACGGTGAAGCGCCTGACCCGACGCTCCCGCACAAGGTTATGGGCGAGCAACTAAACAACCAGATCGTCGCCGATAGGGGTACGCGCGAGGTTAAAATCCTCGATCTGAAAATCACGGAACAGGAACTCAAGAACGAACTGCTGCGGGCGCAGCTTACCGGCAAGGCAATGGGTATCGTTCAGGATGCGCAGGCCCATGATGCATCCATGCAGGATCATCAGGTTTCCTTGCATCAGGGTGTCGAGAAACACGGCGCTGAGATGGAATCTCACGGCGCATCAATGCAGCAGCATGACGCCTCGATGCATCAGGGCGAGGAAAGTCACGCAGCCAAGCTGGAATCGATGAAGAAGAAGGCGGAGCAACCTGCCGCCAAATGACTTCGCTGGCCGTCCCGGCTGGCGCTACTAGGACCACCCCATGAGCGAAGAAATTGACGTGCTGGCGGAAGCGCCGGCTGCGGAAACTATTACGCCCCCACCTGAAAAGGTTGAGGCCGAAAAGCCCGAGATTACCGAAGAAGCCAAGCCCGAAGGCGAACCGGAAACTGAAAAGCCGGAATCCGAGGAGGATGGCGAAGAGCCTGAGAAACGCAAGAAACCATCCGGTGCAGAGCGCGCCAAGCGCCGCCTGCAACTCGCGACTGCCGAGCTTGATCGCATGGCGCGCGAGCTTGAAGAACTAAAGCAAACGAAGCAGCCTGCGGCCAATGCCAAGCCCGGCGTTGATCGTGAACCTACAGAGGCCGACTTCCCGAACGACTACTTTGCATATGAGCGCGCAAAAACGGTTTGGGATACCCGGCAGGCTGTCCGCGAAGAAATGAACCGTGAGCGCTCGTCCAAACAGGATGAGCTAAGGCGTGAAATACAAAACGAGCGCCTTGAGGTTTACGAAGAAAGCAAAACGCTCGCACGTGAGCGAATACCAGATTTCGACAAGGTGGTGAACTCAGCGCAATTGCCGATTACGCCGGAACTCAGGGAAGAGATTCTGGCGTCCGACAAGTCCGCGCTGCTTCAATACCATCTTGCGAAGAACCCCGACAAAGTTCGGGAATTGAGTCAGATGAACGGTCGCGAGCTGGCCCGAGAGATTGGCCGGCTGGAAGCCCGCATTCATTTGCCTTCACCCAAGAAAGCAACGGAAGCAACTCCTCCCCCGTCTCAACCACGGGGCGGCGCAGCGCAGCCGGTCAATCTGCAAACCGCAGACATGGACACGTATGTCGCACAACGCCGAAAGGAGATGGCCTCCAAGTAACAACCGATTGCCCGTCGTGATGACGCGCGGTCCCAGCGCGGCTTAGGCCGCCCGAAGGAACTTAAATGGCTAATACTGTCCTTACGCCGGACATCATCGCAAAAGAAGCGTTGATGATCCTGGACAACAACTGCGTGATGGGTGGCCTCACCTATCGCGGCTACGAGGAGGAGTTTACCTCGGTCAACGGCTACAAGGTGGGTGACACCATCCGCATTCGCCGCCCGACCGATTTTACTGTTCGTGACGGCTCTACTGCGTCCGTTCAGGACGTGGTCGAAGGTTCGCTGAACTTCACTGTTGACAAGATGAAGGGCATCGACTTTGCCTTCTCGTCCTCTGAACTTACCCTGAAGATTGGTGAACTGAGCGAGCGTGTTCTCAAGCCTGCACTGGTGCAGCTTGCGAACCAGATCGACCGCGATTGCGCCGATCTGTACAAGGATGTCTGGAACTGGGTCGGTACGCCCGGCACCAACCTATCCACGTTTGCCGGCTTTGCGAAGGCAACCGAGCGTCTTGATCTCGGCGCTGTCCCGCAGGAAAGCCGTTCGGCTCTTATGTCGCCAACCGATACGTGGGGCATCCTCGGATCACAGACTGCATTGTACATGCAGGATGTGGCAAAGGGCGCTTACCGCAAGGGTGAGCTAGGCCAGATTGCCAACGTGGATACATACTCGTCGCAGAACGTGCAGACGTTCACGGCGGGCACTCTCCGCACCAACGCAACCCCGCTGGTCAATGGCGTACAGTCAACGACATGGGCTGCGACCAAGACGACCGGCACCATGTCGCTTGACACGGACGGTTGGGTTGCCACCTCCACGTTTACGCAGGGTGAGGTGTTCACCATCGCCGGCGTGTATGCGGTCAACCCTGTGACCAAGGCCACGCTGAACTTCTTGCAGCCGTTCGTAATCAAGTCGGCGGCAACTGCAACGGGTGCTGGCACTGCTACTCTGACGATCTCGCCTCCGATCATCACGTCGGGTGCGTTCCAGAACGTTAGTGCGGCTCCTGCCAACAACGCCACGATCACCATCTTCGGCACGGCTTCGACCGGCTACGCCTCCAACCTGGTGTTCCACAAGAACGCCTTCGGTCTGGTCATGGCTCCGCTTGAGAAGCCTCCGGGCGCGGTTGACGTGGCTCGCAAGAGCTACAAGGGCTACAGCGTTCGCGTGATCCCGTACTACAACGGGTCGAACGACGTTAGCTCGTGGCGTCTTGACGTTCTGTATGGGGTGAAGACCCTCGATCCCCGGTTGGCTACTCGCCTGTCGGGCACCTAAGCAACAACGGGGCGGGGCAGCGATGTCCCGCCCATCTCATTTGGAGTTCTGTATGCGATGGGCAGGAATAGGTAGCGTTCCGAAAGATAAGACCCCGGTTCGAATGCGTTGGACGAATTGGACTCCACTCGGATACGATTTTTCCTTCCCAGACCCATCAATTGGGTGGGCAGACGGGAGTGGAAATTTTTGGAGGGTGGATAGCGAGGGCAGGGTCCGTCTTTACGTTTGTCGGGGGAAGCGAGACGAAGAATCTCCTTATTTTGGCGAGTACAGCCCAGTCCCTCTTGACTGGCGGCCCCTCACCAAGAAGCAACGGAAGAATCTGTAAATGGGCGTTACAATGATCATCGGGTCGCGCAATAGACCCGATGCACTGGTTCAAACGCTGCACGAAACCATTGTCGGTGCCGTGCGAGATGATACCAAGATTCTGGTTTGCCTTGATGCTGACGATCAGCCCGGCATCGACGCCATCGACAGGTTTCCAAAAGACGACCGCATTATCGTTTCCGTCAAGGAGCGGGAGGACAATCGCGGGGCCAAGTGCGACCGCGCACTAACCGAAGCGCCGAATGATTTATATGCGGTAGGCCACGATGCAGCGGCTACCATCACCAGGGGATGGGACGAGATATTCCAGACCTATGCCAATGTGTTCCCCGACGGGATCGGCGTTGTTTGCTCTGGAATGGAGAATGCATCCTTCCCGACCACGCAGGCGGTGACGAAGCGTTGGGTAGAGTTGGTCGGGCATATTTACTGCCACGATTATCCGTTCTGGTTCATCGACCATGAACTGGACGATCTGGCTAGGATGACAGGGCGGGCGATATACGCCCCACACCTGGAAATTCCGTGTGCGCCGCGCCGTCCGTCGAAGTCCATTCGGCTGCGCGATCTGCGGTTCTGGTGTGACTACTACGACCTAGCAACGATCCGCCGCCGCGTTCAGGGCTTTCGGATTATCGAAGCGCTCGAATGCCCCGAGTGGCAGAAAAACATTCTGCGGACGCAGTACGTGCCCGTTGAGGCGCGGTCCTTGTATGTCAACCATCTTGTTCGTGAGCACGCTTCACAGATTGAGCAGCAGCGAGGCGAGGAGGGCGAGCCTGATCCCGGCTATTTGCGGGCGTTTGAACTGGCGCGGCAGAACATCAAGGCCATGAAGCGAGAAATTCAGTTAATCAATCAACAGGCGGCATAATGGCGCATATTACGGGCGTTTCTATCGTATGTCCGGCGGGCGGGCGGACAGTCCAGTCTGACACCGCACAATCGCTCTACGACCTCGGGCAGCTTCTGGCTTCCGAAGGCATCCCCAGCCGCTTCAAATGGATTACGTGTGCCGATATTGTCGATATCCGTAATCTGTTTGTGACGCTCTGGTACTACCTCCAGCCAGAGGCATCGCATCTGTTGATGGTCGATGCCGACATGCACTTTTCGGAGCGCATGGTCTGGGACATGCTGAACTTCGACAAGCCTCTAACGGGGGCTTTCTACTCCCGGCGTGAATTTCCGGTGAGTGTGGTCGGAAAAACACTGAACGATACCGACACAATTGACAACGTCGTGAAGGGCCACCTCAAGGTCGAGGGGGTTGGCGCTGGTGTGTTTCTCATCAAGCGCAGCCTTATGGACACGATGATCGAGAAGATGCCCGATATCATCGACACCAGCAACTTCCACCCGGTTGCCTCTGCCGTTGAGGCTTACGGCTTACCGCATTTGCTTCGCCCGTTTGATCTGATCCGATTTGAAAATGGCGGCAGGCTCTCGGAAGACCTTTCGTTTTGCCATCGTTGGCGTGAGTGTGGTGGCGAGGTATGGGCAAACGTCATGCACCCCATCGGCCATGTCGGGCCGTTTGAGTGGAAAATCCGTTACGAGGAATTTCTGACCGAAGAAAAGCAAAGACAGGCAGACGCTAAAGCCGAGGCCGCGTAATGGACGCAACTAAAACCCGTACTGAATTGGTGGCAATGGCCGCCGATGAACTCGGGATCACGTCACCAGACACAAACCTGGAAGCCGAAGACGTAGCCAAGATTGATGGCCGCCTGGATGGCTTGCTGGCTGAACTGGCAGCGCGTGGCGTTGTCAATATCAGCGGTGATGAAGATATTGACGTAACCTATTGCGGCGCGCTGGCTCAGCTACTCGCGAATGAATGTTCAACGGTGTTCGGCGCTGCCCGCAAGAGCGAAGCAGAGCGCACATTGATCGAGGAGCGGCTAAAGGTAATCGACCAGCGGAAGCCCCCTGCCAAGCCATATCTTGAAGTTGACCCGATGTTCAGGCGCGGCGGACCTCTTAGCTTTTCGCGATGGTCTCGAGGAGGATAAATGGCTGAGTATAAACTTTCTGATCTGACCGCGATTCCGATGCCACGACCAGACCCGCGCGGTTCGGTTCAGTCAATAGGCCGACCGGGTCAGGATTGGCGCGAGATTGGGCCGGACGGCATGGAGGTTACGCGCGGTCCCGCGCCGCCACCTCAGCAGCCACAACAGCCAAATTACACCATGTCAGAGGACATTCTGGCGGCCCTGAGGGCGATGTTCGAGGGCGAGAGATATCGCGAGCAAATGATGCACACTCGCGACCGGACCGGCCTTTACGATAAACGATAATGGTTGGAATCCCGTTGCCCCTTTCTACGTTCCCAGGTGAACGACAACAGGAGGGCGCGGGCAGGCTGATAAACGCTCGTGCGGAGCCAATTGGCGAGGGCGGGCGGGCTGAAGCGGTAAGGCATCGTGTGCCGGGATTGGCTACGTTTGCCGCAACGGGAGGCGAGACCTTCCGTGGTTCGCTGTTAAATGGGTCAACGCTATACGTCGCGTTCAGCAGCTTTGTTAGAAAGATCGCGTCGGACGGAACGGTTAGCGCCGTTGACGCTCTGAACGGAGACGACCGGGTATTCTTTGCCCGAAACAACAAGCGACCTACGCCGGATGTTCTGCTGGTGTGCGGAGAGGGTATTTTTACGCTTGCTTCTGATGTGATAGCCGACCTTGGCGACGGTGACGTGCCAAGCCCGACCGATGTTTGCTTTCTCGACGGCTACTTCTTTGTTGGCATTGCGGATGGGCGGTGCTTCGCGTCGGGGCTGAACGCTATCACCTTCAATTCGAACGACTTCATCACGGCAGAGGCCAAGTCGGACACGCTCTATCGGGTTATCCCGTGGAACGGGCAACTGCTGATTTGTTCGTCTGGTTCGATTGAGGTCTGGTCTGGTCAGCCGGTTAACGTGACGGGGTTCCCGTTTAATCGTGTTGCGGTCATCCAACGCGGCATCGCTGGCCAGGGTGCCATCTCTGGATTTGAGGAGGGCTTCGGCAAGGGGCTGCTGTTCGTCGGTGACGACAACGCGGTTCATTGGATGAACGGGTACAGCCCGGAGAAGGTTTCTCCCCCCGATCTTGATCGTCTGATTGAGGCGGTGAGCGATAAGAACACGTTGGATGCCTCGGTCTATATCTCCGGCGGCCACCCAATCTGGGTTTTGTCGTCGGAAGATTGGACATGGGAGTTCGACCTAAACACCAAGAAATGGAACGAGCGCAAGAGCTATGAACTCTCCCGCTGGCGGGGTGTGCGTTCGTTCTACGCTTACGGAAAATGGTTCTGCGGCGATACGCAAAGCGGCGACATCCTTGAAATCTCGCGCACGACTTACGATGAGGCGGGTGAGCCGTTAGTTGCGGAAGTCTGGAGCGCGCCGGTCCACAAGTTCCCAAACCGCATTCGCTGCGCCCGTGCAGATTTCGATTTCTCTCCGGGAGTTGGAATCGCAACGGGTAGCGACCCGAACGAGACCGACCCAAGTGTTGAGATTTCCTACAGTGATGATGGCGGGTTTTCTTTCGGCACTCCGCGCATTCGCAAGCTGGGGCGACAGGCCAAGGCGCAAACGCGGGTGACGTTGTTTAACAATGGCATGAGCAGCGCGCAGGGCCGCATCTGGAAGATCAGGATGAGCGACGCTCGTCATTTCGGTTTGATGGCGGGTGATATGTCGGCAGAGTTGCGCAGTGGCTAATCTGCGTCCGATGCCTTCGATTGCGGTCCCTCTGGTTAATCCAGACGGCACGATGACCGTCGAGTGGCTTTTGTACTTTCGCAGCCGTGAGCAAATCGGCACCTCGAACTTGTCGGACGTGTCCACGACGGCACCCGCCGACACAGAGGTTCTAGTTTTCAACGCCACAACTGGCAAATACGAACCGGGTTCAAATTAATGGGCATCTTCGACGTTTTCACCGGGGCCTCTGGCAAGAAGGCCGCCGCAGAAAACACCGCGCGCCTGAATGATCTCCAGACTAGCGGTATGGGCTATCTCGACGCCGGCAAGACTGGCGCTTTGGGTGCGCTCGATACCGCGCAGGGGTTCTATCAGCCATTGGCGGACCTCGGCACGAAGTACGGGGCTGGCACCGATCTTTATCTCGATGCGCTTGGCGTCAATGGCGCGGACGGCAATGCGCGTGCGACCGGCGCATTCCAATCCAGCCCCGGCTATGACTTCAAACTCAATGCTGGACTTGACGCCCTTGATCGTCGCGCTGCATCGCGCGGCATGTTGGCCAGCGGAAACAACACCATTGACACACTGAACACGGCCCACGGCATTGCCGATCAGGATTACAGCGCGTGGCTATCTAATCTCGGCGGCCTTGTCTCGCCAGAGCTATCGGCAACGGGCGGCGCTGCGTCTGGCCGTGCGGGTCTGGAGGCTGGCCGTGCTGGCGTTTACACCAACGATGCTAATAGTCGGGTTGGCTTGGCGTCTGGCGTTACGACGGGCGTCAACAATCAGAATACGCAGGCCGCTAACGCTGAGATGGCGGGCAGCGGAAATCTGTGGAACCTCGGGCTTAACTTAGCGAAACTTGGTGTCGGCGTTGGCGCTGGCGGCTTTGGGCGATAAGTGGCATGGCTGAACTAACGGTCCCCCGCGTAGATTTCTCATCGCTTGGCGACCTCCCGGCAACCTATCGTGAGGGCCAGCTTAGCGCCAACCGGCAGCGCACGCTTGCTGAGTTGGGGCAGGGGGCAAGTCCTGCGGACGTTGCGCGCAAGTTGTTTGCGGCTGGCGACGTTCAGGGCGGGATGATGCTCTCTAACCTTGCCAATGCGCAATCCGACCGTGATTTCCAGCGGTCGCGCGCGACGCAGCAGGATAGCCAGTGGCAGCAGACGCACGAGCTGCAAAAGCGCGGCATGGACGGCGGACGTGTACCTGCTGGGTTTGAACAGATACCTGGTGGCGGTCTTCGTCCGATTGCTGGCGGGCCGCAAGACCCCGCGTATATCCGACAAAGCAACGAGGCGTCCAATAAGGGGCCGCAGATGTCCGTTGGTGACATCACCAAGCTATCTGAGGAGGGTGGCAAGGCCGCGAGCGTCGCCGGTTTCGGTAATGACTTCAAGGACGAATACGCGGGGTATGGGACGGAATGGGCGGGCAACGCCTCAATGTTATTCGGGCGTAACGCTCCCGAAGCGTGGACAAATCCGGGTCACCGTCAAGCCGCTACTTTCTGGCAGGGCTACGATAGATACAAGAACGTGGTCCGAAACGACCAGTTCGGCTCTGCATTGACGGCAACTGAAAAGGCCGCGTTCGAGAAGGCTGATGTTAACCCGGGCATGAGTCCCGCGACGATCAGGGCCAACCTTAAGATACAAAAAGACCTTGTCGATGGCGCGATCAGGCGTAAGGCAGGCGCGTTGATCGAGGCTGGTCATAGGCCGGAAGTAATTGCGAAGGCATACGGCATTAACCTCGGTTCGCTTGGCGTGGCCCCGAAGGGCCAGCCGCAAGGTGTGCCGGTGCCGCCTGCCGCTGCCGCTGCGCTCAAGAGCAACCCGTCCCTGCGCGATCAATTCGACGCCAAGTATGGAGCCGGCGCATCGGCTAGGGTGCTGGGTCAATAATGGCCAACTTTTTCGATCAGTTCGACGGTGGATCGTCTGGCGGCAGAATTGAGGTTAGGCCATCGTCAGGCGGTCCAAGCGATGCATCTCGCGCTGGCATAACCGCGATTGAAAGCGGCGGGCGCTACGATCTGGTTGGCCCCGTCACGCGCAACGGAGACCGCGCTGTCGGCAAGTATCAGGTCATGGGGCGTAATATCCCCGAGTGGACGCGCGAGGCACTTGGCCGGGAAATGAGTGTTCCTGAGTTTCGGGCCAGCCCTGAGGCACAGGACGCGGTGTTCAATCATCGCTTCGGTATGTACGAAAAGAAGTACGGCCCGGCTGGCGCAGCCCGCGCATGGTTCGCAGGCGAAGGCGGCATGAATGACTACGGTCGCAAGGACGTGCTTGGCACGTCTGTTGCTGACTATGAGCGGATGTTTAACGCGCATGTAAAGAAGAGCGGGGCAGGTGATGCTATGGCGTTCGCGCAGCCGCAAAAGGCTGCGGCACCCGCTGCCAACTTCTTCGATCAATTTGACAGCCCCGCTCAATCCGGTGGCCAAGCTGCTGTCCAACCTTCGCCGGTTGAGGCGCGGTTCCCTGAAGAACAGCAGAACCCGGCCCTAGCCGGTCAGCTACAGACCGCCGCGCGCGGAATGACGACAGGCCCGGAGCAGCCGTCAACTACGCAGATGACGACTGATTTTCTAAATCAGGGGCCGGCGGCGAGCCAGGGCACGACACCGAATGTTGACGCTCATTACAAGAACCTGATTTCTGATCAGGTGTTCGAGAACGACGCCGGTCAGGTCATGTATAAAGACCCGGCGACGGGCAAGGTTGTTCCGACCGATCAGAACAAACACATCGCGATGCGCGACCCGAAGGATGGGCGGGTCAAGGTGTTTGCCAGAACGGCTGATACCGACGAGGGGCGCATATCGGCGGCAGGGCGGTTACTCATTTCCGGCATGGGCGCTGGAGCGGCTACGTCTCGCCCCGCAATCGGCGTCAAGGCGGCGTTAAAGCCCGGTCAGGAAGTCACGCAGGCTGCGCAGCGCATTGGCGTTGATGTGCCCAAGGCTGTCGCGTCTGACAGCATGACGGCACAGCGCACGGCGGCGACGCTTCGCAACGTGCCCGGCGCGGGCAATCCGCTGGTCAAGTCTGCCGAGAAAACGCTAACCCAGCTTGGGGACGCTGCGACCGATGTTGCATCTGGTTATGGCGGCGGCACGGTTGTGGGTGCTGGCGAGGCTGCAAAGACGGGCATTCAGAACTATGTCGTCAAGACGACGGCAGACAGGGCAACAAAGCTATACGACGCGGTTGACCAATTTATTGACCCCTCCGTTACGGTTCCTCTCCGAAATACTGGGAACGCTTCGTTCAAAATTCTCGGAGGTAGAGAGGCGGCTGCGCAGGGTGCGGGCAGCGAGGCGCTTGGGGTGGTCAAGGAGGCGCTGGCGCGCCCCGGCGGCCTGACCTACGAAGGCATCAAGAAGCTGCGCGAGGGCGTTGGCGAGATGTTGGCAAACCCCAGCATGTTGCCTGCCGGTACGTCGCAGAAAGAGCTAAAGCTGATTTACGGCGGACTATCGGCCGATCTCAAAGACGCAGCCCGCGCGGCTGGCGGTACGCAGGGCTTGGCTGCATTTGAGCGCGCCAATAAATATTACGCGCTGGTTTCGGCTCGTCGTGAGCAGCTTGCAAAGATTGTCGGCGTAAACGCCGCAGAACCTGCGGAGAAGGTGTTCGACAAGCTGGTTGCAAAGGCCGGTAGTTCGGCTCGCGCTGACATTGAGGCGCTGACGCAGGCTCGCAAGGCCGTTGGCGCTGAGAACTGGAATGAGGTTGCTGCTGGCGTTGTTGGCCGTCTTGGCCGTGACGTTGAGGGGAAATTCTCTCCAGACCGCTTTATTACTGACTACAACAAATTATCCGCCGCAGGTAAGGCACTGCTGTTCAAATCTGGCGGCAAGGGCGAGTTGGCTCAATCACTCGATGATATCGCCAAGGTGTCTAGCCGCTTCAAGAGCCTGAACAAGTTTGCCAATCCGTCAGGGACGGGGCAGGCGGCTATCGGCGCAACGATCATCGGCTCTGCCGGTTATGGCGTCATGAACGGAGATTGGGAAACACCGCTCAAGGTTATCGCGGTTGCGATTGGTGGCAGGGGTGTGGCCGCTGCGCTGGCCCGCCCGGCAACGGCGGCATCTGTCGCGAGGTGGATGCGCTCTTATGAGCAATTAGCCAAGCAGCCGTCAGCGCCCAAGCTGGCCATGCTTGAGATGGCTTCGCGGAATCTGATTACGAACTTGAAGGACGTTGGCGTTTCCAACGTGTCGCCTGCCGACTTTCTGAAGGCGCTTCAGTCCCCAGGCAAGGCCGCCGCCGACCAACAAGAAGTTCCACGGCCACCAGGCCAGTAAGAACACGACCGAGAAATAAACCAACAGAACCGCCTTCGGGCGGTTTTTTATTGAGACATCATACATGGCCGGTTTCTGGCATCTCAGTCATCATCAGCTACATGACCGCAACGGACTGCCCTTGGCAGCCGCACGCGCGTATTTCTTCGCCGCAGAAACCCTGACCCCGCTCATAGTATATCAGGATTACTCGCTTGCGCTACCTCATCCGTCCCCTGTTGTGGCGGATGCCAAGGGCATTTTCCCCCCGGTTTTTCTGGACGAAAGCGACGAGTTCTATCGCCAGCGTGTAACGGACTCTGCTGGCGTGATTGTCGCTGGCAGCGACGTGATTGTTCTGCCGATTATTGGGCCTTCTGGCGGCGGTGGCGGGGCGGAAGTCCCGGTTGACCCGAACTCGCTGTTCTCGACCGGCGACGTGATGTGGCAGGACGTGGACGGCACGCGGGCCGGGTGGGTTCGGGATAACGGGAGAACAATCGGCTCGGCAACGTCTGGCGCTTCCGAGCGGGCAAACTCGGATGCCGAAAGTCTGTTTCTGTTTTTGTGGAATGCGTTTGATAACACATATTGCCCGGTGTCCGGTGGTCGCGGAATTACTGCTGCTGCTGACTGGAGCGCTAACAAGACGATAGCCCTCCCTGACAAGCGCGGTTTTTCTCCCGCCGGCTTGGTCACGATGGGGAATAGCTCATCTGCCGCACTAGCTGGTGTGCCGACAATCCTTGGCGACTCGACAACCGCAGGCGGCAAGGCCGGCGCGGCGCTTCACACACTCACGCAAGCGCAACTGCCGTCAGCATCGCTGGAGACCACCATCCCTGCCGGCCAAGGCGTTCACGACCACCCCTCATCCGGGACAGGGTTTATTGTCGCCTCTGGTGCCGGCGGCGGTGCGCTTGGGCCGGGCGCGACCGTCATCAACGGCGGCAACACTGAGGGCGCGACACTTCCAGCCATGAGCGGCACAACGGCCCTCGGCGGATCGAATGCGCAGCACAACAACACCGGACTAGTCGTGTTCGGAACCTTCTACAGGAAGCTGTGATGCAGGTCGGCCCGCTTCCACCCGTTTCCAATAAAGCAGACTGGATCGTGGCCTATGCGCTCGATGATGCCGACACAGGCGATCCGATAGACATCAGCGATGCCTCTGAAATCACAGTAGCGATCCGCAATTCAGAAACCAAGTACGTTGAACTCTCGGCCACGCTATCCGGCGGCGGCATTCAACACATCGAGACTGGTGTTTTCGAGTGGACGTTTACAGCCACTCAGATGCGCAATCTCTGCGCCCAGAACTATGAGGTTGGCCTGACCATCCTCAAGGACGGCGAAACAGCCCAATTAATTATTGGCACTCTTGCGGTGCTGGACGGGGTGGTGACTTAATGGCCTCTCTTCGCGGGCGCGTCGTTTCGCGCGTGCCTTCTAACCTTCAGGCAACCGGCGGCCTTGCTGTCTCGAAAGAGAACGGTAGATGGACGTTCCGGCCAGACTTTTCGCAACTCGGCATCAGCGTCAGCGTGTCGGATGCCGAGAACGAGCAGTTCTGGCTCTACAACGCGGCCACAGACTCATACTCGCGCATGACGGTTCAGGCCCTCATTGATGAGGTGCCGCAAGGTCCGCCTGGTAGTACGGGTGCTACAGGTCCGGGGTTCGCGGCAACATCCGCATCAAGCGTAACAATTGCATCGTCCGGTTCAAAGGCATTCACGACACAGGCGGGTCTGGCCTACTCCCCCGGGGCGCGTGTCCGTGTTTCTGATGTCGCCAATCCGACGACAAAATGGATGGAGGGCGTGGTCACTGCCTATTCAGGCACGACGCTCACGTTCACCGCCGACAAGTCTGGTGGTTCGGGGACGCTCACAAGCTGGAATATCAACATTGCCGGCCAACCCGGTGCGACGGGTGCCAGCGGTGCGGGCAGTGGCGATTTGGTATCGACCAATAATCTGTCTGATGTCGATGACGTTGCGATAGCTCGCGCAAATTTGGGAATCTCTGAACTCACAGAGCCTCCATACGTTGTACCAAACGTATCTGGCTCCGGCGCGGAAACAACGGGCACGATCACATCGGCATCAACATCCCTCTCAATTGCCTCTGAAAGCGATTTCGCAAACGGTGACGGAATCCGCATCAATCATGCGGGCGCATCATTCGCCATCAATGACGTAACGAGTCTTTCGGTCTCTCCACAGGGCACCACTGGCGCAACCAGCTACGCCTATACTGTTGCGACGCTCAATTCTGCCGGCGGTGTTGGCAAGTCGGTAACTAACGCAACAATTTCCAACGGCAACGCCTCACTGACATCGACCAATTTTAATCGCATTACATGGGTCACGCCTACTGGAACGGCACCGGCAGCCTATGCGGTTTACGGACGTGAGGCTGGCTCACTCGTTCTGTTGGCTATTATCCCGTTCGGTGTCAATTTTTTCGACGACATTGGTGGCGCAGCGCTTACCGCCCCTGACTGGCTTCCGACCGCGCCACAAACCTCAGCATCATTGTCTGACTGGCTTATCACGATTATAGCATCTGGCGCGGGTACGACATCGCTTGTTCTCAGCGACGCCGCCGGAACTTCGGCCACATCTCAATTTGTAACGCATGACGATACCGAAGCGTTGCAGGATGCAATTGATGAGGCGATGACTTCCGGGAAGGAGCTATACCTTCCGACCGGCTCCCATCGAGTCACGTCCCCACTCACCGTCACCTCGCGATTAGCCGTTCGTGGCACGGGTTATCAGGGCGATAGTGGTGAACAGTATGTCGGTGGTTCGCTGTCGTACAACAGCGCGGCAAACATCACACAGGCGAGCGGCTGGAAGGGGTCCGCAATCGTTTGCGATCCGCTCAAGGGGTGTTTCGACATCGATACGAACGACTCCCTTCTCTTTGAGAAGTTCCAGATTGTTTACCCGGTCAGAGCGATGTCCGGCGTTATTGCTATTGATGCGGATGCAGAGGCCGGCGCTGGCAACTCAAATACCGCTTCCATCTTCCGCGATCTTTTTATCAGCGGCCCAGACACCGCGATATGGCTGACAAACTTCCTCAATTTCCGTGTTGAGGGCTGCACGCTCGCTCCGTGGACATATTCGATCCGAACGGAAGTCCCTAACTATCCGAGCTTTGGTGATAGCGTCATCACCAACAACGTGATGTACGGTCGGCATATTCAATATCATGTCTTCATCACGTCAGGCGGCGGGTTGCGGGTTTGCAACAACAAGATCGTATCGGGCACCATTGGCATCTACGTTCTGACGACGCTGACCGGCGACCAGATCGAGCCATTGGTTATCTCCGACAATTCCATTGAAGGACAGAACGTCGGCATCGACATTTCCCGCAATAGTGGGTCAGACACCGAATGTTCTCAGGTAACGATTGTCGGAAACCAGCTTTTTGTGGGCGATATTGGGGTGCTGTTTCAATACACAACCGGCGTCTGGATCAATGGCTTTTCGGTGGTGGGGAACCACATCACCGTTTACTCGACAACCGGTGTATGCGCTCAATTCGACGGGTGCAGCATTGGGATCGTGTCCGGCAATTCTTTTTCTAACGGCATGGCCGATGGTGCTGGTGTCGTTCTTGGGTCGCACTCGTCTTACGTCAACGTCCAGTCAAATATCTATTATTCCGGCCTTGCAACAGACGTGACGAACGCAGGTTCTAATAACACCATTGGCGGCGGGTCCACCTAATGGCAGACGCCCAGAACTACTACCGCTCCCGGCGCATACGGCGGGCGCGGCGCGCTTTTTTCCTCCGTGGCGGCGACGACTCCGTCAGCATTCATATGTCTGGTGGCTCAATCGCGGAAACCGCTTCGGTCGGCGACCACGTCGGTACGTTCAGCATCAGAAATGCCTCTGGCAACTGGCTCGATCCCATCACCTACACGCTCACTGACGATGCCGGCGGCAAGTACGCCATTGATGGCGATGATCTTGAAGTAGCAGACGCGCTTTCAGACGGCACAGACAGCATCACGGTTGAGGCTGACAACGGCACGGATGCGCCGATCACAAGGACGTTCTCGATCACGGTAACTGCGGTTGTCGTGCCCGGCGATGGGCCAATCATGGATTTCAGCGTCGCTGGCAATCCCTATCTCGTTCTCCTGGAGGACTTCTAAATGGCTAACAAAACTGTCACCGTCCTTGAGGCGGATGGCGTAACAGAAACCGACATCGTTTCATTGGATGTCGGGAGGCAGGCGGCGGCTGCATCAAAGTCACTTGCGCTATCGACCGAGGACAAGACCGTTCTCGACTCGCTAGATACAAAGCTCACGACTATCACCGGCCACGTCGATGGTCTTGAGACGCTGATTACGTCCACGAACACCAAACTCGACACGGTAAACACCACGATCAGCGGTGGCACGCTAACGTCAGGCTCCGCCGGCGCGGCATCTCTGCAAGTCATGACCGTGCAGGGCATCACTTCGATGACCCCGATACTGACAACCGCCACTCTTGCTGCGGGGTCTGCCGCCATCGGCAAGCTCGCGGCAAACTCTGGCGTTGATATCGGTGACGTGGATGTTACGTCGCTGCCGGCATTGCCAGCCGGTACAAACACCATCGGCAATGTCATCCCGGCTGGCGTCGAATACGAGACGGTAGCCGCATCACAGACAGCGCAGGCGCTCGGCGCAACTGGTGCGACTGGTGATCTCATCAACGGCATTCTTGTGATTCCGGCAACGACTTCTCCCGGAAACGTCTTGCTGTTGGACAACGCAACGTCGATCACTGTCTTTGCTGGCGGCGCTTCCTCGGTCTCCAATCTCGTACCGTTCTTTATTCCTCTGGGCATCAAGAGCGTTTCCGGCGCGTGGAAGATCACCACGGGCACCAATGTTTCCTGCATTGGGGTTGGAGACTTCACCTAATGCTGGTCCGGCGATTTTATCAGCCACGTGCCGCATTTGCTCCAGGAGCAGCCCCGGCTTACACAGGCCCCGGCGACGTACAGGCGCTTACGTGGTGGGGCGGTCTCCGGGCGTACAGTGCAGCTAAAGCCGCCGCTACTGCGGCCTGTATCGATGTGGTAGATGACGCCGTAGGTTCCACAACAACCACTATCAATTTGACGACAGCCGGCGATCTGGATGTCGCTGCAATTTCTGCACTTGGTTATGCAGTCCGTGTATCGAAAGTTTACGATCAGGTCGGTACGGATCACGCCGTCCAAACAACACACTCACAACGTCCCGCATTGAGTCTTTCTGGTGGGCCGGGTGGCAAGCCAACTATGGTTTTCGTCCGTGCCAACAGCCAACGCCTTGTGTCTGCGTCACTTTTTCTAAACCAGCCATTCTCAATCATCGCGGCGGGGCAAAGAACCGGAAACACCACCTCCCTGCAAAGCCTGTTTGGTTTTAATGCATCTTCGGGGGCGCTTGTTGGGTTCGGCAGTTCGGCCAACAGAGCTGGCTTTTACGCAGGCACTGTTTCGACTTCTCTCGTTGCCAACGATAATACTTATCACACGCTGTACTGCAATTTTAACGGCGCTTCTTCAGATGCCAGGATTGATGCTGGATCGGGCAATACAATTAACCCCGGCGCTAACGCCGGATTCTCGGCCAGCATTGGTGTTTGTATAGGGACAAACTTTCTGGACGGAAATTTCTTGGAGGGCGGAATACTTTCGGGTGGTGCCATGTCAGACCCGACTGCCGTGGCTAACAATATGAAAACTTATTGGGGAATTTAATGACCCTGAACGGCACCGCGAACGACTCGGGCGGCATCATGTCGCTTGCTACCGGCACCTTGAATAATTCGAGGACAAATCCGTAATGCGTCGCCCAAGCCGCCGCGACATTTTGAAATATGGCGCTGCGCTCCCGTTCGCTGGGTCAGCGTCTGCCAATTGGTGGCCGCGTGCGACGCCTGCCGTGGCTGATCTCGGTCCAGGCTATGACATCGTACTTGTCATCGGGGACAGCAACAATCACTACGGCCCGAGCTATGATGCCGCCATAGATGTCACTCACCCGCAAATGTATCAATTGCGGCAGAATAATTCGACGTTTCAGCTTGCGACCGAGCCGGACATTGACCACGCCGACAACGCTTCTAGCAGTAACAAGATCGGTTACTGCACGACGTTTGTGCGAAATTATTATATCCCGAACCGGCTCGCCGCGGATCGGCTGGCCTTGATTATCCCGCGCGGTATCGGCGGAACTGGTGTGTCAATCGCGGGCGCGCGCGTATGGGCGTCGATGGAGCTTTCTTGCACCCTTACCAACGGCGACACCGCCGTATCGTTTAGTTCTCCTCACGCACTTACTACACATCCCACACAGGCGATCCGGATGTATGCGATTGGAGCAGGCATCCCGACAGGAACGCAGGTCAACGCGATTCCCACGACCACGACAGCCACCCTGTCCCAGGCCTTCACGGGGACAACAGGTACATATGATGTCCGATTCCGGGGGAGCGGCATTCAGATGTGTATCAACAGTCTGGCTGTCGCGATGGCACAGTCTGGCACTAACCGTGTTGTTGCAATCCTGATGTCACTCGGGACAAACGACATTTTCGGAGAGGCGTACCAGCCGCGCCTCGCAAACGGGATTGCCGATCTCAGGGCGAATGGTGCCGGCCTGTCTGAAGATGTGCCGTTTGTCATCAACGGAATAGTTCCTGCGACTGTGAGCGCCCTTAACGGGAACTCTGTTTACATTCAAGGCCTCAACGAAGACGTTGCGTCGTGGATTCCGAACTCGGCGTATGCGTCGCCTTATGGAGGTGTGTTTCCTGCACCTCATGACACTGAACTTTTCAGTGACGGCGAGAGCGGCGGCAAGCACTTCAATGCGGCAAGTATGCGCGACTACGGCGGTCGCTACTACGCGAAATGGGCTGAGTTAGCAGCATGAAACGTTTTCTAACTATCATCGCTCTCTTCCTTGCCGGCGTGAGCGCGTCCGCTGCGCAAGGCTGGTGGCCGCGCGCTACTCCTGCGCATACAGGCGAATATGTCTGGGAGCGTCTAGACATCGGCGGCGGCGGCTATGTCCCGCAGATGGACATCTCACAGGACGGCTCGCGCGTCGCGATGACTGACGTAGGCAGTGGCCACTGTTGGACCGCTGGTGTTGATACACGTTGGCGTCCCGCGATCACGCGCACGTCGATGGGCTTTGATATTAATGGCGGGGCATGGGCACCTTGGTCGATGGCTATAGCCCCATCGAACAGCCAGGTTGTCTACATGAATTGGTCGAACTCTGCCGGCGGCACGGGGAATGGCGGCACATTCGCCAATCTCTATCGTTCGACAGACGGGTGCCATTCTTGGACCAAGGTGAACGGCGTCAATGACTATGCGTCCGCCACGACAGGCGCGCACAATAAATTTATGTCGAGACACATCGCAATTGACCCGCGCAATCCCGATGTCGTTTATACCTGTCATCCTACTCAAGGTGTGCTGCGCGCCAGCGACGGAGTGAACTTTACTGCGATTTCTCTTTCGACCATTCCAGGGACAAGCCTTCAAAATCCTCTCTACCTCCCCGGCACTGTCGGGTGCAATGGGATGGCCTTTGATCCCACGTCTGCTGCGGTGACTTGTTGGACTGGGTCTGGCACTTGCACGAGCGTACTTCACATCCCAGTCTATGGTTGGGGTGTCTATGGCTCCAATGACGGCGGCACGAGCTTTGTTCGACGGTCTGGTGTTGATCCAGACACCACTTATCCCAACGTCACGACGACGGGCGCGAACGGCGTCATCGTCGTTTGGTATGCGACGCAAAGTCTGAATATCCCGCCTATCCGGGTAGAGGACACTCAAGGTTTGACGTGGACCCAGCGCCCGACGAACGGCTGCACAATCGGAACCGGCAACGCGCAGTGGTACATCAGGCAGTGGTGGGCCTACGCTCCGAACGTAACGACGACCATTAAAGTGGTGTCGGCAAACATGATACCGGGTTCGGTGCCGCAATCGGGCGCGATCCCGTTCGATGGAGTCGATGTTTCTGGCGCGTCGCCGTTCGACGTGACAAACGCGATTTGTTCATCGGCAGGGTCAACCTCGCTCACCATGCCGTCGATCACGCCCAACTCGAACGACGCGCTGGTCTATTCGGCGCAGATCGTGCAGAGCGGCCCATCGTTGACGGTTACCACATCAGACAGCGTCTTGGCACTGCCCGTCGGTACGAAGAACATGCAGGTGTCTAACGGTGGGGCAACAAACAACGCGTACTGCAATGTTAATGGTGTTACTGCGACTGTAGCTGATCAACTAATCGCCCCCGCAAGCCGGTTCACTTTCAATGTGTCGGGGGGTGTCACGACATTACATTGCATCACGTCCAGCGGAAATACGACGGTCGCCGTTAATAGTGCTACAACAGATTGGACCTGTATCGTTTGCTCGATCTTCGCACCGGGCTATTCCGAATATCGACAGCTCTCTGGATCACCAACGGCACAAACACCCTCGCCACTCGGTGCAACAGCGACGCGCGGTGGGTTTGTCGATGCGATGAAAACGACAGGTCCGGGTTCTGTTACTGTCGGGACGCAGGTCGCAGGCGTTAATTTCACAGCGTCTCCGCCGCAGTACGTCATCAAGGGGCAGGTCTCGCCTTGCGATGGGAAATACTACACCGTTGAAGTCGGCGGCACGGCGCATCGGTACGACCCGGCATCACCCGGATCAGGTTTCACGCAGCTTACAGGCGGCCCGTCAGGAGGATTTGGTGGCATCTACCCGCATCCGACCGATTGCAGCTACTTGCTGGCGTATGGCCCTGCAAATAGCGGTATGCGTTTTGTCGGCTTATCGGGCAATCAGACCACCAGTCAGAACTACGGCGCGACGTGGGCCTCTGGGAAGAGTTACCACGGGATCAGTGGCTTGACCATGGATGCTGATAACATTCCTTGGTACTATTACGCGAATGCTGGTGTTCGTAACCCGAGCTTCGTCAACTCAATCGATGCTGGCGACGGCATGTGGAACCCAGCTACGCTAGACTTCGAAATGTCCACTGGCTTCTGCTATTACAAAGCTTCGATCCCAAAATCGAACCTTGGCTACACGCTCAGGCCCCAGTGCGAGGGTATCGAGATCACCGTTCCGTTTGTCGTGAATGCGATTAGCGGTGGCGCGTATCAAAACGTCTTTTTCAGCACGCACGATGTTTGCATGTTCCCCAATCTCAAGCCCGGAGAATTTCCAGAGTTGGCTTTGCCGGTGCGTAACTGTCTCGCCGGTCTCGCTGGCTGTTGGGACGTGCAGTACAACAAGCACGACCCCGACATCATAACCACAGTTTGCAACGAGGCCATCGGGGCAGAAAATTCGGCCTATGCTGATTTGACCGAGTCAGGAAATGAAGGTGGCCGACTGCAAACTGACTGGCGGCTGCTTGGTGGACAGCAAAATTCCGAACTTGGAAGCTTTACAGGGGCAGGTACAGCGAATGGCAATCCGATTGGATCGTATGTTAACGGGGGGTTCAACGGCAATTTTGTTGCGAATGCCTGCGATCCTGACAATGCCGTTTTCTTCACAGGCGGCGGCAATCAGGAAAGTTCAGGCTCATGGCCCGGTGGGCGAGCATTTGTCACGTTTAACCTCCGCGCTAGAGGGGCCATCGTTGTGAGCGCAAGCGCTGCACCTGACGCTGGTGGATCAATCATTACGCACAATGGATCGCCACTCAATGCACCAGGCGGTGGCGCTATCGCGGTCGGTCAGGGGCTTGCTTGGGGAGGCACCGTTGGCGCGACGGCGATGCGGTCCAATCCGGTAGTGACCGAGATCATCGACTCCACCCACTTCCGTGTTGATGATGTAAATCTGACGCTCTCCAGCCAGACAATGCTGACAGGCCCGGCGTGGGTCTATCTGGCGCAGACTGAGTTTTCGGGCGCACCAACAACCGGGAACTACGGCTGGGTCAATGGTTACGGTGTGCTGCACCGGAACATGACCAACGACAAAGTGTGCAACAGCGGCTCCGGTGGAGCGCAGTTCTATGCCTACAACATGGTGGCGCAGAAAATGTACTCGTCACCCACTGGTGGTCCGGGGACGTGGACTGTGCTTTACAACGGCAACCCCGTTACGGCTTCCGATCTGCGCACCAAGATGTATTCCGTGCCGCAGGAAGCCGGGATGCTCTACATGACTGCTGGGCCGCGCATCGAGGGCGTCTCTGTGGCTGCGAACTACAAGATGGTGAAAATCACCAACGCGCATACTGGGACGCCGACAATAACAGCGTGCCCGAACACTTACATGATGTACAACGTCGGCATGGGAGCGCCGAAGCCAGGGAAGGGGAACAATCGTCCGACACTCTTCGCCACCGGCTATGTCGGTGGCACGGCCTCATCGAATTACGGCCTGTGGCGATCCGATGATGATTGTGCGACATGGACGAATATTGCGCCAGGGTTGGCGACAGGCTCGCAGCTTGGCGGGCCGCAGCCTGCGAATGACTGGCGACCCGCGAGCCTCACTGCTGCCGAAGGCGACTTCCGCGAGTACGGAAAGGTTTATCTGAACCAGTACAACGCGCTTGGGTACGGGCAGGGGCGAATTCAGTAGCCATCAATTAGAGGGCTACTGAAATTTCATGGCGCGCGCCAGAATCTCTCGGGCTTTGTCGTTGCAAAGTTATAGATAAACGATGGCGGGTCTTTGATTTCGAAGAAACCATTTCCGTCAACGACAATTCTCGTTTCGGCCTCGTTGTACTTAATAACGAACGGTCCCGCCTTACGGAACCATTCTTCTTTCAACTGCCATTTCATTTCCACTCTCCCAGCCGCCAGAACCCTATACCGCACCCGCGCGGGGTTGGGAAGGTATGACTCAACCTCTTGAATATCAAGGTAAATCCAGATGACTAAAGGCCCCGAAGTTATGTCGGTGATTGTTATTCTTGGTTTCTTCGGCATGGCGTTCGTCATTTTTGGTGTGCCGGTTATGACCGGAAGCCCGCTTGCGCTGGGGGCAGATGCGAGCCGCCTTGCTGACGGCATCATGGGCGCTGTGACGGCGCAGTTTGTCGGCGTTGTCCAGTATTGGGTTGGGTCATCCAACGGAAGCCGGATGAAGGACATACGAAGCTGATGTTTCCCCTCATTCGTGGATTGATCGCAGTCGCCATAATGGGCGGCTTTTTTATTGCCGTATTCAGTGGTGTCGCTTTGCCCAAGGACAATGGTCAGTGGGAGAAAGTCCCGCCTCAAATTCGTGAATGGTTTCGTGGCCTCAAGAACGATCAGGGCGTGCCGTGCTGCTCGGAGGCCGATGGCCATCAGCTTGGCGACGATGATTGGAAGATAGACGACTCCGGCAGATTTCTGGTCCGGCTCGACGGGCGTTGGTTTCAAGTCCCGCAAGACAAGGTTCTGAACATTCCAAATCGCATTGGCGTCGCGATCCTCTGGATCAGCACAGACGGCCATATCTACTGCTTCCTCCCAGCATCCCTATCCTAAAATGGTGATCTATGGCCGCTGAGAATTTCGCGGAATGCCTCGTGCGCGTTCTCAAGCACGAGGGCGGCTACAGCAACCACCCGAACGACCCCGGCGGGCCAACCATGTACGGCATCACAATCAACGATGTCCGCAAGTATGTAAAACCGGACGCCTCTGCCGCTGACGTTAAAAACCTCTCCCTCGATATCGCAAAGAAAATCTACAAAGAGAAGTATTGGGACGCCGTGAGTGGGGACGATCTGCCGTCCGGCATCGATTACGCCGTATTTGATTTCGGCGTTAATTCAGGCGTTTCGCGATCAGCAAAATATCTCCAGACTCTTGTTGGCGTGACTACAGACGGCATCATCGGCCCCATAACGCTTGCCGCAGCCTCAAAGAAGAGTGCAGCTACTGTGGCGGCCCAGCTTTGCGACGCCCGTCTTGCCTTCCTGAAGGGCATTAAAACGTGGCCTACGTTCGGTGCGGGCTGGGGCCGTCGTGTCGCAGAGGTCCGCGCTTATTCAATTCAAATTGCCGGAAGGCCGCTGCCGGACACCTCCAAGTCAGAACCCGCGCCAAAATCCATATGGGATAAGGTCAAGGGTTGGTTCTCATGAATTTTATAGCCGGCTGGATTATTCAGCTTCTCAGCGGGCCGCTTCTTGGCGCATGGAAGGCGTGGCTTGGTCGCCAGACCGACATCGACACGCTGCGCTCGAATCTTGCCATCAAGGAAATGGAATTGGATACCGCGCTCAAGGTGGCGCAGGTCGGTCATTTCTGGGAGGTGGAAAAGCTCTTTGGATACGTGACGCTCGTTTATTACGCGAAAGTTCTTCTCTGGGACGCTGCTTTCCATATGGGCGTCACCGATCCGGTGAAGGGCGATGTCGGAATATGGGCCGGCCTTGTCATCGGATTCTACTTCACCAAGCGAGGCGCGGAGTCGGTAGCGCGTATTCTAAAGCGTTAAGCAAGCGGGCCGCCGTCCTGCGCCAACAGTCCGGCAGCCCTGACCCATGGAATTGAAAGGAATCCCAGTGGCTGACATCGACCATAAGCTGAGTCGTCCGAAATGAACGCCCCCCAAACGGATGACGAATTGCTAAAAGAACTGGTTGGAGCCTATCGGACAGCCAAGACAGGGGGGAAGTTTCTCGCCTTCGTCCTGATCGGATTCCTCAGCTTTATCGTGCTCCTTAGTCAAGCATGGGACATCGTAAAGCTGAAAATCGGGTTTCATTGATTGAAGCCCAAAATCGCGTTCTTCGACATCGAGACTGCCCCCCTAAAAGGTTATACGTGGGGCATCTGGGAACAGAATGTCATAGAGGTTTCGGAAGACTGGTTTCTGCTTTCCTACGCCATGAAGTGGGAAGGTCAGAAGACAATCCATGTTAAGGCGCTGCCGGACTATAGAGGGTACAAGTCCAACAAAAAGAACGATAAGGCGCTCGCTACCGACCTCTGGAAGATGATGGACGAGGCGGATGTCATTATCGCTCACAATGGCGACGCATTCGACATCAAGAAAGCCAACGCGCGATTTATAGCCCACGGGCTGCCCCCGGTTTCCCCTTACAAGTCCATCGACACGCTCAAGATCGCCCGCAAGAATTTCAAGTTCGATTCCAACAAGCTCGATAACCTCGGGAAGTACCTGAAGGTCGGGGCCAAGCTACCCCACACAGGTAAGCACCTATGGTTTGGGTGCATGGAGGGCGATGAGAAGGCGTGGCGGCTCATGCGCCGCTACAACAAGCAGGATGTAGCCCTGCTGGAGCGCGTCTATCTTAAAATGCGTCCCTGGGCGAATACGGGGCATCCTGACATGCGCCTCGTTGGCGGCGTGAACTACTGCTGCCCGACGTGTCGTTCCAAGAATGTCACATCTAACGGCAAGCTCTACACCCTCACAACCATCAAGCAGCGGATGCAGTGCCAAGACTGCGGCAGGCATTACGTCGGGGCCAAGGTAAAAGTATGACGCGCAAGAAAGCGAATCTAGACTGCGTGGATTATATCGAGTGGTTTGACCACACCAGTCATTCAACTGTTGGCTGGAAATCGAAAGAGGACATTAACGACCTCGACGTTGCTCTGTGCAAGTCCGTTGGCTTCGTCCTCAAGGAAAACAAGAAATCAGTCACGTTGGTGTCATCTCTGGCCGACGACGATATGGACGGCGAAATTTGCATCATCAAGTCGTGCATCAAGACGCGGGAGCGGCTTCGTGGCTAAAGAACTGGTCGCCAAAGCTGTCGATTTCCGGTTTGGGGAACTCGCCCTATTCGCCCGCAACGGCGCAGATGTCCGGGCGCACCTATCGGATGACCAGATCAGATGGCTCATTCCCGTGTTTGTGGAGCATCTGGCGAAGAAAGAAGCCGCGTAGTCATCGTTATTCATTCAACACTGATTTTAGTTGAACGCAGTTGCTTTCGTAACCAGCTAATTCGGTGCTCCCCGGCCAAACACCCAAACTCATCGCACAGCCGCTGCAATTCCTCTACCAAACCGTTGTAGGCATTCCAGCCGTCTTCGCGCGGTAACCTGCTGTCAATGCTGTCCGCGCCGGCAGTGATCGTTTCTGCCCAAAGCTTCAGCGCGTCGCGGCTAGGCCAATGCGGCACGATCATCAGGGCGTGATCCTTGTCGGTCGGTAGCCCTTCCTTGGTGCGTTCCTCGGTGTTCCAATCAACCCAGTGCTGGATGTTGCGGGCGATCTCTCGCAGGCCGAACACCAACTTCCCCACATCATCTGTCATGGCTTGGCCCCGGCCTCGCGGGCCTCTCCGGCCTTAATTAGCGCGGCCACGACCACCAAACGGTCGGCGTCGCTAAGTGTATATTCGTCAATCTTCACCGCAGCGCCTGCAATAATCAGCGCAAGCCTGCCCTCGATAGTGGCTGGCTCATTAGGACGGCGCGGTCCAACTGCTAGATATTCGCTCATGTCTGCCTCGGTGTTTTGGGATTACTGCGGCCAGAATGTCTGGAGTAGCAAGAGGCAGCCGATGGCGCTCAGATAACAGCCCCACGCGACATCTCGGCGCTGGCCCTTTAAGAATGCCACAATGCCTAGTCCGACGAGGGTACTAGACGCAACAATTTGAGTAAGCATGTCAGCCTCGGTGTTGTTGTGATGATACTCACCGCGCCAACGCGGCTTTGATTTCGATCTGTCGGACAAGGCCATCCAGCGTGTCCACAAGCGCCTTTTGCTCGAGGCCGGCACTGCCGCCGATCTTGTCAGCCAGCGCATGCGACACAAGCGATAGCTTCCTGAGGGCGACCACATCGAGGCCGTTGATGGAAATCGTGATTGTATACGTGTCCAGCAGGTTCATTTCTCATCCCCAGAGATTAATTGCCCATCACTCATGTATTCGCCGCACTTGTCCCGCGATGAAACTTCCGGCCAAGCCGTGACTGGTCCCATGATCCATTCGCTGCTATCAGCGTTGCCCGTCAGCCCGACCCTACCCCAGAACACGCTAGGTGCGCGCTTTCGGCATTCAAGCCTGTACCCGTGGTGAAGCCACACCTTGTGTCCGTGCGTGCAAGTATCGCAGGTCATATCCCCTCCATGTGATTGTTTCGCTTAGGAACCATTTGTTTGAACGGCGACGAGTGAATTGAACACGATGTCCTTCCATGTGGACTCTATCTCCAGCTTGATGGCGTGGTCGATATTGTCCCATTCATCAGACAGCCCGCCTCGGTCCATTAGATCGGACACTATTTCGGCCACGATCTTGTCGGCCAATTGATATGATGTCATTCCGACTCTCCTGTTTCCTGCTGATTAGCGATGTAGCTGACCGCAACGCCGCCAGCGCCGTCATGGTCTTTGCAAACGAAGTGCCAGCCCCGAAGATTGAGCGCGGAGTATTCTTCCGGCGTCATAACCTTGTGCGCTACCGGCTGCATGTCCCGCTCAGGACAGCACGATATTGCAAGGGGGAATTCGCGGAGAATTTGCTCAATGGTCTGAGTTGAGCCGCAGCCGGTGCAACGTAGGTCCATGTTCATTTCCTACACATTAGTATCGGCGGGGAACAGCGCGAGGATTTCATTGGGCGTTTCTGTGACGGCGTGGACCCAGCCGTCGTTGGTTCTAATATGGGTGGCATCATAAAGTGTGCGCTCAATTGAAATGATGTGCCGTCTGTTGAGGTAAATCTTCCGGCCTGTCTCGTAAGTGAGTTCAATCATGGCGTAGATTTCCTGTTACCGCTATTTCGTGGATCGCAGTTGCAGGATCGACCACTGCAAGGAAGTCGGCATGGTCTTTTCAGCCCACTTCGCCGCCGCATCTGCGGTTTTGAACGGACCCCAAACGCGGTTGTCTTCAAGTCTCACGATAAACATTTTCAGTTCTCCTTCTGCTGTTAAGTGACGGCTAACATCAAAGTGCCCACTCCGGCCATGTGCCGGGGACAACCCATGTTGATTTGGAAGGCGTGTCTTTACGGTCGCCAAAGCACCCGTCATAATAATGCGACGTCCAACATTGGCTGTAATTGTGCGACCATTCTTGCTTCTTTCCTTTATTGAAAACCTTGGTGCCGCCTCCGAAATTCGGGTCGTAAATCACCATCATTTCAAATTCTCCAGTACGTGACGGTTACTCATTTTACGGACAGCACGTCGGCGACGGTGATCTTGCCGGCGATCATCAGCTTCAAGACGATGGCGACGCAATGCGGGATCGCGCGTTCGCCTAACGCCCAGCGGCGGCTAGTGCGCTCGTCTACGCCAAACAACTGCCCAGCCCCTCGTTGAGAGAGGCTGAGCTTTTCAATTGCGGTTCTAAATTGGTTCGCAGTCATTGCGCGTTCTTCGCCACCAGAAGCTTCCAAACCCACTCGACCAACGAAGGGCCGGGACCGGTAACGAGGCGATCATTGAATGGAGAGGGTCGCCAAGCGTGCAACATGGCCGGCGGCCCGATCCTGTCGATGTGATAAACCATCACGGGCGGGTCACCGAATACGCCATGCTCAATCTGGCTGGTGACGATAAAGCCAAATTCCCTTGCGATGCCAACTGCCGTTCCTACGTTCATGGCCGCTCTCCGTTGTTGATGGAGACAATATAGGGCCTATTGCCCTATAGGACAATAGGCCCTATTATCACGAATTGTTACAACGCGACTAACGGGGCCATAACGTCAGAGCTTGTTCGCGTAATATTGGGGCACCGTTTCTGCCTCGATGGCCCAGCGTTCGAATGGAGGGTTCTCGGTGTCCTCGTCCGGCGGCTTCCGCACCTGGACAACCGGGTCTTTGTCGCAGCGACTGCCTACGATGGCGTAATCGCCACCCTCGCAGTCGTACCGTTCCGCAAACTTCTCTGCGGCATCCTCTGCATCGGCGGCGTGTACCCGCTCCCATGCATCGTCATCGCCGGCCCATTCCATCCGGCATTCCCAGGCGGGCTTGCATTGGTGGTCAGCCATGACGCGGCTGCCAAACCATCCCCAGTCTCCGCAGATAGGGCAGCGTTTGTGGTCGTTCATTTCAGCCTCCGTGATTAACAAGCTCTTATCGGGGTGCGCCCAAGTCGGCTTCGATGTCGTCCAACAGTTCGCGGATGCGAGCACAGAAGCGCCGCGCTGGCTCCTCTCGCATCGGGTCCGACATACTGCCCAGTGTCATGCCCTCGGCTGTCCAGTTCGACGCCTCGCGGGCGATGATCGCTGTCCGTTGGTAGAAGAGCATCTTCGGCATCGTGCGATGCACCATGACGCCGCTGCCAGGCAAAGCTGGCTTGCTCTCGCCCTTTAGCGCCGCCCTTGCTTCAGGTGAAAATTCACGAGACATGGTGGTGTTCTCCGGTGAGACAATCGGCATGGGTTATCCACTGCCGAAACGGGGTTTCGGGGTTGTCGCACCGGTTGATTTTGCTGGGGTAGGGAAGTCCTACCTCTCCCACCATCCGGCTAAATACGCCAATGTTTTCAATGGGTGAGACAATCATTTCCCTTCACCCAGCGAAAGGTGCGACAAAGTACGTTCTGCAATCAGTCCCATTCCGCCTGCCGCCAGAAGCTTCCGATCAGCAGCGCGGGTATATGTCGTAGCCTGTTTTTCGGTCGTCCAATCATAGATTGCCATAAGCTGGCGGTCGGTTGCCCCAAGCTCAGCAAGGATGGTCGCGCCGGCCTTACGGAGGCCGTGGGCTGACCCCGGAACATTCGCTTCGACACAACGATCCTTGAACCAGTTGCCGAATCCTGCCGCCGAGAATGGCTTGCGGCGCTCGGTCGCCAGATAGGTGAACTGGCCGGTTGGACTCTTGGCGATAATATCCGCCAGCACCGGCAAGATGGGCTTATAGGACGCTTCAACGCGCTTGTGACGGGTCTTGCGCGGGATCATGCGCAGGGCACCTCCCTCGACCATCCCGGGTCCCAGCTTCACCACGTCGCCGCGACGCACCCCCAGGAACAGGAGGAGGGCGAGAGCGAGACACGCCTTGGAGCCGACAGGGTGGCGCTTCACGAACTGCGCGACTTCATCGACAGACCATGTGTGGAATCCGTCCGTGGCATAATGGATGCGCCGCACATCCCGCGTCGGATTTGATTTCATCAGATTGTTCTCGACCGCCCACCCGAACATGGCCGACAGATACTTTTTGCGGTTGTTGGCTGTTCCAGGGGTTTTTGCCTTCCGGTCACGCAGCATCTTGACGTGCGCCGCCGACACCGCAACCACAGGACAATCGCGCATTACGTCGGCGCTGCCCGGCTTGCGCACCTCTCCAAGGCACTCCTCGATGATTGTCCGCCGTCGCTTCTGCGACACGGGATCAAGGCGCTGAAACTCTACCGAACCGAAATACTGCGCAGCCAGCCACCCCAGCGTGGCGCTGCCGGCGGGCTTAATCTCCGGGTCTTTACGGGCTGGCCGCTCCAGGCTCTGGAGCGCGGCATTGTAGGCCGCGAGAAAGGCCGGCGTCCCGATCTTCTCAAGCAGACGAATGCGCTTGCCGTAACGTCGCACGTAGAACCGGGGGTTACCGTGCCGGTCAGTTTCAGGGCTGAGATAGGGAAGGGTGAGTTGCATTTTTATGCCTCCACATCTTCCCATTTTCCGCCGTTGCCGGCGGTAGGTACAGTCTCAATTTCCTCGCTGTCCACTACCTCGACAGTCCCGTCAGGCCGGATGCCGCGCACGCGCAAGCCCTCGCACTTGGCAGCGCGGATGGCGCGCTGTAGCTGGGCCTGGGTATATGGTGCACGCTCGGTCATTTCTCGCTACATATCCGCTCGTTATATTTCGCCCAGGACTGCTTGAAATCTCGCCTCTTGGCGATCAGGTCTTGCTCGGCCACGTACAGGGCGTTTGCCGCTTCCTCGACCTTGCGTTCCGCTTCGATAACGGGGCGCATCGCTTCGGCTATTTCTTTGTGTGGGGTCATAGGAGTGTTCAATCGTTACTGATCGGACCATCCAGCAACCCAAAGTCTGGATTGGATACGCCGGTAGCGGCCCTTCGTTCTGTCATTCAGCCAGACCACTTTCCAATAGAGCCATCGTTTCATTTCGCTCTCCGTTCTTCAGTCGATATCTGCGAGTTGTTTGTTTTCAACGGGGGCGTCAGTCACCCTTTCTGCGTCTATCAAATCGCAGAGATCGTTGACGTGCTTGACGATGCGCGCACGGTTCTTCTGAATGCTGCTCTGTAGTTTTAAGAGCCGCCCCTGTGTATCGAACGGGGATTGTCCGCGATTCACATCGTCCGACATTTCAAGAATGACTTTCATCACCGCTGCAACGTCGCTCGAAACCTTCAGAAGCGTAGCCATCGTTCAAACTCCGCTATTAATCTGTCAGGAATGAGCGAGTTCGCGCGAAGGCTCGGCGGATTCGAAAATCGCCTCGATTGCCGCCTGACGTGCGATTGCGCGGTCAAAGACGGCCAGTACTTCGGAGTGCTCGCTCGCGTTGTTGAACTTTGCGACAGCGCCCGCATCCCCGCCGTAGCACCCGAAGGACGGCTGACGCGCCCGCTCTGCCGGGGTGAGGGCGCTGGCCACGATGGCGGTCACTGGGTGGTCGTCGCACATGTCACCTAGTACGGCGTCTATCGCGCCCAATGCGCAGTGCGCCTCCCCGTCGTGGCGTATATATTTGCACCAATGGTTGGGTTTTTCGATCTTGGCGCGGGCCGCTTTCAGAATTTCCATGTTCTTCACTGCTTTCTCCTATGGCTGAAAGGTGTGTTGAATTACAAAGGTCCGCTATTCATGGTCCGTTATTGCGCGCAGCGCTTCGAGCAGTACATGTCGAAATTGTCGCCGTTCTGCTGCAAAACCCATCGCGCCGGTTTAAGGATTTTCCACGCCGGAGTTTCCATCTTCACCTTCTGTAGGTTGATATCGATGGTTTTTCCGACCCCACACATCGCGCAATAAATATCGATCCTCATGCCAGACTCCTCGCTCTTCCTCAGATAATGTATTGCGCTGAATTACGCGGCGGCTGCGCCTTTCTTGACGCGCTCAATGGTCCCGTCGTAGCGGTGGACGTAAACCGTATCGCCCCAGTTGAAATCGTATTCCAGGTTCAGTTCCGGCTTGCCCTTGCCATCATCACGCCACGGGCGTGACCAGCGGTCACCACAGCAACGGCAATCCATGCCGCTGTCGCATCCGTCGAAATAGATGCCGATATCTAGGGCGCGCCGGCAGGCGTCGTCCAAGTCTAACGCCTCGATCCACACACGAGGCCCGATGCCGCGCGTATCGTTCCTATGAAACAACCCGCCGCTGTTATTCTGGTCGAACTCGAAGAATTTTGTCTCCAAAACTATCTTAGCCATTTCAATCTCCGTTCAAACTTTCCCGTTAATTCCGAAAGACTATCTATTCGCCTCGATGATCTGCACGCCGCTTGCGTAGTCGCCACTTACGCTGAACAGCGCGAGCGCCAGAAATATCGGGTCTTGTTTCATGTCCTTCCAGAACTCGCGCTCACTCATGTTGTGCTGCTCTCGATGACACATTCCACAAAGCGGGATCGCCCATCTGTCGTCTGGCTTTTCTTGCTTCCCGACATAGCGTTTGGCTGCGCGGGCATCCTGGTAACGTATGTGTGCCGCTTCCGTTGACGTGTTGTTTCCGCAGATGCAGCACGGCAATTCGCGAATAAAATCGAGGTGCTTGTTGTCGTGCTGTCTTGGCTGACGCTGACGGAGCATTACGCGCCCGGTCCGATGATCTTGGCCACAGCCACCCACGTATCGCCGGACTTCGGCGGCCCCAGCACGGCATTAATTTTGTCCCAAGCCTCAATTGGAGCCTCAAGAACAATCTGCATCACACCGCGCCCGTGGATGACCTTGATGTTGTGATAGTTTGCTTCAAAAGCTGCTGGTTCATTGCTCATGTTCGCTCCTACCAAGGAATTTCGTCGTCATAGCCTTGCGATTTGGCATCGGCTGCCATCTTCGCGGTTGCCTGCTTGTCCTCTTTCAGCTTGATGCTGAATGACAGCGCGGGGGCCTTCGCGCTCGCGTCGGGCTTTCGTTTCCATGCCGACACCCAGTACTCCACGCCCTCTACGTTAAGGCTTCCGGTGAAGTCGGGATGCTTGTCCGACTCCTGACGGTCGTTTTTCCAAATTGAACCGCGATTGCGGTTGTCGAAGTCCTTGCTCATTCTGCCGCTTCCTTCTGTGGTTGGGTTTCACCAGCACGCCCGCCGATCCTCGCCAGCCGATCCCGAAAATGCTTTTTCATTTTCACGGGCATAAGCTCGATCATGCTTTTGTTCTTTTCCTCGAACTCAAAAGCGTCGGTCGCCTGCGTGACGTACTGATCAATGACAAAATTCAAAATCTTGTAGGTGTTCACCGCGTCGCGGCTGCCCCATTCGATTTCCTCTTTGCTGCGAACCGTTGCCTGCGCGTCGTCGTCAACCGGAGGAATGCCGAGAAGGGCCATCAAGGAGTATCGGCAGGCGTATGTGATGGCGCTGCCGACCCCTTGGGGGTCTTGCTTTTGAAGCGGGACGCTGATTGTCGAATGAATGCATTCGCCAGTGTCAGCATGGACAATCGAGGTGCTGATCTTGAGCGCGCCATCCTCGTACAGGCCGGGCGACTGGATAAACGTCAGCCCGTGCTTCTGCATTGAAGGGCGCACGGTCTCGATGACCGCTTCCAGCGAGGCATATTTTGATTTGTAGTGGGGGTTCGAGCTGTCCTTGACGACGCCGGACAACTCGCCCTGAATTGCAAAAAGCGCCTTCGCAAGATTTGTCGGAAACTGGTTCATTCTACTTCCCCGCCATGACAGCGATTGAAACAACCATTGCGTAAACGCTGCACCCGATAATGAACGCTCTGAATGTCTCGTTGATGAGAGTGCGGATCATCGGACGCTCCGAAGATCAACAATCAGCTTGTCAAATTGCGCCATCGTGATTTTGGCGTCGCGCTTCGAGGCCGCGCTACGAATACGGTCCAAGATCGCCGCCAACTCATCGGCTGCCGCTTCAATCCTGATTTCGTTCTTGAGAATTGTTTCGCGCCCTGTCGGCGTATTCCAATCAAGAGCAAGATCGCTGATGATTGTTGAAAGCTGATACACGTCATGTTCAGCTTGGACGTGGTGTGCGTTGTCGAAGGTCATTACAAATTCTCCCAGCCAAGACGGCGGGGAGTTAGGCCCTGCTCGTCGGCGAAAAAATCAAAATCCGTTTCGTATGCCTTCGGTCGGTAGCCGTACCGTTCCGGGTGTGCGGCGCGATTGGCGCGGGTTCTGGCGCAAATCTCCTCGACGAAGGTCATCATCACGCCGCCGGGTGCCCATATGTCCTCGGCAGGAATTTGAATTTTGAAGGGGGCGGTCATCACGCGGTCCGCCAGCAGCGATATGTGCCGTCACCGACCTTCCGGGCGACAAATTTCTTGGGTGCGTAGCGCCGCGTGGCGGCTGCAGCGTTGGTGTGGAAATTCACGGCGGGCTGAGTGGGCGGGAACTGAAAAGAGTCCCCAACTTCCATGTCGTGCCAAGGATACCGGTTCGTGCGGCCACGGGGCATCGGCACAGACTTTTCAATTTTTATTGTCGTCTTGGCGTGAAAGTTCATGTGTCCGTCTCCGATCTGATGGAGACTAAGTTGCCATAACGGAAACCTACCTGTCAACATAAAAGTATCCGAAATGGAAACTTTGTGTTGTGCGATGCGGGAAGTTGTTGAAGTTACGGAATCAACCGGCGCGTTGGCTTAGCTTGAAATCTACAAAATCAGAGATTTCTTCCCGGATATCCTCGGGGGCGGCGGCAATTTTATCCTCAATCGTCGCCCGCCCCTTAACCGGGGGCGTGTGGAAGATACTGTCGGGCGGGATATCCAGGGCCTCGCATATAGCCACAACGGTTTGTAGCTCTAACTGACGGGACGAACCCTCCCAGCGGGAAATAGTGCCCTTATGGGTTTCCAGGCGGTCTGCAAGCTGTTGCTGAGTCAGGCCGCGATGCTCCCGCCACTGCTTCAGGTACACCCTGAAGGGCTTCTTTGGGCCGATACGGGTGGGTCCAGTCATAGCCATAATGGTAACCCACCAGCCTAACGAGGTCGTTAGCCACTATGGAAACTTTCCGCTTGACAGGATGGTTTCCGCTATGGCAACTTAGGCCGCGATGACAAAACACCCCTTGACCAAGTACCGAGAAGAGAACGGCGACATGTCTAAGGCCGCCCTTGCCCGGCTGCTTGGCGTTCACAAGCCGCAGATCACCCGCTGGGAGAACGGACAGCGGTCACCACGCCGTCCCACAGCACAACTGATCGCGGAAAAAACTGGAATTTCTCCTGCTGAGTTGATGGGTCTCGAACCAGTCGGGGCCGCTGAATGAAAACCTCAATTCCGCGTCATACTGACTTCGCCCCGATGTCCGCGAACGGTTGCGGCGCGCGCAATCGTCTTGATCTTGTCGCGAGCGGATATCCATTCGTCGGCATCCCAATCGATGCTGAGACAGACGCGCCTATCGTACTGCCCATCGGCCATCCGATGCGCGACGTAGTAGGTCACGCGGATTTTGTTGGTGCTTATGAACTCGATGGAGGCGACTCCATCGACGCTGACAATCGGCGCGTCGCCGTAGTTTGTTACGCCTGCCGTCAATTCCATGATTGCATTTCCCCGCTGTATTTTCATTCCGGGGACTCTGCGTCGTTTACCGTTAATTGTCATCAGCCCTTAACGTTGATGGTTACCAAGCACTCCCCACAATTGCGGAGTGCGACATGATGACCTGCCTCGCCTGCATCTTTGCGCCGTCAATCGCTGCTTACGCATGGCTGACATGGCGAAATACGGGCCACGACCAAACTGACTGCTACGCGGTCGCCCATCTTGGGGAAGATGGCGTGAGAGTAGGGGGCTGCGGCGTTGTCCCTCTCACGGGCTTTTCAAATTCGAGGGCAGCTTGAACATGCAGACAACCAACCCTCCGGTCGGCCCTCCCCCGATCTACCGGAGCGCAGGGTGGCGCTCTCCCGCTCGATTTCAGCGCCACCCTGCATCTTCAATTCAATGATCGTTCCCATAACTTGAATCCCGTTTCGGTGCAGGCGCGTTCCAGCGCGACTGACCGTCAATTGCTTCGTGGTGGAGATAACTAACCACGAGGAGTTTCCACGATGCGTAACAAGGCTTCCACGGACATGAGAGCGTTGGTTTTAGAAATTGGTGGCCCAGTTCAAGGGTCCGAAAACCGCAAGAGCTGGTTGGCGCGTATTGCGCGTACTGCCGGCATTTCGCGGAGATCAGCGGCGGCGGCGTTCTACGGAGAGATACGGGGCGAAACACACCGGGCAGGTATTGAGGCCAAACTGCGCGCAGCCCTCGCGCAACATCAGAAGACGAACAGAAATGACATTGAAGAAATTAAAGGACGGCTTGCTGCGCTGGAGCGCCGTTTGCTGGGAAGCGATCAGGACTTTCACCAGCCTAGCATTGACGCTATTCGCGAAATGCGTGGTGTGGTTAGCGGAAAGGATATCTCCTAAATGAATACACTCCCGTCGATTGATTACATGCGGGCGGAGGTTTCTTACGACCCAGACACCGGCGAGATGCGCTGGAAGAAGGGCAAGCAAGGACGTTCTCCAGATAGGGCTGTTGGAGCAAGCCTGAATGGGGGCTACCGCTGCATCGCGTTTGACGGCGTTCAGTACCGCCAACATAGGGTGGCGTTCGCTATCTACTACGGTCGAGAGCCCAAGGGGGAGATTGACCATATCGACCGCAACAAACTTAACAACGTCATCTCGAATCTGAGAGAGGCGACTCGTGGCGAGAACGCCCGGAATATCGCTGGCCGTGGTGCTCACGGGAAGGGCGTCTTCAGGCATCCCTTCCGCAAGAAGAACCCATTCCAAGCCCGCATTCAATTAAACGGTCGGCTTCAGAACTTGGGTTCTTTCCCGACAATAGAACAAGCCAGGGCCGCGTATCTTGATGCGGCGCATAAATTACATGGTGAATTTGCTTGTCCAAATTGATCCGCTCATCAACGCGGCTCGCATCCTTAGCCGTATGGATCGCACCTGAACTAACAGGGGGTGAGAATGCCAAGACTGGTCTGGACTGAAGAACAGGAAGAAATCATGCGGCACGGCATGATGCGCCATCGCAGCAATGCGTGGCTGTCCGAAAAGACCGGAAAGACGGTCGATGAAGTGCGCAGCAAAAAGCGCCACATGCGCAATGCTGATGACTACGAGGAAATTCCTCGGTCGGCCCTCATTGAAATGAACAGGGCGGCTGTCGCGGCGCTGTTGGCCGCTCATCCAGAGCGTGAATGTCGGTATCAGTAGGGGATTAGTATGTCGTTGTCATATGTAGAACATGCGCGTGCTGTCCGTGCGCGGCTGATGAACCCGCCGAATGCGGTAGTGGATACCGGAATTAATTTACGGACCAGTCCCCCGGCAGCTAAGGCGAAGGCGCAGGTTTTCGAGGCTCCAAGCCTTAAAGCGGCGACGACAATTGCTGCCAAACGCAGGCGCGAGCGTAAATACAAAGCAAGGCTGGCAGAACGTCAAAAGAATTTCAAGAAAGAGAGGATTGTCGCGGTGCCCGGCATTTCTCCGCTTGTCACACTCTCCGCTATCGTGTGCAACGATTTGCTGGTTGAGCGTGCAGAATTGATGTCTCGGCTGCGCAATGCTCACGTTTATTACGCTCGCGAAATTTTCTGCTTGATCGCGAAGACGCGAATGGGCCGCTCCTATCCAGCCATCGGTAGATTCCTGGGGCGAGATCACACGTCTGTCCTCAGCGCCGTTCGCAACGGTGAGCGGCGTATCAAAGCCGATGCTTCATATGCGGTCGCTGTAGAGAAAATCTGGCATCAGCTTGAGGCCACAGGTGCAGAGTGGATATCGGGGATAGTGACGTAATCAATTCTCCGCCGCCGTACCTGTCAGGTAGTTAGCTTTTGTTTTGTTGCGTCTGTGTTTATCGCCACTCGAAACAGAGAGCGCAACTGTGTCCATTGAATATGTTCGCTACGCGAACTGGGAAAGAGTTGATCAACTCAGCCTTGAGGGCTGGGAGGTGGTCGAAAATCTCGCGCCGACACGCCACGACCTGTACGGCACGATCATGCGCTGGGTGGGCGAGGGCACGCCCCCAGATGCGTCTATTGACGATGTATTTGACGCAAAGATTGCGGAGTTTCGCGAAGAAACAGACGGGCTTTTCCAGCCGTGATCCTGAAACTCCCAATCCCGCCGAGCGTCAACGCGGCTTATGCCAACAACAAGTCTGGCAAGGGCCGTGGCCGTTATAAGACGGCCAAATACAAGGCTTGGGTTATCGAGGCCGACAAGATGCTGCTCACTCAGAAGCGCGGCCTGGTGCCCGTCTCTGGCCCGGCAATGGTGGTTGTAAAGCTGCCGATGAAAATGCGCGGTGACGTATCGAACAGAATTAAAGTTCCCGAGGATTTTTTGGTCTCTCGTGGCCTTACGTCGGACGATAAAAAGAATGTGTTCGTTGGCGCAATCCGGGACGCCGCCGTGGAAATGGGTTTCTGCGAAATCGTAGTGAGGCCGGCATGAGAACTTTCAGCGTCAAAAATTTTGAAAAATTCCAGCACTACAAAGATCGCGCGCCGCCGTGGATCAAGCTCTATAATGAGCTGCTAGACGACTACGATTTTGCGTGCTTGCAAGATGCTAGCAAGATGCACCTTATTGCTATCTGGTTGCTAGCAAGTCGCTCCGCAAACAAAATACCATACGATCCAGAGTGGATTTCAAAGCGAATTAACGCCACCGATCCGGTTGACCTAGCTGCATTGCAGCAGGCCGGATTTATCATTGTAGATCAAGAGCTACAGGGTTCGGAGCAAGTTGCTAGCAACGCGCTAGCAGAATGCTTGCCTAGAGAGAGAGGAGAGACAGAGAAGAAAGATGCAGCTATCGCTGCCCCGGTCGATCCTGATGCCGATCTGTTCCGTCGTGGTCGCGAAGTTCTCGGCAAAGATGCCGGACCATTGGTCGTCAAACTTAAAAAAGCAAAGGGCGGCTCGATCCCGCACGCCCGCGCCGCCATCGAACAGGCTTCGGTGAAGGACAAGCCGCGCGAGTACATCGGGCGCATCATCGCCGGCCCCCAGATTCCAATCATGGCCGATGGCCAACCCTATCCCGAAGGAATTGTCTGATGGACGCATTTACTGGCGGTCGGCACGGTCAGCCCGGTTATCACTCGCTGTCCCAATTGCCGCAGCGCGGCGTGGTTTCTGAGATCGCCGTCAGCACCGGCTATTCCGAACTGGACGAAATCTGGAAGCTGTATCCGGGACAATTCACGGTCGTCACCGGCATTGCTGGCCACGGCAAGTCAACGCTGTTGCTCAACGTGATCGCCAACGTTGCTCGGCTGCACCACATGAAAACGTTTATGTACGTGCCGGAAAACGAGGGGCACATCCTCGAAAAGATGCGGCTGATCTGGGGCAAGAGGCAGAACTTTCAGAAATTCGCGGATGATTATTGCTTTGTCCAATCCTCGACCCCGGCGGCTTATGACAACGTTGCGAAGACCATTGAATGGGTACTGGACCGCGCTGTAACGGCAGTGGAGCAGGACGGCGTTGACCTTCTGCTGATCGACCCGTGGAACGAACTGGAGCGCGCAAAGCCAAAGGATATGCTCCTGAGCGATTACATCGGCCAATGCCTCATGTACCTCAAGCAATTCTGCCGGGCGCTGGAGGTGGCTGTAATCCTCGTGGCGCACCCAACCAAGGCCGGGGTGGAGCAGGGCAAGACGCCGCAGCTTTCGGATATCGAGGGCTCCATGAACTGGTTCAACAAATGCGACAACGGACTGATCGTTGCGCGCAACCCGATTGGCACTACCACGAAAGTCATTTCCGCGAAGGTCAGAGAAATAGGTGCCGGCAGGCGTGGCGAATGTCATTTCTTTGTCGATCCTGCAACGGGGATATTCGAGGCCCAGCCAGGCGGGGTGTCCCTATGAAGCCTTGGCTGACTGATCCGAAGTATGGCGGCATGTCGGAACTCGCGGCTGAGCGCAGCTATCGCGCGTGGCTGGCGGAAGGCGGCAAAAACCGCAAACAGGGATTCAAAATTCAAGAGCCTTGGACGGATGAGGAGTGGGCGCGGAAGAAATTAGAAATCGAAACGATGATGACCGAATACGAGCAAGCCATTCAGACTGCGGCGCAGTGGTCTGCTGAGTGGAGGGCTAAGAAGCCAAAGGGATTCCGCGCCCTGCGTGGCGACGGGGCCGCCGCATGACCCGCAAGGAGACCATTGCAGACGGCATAGAGCTTTGGCTTGGGGATTGCCGGGAGATATTGCCGACGCTTGGGCGTGTGGACGCTGTGGTTACAGACCCGCCTTATGGGATTGGGATCAACAAAAGCAATCGGCTTTCGGTCAGCCGTGGCTATGGTG
>SMFF01000021.1_pt1 | contig 42986 bp, 64 predicted proteins | sample 2456181 | NCBI WGS metagenome assembly SMFF01 (sample SAMN10132611, study PRJNA489261) | soil metagenome | isolation source: day120 antibiotic-loamy sand soil ammended with raw manure from dairy cow... | place: USA | collected 2015-04-01
AACGAAATGGCTACTTTCCAATTTTTCATCCGCAACGTGATCATTAACAAGAGCATCAACGCTGACTACATCCACGTCGTAATTGAAGGCGGAGACGCAAAGCAAACTCCGTTCATCGCTTACGGCAATAACGCTCCGGTAGCGAAAGCCAAGGAGCTGAAAGCCGTTTCAGACATGGCCCGCTTCACCGACAACGAGTGGTCAAATCCTTACTTTGCAGCACTCAAGGCCTTTATGATTATGGGATACAACAGCGAGCTGACCTACAGCGTAGACGCCAACAACACCGTTACCGCCCACTAAGGGGCGGCAGGGAGTAGAATCATGACCAAACCAAAACGACCCTACGCCACCAACACCAAACGCCGCTCCGTCACCATCACAGACTCTGACTGGCAGGCCTTGAAGAAACTAGGCAACGGAAACGCCAGCGCCGGGATCCGTGAGGCATTAGGGTTTGGCGAATCGAATCAGGCCAGCCACCCAGCCGGGACTGGCGCAAAATAAATGCAAAATAATTTGAAACAATGCTTGCAATGGTCAATCAGTTTGATAAGATACACCCATCGCAGCAATTCAGCGGCGAGTGAAAAGGGGTAAGAAGATGATCTACACACCAGCGCAGTCTGACGCAATCATGGAGGCAATCAACTCCGTTCTGCTGTCCAACAACGGCTATGCCGAAGTAGGCAACGACACTGTAGTAGTTGGTGCGCTCAAATCTGCCGGTTTCATTGTTCTGAAAACACGCGCTCTTTTCGGAGGGTGGACACACAAAGCCTATACCAAGGAAGGCCGCGAAGCGGTGATTGCAGAAGCCCGCGAACACGCCAAGCCGATCAAGCTGGATGCCCGCCCCGCGTACGATTTTGAAGGCGCCATCCTGCGCCGCCAAGAGGCATACGAAGTATGATTAACCTCATTAATCTGGCCGCCGAGCACGGCACCACAAAACGATCCATTAGCATAGATATAATTAAGTCGGATACATGGGAAGTTACATTTACTCCTGAACAACTCCTTAAATACACGCAAGCAATATTAGGTGAGGCCGCTATAACAGCCGAGGAGTGCGGCGCTGGGTGGTATGACGGTCGGACGTTCGTGGCCCAGAGAATAGCGAGACTAATGCGTGAGATGCTGTCTGCTCAGAGTGTTGAGGGGTGGAGATGAGTAATTCCAGCATGACCCCCAGCCAAGCCGCCAAAGCCGCAGGACTGCACAGCCTGTCTGAAGCATCCAGGTTATCAGGCGTGAGCCTCCAGACCCTGCACAATTGGCACAGGAGCAAGCCGCAACTGTTTGCAGTGGTACTGGCTGGGTGTGCGGCCACAAAGCCATGACCCTTGCCCCGCCCCGCCAGACCGCGTATAGTAACCAGACCAAACCAAACCAATATGGAGAATACGACTATGACCAGACAAGAAGCCCTCGAAGCAGCAGCAGCACTGATGATCGGTCAAGATTTCGGTAACGCGTACCTGACAGCTGTAGAGACAGCCAACTGGGGTAAGCTGGCCGGAATTGTCCTCGACAAGACGGGCCGCACCGACCTGGCAGACGCGATCTGGGAAGGGCGGTGATGCTGGAGGTGGAGTCGTGAGTGAGCCTTTGTATCAGATTGGTCAGAAGGTAGCAGCCATGAGCAGCGACCTTAAAGCAGTTATTCCTGTAGCTGTAGTGGTCGGCGTGCAGTGGGATGAAGCGGGATGGTTCGAAAGCCCAACAACGGGAGAAGTTAGATTTTTCGAAGCACATTGGGCCTATTGGATTGACGCAACTCCCGACGGGTGGGCAGAGCGATGCCTGAGGCCCATCGGCCCTGATGAATACACCGACACCACCACCGACGAACTGGAGCGAACTGCGTGAGCAACCCAGTAGGCCGCCCAACAAACTACCGGCCAGAGTACTGCCAGATGATAATCGAGCACATGGAAGATGGATCTTCCGTGTCTTCGTTCGCCGCTTCAATTAACGCGGCACGGTCAACAATTACTCAGTGGGCTGACGTACACCCTGAATTTATGGCAGCCCTACAGGTGGGGAAGGCCAAGTGCGCCGCTTGGTGGGACCGAAGGGGCCGAGATATCGCTGTCCAGGGTGGCGGACCAGGGGCATCTGCAATGGTTATGTTCGGGCTTAAGAACATGGCTCCAGAGGACTTCCGGGAGAAACAAGAGATCGCGCATACGAGCCCTGATGGCAGCTTCGCCCCAACCCGTATTGTGATCGAGGCCGCTTCAACCGAGAAGCAATGACCGACACCGCCACAATAAGCCTTCCTCCTGCCCTTGTCCCCGTATTCGCACCACCAAGAGGAAGCGTGCTGTACCGGGCTCTTTATGGCGGTCGCGGGTCTGGCAAGTCTTATTCTGTTGCGCTGATGGCTGCCGTGTGGGGATACGCGGAGCCGATTAGGGTGCTGTGTGCAAGGGAGTACCAGACGAGCATAAGGGAGTCAATGCACGCCGAGCTTAAGTCTGCAATTGCTGCGCACCCGTGGCTAGCGGCGCATTATGACGTTGGCGTTGATTATCTGAGGGGCTCCAACGGCACCGAGTTCCTGTTCAAAGGCCTGCGCCACAACATAGGCGGGATTAAATCACTAGCAAAAATCGACCTGACTATTGTTGAGGAAGCAGAAGACGTGCCAGAAGATGCGTGGCTTTCTCTTGAGGCAACCGTGTTCCGGCAGCCAAAAAGTGAGTTATGGCCTGTATGGAACCCAAGGCTTGACGGAAGTCCAGTAGACAAACGATTCCGCAAGGCCCCTCCAGAGCGCTCGCTGATAGCTCAAGTTAATTGGAACGACAACCCGTTTTTCCCGCCTGGGCTGGATGCATTAAGGCGCAGGGAGCAAGAGAGGCTTGATCCTGCGTCATATGCGTGGGTCTGGGAAGGCGCATACCTCCAGAACTCCGACGCCCAGGTTTTCAACGGCAAGACAGCAGTTCTCGACTTCGAGCCTGGCTCAGCCTGGGACGGCCCATACTTCGGCGGCGACTTCGGTTTCAGCCAGGACCCCACGGCGGCGGTGGAGCTATACATCCATGAGGATTGCCTGTACATCCGGCGCGAGGCCGTCAAAGTGGGGCTGGAGCTTGACGACACGAAGCCTTTCGTGTGCGCGAAGATACCCGGCTTCGACACCAAGACCAGCCGCTGGGATTGCGCTCGCCCTGAGTCAATCAGCCACCTGAAGCGTCACGGTATGCCGAAAGCCGAAGCGACCCCTAAGTGGTCAGGGAGTGTTGAGGATGGCATTCAATTTATCCGATCGTTCAAGAAAGTGTATATCCATCCTGACTGCCCCTATGCGCAGCGAGAGGCGCGCATGTACAGCTACAAGGTCGACAGATTGACCGGAGATATCACGACCAACATCGTTGACGCAGAGAACCACGTCTGGGACGCCGTTCGCTATGCGCTGGCACCACTGATCAAGCGCGCTCCAGCCTACGACATATTCGGTCTTGTCTAACTCCCCCGAGTCCGCTATCATTGACAAACGATATTGGACCTGGCGTTCTTAAATGCAGCTGTTTGACAGCCTAACAAACTTCATGGCCGAGCTTGGGACCAGTCGCGACAAAGCGTCTCACTCCACGTACACGCTGCCATACGAGAGCCCCGTTGAGCTTGAGAACGCCTACCGTGGCGCGTGGCTTCCGCGCAAGGTTGTGGACATTCCCGCCAACGACGCGACCCGCAAGTGGCGCGCTTGGCAAGCAGACGCCGATCAGATAACCATGATCGAGGCCGAAGAAAAGCGCCTTGGCCTGAAATCCAAAGTCAACGAAGCGCTCAAAAAGTCGCGCCTGTTCGGTGGCGCTGCAATCTACATCGGCATAGCCCGCGACGACCCTTCTAAACCGATCGTTCCAGAGCGAGTCAGCCGCATAGACTTCCTGACCGTCATGTCATGCAACGATGTGACAGCAGGGCCGAATGAAGATGACCCCTTCGCAGAGGGATACGGCAATCCACGATACTACGAATCAAACGGCAAGCGCGTCCACCCGTCGCGCCTGTGCATTTTCTACGGCGCCAAGAGGCCGGGGCCTTGCTCATCCTCCGGCACGTCATGGGGTGACTCGATCCTGACCGCCATGATGGACACGCTGAAGAACGTTGATTCTGCAATGGCCAACATCAACAGCCTGATCTTCGAGGCCAAGATTGATGTACTGAAAATCCCAGACCTTAACGGGATGATGAAGGACGACAAAAAAAGGGCGGCTATCGTTTCTCGCGTCGGTGTTGCGGCTGCCCTGAAAGGCAATAACGGAATGCTCGTTATAGATGGCGAGGAGGAGCATACCTCCAAGTCGTTCGCCTTCGCCAACCTTGATAATATTGGAATGATGTTTCTACAGGTTGCGGCAGGGGCAGGTGACATCCCGGCAACCCGTCTTATCGGCATGTCTCCCGGTGGGCTTAATGCATCCGGCGAGTCCGACTACCGCAACTACATCGATAAAGTAACGGGCATTCAAGAAAATGATGTTGGAACGGCTATTCAGTTGCTCGATGAGTGCATCCTGTATTCGGCTCTTGGCAGCAGGCCGGAAGAAGTTTATTATGAATGGCGACCGCTGTGGCAGCCGTCGGCGAAAGAGAGAGCGGACCTGGGCAAAGCAGTGGCCGAGACGATAGCGGTGCTGGCTAGTACGGCGCTGATCCCAGAGGACTCGCTGTCGAGAGCTGCGATCAACATGCTTACGGAGCATGAGATTATGCCCGGTCTGGAACAAGAGGTTGAGAATGCAGATATCTGACAGCGTGGTGATGGATGCCTCCGGCCTGACCCGAACCAAAGACGGCTACCTCGTTGGCGACGCCAAGGTGTCACGCGCGGGGAACGTGCAGCATTACCTGGGGAGCGAGCTTGGCCTAACCGGCGCTGATGCCGACAAAACTTTCGGCGTATACCGAGATCCTGATGCGGTTTTCGATTCTGCCAGCATGATGTCACTTGCCGGTCGCCCTGTTACCCGAAACCATCCAGAGAGCGGCGTGACTGCCGACAACTGGAAAGAGTTGACCAAAGGGCAGGTGGGCGGAGTTATTAGAAAAGACGGCGATCACGTGATAGCTCCGATGGCAATCATGGACGCTGCCGCTGCCGCTGAGGTGGAGAGCGGCGCCAGGTCGCTGTCAGCCGGGTATACGTGCGAACTGATCAAAGACGAAGGCTCTGTAGATGGGGTCGCGTACCAATTCAAGCAAAATAAGATCCGCTTTAATCATGTTGCTTACCTTCCCGACAACAACCCGCGCGCGGGAAATACTCGGATCGGCGACAACAACCCGGGCGAACAGCCCATAACCCAAAAGGAGAAAGTCAAAATGACTGACACTCTGAATACGGTGGTTCTGGGCGACAAGGCTGTCCAGGTTGCCATCGCTGATGCGCCAGCCGTGGAGGCTTTTAAAGCGTCCATGGCTAAACAGCTACAAGACGCAGACGTGGCCCACAAAGCCGCACTCGCCGACAAAGAGAAAGAGCTTGCGACCAAGGACGCAGAGATTGACGCGCTGAAGGCCAAGGTGCTGGACGATGCGGCTATTGACAAGCGCGTTCAAGAACGTGCTGACCTGATCGCTACTGCAAAAGCCGTGGCCGACCAGGATTACAGCGGCCTGAGCGTGGACCAGATCCGTGCGAAAGCCGTGTCCACGAAGTTGGGTGACGCTGCGATCAAAGACAAGTCGGTCGAGTATGTGAACGCTCGGTTTGATATCCTGGCAGAGGACTCTGTAAAAGATCCGCACCGCCAAGTGGTAGCGCCGAACAACACTGCACCAGCTGGCACACCCAAAGCAATGCAAGACGCGCATAACACTTACGTGTCTGACCTCAACGCATGGCGCAACAAGGAGGCCAAATAATCATGGCTATTACATTTGCTAGCAACATGGCCCCCTTCGCGGTAGGCCGACGCATCAATATGGAAGAGTGGAACACTATCACTCGCACCAAAGGTGACGCTGACACATCCACTGGCGCACCGCTGCCTTTTGGCGTGCCCGTAACCGTAGGCTCCGGCGCGCATACCTGCATCGAGCTGCCCGCCACAAGCGGCCAGAACGTGCTCGGCATCACCGAGGCTTCCCAGGTGCTTCCGCATCCCGGCGATGAGTACCTGCAATACGACAACGTAGCGATCTGCGAGGTTGGCGTTATCGGCGTCCAGCTTGGCGCAGACGTGACCCGTGGCGCGCCTGCCCGATGGGATACCGTAGCCAAGAAATGGACCGGCGCTGCGCAATCTGGAACGGTCGTTACAATTCCCGGCGCGCAATTCGAGGAAGATGGCGCGTCTGGTACCGTTGGCGCTATCCGTTATCGCCGTCCTGTTCCATCTCTTTCTGTCTCAGGAGCATAACAGATGAGCATCATCAACGACGCACAAGCCCTGACGTTCGTTCAGGGTCAATTCTATCAGGTCAACCAGCGCGTGTTCGAGGCTCGTTATCCCAGCTTCGATTATGGCCGATTGATCTACGTGGAAACCTCTGGCAACCCATGGGCGCCAGGCACTATCACGTACACGTCTGACGGCACCGGTCGCGCCAACTGGCAATCCGGCTACGCGAAAGACGTGCCGCTTGCTGACGTTAATCAGGACCAGCAGCTTCAACAAAACTACATGGCAGCCATCGGCTACCAGTGGAACATTGAAGAGGTTAACAACGCGATCCAGTTCCCCGGCGGTACGCTGCCTGATCGACGCGCACGTGCTGCACGACGAGCTTATGAGCAGTTCATGTACAACCTTGTTATCTCCGGTTCTGCTGAAAAAGGAACGGGCGGTCTAATCAACTACACTGGTGTGCCGGCAACTACCGCACCGGCTGATGGCACCGGCGGTTCAACCTTTTGGGTAGACTCCGCTGGTGTTGGCGAAAAGTCCCCGGCGCTGATCGTGCGTGATATCAACATCGCTCTCCAGGGCGTGTGGTTGGCGACTTCACAGGCAGAAATGGCTGACACGCTGTTGATGCCCGTCGAGGCGTACAACTACATCGCGCAGACGCTGATGACACCGAACGGCGGAGAAACTATCCTGTCCTTCGTGCAGCGCAGCAACGTGTACACGCAAGAGACAGGCTTGCCTCTGACCATCCGTGGTCTGCGTGATCTGAGCACTGCTGACGCGAGTGGTAATGGTCGCCTGGTTGCATACCGCAACGACCAGGACCTGCTCAAGCTGCACCTGCCGATGCCTCTGCGATTCCTGGGCGTTTACCAGGACGGCCCGCTGAACTGGACCGTGCCGGGTATCTTCCGCACCGGCGGCGTGGAGCTGCTGTCCACGTCTGTGATGCGTTACGTTGACGGTGTGTCAGAAGCCCCGTCACCGTAAGTGATAGCAACGAGGGCCGGGTAACACCGGCCCTTTTTATCACCGCAAGAAAAAGCGAGAACGACATGTACAGAATCACAAGCAAGGCGCTTTCCCCATATCCGATTGAAACAACCACTGGCTGGATTACTGTACCAGCAATGGGTTCTGTTATTGCCGAGCTGACCGACGCGCAGCTTGAGTATGTGAACGGGTGCGGGTGTTTTGTTGTTGAACAAGTCTCATACAAAGCAGAAGTCGCCCCCAATCCAGTTGTCAAGGAATCCTTGACGGTTGAGACCGCAGATACCGCCGACTCAGAGCGAGACCGAATCATTGCCGAGCTAACAGAACGCGGAATCGAGTTTGATGGCCGCATGGGCGCCAAGAAGCTGAGGAAGCTGCTCAATGCCTCTAATCGTTGAAGACGGCTCATGCGTATCAGGCGCTGATAGCTGGGTATCCCTCGTCCAGGCGCGCACGATTGCCGCGTCATACGGGTTTGCGCTCCCCGCAGATGACGACGATGCGGAATCCGTGCTGCGCTTCGGCGCGCTGTGGCTGTCCAATAACTTTCACTGGAAGGGGTCGCGTGCCTGCTCAGACAGCCTGTTGGCGTGGCCTAGAGCGGGCGTTACAGATTGCGAGGACGCAACCGTTGCAGACGACGCAATCCCACTACAGATCAAGATTGCGCAAGTGTACGCCGCCGCTAACCGAACGGTCCTGAACCCCATCGTAACGCCAGGGCAGCAGGTCAAGCGCGAAAAGGTCGATGTGATCGAGGTCGAGTACATGACCCCGCGTGACCATGGTGTGGCAGATGGCGCGTATGATCCAAGCCTTGCTGCGAAGCCGATACTGTCGTTCGTTGACGACCTGATTGGCTGCTTCGGCATCGACGATTCGCAGCCCGCGCTGCCTTGGCCGTTTGTTGTATGATAATCGTCCCCGACCAGTGCCTCCCCCTGCTGCGCGAACAGCGAACCCACTACACGCCGGGGCGCGAGGCGGAACAGTACAGCGCGGAACTGGAACGCACGTTCGATCAGATCAAGTCTGTTGTCAAGACGCCGCCTCGCCGTGTGCTGGATATCGGTTGCGGAATGGCAGGTATAGATGTTCTTATTGGCCGCGAATGGCCGGAGTGCGAGCTGTACTTGCTCGACAAAGATGGCGTATCACCTGTGATAAACGCGGGCTATCACGACAAAGCTGGCGACTTCTCGCATTACCATAGCTTCGATGCGGCCCTTGCGCTGCTGGCTGCCAACGACATAAACAACCGCATTTGCGGCTATCAGTATATTCCGGACATCGAGTTCGACCTGGTTATCAGCCTGCTGTCATGGGGGTTCCACTATCCGCTGACGACCTACGCGCCCAACTGCACCGGACTGTTTATCGTGGATGCGCGCAAGGGGCGGCCGATGCCGCGCCACAAGATGTTACAAGAATCAAAAAAATACAAGAGGATTGCCTTCACCCATGATGACCTTCGTCTGTTTTCTTTGGAAGCGTAACACCACGGGGTTCAAGCTCCCCGCTGTCTGCGACTACACTGCCAAGCACGTCAACATCCTGCGCAACATGCTGGAACGACACGTTCATATCCCGCACAGGCTTGTGTGCGTGACGGACGATCCAACTGGCATCGACCCGCGCATTGATATCGTACCACTGTGGGACAAGTGCCGGGATCTGGGAGGCTGCTACAACCGACTGTGGGTGTTCAGCAAAGAGGCCGGAGAATTGTTCGGCCCGCGCTTTGCCTGCATCGACCTTGACTGCGTCCTGCTGGCTGACTGTACCGATCTGTTCACGCGTGACGAGGATTTCATCATCAACAGTTACTATCCGTCTCGGCCCACTTACCTTGACCAGCACTACAACGGCGGCCTGTTCATGATGACGGCAGGCGCACGGGCCTCGGTGTGGGACGAGTTCGAGCCAGACCGTCACCCTGAGATGTTGCAGGCCGATTCCAGATGCATCGGTACAGATCAGGCATGGATTCGGGTCCATCTTGGCAAGGGCGAGTCGAGATACACGCGGCAGGATGGCGTGTATGAAGCGCGTGTTATACCGCCTGCCAATGCCCGGCTGATGATGTTCGCGGGCAGGCGAGACCCGTCCATCAGCCATCACTCATGGGTGCGGGAGGCGTGGCGATGAAAAATGTAGTGTGCGTCCTGAAAACAGGCGGCTGGCGCAACCGGCACATGAAGATCGAGTACCGAGTCGAGCACGTGCAGTGGCTTGCGCGCATGGTGGAGCGGCACGTTACTATTCTGCATCGGTTCGTGTGCATGTCAGACGTTGACGTGCCGGGTGTTGAGACTGTGCCGCTGACAGATAACCTGCCCGGCTGGTGGTCTAAAATCGAGATGTTCCGCGAGTTTGACCAAGCGTTTTATATCGACCTGGACACGGTAATCGTGGGGAATATTGACCACCTGGTCGAGCACAAGCATGACTTCACCGTGCTTCGGAATTTCTCCAGCAGCGACAAGAACCGCATAGGCTCTGGCCTGATGGCGTGGGGCAGAGACCTGTCAGCGCTGTACCGGGAGTTCATGAAAGACCCTGCCCGGCACATGAAAGAATGCACCACGTCGGCGAGGTGGGGTGATCAAGGGTTTATCCAGGCGCACTACGCCGGCCACATGGACCGATTCCAGGATCTGTCCCCCGGCGAGGTCGTGAGCTTTAAAACCGACCTGAATTGCGGAGACCCATCGCCAGAAAACAAAATCGTTTGCTTCCACGGGAAGCCCAAGCCGCAAGATGAGAGGCGCGCATGGATTCCGTCCTAATAATTGGCTCCGGCCACAACGTGGAGCGCGAGCTGGCCACCGTTGACCGTTCGTCGTTCAGCGCTGTTATTGGCGTCAATAGAGCGGCGATTCTGTACGGCCCGGTTGATTATCACGTCACGCTGCACCCGGAGATATACGCTAAGAAGAAAGCCGCCTACATGGTGGCATGGAAAGCTGGCAAAGGCGTGGACGAGGTGCTGCCGTTCAGGTGGCCGGGCTGTCACCATTCTGGATCGTCCGGTTTGTATGCGGTGAAGTTTGCGCTTGAGGTTCTAGTGGCCGAGAACGTCACGCTTGCAGGAATTGGAATGGATGGTCCACACGTATACAATGACCGAGACTGGCCGCAGGCGCAGCAGTTCCAGAAAGACTGGATAAAGGTTCTGCCCACGCTGAAAGGTCGCGTCACATCCTTGGGCGGGTGGACAAAGGAGCTGCTGAATGGTTGATATCCGCGCTGGACTGCTATACCAAGACGACAAGCTGCTGACCATGCGCAAGGCGCGCATTGTGTGGCGAGAGGGCAAGCTGTACGTGTTCACCAACCCTGCCGCGCCTGATGCAGTGTATGACTGCCCAGAGCGGCCAGTGCAGCGTGGATTGATGCGCAAGTGGAATACCGGACAGTACAGAATAGACGGACAGTGCTGGACGTGCGGCGGGCACAGGCGGCTTGCGATGATGAGCGAGAAGAGTCTAAATTATGGCGATTGATTACGAGCGCATTAAAACACAGACTGCCGAGCGCTTGCTGCGTGAGAACGGCAAAACTGGAACAATCGTTCGGCAAGTTCCGTCGTCTAGCCCTGATACCCCGCCATGGGAGGTGGACGCGATAGTGGAAGATGACTACCAGGTTATTTTCCTATCAACCGACTGGACGCAGAATCTACGCAGCACAGAGACTGTGGAAAAGTGGGATATTATTGGTATAATCAGTACAGAAACCGGAGTGACGCCAGAGCAGAACGACCGTTTTATAATGGACGGTACAGAATACCACATCACAGAAGTGCGACCGCTCGCGCCGGGGCCGGTGACAATGCTCTACTACATAACAGGAATCAAATAAAATGAATCAACCAGAGATCGTAAAACTTGAAATCCGCAGCTACGGCGGCAAAGACTGTTTGTTTACCAGCGACGGCAAGCTGCTTGCCAATCAGTCGCACTACAAGTCCGGGTACATCTGCAACCAGCAGCAAGACGATGGCGGCATCTATCGCGTGTTCCGCGCAACGTTTGAGATTGACAACGACGACGTGAAGCTGGGGAATCCGTTATGAGGAACATACGCGAGATTCCGAACGTGCCGAACCCGCTTGTAGGCGCTGCCGATAGGATGAATCGCGACATGCCAACACTTGCCACCGCATTCGCTGCAATCGCACAGGCGCGCAAGGCGTACTATGACGCGCACGTAGCGGCTGGATTCTCGCCAGAGCAGGCGATGGAGTTGGTGCGCGGGTTTTCGGAACAGGCGGTCAAATAATGGCAGCCCCTGCCCGCCGCTACAAGCAGTTCCTAGACTCGCTTGAGCCACCAATGCGCCGGGCTTTTGAGCAGTCGATTAACAGGATCATTGCGCGGGCAAGCATCGGGGATCTCACTGACGCTATTGCCGCGTCTGCCTCGATGGATGAGGTTTTGCGCGCTGCTGGCGTGACAGAGGCGGCGTTTGCGGAGATGTACGAAGCCATCCGCGAGGCGTTCAAAGCGGCTGGCGTGTTCTACATGGCGGCAGAAGTGCCGTCGCGTTTCGGAATGGATTTCCGCATGACTAACCCGCGAGTGACCGAATGGCTGAACACTCGTTCCAGCCAGCTCATTACCGGAGACCTGTTTCCAGAGCAGCGCCGGGCTGTGCAGATCGCCCTTTCAAACGGCGTCGAGCGCGGCCTGGGGCCACGCAGGGTGGCGCTTGATATCGTCGGGCGTATCAACAGCACTGGCAGGCGTGCGGGTGGCGTGATCGGGCTGTCAGAGCCGCAGGCGGCGGCGTATACACGCGCGACTGCCGAGCTTGCCGGACTAGACCCGCACTACTTCACGCGCACCCGGCGAGACAAGCGATATGATGCAATGGTCAGGCGCGCTATCGATTCTGGAACGCCGCTCACAGATAAGCAGATTGAGACCATAAGCGGGCGATATTCCGACAGGCTGTTGAAGTTACGTGGGGATACAATCGCGCGTACTGAATCTATAGCCGCCGCCAACGGGGCGGGGCAAGAAGCGATTGAGCAGGTTATTGACGAAGGGCTAGCCGAGCGCGGGGCAGTGCAGAAGCAATGGGACAGCACCCGCGATGGAAGGGCAAGGCCAGAACACTGGGCCGCAAACGGCAGGCGTGTTAATATTGACGCACCGTTCAACATCGGCGGAGAAATGCTGATGTATCCTGGAGACAGCAACGGCAGCGCCTGGAACGTGATTAACTGTCGCTGTTTCGTCCAGCATGTGATCGATTTCAGCAGGACTCGGCTATGAGCACAACAGACCTGCGAGACATTGGCGCGCTACTCGATAAATACGAACGGCAGATGACGTACGTGGCCAAGGACGCCACTCAGTCTGTTGTTGCAGCGGCCCAGCTTGGGCGCAACCAAGGCGGTCGGATGCCGGTAGACACGGGCTTCCTGCGCTCATCAATCGTAGCAGCAATTGGAACCCTACCATCCGGCCCAACGAAAGGCGATCCGAACAAGCGCTATCCGGCTGGCACAATCGGCGCGCAACTGATCCGATGGAATCCTGCCACTGAGACCCTATATGCTGGATGGTCTGCGGTCTACTCAAGAAAAATCGAATACCAGACAGGCTTCCTTCGCAGCGCAACGCAGCGCTGGGACTCCTTCGTAAACGAATCGACTATCAAGGCACAGAGGCTAGTTAAATGAGCGCGACTGCCAGGCTAGTGTCTTTCTGCGACACCTTGCGGGATGCCGGACTAGGCGTTCCAATTACGTGGCCGGGCGTTACGCTCGACCCTCCGTCAAGCGGGATATGGTTGCTGGTGCGGCACTTCCCCAACGAAACCGAAGATCTTGCGTGGGACAATGACGGCGCAATTCTTGTGCGTGGGTTCTTCCAGGTCGAGGTCAACTACAGGCACAGCTTGCAAGGTATCTTTCCAGCAAGCAGACTAGCTGATACAATCATAAAAGAGTTTGGAAAGGGCGTTCAAATATCAGATGTTTTCGTCGAAAAGACCCCGTGGCAATCACCAGAGGTCGTGGAAGATGATAGAAACTTTATACCTGTGACTGTGCCTTATTACGGGACATCCTGTCCACAATAAACAAAATAATATCGTCCAATTTATTAACCGTTTATTCTGAATAGGAGGTATAGGCAATGGCCTGTCCTGCACTGACCAACAAAGGCGGATCATTCGCCATATCAACCAATCCCGTTGCAATCTGCGACCCTGGCCTTTCCGATTTTGAAGGCTTCTCCTACACAGACGTGGGTTCCATCGGTTCGTCTGGTGACACGGGCTTTACAACCGACGTGGTGACCTACCCCATCTGGGATGACGGTCTCACCCCGCAAGGCAAGGGCGATTCCACCGGCAACAACCCGACTATCGAGTTCCTGCACCGTGATTCTTCTGGCATGGACATCATGCTTGATGCTGCTGCGCCGAGTAACCAGGATAGCTACGCCTGGCGCTACACTTGGGCAAACGGCGATATCGAATACGGTTTTGGCCAGGTTAGCTCGACCACGTACCTCAAAGGCGGCGGCTCTGATGTTCGCCGTATCAGCTTTGTTCTGGTATCTAATCTGGAACCGTTGTTCGTTTACGGTAGTCCGTAAGCTCGACCGCTATACCCCGGCGTAACAGCCGGGTTTTTAATCAATTCAAACCAAAAGGTAAAAATCAGATGAGCAAATACGTAAATCCACTCGCGGTCACTGAAGACGTTACGGAGCTGGAAATCTTTGTTGACGGCGATAAGCGGAAAGACAGCACAGGCCTTGTGCTGCTGGTTCGCCCGAACTCGCACCCAGAAATCAAAAAGTTTGAGTCAAAGCTGAAAAAGGAGTTCCGGAACGCATCGTCTTCTGACGATAAAGAATCCGCGACAAACTTCTTCGTTGACAATCTGGACCGAGTGGAAGAGGGGCGTGTACGCGCCCACATCGACGGCTGGCGGTGGCAGGAAGGCGTGGACGAGGAACTGGCGGGCATTACGTTCTCGGGTGCGCAGCTTAACGAGTTTCTGAAAGCTGTACCGTTCGGTCGCTGGATCAAAAAGCAAGTGCTTGAGATGAAGGACCGCGACGAAAATTTTTACAAAGGACTTGCCAAGGATTAGCGGAGACGATCCGGTGGCAAGTCAAGTACAATATGCATTGGGGCCATAGCGTAGGAATGCGAGGGGAGCGGTTCAAGCTGACCTTCGCAGAGTGGCTGGAGCATTACGAACAGGAAGTTCCAAAATGCCCAGCGCCGCCGCCCGGCGTTGATCATATATGGCCGTACTGGAACAGGATTAGGGCACGGACAGGCAGCGGGGAGGGAGTCTCCCCGATCACGTTTGAGGGAATAGACGCGTTTTCCAGGCTCACAGGCGAGGTAGTGACGCAGAGCGATATTGTTATGCTTGAGGCAATGGATAACGCTTTTATATCGCAGGTGTCTATAGAGCGCGCAGAGCAATCTGAGCGGCAGCGACAGGAATCAGAGGCCAGGCAATGACAGACTTAGTACGGCTCGGATTAACCGTCGATTCGCAAGGATTCGTGCGCGCCAAGCATGACATGGACGGGTTTCGCAAGTCTGCGGCTGACACCACTAAGCAAACTGACGGCATGGGTAAAACCATGTCGTCTACTACCAAGATCGCTGCCGCATTCGGCAGGGCGCTCGGATTAATCTCGGTATCTCTTGCCACGACAGGTATTGTCAAATACGCCGACGCGTGGACGAACGTTGAGAACCGCATCAAGCTGGTGACCGAAAGCACGGAGGATCTTGTCCGGGTTACAGACGGAGTGGTCAACGTAGCGCTTCGGTCGCACGCGGCCCTTGAAGAAACGGCCTCCCTGTATTCCACGCTTGCTCGCTATGCAGGCGACCTGGTAGACAGCGACGAAGAGCTGTTGCGAATCACCGAGACCCTGAATAAATCTTTCGCTGTATCAGGCGCAGGCGCTGCTGAGCAGGCAGGCGCTATTCGTCAGCTGTCGCAAGCGCTGGCATCTGGTGCGCTGCGAGGCGACGAGTTTAACAGCATCAACGAGAACGCGCCGCGCATTATGGATGCGGTGTCAAAGTCCTTGAATCTCACGAAGGGCGAGCTTCGGGAATTTGCGGCCCAAGGCGGGATTACTGCCGAGATTGTGATCAACGCCGTTAGTGGAATGGCTGACGAGATTGACGCCGACTTTGCAAGCATGGATCGCACGATGAGCCAGTTCTGGCAAAACGCCAGCACAAATATCACTCAGTTTATTGGCAGCAGCGAGTCAGTGCAGGATGTTGTCCAGGTTTTTGGGCGCGGGATAGTACTGCTGTCCGAAAATCTTGACGTTATGGCGGATGCGGCGCTGGTCTTGGCTGCTATTCTTGGGGCAAGGCTCACCCAGTCTATTGTCGCAAGCACTGCGGCATTTGTGGCAAACACTTCCGCTATGGCAGCCGCAGCAGCCGCAGCAGGCGTTCTGCGCGGCGCATACGCGCTGATCGGCGGGCCGGTAGGCGTTGCGGCAATAGCGGCCGCGGGTCTTTATATATTTCTGTCGAGAGCCAAGGAAGCCGCCCAACCAACGCTTGACCTCACCGAGCATGTGGACCAGTTGACCGAGAGTTTCAGGGAGCTAGGCGCGGCGCAGCGAGAACAGGCAGCCGTCGAGGCGGCGGCGGCTCTGGAACAGGCCACGAAACGACTGGCGCGGGCGCAGGCGGCGCTTGCTGATGGAATGGGCGAGCAGATCAGGGCGCATGAGTTCTGGACTGAAACGTACAGGCTGTCAGAAGATCAAATTAGAGCTCTTCGCATTGAAGTGGAGTTGGCGCAAGATGAGTTTAATAAACTCAGCGCCGCCACAGCCGCGTTCTCCAAAATTGATATAGACCTTAAAACCAAGGAGTTTTTGGAGTACAACGGATGGCTTGGGGAGGCCGATGAATCTCAAAGGAAGGCCGCTGAATCTCAAAAATTGTACAATGACGCGCTAGCTCACGTTAACAAGATTCTTCCTCTGGTTTTGTCAAACTACGAGAAGATAAAGAACTCTCAGTCTGAGCGGGCATACCGCGATATCGCCACCGCTCTCGCCGAAGAGCGCGCAGCGTTGTACATGACGAACAAAGAGCAGGACATATACAATTTCCTGAAATCGGAAGCGGCGAAAAAGATGCTGCCCGAGCATCGGCAGGCGATCATTGATCAGATATCAGCATTGCATGACGAGCGAGAGGCGCTTGCCGCACTGGCGGGCACGTCAGCGGAAACCGCAGAGAGCATGGGTGATGATGTTGGCGCGTTCGGAACCGCCTGGAATCGCGGCGTAGAGCGCATGCGTGACGTGATCGGCGATTTTTTCCAGCAGATTGTCGTTGATGGTAGCCTATCGTTCAAATCTCTGGCGGACGGATTCAAGCGCCTGATAGCTGAAATGATAGCCACGGCTGCCGCAAACAAGGTCATGGTGAGCCTTGGCCTTGCTGGCGCGTCTGGCTCAGCGCTTGCTAGTGGCGCTGGTTCTGCGCTGTCTGGGGGTGCCGGGTTAGCGTCAGTAGGCGGCGTCCTCACCAGTATCGAAGGTCTGTTCGCAAAGTCCGGCTTGCAGGCTGGTGCCGATTTTATGTACGGACTGCAAACCCAGTTTGCCAATGCCGGCTCAATGGTCGGTGGCGGGATGGGAGCTGGCCTTGCTCTTACAGCAGGCGCCGGAATACTTGGCGGCATGGCTGGTACCGCGCTGGGAGAAAGCTTGTTTGGCAAACAGGCGGAGTCGCACTGGGGGGCAGCCATCGGGGGAATTGCAGGGGCGTTTTTTGGCAGCACGGCAGGCCCGCTCGGTGCGGCAATCGGTGCAGCCCTGGGTGGTGCCCTAGACGCAGCATTCGGCGGTGACGGCAAAAAGCGCGTCACGCTTGGCGTTGAGACAGACCCCATGGCGCGAGCAGGTGGGCGCGGCATGACAGGGACGCAGGTCAGGGGGGCGTCTGGACTGCTTTACACGGGCAGAGCCACACGCGCTGACGGATCGGCAGCAGATGAGTTAGTCATGATGTTTGCGCAGATTGATGACGCGCTGACTTCGTTCACCGAGGGGGTAACTGGTACCGCCGTGCGGTTGTCTGGCGCGCTCAAAGGATCATCGTCGCAAGCGGGCCTGTCCACGCAGGATAGTGGAATAAACAGTTTCTTTGGGGCCGCAGACTTCAACAGCCTGAATCAAAAGCAGCTGATTGATGCTACCGGGAAGTTTATTGACGCATGGCTTGAGGCAGCACAAAAGGCGCTCGGTAGCGAGTTCAACGTAGGCTCGCTGGTCAGGCAGTACTCTGGCGACATCAATGCAATGCTGGCGTTTATTGACGCTTTTGGGCAGCTAATGAGCGCCCAGAGTATTGAGCCAGTACGCGCAGCGATGGACGCGCAGATTGCCACAAATAGAACGCTCCTTTCAAATTACGACATGATCACATCGGCGGTGCACTCGATGGCCGGCGCTTATGATGGGTCACTTGATGCAACCCAGGCGCTGACGGCTGCACTCAGCATGCAGCAGCAAACAGCGTACCAGCTGGCGTCAGCATATCTTGAGGTCCAGACGCGGGTGGATAGCCTGTTCGGCGGCCTATCTGAAAACATCCGCATGTCGCTGATGTCTGAGCAGGAGCTGTACGATTACCAGCGCGCACAGATTGAGGCGCTGTCTGCATCGATTGACATGATGTCAGATCCAGAGACAATCATGAGGACGGCGGAGCAGATTGAGGCGCAAATTACCCAAGTGTGGGGCAGGCTGGACGAAGAGCAGCGAAAGGTCATGGGCCCAGAGTTCTTGTCGTTTATTGACCAGACGAACCAGATCGCCCAGGACAAGCTGAAGGAAGGGCTGGAGTCTGTTGAGACAACGCAGGCTGCGGTGCTGCAAACAATACAGGAAGGCATCCAGAGCGCGGCCAGCACTATGCAGCTTGCATCAAATACATTTATGCAGGGCGCCAACATGCTTGTATCGTATGCGGAGTCTGTATCGTCGCGTGATAGTGGGCAGCTTGAGGTGAACCGATGATCATCACTACGCCGGCACAAGATGCTCAGGTTAATGGCCCTATCACGGAACCGTGCTACGCTGTTGAAATAGAGCTGGACACGCCGCGCTACTGGTCCACAAGGCAGGATCTTGAGTTCGATGGAATGTACTTTGTTGGAGGGCACATTCAGGAAGATTCATTAAAAATAGCGAACGATGAATTGAGATTTTCGTTCTATAACGAAGATTTCCATCATACCAATAACGCACGTTCAGGAGTCTATGCTCGGTCACGCGTTCGCGTCTGGTGGGCGTATGGGATAGGCTCAGACCCAGGAGAGGCATACCCTGATCCGATCCTGAGATTCGACGGATTTATTTACGAAACACCGAGTATTGACGAGTGGATATCAGTCGTGGCAGCACAGACACCCCCCAAGAAATTCCCAAGCCCGCGCCTTCGCCCACCGTTTGCAAACCATCTGCCCACAGCGGGGTATACTGTGCAGTTTGATGGCGCAGTCCTTCGCGTTGAGGGGCGTAGATAATGGCTAGGACACTGCCACCGTTGCACCTGCCCGCGTACGTGCCGCCGCGTGAATCCCTGTCGCGCCCATCCGCCGAGCGGATAAATCGAGCGGGCACCCCGCCGCAAGAGGTAACGCTAACCCTTGCTGGATATGATGAGGTGATTCCGCTTGTCTACGGCGAGGACCGCATGTCCGGGTACTGGCTTGTGAGACCGTACACGCATATTGGAACGGGCGATCTTCGGTTTGCGATGGCGTGGTCGTGGGGTGGGCAGGCTGGCATAGAGGGCGTCCAGCAGATATACATCAACGGCGCTGCACTGCCCGGTGGAGTCACGGTCACGCACTACCGAGGCACACCGGACCAGACGATCGACCCAACTCTTGCCGCTGACATTCCGGGTTTTGGTGATGCTTATAAGTATCTGGCTTACACCGTGTTTTCTATACCAGCCGGTACAATAAACGGGTTTCCGCAGCAGTATCAAATTGAGGCAGTGGTGCGCGGGATTAAAGTGCTGGATGAAAGAATCACTCCGACGCCGCCAGTTGAAGCCAGGTATTGGGGGGTAAGGGTAACAGACTCTTTCTACAACGGGTCGCCTAATTACCCGCAATTTTACATAGCCGAACTGGATATGCGCTCTTCAGTGGGCGGGTCTAGTGAGATTGGTTCTGGAACTGCCGGTGCATCCGCCGGCGCCCCCGCCGCTAATGCTTTCGACGGGAATCCGGCGACCATCTACAGTTCTGGCAATGGGAATAACTTGCCAATTATACTCTTCTACGACTTCGGCGTTCCGATTGTCATCGAAGAGATGGTAATGCAGGCGATAACAGGCTCGCCTGCGGCTAGTCGGTCTCCAACCGGCTTTGATGTTGTTTACAGTGACGACGGGTCCACATGGACCACGCTGACTTCGTTCTTTCCGGCAGCGTGGTCGAGCGGGGAGATCCGCAATTACATCTTCAATCAAACCGGCAATGTAGTTTATTCCAACAATCCCGCCCTGTGCATGGCCGACTTCATCACGCGCCCGGAAAGGATAGGCGGGCTTGAGAAAGAGGCGCTAAACGTCGAGGCTTGTGCTGATCGCTGTGATGAACTGGTCGGTTCGGATAGGCGGTGCGAGATTGGCCTGACGATAAAGAACGCTGATTACGCAAACGTGATGCTGGATATGCTTTGCGCCTATGCCGAGGTGCTTTGGTCATATCAGGGTGGCGATGTTTTCATGGTGCCTGACGCGCCCGTTCCATATCCTGCCGCCATCCTTACTAGCGACGACGTGATAGAAAACACGCTGATGATACGCGGGAAAAACGCGGTACTTGCTCCAACGTCTGTCACGATAAACTACCGACAGCCTACGGGGACGGCGGAGTCATGGAATCAAGAGCCTGCCACCCAGGCGCTGCCAGGCGTCGATACGGGAGACATTGACAATATACCATCCGGTTTAGATATGCCGGGACTGCATAGGTTTTCAGAGGCCGCCAGGAAGGCTCTGATGCGCCTGCGTCGATTGTCGCACCCAGCCATCTATCCTTTGCAGGTTTTCGACGAAGGTGTCAGATTCCAGCGCGGCGATGTTATCCAGTTGCCTGATGAAAAAGGCATGACTGACGCGCTTGTCAGAGTGCTGTCAAAGGAGGAAATAGCAGAGGGCATATATCAGCTCACCTGCGAGCATTATGATGATGATATGTACCCCGACGATTTTATACCGGGCGATTCAGCAAGCTGGCCGGAAGGTACAGGGTTTTTCTTTAAAGGCGCAGTGCTTCCGTTCGGGTATGAGTTTTTTACCGGCGCTGATGGATACCCTCTGTTCGGGGCGAGCGTGACGCACCCTGCCGGAACCATCGCGGGCGACGGGGTCATAGATTACGGCACGCAAAGCACAAGCAGCGACGGCGCGCATGGCGGCACCGGCGAAGGCGAGTGGATAAACGGCCCAGCGTCCCCGCCTTCCGGAGGACCCAGCCTTCCCCGCTATGTAGCGGACGTGCCGGGCCACGCCCACAGCTATTCTCAAACTGGACCGTACAGTCGCACGCCTTTCCGCAGGCAGGAGCGAATAATTGTAAAAACAGGCGGGCCGGGTGACATGCCAGCACAAGCCGAGTGTATGGCGGATGGACCGATCATTTCGGCAATTCTATCTGAGGTCACAAGCCACTTAGGAAGGTTGGCGGCTGGTGGAGCTGCTGGCAATGCGGGGCAAGCGCTTTCATTCAGCCCCTCGTCTGCCCCAGGCCTTCAACCAGTTTTTTCTTTGGCGGGCGCGCATAACCATCAACTCGGGACGGGTCAAGGGCAGCCAGGGCCGTGGTTCGGGCCGTTCCCGCCAGCATGGTTCCACGCAAGCGCCGGAAATCACGGGCACTCAGCGACCCTTGATTTCTCCCTCAACATCAAGCGCGCACGTCTGGCGTTTTTCGAGTCTAGCGCATCTTGTCCTGCGCAAACTGGGCTGATCGGTATGTATTTTGGAGATCCGGGAGACCTTGCTGGCACTGGTTTTTGGCTGTGCGACGGCGACAATGGAACGATTGATCTAGAGGACTATTTTGTAGAGCGCTCTTCTGTTGCAGGCGCAGGAACTCAGATTGGTGACCACACGTTTAGCTATTCAGGGACAACGAGCGTGCACACACACAGCCACCAGGGGGCAAGAAGCGATATGTATGGGCGGACCGGAATGCATCAGGGGAACCATAGCCACAATCACAGCGTTAGCGGATCAGGGCCTTACAGGCCACCAGGCTTTTCTGTCTATTTCATCCAATACACAGGCGTGATTTAATGAATTTCCAGTCAATAATCGACTCTGTTTCGTCGTCCGTCGGTGGGTGCATCAGGATGCTGAAAGAAGGCTACAGCATAGACGTGGATGACGGATCATCTGTTTCACGTGCAAGCTCTGGGAAGGCTAGAATAAGGCGGCTATACAGCACCGATCGGTATACATTCACGGTCGCGGTCGGGCCAATGCCGAGGGCGGCTGTTGCTGAGTTTTACAGTCAGTACAACACATACAAAAACACTGTTGACGAACTTACCGACCCGCTCACCGGGATCTCCTACAGCGTTTTATGGGTATCGCCACCAGTTGTGTCTTCGGTGTCCGGCAAGACGGCAACAATGGAGTTTTCATTTACTGGAACGGCTCCATGATCAATAGTATAATCTGACCACCAGACTGAGGATTCCACAATATGTCATGCCCGGCGATAACCAACAAAGGCGGAAAGCTGTCAATATCAAGGTTTCCGGTCGCGTGCGAGCTTACCCTGCCAGAGCTGGCCCTGCTTGATTACGCAGTTGTGCCAGGCGTCGGATCAATCGGGGACACTGGTATAGAGCAAGAGATTTCGTCATATTCCACGGTAAACGCCGGCATATCGCCGCAATCCAAAGCGGCTGCGGTTGGCAGGGCGTGGGACGTGGAAATGATTGAATCGCAGTCAGCGGCTAGAGACGTTTTGGAGGCCGCCTCTGCTGTCGGAAACAAAGACACATACGCGACAAGGATTGAATGGCCGGACGGCGCTGTTGAGTTTTCTATAGTGCAGGTATCTTCGCCAACGTACGTCAAGGGCGCGCCCTCTGGCGTCCGCATCGTCCGGTACACAATGATCCCTTCTTTTATACCAATCGTTACAAACTCGCTGCCGGCACCGGTGCTGGACGCGCCGATGTACTACGCGCCGGACACGGTTATGCTGGACTGGTCTGATCTGAGCACGACCGAGGACGGCGTGCATGTGTACGCGTCTTACTCCGCGATCGATGTCAACGCGCTACCGCCTCCTGCGGCCACGCTCGCGCCCGATACGGTACAGTACGGCTACGCATTCGACGCGAGCGAGGCGCTGGAAGAGCGGCTGTATTTCAGGGTAGCAGCTGCGTTCAATTCCGGTATTGTCAAGGTCTCGAACGAAGAGAGCATAGGCAACCCTGCTAACGTTCTGTACAGCGGCAGCCCAACTTGGCTATTTGGCGGCTCCGAAGTCGGCTTTGCGAACGTCCTCGGCTTGGACACGCTGTTCACCGACACATCTGGCACAACTCCGGTCACGGCGTACGGCGACGCCATTGCGCTGGCGACGAATTTGGCCGACGACGACCCGGACATGGTGCAGGACGATAGCGGTGATGAGCCGATTTACGCCAGACTGCCCCCCTCTGGACTGCTCAACCGGCTTGCCACCGGCCCCGGCGCTGGGTCTTCTGTCATTGACAGCGGATGGACGCTCACCAGAGTGACCGCAAATATTGGCGCAGATGGCATTCTGAATGAGATCGTCGAAACCACTGCTACTGGCGGCCATGCTATTGGCGCGCTGGCAGTGCCTGTGGTGCAGGGTGAGACCTACACGATGTTCTGCATCGCAAAAGCGGGCGCTGACAGTTGGGCGCAGTTTGCCCCGCGCCCCGTTGGTTTCCCAGACGGCGACTGGCGCAACTTCAACCTGACGACCGGCGAGATCGGCGAGAACGGTGCTGGTGTTTGCGATATTCAGCCGGTTCCCGGCTCGTGGGTGGCTGCGTACCCTGAGCTGGAGGACGCCTATATCCTCATGGTGCAGGCCACGGCGGATGAGACAACTTCAACCTCCGGGGTGATGTTGTTTTTCACCAACAACACTGACTCATCCACGATCGGGACGAACTACACCGGCAACACGAACTCAACGCTGTACTGCACCCGTTTTATGATGGCGCTGGGCGCGAAAGACATCGACTGGTATATCGAGAACTATCAGGATGTCGAAGCGGCGTATGAAGTGGTCAAGGATGGGCAGACATCGGTCAATGTTGCATATCTTGACCCTCTATCCGGCGCCTGGAAGTGGGATGCCGATGCTGGTCCGGTCTATATGTTCATTGCCGGCGGCAAAGGCTGCGTTTTCACAGACGAGATTAATCACGTGGGCGGCGATCTTCTTGTTGGGCCGACCACATGGCCTGATGGACCGACAGGCGCTATTGAGGACACCGTAGGTAATGGGTTGGTTCTCGCCCCGATCTGGCGTGATACGCCGTTCTCCGATCAGGAGAAGCGCGGCCTCGCAGCCTACGCCATTGCTAGCGGAACGCCAGACAACAGCGGCGTCATCACCCCGCCTTCAGGGCTCGGTGTGACGCTGCCGTTCAGCATCACAGCTGATCCATGGTTTGGCGGCTACACCACGGATTTCGACTCGGATGACTACATCGTGCCGAGTGATGTGACGTATTACCTCGCGCCGGACGGCGATGACAGTAATGACGGCCTCAGCTCGGGCAGCCCTAAAAAGTCCATTGGCGTGCTTCTCGACACCCTCAATGCAACACCGCCGACCGTAGGCGCGACGCTCAGGCTGGGGGCCGGCTGGTACCACAATAGTGATACCATCGCAGGCAAGTCCATCGACTTCCCGTGCAACATGATCTGCGAGGGCGGCAAAGCGATCCTTGCTGCCACACAGGCGCCGACTTGGTCCAAGACGTCGGGCCAGACCAACGTCTGGCAGACGCCCATTAGCGGCACAACGCAGGGCGTCATCGACATGGCGGCGGTAGACGAGTTCGGGCTGTATAAGCGTTTGGCATTCATTTCGCAGTCAGTGCCGGACTACATGGACGTGCTCGATGCCACGCAGGGGGCGCTAGTCTCTATGGCCGGCACGCTCTACGTCCACACATACGATAGCCGCGAGCCGGATGCGGATATTGTAGTATTCAGCCCATCGACCAGTGGGTACGGCTGGCAGCAGACCAGCGGTCAGAACCTCTACATGCGCGGAATTCACATTTGGGGGTGGAATCAGCCTGTACGTCTCAACACCAGCGGGACGCTGACATATGCGGCAGTGGATTGCAGCTTCTGTTACTCCCGCTCCGGTCAGAACGGCTTTGAGAGCGAGGACGTGATGGCAGCGACCTCTACCACGTTCATGATCGGCTGCACGGCGGCGTACAACTCATACGATGGCTTCGGTTATCGCGGTTCGCAGCTTGCCGTGGAGATCGGTTGTACAGGCGTGTACAACGGCTGGACCCACACCAACACCAACGATAACGGCAGCACGGCACACGGCAGTGTCAAGATCGTGCGCATCAACGGCACCTACCTCAAGAATGCCGACCGCAATGTGCATGACGTCAACAGTGCGAAAAGCTGGCTCGTTGGCTGCGTAATTGGCGACCCGACGAACACCGAGGTTGGGCCTTATGACAACGCAAACTTACTGGCTGGCCGCACGGGAGAAACCGACGCTACCCGCACCTGGGTATCTGGTTGCACCTGTACTGGCGGCGCTGTAGGCGACGTCGGGGCCTATAGTAATGCAATCATCGTCTATGACACATGGCTGGGGTTCGAGAACCGCGACACCGGCGACAACGGGTCGATCGAAGCGCGTGACGCGACGAACTGGTGAGCGGTGCGTGCCCGGCTGGGATTGCGCCCAATCGACTAACAAGAGGCTATATAATGTCCCTGATTGACCGAGCCGAAAAAATCATGCAGTCAAGCCCCGGAATGCTCATTTTTATATGCTCGCTGTCAGCAGTTACGGTCGGGTACAGCTACACCGTGTTTGCCCAAATTGTTGACGTGGACCGAAAAGACAAAACCATAAATTCCAGAATGGATGCCCTGTCAGATCGACTCAAGGCGCTTGAGACAAGCACGGATATGGGTTTTTTGCAGATTGAAATATCAGCAAATGAGCGAGAACTGTATCAACTTGAGCTTTCGAATCAGCAGGGACAATGCCCGCCGACATGCATTAACAGAATGATTGATATAAGAAGGGCCATTCAGCTTTCGACAAGCCGGCTGAACTACCTTAATAACACAAGAGACCAGCAGCGATGACGCGAGGCATAAGGCTAAACAATCCGGGGTTGATTCGACACGGCGACAAGTGGCAGGGGCTGGCGATTGAGCAACCAGACGCCGAGTTTTGCAAATTCGAAGAGCCGCGTTGGGGTATACGTGCGATTGCCAGGCTGCTGATTAAGTACCAGGACAAGCACGGCATCAACACTGTTCGCGGAGTTATAAGCAGGTGGGCACCGGCATCAGAGAACAACACAGCTTCTTATATCAGGCATGTCTGCCAGCTAACCGGCATGGCGGCTGACGATCCGCTTGACCTGCATTCATTCGCTGACGCCGAGCCATTGGTCCGCGCCATAATTCACCACGAGAACGGCCAGCAGCCATACGGCGACGCAGTTATAAACGACAGTCTTAAACTGGCCGGTATAGAACCACCGGCCAAGCCTATAGCGGCCAGCAGGACCGTCCAGGGCGGCACAGGCGCAGCCGTGGGCGGCGCGGCTATTACGGTTGACAGCGTTGTTGAGATTGCCCGTGGCGCAGCTGTGCTCGACCTGGGCGGCATCGTGCAGGTGGCAATCGGGCTGGCAATCGTCGGGTTTGCAGCGTACACGATCTATGCCCGTTGGGATGACAGGCGGAATGGGAGGGGCTAATGATTGCAAAGATCAAACTATATGCGATAGCTGCACTCGGCTTAGTTATCAGTGTACTGCTTGTTTTATTGCGCATTGCAACACGAAGCCGAGACAAGTTCCGGCAGCAAGCGGAGAACGCGCAGGGGCACATCGACCTGCGCAACCGAGCGGACAAAGCGGATAGGGAACAAAAGGTAAAAAACGATGAAGACATTGCAAACCTTGACACTTCTGACCGCGACTACTTTGCTAAGTAGCTGCAAAACAGTATACGTCCACATACCGCTCCCGCTGCCAGACCGTCCAGTACTGCCAACAATAAGCGGCGCAGCGCTTCAATGCGTCCCTGATGATGACTTTTCTTCCCTTGTGCTTAGAGACCGGCTGTTACAAAACCACGTTACAAGGCTTGAGGAAATAATCAGAGTGACACACTGAAAAATGCCGGTCTCTTCCCGGCAGTCAACGCTGATCGGCAGGGCGCGTGGTCCCCAGTTTGAAATCGCCTAACTCATTACCAACCGGGGCGCGTATGATGAGACGCTAACCGTCGGATGGGGGACGGATGAGCTACCCGTTGTTGCGATCCATCCTCACGATAACGCCAGCCAGGTACACGATAGCCCCAAGATATTCCCGTCGCGCAGCCGCTGGCTCCATTCGCATTGCTTCTTGGGCCTTCTTGAAAGCCTGCCCAAGCATAAACGCATCGCTGTCTAAAAGGTCGCTGATAACCTGCATAGGCTGCTGACCAAAGGGCAGTCCGTTACCGTGCCTCTCCGCGCCCTTTCCTTGCGATGCCTGCATAAATGCCTCATCCAGAACGTCTTGCAGGGATTGATACGGACTTTTTTTCCCGAGAAATGCGCGGCCTATTTTTTCCATCTGTTTTGTAATAAAGTGCATCATCAAAACTTCCTCCATCCTATAATCTCAATATCCTTGTCATGCCAGCCAGCATACCAGAACACACGGTCTACTTCGCAGAACACGCAGATAGCAGCGTCTTTAGATATACCCTCACCTCGCGCATTCTGCCCCATGTTGTAATATTTCATCTGTCTGTCGTTCATTGATTTCCGCCTTGTTACGATATGGGCCGCATCGCGTAATATTTAGCAACACCATGCATTGGGCATAATATACACAGCCTCTCCCCCGCTGGTTACATCTCGCACGTCGTCAGGAGACTCTGTTTGCGCGATGTTGCAGCCTGGCTGATTATTAGCCAGCCCCCTGGCTCGCTCTTCTGTTTCAGCGAACACGACAACCCCACCATCCTCGTGATAATTACTGCTGCATTTACGTACATTTTCCCAAACGAATACTTTCATTTCCCATCTCCTTTAAAAATAGTTTAATTGGAGCGGCTGGCCGGTGCCCGCCCTATCCAAACAGATCCTCAATCGTCACATCAACTCCGCTCTTTTTCAGTGCCTTGATTATGGCCATGCACATGCGGACGGACGGCGCACGATGCTGGTTTTCGTAATTCGCAATCGCCTGCTGGGTGACGCCGATGCTGGCGGCCAGCTCGGCTTGCGTCAAGCCAGCCTGTTCACGATATTTCTTTAGCTGCATGTTCTATCTCCGGTGGTTGTGTCGCGCAGCATCTCGGCAAGGTGCCTCTCGATAGTGGACTCACGCATCATCTTCCCCTTTGTTGATCTGGATGATGGTAGCGACGGCAAGGCCGATGATGGCGCCGATGGACAGGCACACCACGATGAGGACGGTCAACGGTAGCGTGATCATTTCCCTTCCTCCTTCGCTGCGGATAGCAGCCGATATACCTTCACAGGGAACGATCCTTCGTCGCGAGCACGCATGAATTCGACGCCCTTGGTACAAACCCGCCCTTCGGCATCAATGCAAAGCGTGTCTACTGCGCGGACTCCATGAGAACGCCAGAGAGAACGCCAGAACCGCGAGGCCTGATTTACCCAGCTATTGAAGTCCGGAAAGGAAAAAAGCTCTTCCCCCAGGCTGACCATTACTTTTGGCATGACTCCTCCGTCGCTGCGGAGAGCATTACGCTCAGAGCGTGGCGATCTTCGATAGGCAAGTGATGCTCTTTTGCTTCGATAAATTTGATCAGCTCCACCAGCACCGGCGGCTGTGCTGCTGGTTTGGGTGGGTGTGCGTAGAGTTTGTCACCGACTTTCAATCCATTGCGCTCGATGATTGGCGCAATGGGCCCTCTTTCGATCCAAAGGATACTGAAGGTGTCTCCGATTACCGCCACCGGCTTCGCTTCCTGCTGCTGGGTGCTGGGCTCATACTTCTCCTTGGCGGCTTGCCATGCTTGCCATCGGTCGTCATACGGGCGTCTGGTTACGCCAAACCCTACCCAGCAATATTCGTTGCTCTTTTCGCTCCACTCGCAATCCGATGGAAGCGGAAACACTTCCTCAAACTCTGCCCTCACTTTATCGTTCATTTCCACACTCCCCATTCCCCCGATAATCCGGCCAGCCGTATTCGCCGTTGCTGTCAATCCAGATGCCGACCATCTCGCAGTACGGATCCACTGGTTCTGGCGTATTCGATAATGATAATAAAGCCAGCAGGGCGGCGATGAATGAAGCTGGCACGATGAAAAGCGCCAAGCGGGCACCGTCATGCTCGCGAATCATGTTTTTCATTGCGCGAGCCTCGCATCAATAGCCCTGTCGCGGGCATCCCTGCGAATTTCCTCTCGATCTTCGGCGAAGTCATCCTCGAATTCCGCCAGCGCGGCGTCATAGTCGGGGTGGCAGCGCAGCAGTTTCGCGGGAGTCGTGCCAGCGTCATACAGCATCTCTTCCACCCACTGCGACAGATCATCAACCCATTCGCCCGCCTCCAGCACTGCCTTAACAACATGAAGCAGCGCCTCTGGTGTCCACTGGATTGATGCTGTTTCAGGGCAGGTGAAATCAATACCCACGTCGCCATGCTTGACGACTTCCCATGTCGCCGAGTAGGCGGCCAGTGCTGCTTGACTAATCTCGTACTTTTTCATGCGTCACCTCTATTTTGTATTTTGTTGTTTTCGGTTCGTCTTTGTGCCCAGCATCTCAGGGCATAGCTGCTATGGCGAACATAAGCCCCAGCAGTATTCCGACCGCTATGCTCTTTGAGATTTCAGCTATCATATTCGTATCCTTTTGTTTTTCTTTGTTTGCTTCGACGGGCACATACTAACACAGAGCGTGGTGTGATCAAGGTATTTGCCATTGTTTAAACCTATAACCAACAAAGGATCAATCGAAACGCCCTATTGACACGCGTCGCTGTTGAATGGTAGCCGGTAGCTATGTAGAATGAGGGTTCCAAAACAATGCGAGGCGGCAAATGAAGCACCTGGCTTTAGTAATCCTGGCGAGCATGTGCTCATCCTTCCCGCTGATGGCAGGCACTAGCGCCACTGTCTCGTATCTCATGACGTCAGACGCCAACATTGTCCCTGCTGTCCAGCTGGAGCTGCGCGCAGGCGGCGATAACTACTACGCATGGGCATCGCACAGCTCGCACAGCCAGATAGTTCAAACGCAGCGCCTGGGCAACGTGGACCTGTACGGCATTGGCCTTGGCGTCCGCCGCAAAGCTACCCCGTGGCTAACATTGTATGCAGAGGCAGGCGCTGGATACCTGAACGAAAGTTACAGTAACAGGGTGCTGCGAGAAATCGTGTACTATAGTTTCGAGCCGACGTTCGGGGTGCCGCCATTCATGCCAGACGGCGGCTGGTGGAACCTAACCAGCATCTACGAACCTGACCCCACTGCGCCAATCATCCGCGTCGGCGGGCTTGTCGAGCTAACCCCGCGCATTTCGCTAGAGTTTAGCTACATGCATTTTGCAACGAGCGTTTATTTCTCTACATGGAACCCGAACGTCGGCGGCGGCCCCGTCCCTGGGAACTTTGATGCCTGCGGCTGCCTCTGGGAAGGGCAGGGTGAAATAAACCTGTCAGGCGCAGCCATCGGGTTTAGCTATAGGTTCTAATCGGCCGCCCGCAGAGGTTGCGAGAATGTGTTTTGCGCTGACCCAATCACCCCACTGGCTTGCAAAGGCGTCGGCAACTCCCTGGAACGTGGTGCTGCGGATCTTCCAGCGGTCCTCGCTAGGCGGCAGCTTGTTCTGGCCGCTATCGGTTTGATTTCCCCATCGCTTCTTGCCGTTCACGATGCGGGGCTCCACTATTCCGGTCGGAATCAGAGGGGGTAGATTCTTGAGCCACAGGCACGTTGCCTTGCTGGCGTCATCACCAAACTGCCACGGTTGGATGATCTGCTCAGGCTTTCGTATGCGGCTGCTGATGCACCCGATAGGATTTTCTATGGCAATTCGTCCAATGGGAGCCTGCATCAGCGATTGCACAAAAGCCAGCGCCTCTTCTGTCTGTTCGGCCCTTCCCGGTACTCGCTTGTTCCAGTGTAGTCCCGAGCTGCACAGGTACGTGCATGGCGGATGCGCTATCATCAAGTCCCAGCCATCATTGATGATATCGAACACATCGCCCTCATAGTGCGGACCCGGCACGTCAGTAGGCAGCAGGTCACACGACACGGCATCAAAGCCCTGGGCAATGAACGCATCGCGCACCCGCCCGCTGTACTCGCAGGCCACCAGAACCCGTGTGCTAGTCACAATGCCAACCCTCGCTTCCGACTGGTCTTGTTTTTGGAAAAAATTGTATTGCCATGAGAATGCCTCTCTCTCTTATTTGTTGGTGTTCTTGTCCTTATTTAGATCAGGGCAGGTTGCATATAAATAAGATCAGCGACGCCCAGCTTTTTTGCGCCTGCTTAATGCCGAGCACTTCTTCGAGCAAAACCGCCCCCACCCGCGCCGCCTGTCTGCTGCTTTTGCCTTAAACTCTGCATCGCAAACAGCGCAGTTTACATCAACAATAAACGCCTTCGCCTGTACGCTGTCAGCGTCTTGCGCGGCAATGTTAATCGGCACCATTGCCGCCGCTATGGATTTGATTACATCTGGGTGCCCCCCGCAAATTCCAGCGGCTTCGCTGCCGGGCCATTCGTACTGATAGACGGCCGTCTTCTTGCAACCGGACTGACTGCATTTTACTAAGATCATACTCCCTCCCTCCACATGTCCCCAGCTGCCTGCGCCGAATAGGCGGCCTCGATGCGCGCCTGCGCGGTTTCAAAATAGCCCGCATCCATTTCCATGCCGATGAACTGCCGCCCGCTGTTCGCGCAAGCCACGCCTGTGGTGCCACTGCCCATGCAGTTATCCAGCACCACGTCTCCCCCGTTGGTGTAGGTGCGGATCAGGTATACCATTAGGGCGACAGGCTTTTGGGTGGGGTGTACAGTGCGACCCTCGCTGGGAACCTTCAAAATAGAGTGCGGGTAACCCTCGATCTCCTGCAACACGTCGCGGTGAGAAGGCCTCGCACCCATAACGGTATCTGCCGCCCCGCCTGCCTTTCTGATTTTCGGAGCGCCCTTTCTCGTCAGCCCTTGCGGGTAGTAATTCATTCGCCAGATTGACTGGCTTTTGTGAATAGTCACTCCTCTTGAAAATACCAGCACGTCCTCATGCTTTTTCATTGGTTTGTTCTTCGCGTGTACATGGCCTGTAGCACGGCTCTTCTCCCACACCCAAGAGTATTTGAACAAGTCGATGGCGCTCATGACGAGCGACGACGTAAACGGCTGGCTGGCAGTTAGCACGATGGCCGCGTTGCGCTTCGCCACCCTGCGGTACTGCTCCCACAGCGGCTCAAAAGGAATAACCGAATCCCACTTGCAGGCTGTTGTGCCGTAGGGCAGGTCGCATAGTATCAAATCCACGCTTGCGTCCGGCAGTTCCTTCATCAGCTCCAAGCAATCGCCCTGCATTAACCGAAAATCAGTCAAAATAAACTCATCAACGCCTCGCTGGTTACTCATTGCTTTTCTCCGTCGCTGCGGATAGCTGCCCGTCGCGGAATGCTCGGAATGCAATTGATGTTACCCGGTCGCTGATATACGCCCCATCAGATACCTTATTACCCGAGTGCGTGTGCAGCCTGGGGTCAAGGTCATAGTCCTTGTGGCAATCACACCACTCGCAAAAACTCTTATATGTCTCGTCAGCATCCGGCACCTGCGGCTGTGCTGCGGGCTTGGGCGGGTGGAGGAACAACGGGGCAACTACGATACTTTCCCCGTTGGTACATTTGTCCGCATATTCTCTCGCCCTTTCTTTGGTCTTAAACGTGGTCATGTAATTTACTGTCCCCTGCTTTATGTTGTGGGGCCATCGCAGCGTCCACGCCACAGGCTCCGCTTCCTGCTGCTGGGCGAAGTGTCTGCGCGCATCCGTGAGGTGTGCAATTGCTTTGTCTCTAAGTTCGTTATTCATTTCATTCTCCTGCCGGTCTCGGCGGCTCGCTCTGTCATTGTGCTCACTCTCCACCCCTTTGGGTGCTGGGGATGCCGCGATAGTATTCACCAGACGCGAATCTGGCTACGTGCGCCCTACGCGCATGCTCAGCCGACCTTGTCTCACAATTGCTCGGTCCCTCGACAAAACTAGACTCTCCAGGCTGTCGAACGTCTATCTTCCCGCCCCTTGATAAAAACTCCGATACCTGACGTTCAATCTCTAGCCTTTGCTCTGCGCGTTGCTCGATATACGTTTTGTTTAGCATGGTTGATCCCCTCTAATTAATAAGCCAGCACGGAATACCCGCGCCCTTCCATGCAGCGGCCAACGATTTGCTTTCTCGTTTGCCTGGCATCCCCCGCAGATTGAGCTGCCCCGCCTACCGCTCCTGCTCCCGCGCCCCTGGCAAGGTAATCGCTGCTGTCGGTGAGCACTGCCATCACGATAGCGCCAAAGATGGCGCCTGCTACTGCGCCGGATGCGGCCGCCTCGCCTGTGGTGGGACGAGTAGCGGCGTATTGCTCGCACTCCCCCAAGTCTATATTGTACTGGCCCAGATCCTTTCCATGAAGGTCAGCCACAAAAGTATCCCCTGGTGCTGTAGCACAGGCGGCTAGTGATAAAACCAGCGGAGCTATAATTAGTGATTTCATTTTTTTGTTTCCTGTTTTTTGTTAAGGCGGGGACATATTAACACGCCCCGTTGTGTGGTCAATCATTATTTACCGCTCCGCGCAATCACCGCCCCGTGCTCCCTAGTCCGCGTGTTCCGCGCTCAGTGTCGGGCAGAGTGTCTACCTCGGTGAAGGTGCAGCGCTCGACTGGCTCCAGCTTTGCCTGTGCTACGCGTGAGCCTGGGTCGATGCGATGCGGTATGACGTAGTCGTTGTCGCACACCAGCTTGATCATTAGCTCGCCCTTGTAGTCGGCGTCGATCAGGCCCGTACCATTGGCAAGCCGGATGCCTTGATTGAACCCCATCCCCGAGCGGCTGTAGACCATCAGGCACCAGCCTTCGGGGATATCAAACGCTAGGCCGGTGCCGACCGTAACGGGCTTGCCGGGATAGACAGCGCTACCGGTCAGCTTGTAGCCGTCAACGGTGCAGGCGTACAGATCAAACGCCGCCGCTCCATCCGTGCCGTAGGTCGGCATCTTGGCGTTGGGGTGTAGTTTTTTTATGTTTAGGTTCATGCTGTGCTCCGGTTAAGTGGCCGTCCGTGGCCGTGGGTTATGCTAAAACGGGATATCTTCACTGTCATCAAACGGATCTGCCGCCGCCGGCGGTGGCGCTGTCTGTTGCTGCCGTGGCGCTGCTGGCTGCTGCTGATCACTCTTGCCGCCAACCAGGTCAACGCCCGTCACGCGGCATGTCAGATACGTCTTGCCCTCATGCTCTCGTGTGCCTAGCTCACCACTCACTGCAACCTGCTGCCCTTTGAGTAGATAGTCCGGCAACCTCCCCTCCGCTTGCTTTCCGAACAGCGCGCAATCAATCCACAGCGTCTGAGTCTTATCGCCCCATCCGGATTTTACTGCGACTGTAAAATTACAGACCGCAGTGCTGCCGGCCATTCCAGTACGGCAGTCTTTTCCCAAGTTACCTGTAAAGGTGAATACGTTCATTAATATACCTCTTCTTCGTCTTCGTGAGTTTCAATTTCAACGGGCGCGGCTTGTTCCAGTTGGGCAAGCTGTGCCGCTGTCAGTTCTCCGGTCTTCTGGCACTGCGCAACGATCTGCGCGAGTGACATCTCTCCGTCTTCCATTTTCTTCTTCATCGCTGGCAGCGCTGCTTCGAACTTGTCGTCAGGGTACGCGCTGGATTGAACAGGCAGTAGCGCAACGTGGTACGGTTCGCGCTTTGTCTTGCTCAGTGTCAACGCACAGTTAATGCCTCCAGATGCTATATCCGACACAGCGCGAATACGGATGCCTCCGACCTCTTGCCCAGCGTATCGGACAGATGGCTCAAAAAACAGTTTAACGCTCTTGCCAATCCACTTGTCGGACTCTCGGCCCCAGGCTGCAGCAAGGATGCGGCGCATCCCTTTGCTAGGCTTCCACGGCTTGTTATTGTCGCCATGGTAGTAGATCCACACCGGCTGTTCCGCCGATTTTGATACCCGGACCTCTCGCACCTTGATTACAGGCTCAACGCCAATAATATCCGTCGCGTTGAGCTGATCTGACTTCGCCTGCAATGTCTCGCTTACATCTGCCATTATATAATCTCCTGTTCTTCGTTTTCGATTTCATACAGCACGTATTCCGGCAGTGTTACAACGCCTGTTCCAGAATACGATTCCCATTCATCATTCAGTTTCGCGTTGGCGTACGCGGTCATTGCCTCGCGGAACAAACGCGCTCCGTGCTGCAAAGCAATCGGGTCGATATCATAAAGCACGTTCGCGCACGGGGGCAGCTCTTCTATCGCCAGGATTTTAAACGCCGTACACGGGCTACCGAAGATCAACTCGTACACGTAGGAGTACATCGCCGCCTGCACATGGTAACGATAGTTGTGCAACGAACGGGAGAACGCAAACTCTCGGCAATCCTGCGTTTTCTTGATATCGACAATCAGCCCGGAATCTGTCAGCCAGTCGAACCGGCATTTAATGAGGAGGCCGGTTTCCGGGTCTGTCACAAACGCGGACAGTTCAGCATGGCCTGGTTGCGACATCGCATCGTTCGCCGCCTTGTTCGCGCGCACAGACTCGCGCATTACCGCAACGCTCGCGCCTTCTGATTCGGTAAGCGTCTTGTCGCCGCCGTATATCTTCATCGCCTCTTTGTAGGCGCTGACACGGCGGTCGTTTACGCCATCGACCACCATATACTCCGCCCCATATCGCTCCGGCTCCAGCAGCGCAGTGTGAAACGCCGTGCCGATCTCCATGGCGCGGGTGCCGGTGTGCTTCGGCGCGTGATAGTAGTGCGCCGGGCTGCGGGCAACCAGGGTAAGGCCGCTGTTGCTGATGCCGGTATGCGCGTGATATGCCTCGTTGGGCATGTCTGAGACTAGCGCGGGAAAGGTGCCGTCCCAGTCGGTGTAGGGGGTTATTTTCATGTCATTGCCTCGTCTATAGCTTCTAATATTATTTCGTCTAGCTCCTGCTGTGACACGCCTAGGCCGATCGCTGTACCTGCGTCGTAACCGATCATCCCGGATCTTCTTATTTCCTGAATTACCAGGAGTTTTACTTCATCTCTGGTCATGTTTTTAGCCTCAGAATCAGTTGACGGTTGAAATAGTATGACCGATGCGCTAGGATGTCAACCGCTTCTGTCAAATAAATCAACCAAGGGCGCAAAACCATGAAAACACTAGAGGAAATCCGGGCCGCACTGGCAGATCGGAATTTACGCAAGGTAGCAGTCGGGGCTGGTCTCAGCGAGGCAAGCGTATATCGGGCGGTCAAGGCCGGCAGTAAGCCCGCATACGAGACGGTAAAGGCGCTGTCTGACTACCTGGAGGGCTGTGCCAGTGATAAGCCTGCGTGACTACCAGCTAGCCGGGGTCAGCAGGCTCAGGGAATCAATACAGAAACATCGTCGGTCAATACTCGTATCGCCCACCGGCTCAGGGAAAACCCGCATGGCCATCCGCATCATGCAGGGGGCCGTGGCGCAGGGGAATCGGTGCTGGTTTCTTGTACACCGACGAGAACTGTGCAATCAAACCAGTCGCGCTCTATGGGACGCCAAGCTGTCACATGGCATGATTATGGCAGGCAAAGGCCGGTCGCCAGTGCTTGCCCAGGTCGGCACCGTGCTCACTGCTGCAAACCGTATCGAGAAAATGCGCCCCGAAGACAGACCGAAGGTTATCGTATTCGATGAGGCACACAGGTCTGTTTCCAGCGCGTACCAGCGCATTGTTGCCGCATGTCCAGACGCCTATGTTATCGGCCTGACCGCGACACCGCAGAGGACGGACGGGCGCGGGTTATCAGAGGTATACAGAGATCTGGTGGAAGTCCAGTCTATGGCATGGCTGATACATAACGGCTATCTTTCTCCGTATCGATTAATCGCGCCAGTGGAGGGGCCGGATCTGTCCGGTGTCGGAACGACAGCAGGAGAGTACGACAGCAAACAGCTGTCTGAGGCGATGGACAGGCCTACAATTACCGGAGATGCGATTGCCGCCTATAAAAAGTACGCGATGGGAAAGAGGTGCATGGTTTTTTGCGTAACTATCGACCATTCCGAGCACACATGCGCGCAGTACCTGGCCGCAGGAATACCAGCAGAGCATATTGACGGAACACACACGGACGCAGAAAGAGAGGCCGCGCTTGCTCGATTAAGGTCAGGGGAAACGCTCGTTCTGGTATCTGTTCAACTCGCGATTGAAGGGCTGGACGTTCCAGCCGTCGAGGCCGTGCAGCAGCTTAGGCCAACCCAGTCAATCATAGTCTACCTACAAATGATCGGGCGCGGACTTAGGCCGGAAGAAGGAAAAAAAGAGCTTATCATTTTGGACCAATGCGCCAATTATAAGCGGCACGGGCTGCCGGACGATGACCGGGAATGGACACTTGAAGGGCGCAAGAAGGGCAAGCGAAAGAACCGTGACGAAGACCCAGATATCAACGTCCAGCAATGCCGCAACTGCTTCCACGTGTTCCGCAAGGGGCCGAGCGAATGCCCGCAGTGCAAACACCCAATGGAGCCGTCGGGGCGTGAGGTAAAGCAGGTTGATGGAGAGCTTGCAGAGGTTGACTTAAAAGCCGCGCGTCGGGAACGATCAATGGCACAAGGTAGCGCCAGAGGTTTGTACGATCTGGTCAAGAACGGAGTTTCGAGGAGCATGAAAAACCCAGCCGCGTGGGCTGCGATAGTCTACGCGCAGCGCCAGGGGAGAAAGCCTACGCCAGCGGAGTTTAACGAGGCGAAGGGGCACTATAGAGAAATAACAAAGCCAATTAATATGGGAGGGTGTCCGATATGACCAAGAGAAGAGAATACCCAACGCAGGAGAGGCTGCGGGAGTTGTTTGATTATGATCCGGAGGGGTTTTTGGTTTGGAGGGACAGGAAGGATGTTCCGCGGCGTGTAAATACTAGGTTTGCTGGTAAAAGGGCTGGTTATGCAGGTGTTAGCGAGGGTAGAGACGGAAAGATCACGAAAAACCATGAAATCAGAATAAATAATGTCCTTTATAGGGCTCAGGCATTGGTTTATATATTTCATAACGGGGAAATTCCGGAAGGGAAAACAGTGACGAGCGCAAGCGGGTCTTTTCTGTTCAGCCGAATAGAAGACTTGATTCTAGTCGACGGCCCTTATATTAAAGAGAGTCAGCACTTTATGAGGTTTTCTTCCGGGAGGTTCGTAGGTGTTCAGGAAAGGAATGGAAGATATATATGCGCGATAAGAGGGAGAAAAGGTACATTCTCGACACCAGAAGCCGCCGCTTCGGCTTATAATTTCTATGCCAGAAAAATATATGGAGATCATGCTATTTTGAATGAAGTAGAAGAAATTAATTTTAATGACTACCTTGTTGATATGAAAATAGCAGGACAAAAAGGGCGGAGGGATAAAAAATTAATGTTGGGCGTTTATTCAACAAAACAAGGAATGTTTGAGGCGAAACTGAAAAATTCATATCTAGGGTCATATTACACGGAGGAGCAGGCTGCCAGGGCATACAATATTGCGGCCAGGAAATATTACGGAGATAATTGCATTATTAATGATATAGAAAACCCATTAGGGGAAGATGAATATTTCGTCCTAATACCAAAACAATTTAATAAAGGAATTCACAAAAAAAAATCAAGATATAGAGCTGTTTACGACAGGAAAAGTTACGGAGAATTTGATAACGAGGATGACGCAAAGCGAGCTTATAACGTTGTGGCTTATGAAAAAGAAGGGAAGGGCGCGCGTATTCACGATGTGGAAAGACCTTTTTCTCCTCCAGCCAAGGGAGGTTTCTATAAAAATAATATAGTGGGCGTTCATAGATATCCATCTGGCAGGTATGGCGCAAAATTCTGCAACAAGGGGCTTGGCACCTTCGACACCAAAGAACAAGCCGCCCGCGCCTATAACAGAGCCGCCCGCGAGAAGTACGGAGAACATGCGGTCTTGAACGACATCCCAGACCCATTAGGCGACGGAGCGCCCATATGACCAACCCCGAAACCAAAATACAGACGCGAATTATGCTCGCACTGTCAGAAGCCGACTGCATAGTATGGCGCAACGAGTCCGCGCTAACCTGGGTCGGGCGGGTTATCCATCAGCAGGGAGATACGGTAACGCTGGCCAACGCTAGGCGACTGCGGGCTGGATTGTGTACTGGTTCCAGCGACCTCGTGGGCATACACAAGCCTACCGGGCGCATGGTGGCCATCGAAGTGAAAACAGGAACAGGGCGACCAACTCCCGAACAGGCAACATTCCTCGATGCAGTCCGCAACGCTGGCGGCATCGCAGGCATTGCAAGATCCCCGCAAGAGGCTATAGACTTACTACCAAAACAATAAACCGGCTTCGGCCATCAACCTTGAGAGGTGCATATGCGCGACCCCCTTTCCTGCTCGCATGAGAGCTGGCAATACGCACGACGGATATTCCCTGACGGTACGCAACACATCGTCGCTCAGTGCAATTCATGCCTGGGCGCGATCAAACTTCAACGGCACCAGAATCATCTATACCTAAAGCTCACCGACGTTCCGGCGAACTCCTGCATACACCCATGGATTGAGGGCTCTTATCATGAGTAGCCGTCGCCCGATTTCGTGGTACGCCCGCCGATACGTCGAGAAGTTCGGCTTCCACCTTGTCCCAATCGAGCCAGGCCGCAAGTTCCCGCGCTCTGCGTCTTGGGGCAATAACGCGATATCAGACCCGGACCAGGCCGAACAGTTCTGGACCAGCCACCCCGACTGGAACATGGGCGTGGCGCTCGGCCCTTCGCGCATGTGCTCGCTTGATATCGACTGTGATGCATCGTTCGCGCACATCTGTGATGAGTACGGCATAGCGGCCGACGCGCTAGACGGATATCCGACTATTCAGGGATCAAGCAAGGGCCGCCGGGTGATGTTCCGGGTTCCGGATGGGGTCGAGTTGCCATACCAGAAAATGAACTGGCCGTCATCAAACGACCCTACCGGCCAGAAGCACCGTGACGCCATGGCTGCCGCGACTGCGGCCAGGAGCGCGGGCGATACTGATCGAGAAGCCCGCATTCGCGCAGTTGCCAAGCGCTGGTCCAATTACACCGTTTTCGAGCTACGGTCAAGTTGCGATGGGAAGCAGAGGCAAGATGTCATGCCGCCCTCGACACACCCCGGAACCGGTAGACCATACAAGTGGCTCTCCCAGCCAGCACACAACTGGCCGGAGCCGCCCGCTTGGCTCCTGGCAATCTGGAACAACTGGGATAAATTCAAGCCGCAAGTCTCGGCCATGTGCCCCTGGCTGCCGGCGGAGAAGACCGCACCCGTCAAGCTGTCATCCCGCGCTAAGAAGGCGCCGGCGATAGGCGGCAACGTCATCAGCGCGTTCCTCGACGCACACGACCTTGAGAGCACTCTGGAGCGATTCGGCTACCAGCGCAAGGGCCGAACACGGTTCTTGTCACCGCATAGCGGCACGGGCCTGCCAGGGGTTGTGGTGCTGCCAAACGGCGACGCTTGTTGGATACATCACGCGTCAGACCCACTGTGCTCAGACGAGACAGGCAAGCCCGTTAACGCGTTCGACCTGTTCTGCGCTTACGAGCACGGTGGAGATATCAAGGCGGCGGTCAAGTCCGCTGCGAAACTCCTAGGCATGGACTCGCGAGTGCAGCACAACGGGCAGTCGGATGCGGTCGCGCCCACATCGGCATCCGCACCTCCTGCCGAGCACGCCTCAGCGCCAAGCCGAGACTACGTGTCTCCCCTTCCGTGGTCAAACGACAAAGGCGTTCCGCTCAACAACATCGACAACACGAGAGAGATATGCCGCAGGCTTGGCGTTACGATACGTTACAACGTCATCAAAAAGCAGGAAGAAATCATCATTCCTGGGCAATCGTTCTCGATGGACAACGAGGCCAACGCATCACTGGCGTGGCTGCTATCTGAGTTCGCAATGTTCAAAATGTCCACCAGCAAAATCACCGAGTTTATGACGTACCTGGCCGACTGCAACCAGTTCAATCCGGTGGAACGATGGGTATCAAGCAAGCCATGGGACGGGCGCACACGGCTTGAGGATTTCTTCGCAACCATCACCGCCGTGGGTGAGGACATGCCGGGCGTTATCGGCCTCAAGAAAACCCTGATGCGCCGGTGGATGATCGCCAGCATTGCGGCAGCGTTTCTTCCAGACGGCATATCTGGACCAGGCGTTCTTACGTTGCAGGGGGATCAATACCTGGGCAAAACCAAGTGGTTCAAGTCCCTAGTCCCCGAGGATCTTGAGCTAGTCGTTGACGGCATGATACTTAGGCCGGACGACAAGGACAGCGTGAAGCAGTGCCTGAGCTACTGGCTTGTAGAGCTTGGGGAGTTGGATAGCACGTTCCGCAAATCCGACGTGGCGCAGCTCAAAGCGTTTCTGACCAAGAAGTCCGATACTCTCCGCATGGCATACGCAAGGCGTGAGTCAAAGTTCCCTCGCCGCACGATGTTCTTTGCTTCGGTAAACCCGCGTGACTTCCTGCACGACCCGACTGGTAACCGTCGGTTCTGGACCATCGAGTGCGCGTCAATCAACCACAGCCACGACCTGGACATGCAGCAGGTGTGGGCGGAGTTCCTGACGATCTGGCGCAGCGGGGAGGGGTATTATCTGTCACCAGAAGAGATGGCAAAGCTGAACAGCCATAACGAGGATTTCACGGGACGCGACCCGGTGGAGGAGCGGCTACTCACAGGGCTTAACTGGAGCGAGCCTGAGACGATTTGGAGGTGGGCACAGGCCACCGACGTGCTCATGGAGTGCGGCGTAGACAGGCCAACTAAATCGGATTTAAACACGGCATCGGCGTTCATAAGGAAGCAAAACGGAGGACGGTCAAGGCGCACAAAAACGCACAGATTGCTGTTTTGTCCCAACAGGGCGCGGTGACCAACACCTTCTCTCGGCCCTCTTCGGAGGGCTTTTTTTTGCCTTTTTGGTACAAAATCCTGCCCTTTTGCATCGGCTCAGCTGCCTGGCGGTCTGCCCTTTTGTATTTCGCGTTTTGCAAAAAGGCAGAGCAGGAAAGCCCGAAAACGCAAAAGACGGTACACCTTGGTCACCGTTGGTCACCAGTCAGTCACCCCTTAACCCCTTGTTATTACTAAGTATTATACTATAGGTGACTAAGTGACTAACTATATAAGGGGAAACATAAATAGCAGTATTGAGTGCTTAAGGGCAGAAAAATAATCCTGCCGTTAGGCGCGTAAAACAGAAACCCCTCTATGGAAAACGCAAAAGAACGTCACCTTGGTCACCTTTTGCCTGTTTCACTTTATAAATCATAGTGTTACGGGGTGACCGTCTACGGGCGGAGGTGTCACCTCATAGCACATTGCCCCGCCCCGCCTTAGCGGGGGCAATTCTTTGTTGACATCGATTAGAATGTGCGTATAATGTTTAGACATAGAGAGACAGCAACGGAACGGAGCAAACATCATGAGCAAGAAAGAAACCATCTATGCGGTAAGCAGCGACGACAACCTGATTATTCGTGCCAGCCGCACGGTCTTGGCGGCGCTTGAGTTCTCTGCAACTCTGGAGCCAGACAGCTACTACCTCTGCACTTCTGAGTTCAACGACCTCAAGAAAGGCGACCCAATGAGCAACATCGAGAGCTTCCTGTAATGGGAGCTTTCGAGTCTGCGCCAGCAAGTGCCCTGAAAGTTGGAGACACAATTCAGGTTTGGTGGGGCGCAAAGCGGGCAACCGTTAGAGGCTTTCGGCCGCACAGCGGCGGGCAAGACGGATGGACGGTTGCGGTCTTTACAGACGGATTTTCAATGACGGTTACGCCTGAGATGGTTTTGAGGGTAGTAACATGATTTTTGTGACTTGTTGTTGACACTCCGTAGAATATGCGTATAATTATAAACATCAAGACGACAACAGCAACGGGAGAAACGAAATGGCTACTTTCCAATTTTTCATCCGCAACGTGATCATTAACAAGAGCATCAACGCTGACTACATCCACGTCGTAATTGAAGGCGGAGACGCA
>SMFF01000028.1_pt1 | contig 42141 bp, 67 predicted proteins | sample 2456181 | NCBI WGS metagenome assembly SMFF01 (sample SAMN10132611, study PRJNA489261) | soil metagenome | isolation source: day120 antibiotic-loamy sand soil ammended with raw manure from dairy cow... | place: USA | collected 2015-04-01
CCTAAGAGGTAGAGAGAATACTTTGGAAAAAGCAGGTTCTTTAGGAACTTTAATGTTTTCTGATAATGTAGAAATATTAGATGAAGGTGTTATTTAATTATATAAAAATTTAATGAAATTATGACTATACAAGAAGTAAAAAAAGAACTATGCTTGACCGACAAGGATATAGCCGAGTTCTTTAAGTATGCCAATGCGATCAGTTATCGTAACAGCGCAAGGAAAAATAAAATTGACCAAGGAATTGTTAAAATATTCCTTAAAACTAAAGAAATTGAAAAATAACCTTTTTTGTTTTATATCAATAAATAATACTATCTTTGTAACAATTGTATTAATATGGCAAAGGGAAGAGATTGTTTTTATGAACTAAGTCACATATAAAATGGAAAAAAAAGCAAAGAAATATGAAGAGGAACTGCTAAAAGTTATAAAGGATAAAAAGATAGCCTTCTTTGACCATTGCTTTGGATTTACGACCTTTTCTCGTGCGACTGCATATAATCATTCTTTGGATAAATTGGACAGCATAAAGGGCGCTATAAACCAAAATAGGGTTACAGCAAAGAATTATATGCTTAACAAGTGGATAGCGTCTGATAATCCAACGCTACAAATATCGGCGATGCGATTACTTTCTGATCCTGAGGAACACATTCTTTTGAATCAATCGTATGTTAAAAATGAAATAAACATCGAACAACCTTTATTCCCTGACTAATGTTTAAACGAACCACTGCCATAAATAAAATCCGAAAAATGAAAAAGCGGATAAAAGTTGTGCAAGGTGGAACGTCTGCTGGGAAAACGTATGCAATCATTCCAATTTTAATTGATAGAGCCTGTAAAGATAATCTCTTAAAAATAACAGTAGTCGCAGAAACATTACCGGCAGTAAAAGAGGGAGCGATGGATATCTTTAAAACGATAATGATGTTCACTAATCGGTGGGTTGATTCGAATTGGAATGCGTCAAGTCTTACTTATACATTTGGGGGGACAAGAAGTAGAATACAGTTCAAGTCGTTTGATACTGACGGGAAAGCAAAGGCAAGCGGAAAGCGGGATATTCTATTCTTAAATGAAGCTAACTACTTGCAGTTCAATATTGCGGACGCGTTAATGATTCGATCAAAAGAAACGTACATTGACTTTAATCCAGACAATGAGTTTTGGGTTCATAAAGAGATCATTCCACAACCGAACGCTGAATTCTTACTACTCACTTATGAGGACAATGAGGGGTTGAGCAAGGAAACATTAGAAGATTTATTAATAAAGAAATCTAAAGCATTCTATAATATAAGCCTTTCAAATGATAAATTATTTGAAGATGGAAATATAAAGAATAGCTATTGGGCTAATTGGTGGCGGGTATATGGTATCGGTGAAATAGGTAGTCTTGACGGCACTATCTTCAGCAACTGGCAGATTATACCCGAATTGCCAAATGAAGCGAAATACATTCGCTCTGGACTTGACTTTGGGTACACAAACGACCCGACGACCTTAATTGACAAGTACGAATTAGATTCGATTCCTATTTATGATGAGATTATTTACGAGAAGGAATTAACTAACTCGATGATTGCGAGTAAGGCAAAAGAATTCAAAAGGCTTATTATTGCCGATAGTGCAGAGCCTAAATCCATACGAGAACTGAAGACGTTAGGGCTAAGGGTTGATGGAGCAGATAAAGGTAAGGATTCGATAGTTTTCGGTGTTCAACACATTCAGCAATACGAGAAGTTTTATGTTACTGCAAGGAGTTTAAATTTGATTTCAGAATTAAGAAAATATAAGTGGAAAGAAGATAAAGCAGGAAATGCAATGAACGTGCCTATTGACGATTATAACCACGCTATCGATGCTATACGTTATCTCGAAACGTACGGTAAAGTAAAAGTGCGCACAAAAGTCAAAGGTTCTGGTTTAGTGTCATTCAAAGATTTTTATTAATTATGAATATTACATTCAACGAAGATATTAATACACTTACGGAAGTCCAATTCAAAATAATATTAGAAAGTGGGGAAAGAAAATCAACACTTTGCGGAGTTGAGTTAGAAAGTCTTATTTATTTTTCCTATGGATTAGTTAAAATTGAAATACCAGAACTACTAAAAGAGGGTAAGTTTTTAGAAATCTTTCAGTATTTGTTAAAGGAAAAGGGAAAATCATTATCTTTACAAGAAATTGATGAGCAAGGACATAACGATTTGTTAGCCTGTTTGATTTGGATTAAAGACGAATTGGAGTCTATCGGGAATCTTGAAAAAGAATATTTATCCAATCCTCCTGAAGCGGATTTGATTAATGCGGGCATAAGGGAGCTGGACGAATTGGGCGAGTTTAATACGATTGACACCCTTGCGGGCGGAGACATTCTAAAGCACGAACAGATAAAGGCATTGCCATATCATTATGTTTTTGACAAATTGAGAAAGCAAACATTGGAGAATAAAATATCAAAGAATTTAGCAAAGATTCAGCAACAGAAAATGAAACAAAAGAGATGAATACAATTCAATTTTGGCAAGACCAAGTAGATATTTGGAACGATGAGCAGAAATGCGGTTTTTGTTGGGCATTCGGTGGAGCTTTGACAGAAAGTGGAATTAACACATATCGAATCAGGCAAGGTGAAGAGTGCTGCGTTCATCTATTTGTTACGCACGTTCAATTAATCACCAATAATGAATATAATGAATTTGGGATGATTGTTGATCCGACTTGTAATTATAATTTCGTACTTTGGGCATTAATCCCGTCAAGAATTGATATTAACAATCATAATGAAATCCAAGAACACGAAGAAAGCGAAGGTGTTTGGAATTCAATCCAATTTCCCTTGCAAGAATGCTTAGGGTGCGACGAAATGCAATACGTTTGCGAGAACTTAGGATATGCAGTTATGATTGAACGTTGGGTAATGGAAACAGTATTTAAGCAATTCGACAATAATTATGACGGCTGGAGAATAGAGGGGACATTTACAAAAAAAAGATATTGATTATGAAAAGTTTTAAAATTTGGAAAGATTGGATGGTGGCGTATGCGCTTGCGATTGCTTTTTTAGTTCAAAAGCTAACCAATCAAATTGATTGGAGTTGGTGGGAAGTCACAAGTCCAATTTGGGTGCTATCAGGAATTTACGTTTCTTTATTTCTGATTGTTTTTGTGTGGTATAATATCAGAAAGACAAAAAAGAAGTAATGTTAATCGTTCCACAAAATACCATTTTAAAGATAATGCAGGAAGTTGTAGATAAATTCTTGATCCCGAAATTTGATTCTTACGGAATGGAAGCGACTGGAGAATGGCGGAAAAACTTAGAGGTTAAATCGGGTCAAAATGTTGGATATATTAATGGGAGGCAATACTCGGAGCAATTAGCATTGGGAAGAAAACCCGGCAAAAGACCACCCATAGCACCGATTGAGAAATGGGTAAATGCTAAATTGGGAATTCACGGAAAGCAAGCGACTGGCGTTGCTTTTGCCATTGCCACTAAGATAGCTAAAGAGGGTACGACTTGGTATCAGCGTGGCGGAACGGACTTAATTAAGGTATTAGAATCTGACGAGGTTGTAAATTACATTAATTCGCAAATAGGGAACTATCTCACCGTTCAGGTGGAATCGGAAATAAATAAAATGGCAAATCAAATTTTATCACAATGATAGTTATAAGTGGATTACAGAGCGACGGATATTTAATAGACAATCCAATTTGGGTTGAGTTAACAAATACAGTTACCGACATAAGATATGTTGGGGTAATAGTTCAGAACTTATACAACGGGAAAAGCTTATCTGAATTCAGACTATACCCTTTTGGTAATGTTTGCAAGCTTAATTTACAGCCGATTGCAAAAGGTTTGTTTAGCGAGCCACAACACGACATAAATTACAACTCAACTTCCCAAATCGAGATACCAACCAACGCAAATAAATTAATAATAGAATTAGAGTTTAATTACGACAACGGAACAAGCGAAACCAGAAGTATCGAAAAGACTTTTGTAAGGGGTGGCGATTATAGCACGTATGACCTTTTGGCAAACAGAATGATTCAATCAGGGTCACTGCTTCAAAACGCATCAATAGTTCCACGATGGATTGGATACCCAATAGCAAGTTACCATTTCACGAATGAAAAGAAAATAGTAAAGAGAAATCTAAACTACACAGGCCTAACGCAACACGCATTTGAATTAATGCGAGCGAAAACTTGCGATGGTGCTTACGTTAAATTCTTAAACTCAAAGGGTGGGTATTCATATTGGTTATTTGAAGATTGGAAAAACACAAGCGAAAACGACTATCTCGGATATACAACAGGAATGCGAGATATTACCGATTTAGGAAGTGAAGCTGAATTTGAATTTGAAGCGTTTACAAAAGTTCCGTCAAGGTATTTAGGGTTGATGACAGATTTGATTTACTCAAAAGAAATTTATCTTTATATCAATAGTGGATCGCAAGGAAAGGACGCGTGGAAAAGAATAGTAGTAAAATCGGGAAATAAGGTTGAGCAGAAAAGGAAGTCAGTAGCTTATGGAATAACAATTAAATTTGGTCAAGTCAAGAACTATAATCCCGCTTTGATATGGTAGAGTTAAGAATAAACGGAGAAATTACAGATTTACCAAAGGACGTAAATATAAAGCACACACTGCAAGTTCACGATATTGCAGATGTTTCTTCCGTAAATGCTTCTTACACGAATTCTTTCAAACTAAAGAAAACGCCAACAAACACTCAAATAATGCAAGGCTTAGGCATAACAGGAGACAATTCGCTAATTCCTTACTTGAAAACACGAGCGGATTTGTTGGAGAATGGTATTTCTCTAATATTTAACGGGTGGCTAAATGTAAAGAACACAAACGATGAATATAATGTTTCCGTTATTGACGGAATAATAGATTTCTTCAAGGCGCTGGATAACACAAAATTCGGCACTAATATAACGTTACCTGAATTAAGCCATCAAAAAAGCGTTCAAGCCATAGTAGATAGCTTAAATAGTGAATATTACCGTTATTTAATCAATGATTATGGGGGGCTGAATAATTTGGCGGGAGTATTCGGTATCAACTTCACGAATATAGACTATCAAATCCCGAGCGCAAGGGCTAAGTACATTTGGAATCGAATTTTCGAAACTTTAGGATTCACCTATTCGGGAACTATATTTGAAAATGAAGACTTTCAAAATGCGTGGGTAACTTTCCCCAAGACAAATTCAGTTCCTACATACCAGCCATTGCAAGAATATATAAAAGAAACAATAGAGGCAAACATTTGGGGATATGTAGATGGCAATTTAGAACTTGTAGGATGGTTAGGTCAAAATAATTTTCTTTGGAATTCAATTACTGTAATTAATCCAGGTTACATTTCATTGTCGGCAACTCAATATCGACTGCCCGAAACAAATATTTTGCAAACGGATAATTTCAGATTTTCATTTTCATTCAGCGCAGAAACTGAATACAATATCGTAATGAATCAACTCCCGCATTTAAGTTGGAAGATAACAGCGCCAATAAAAATGAAGATTTACCGAAACGGGCAAGAGGTCGGCGATTTTATAGCGGATGGAGAAAATTACGAATTCAACTATTCATTGGTAGAGGGCACTGTGATTAGTTACCGAATGGTAGCAATGACGACTTCTGAATTATTTCAATGGGCGAATAACAACGGGCACGGAGACTTCCCTTTTAATTTGCCATTTCAGTTATTTAACCTTAAAAAAGTTACGGGAGTGAAATTTGATTCATTAGAATTAAAGATTGATCAAGTTGAATTTGAGCAAACAGACTTCGAAGACGCATTCAAAGATTTAACGCCAAAAGAGTTCGTTAAAGATGTAATGCAAAGATTCGGACTAACTCCGATTCCTGACAAATATGAAAACCACATTACATTCTATACATTAGAAGAAACATTAAATTTGGGATTAGCGATAGATTGGACTGAAAAGTATCGAGAAAGAACAAATGAAAGCTACACGTATCAAAACTATGCTCAATCAAACGTGTTTCAACACAAATATATAGAAGAAGCACAAAGTCATTCAAACGGAATTCTAAATATATTTAATGAAAATTTAGACGAAAGTAACGTAATCGTGAATTCAAAATACTTTGCACCAGAAGAAAGTTTAGAAAGATTAAGGATATTCGATAAAAATCATCTAATCAGACCGACGTTGGTTTGGACTAAAGAAATTAATGTAGATGATGATGAAAATATAACGATTGAATACAAGGGAAATACGGGAAGATACTTTTGGTTAAAATCAAAAAGGGTAAATGAAAATATCTTGTATATTTCGCAAATCTTAGGACAAACTCAACAGACGGACGCCTATAATTTAGCCGATACACACAACACAACGTACGCTGATTTAGTGCCATTATATTATGCTGAATATCAGCAAATTTTAAACAATACCCGAATTCACGAAATAGAATTAAATTTAAGTGCAGTAGATGTAATTAATTTAGATTTCTCAATTCCGTATTATTTTGAACAAGAACAATCATTTTACAAATTAAATAAAATCGTTTACGAAGCAGGAAAAACGAGTAAAGGCGAATTCATAAAACTTAACCCAGATGGCTAATAGAAACATAAATTTAGGAACGTTTGATTTTAATACGGACAATCTCGATAAGAATTTAGTTGAACTTCGCAGACAAATGACATTCTTAAAGAATGAGGTTTCGTCAATGCGAAAGGAAGCGACTGATTCAGAGAAGGAATTCACGAAGATTTCGGCAGCGTTGTTGGCTATGGAAGCTGCAGGAGAAGAGGCAAGCGAAGAATATCAGGAGTTGTCAGATCATGCGGAAACGCTAAACGAAAGTTTAAATGCCCAAGTTGGTTTATTAGAAACGGTCGAAGGTCAATTGAGAATTACACAACAGGAATACAAAGAAACGTCTAACATAATTAACGCTTTGTCGGATTCCCAAAATGAATTAAATACAGCGCAGGGAAGAACGAATCAATTATTGGAAGCTGAAAACACTTCGATAGCAGCGGCACGGCAATCGAACAAGGATATTTTAGCACTAAGAAATCAATTAAATCCAGCCATTAAAGAAGAAGCAGATTTAATAGAAGATCTAAATAACAGGTTAGACCGAAATAATGAATTCATAAAAAATAATGCAAGTGCGTATGAACAGCAGAAAATAAATATTGGTAATTATTCTGAAAGCATTCAGGACGCATTATCTAAAATAGACCCGTTTAATTTTTCCCTTTCCCAATTCATAACGATTTCAACGGAAGCGGGAGGAAGCGGTGCTGCATTATCTGGGATTTTTGGACAGTTAAGAGACGGAATTATAGGAATGACACGTGCAGCCATTTCTTTTATTGCAACACCGATAGGCGCAGCCATTACGGCTTTGGCGGGAATAGGTTTAGTAGCACGGGAATTTTGGAACTACAATAAAGCAATTCAGGAAACGGTAATTCTAACCGAACAATTAACTGGAATATCGGGAGGTGTTGCGGATTCAATTAGACAACAAGCACAGGCAATTTCCGACACATTCGGAACTGAGTTTGAAGAAACATTAATAACGGCTCAAAAATTGGTTCAGAATTTCGGAATCAGCTATGATGAAGCGTTGGGGTTGATTCAAGACGGATTAGCACAGGGGGGCGTTGCTAATAAAGAATTTTTCGACTCCTTAAAAGAATTTCCAGTCTTTTTCCAACAGGCTGGATTCTCGGCAAAAGAATTTGTGGACGTTGTTAATGCGGGATTTGATTTAGGAATTTACAACGACAAATTACCCGATGCGATTAAAGAAGCTGGGCTATCATTACAAGAGCAAACGACAGCCACAAGGGATGCCTTAGTTAATGCTTTTGGAGCAAATTTCACGGATGATATTTTAAAAAGAGTTCGAACAGGTCAAACAACAGTAAAAGACGCATTAAATGAAATAGCGGAAGCGTCCAAAGAAGCTAATTTAAACCAACAGCAATTAGCCACAATCACAGCGGATGTGTTCAGAGGTGCAGGTGAGGATGTTGGGGGAGCGTTAAAGGTGTTTGAAGCGTTGAACGTTGCGCAAGAAAAGAATAATGAAACATTAACGGAAACTGAACAATACTATCAGGATTTAGCCGAAGCGAACACAGAGCTTGCGAAAGCGAGAGATGAAGCGTTCAAATCTGACGGATTAATAAGTTTTCAGCAACAATTAGAGATACTTTGGACACGCGTTCAAACCGTTTTTTACAATACAGTTGGGTGGCTTCGGGAGGCTTACGATTGGTATAACAGAACAATCGAAACAAGCAAATCACTTAATTCAATTTGGGCAACAGTGAGTGACCTTTCCCAAAAGATACAAGGGTTCATTCAAAGAATGGGAGTTTCTTTCGATCAGTTAGGAAAAGCCATTGGCATTAGTTCGGGCGAGTCTAGTGAACTATTGAAAGTAATTTCATATTTGATTGACCCTGTAAAGAAATTAGAAATAGGCGTTAAACTTTTAGCAGAGTGGTTCGATTGGTTCGCTGATAATGTTCAATCAGCGATTGACAACCTAACAGCGTTTGGAATAACGGCAAGACAAATATATGAAGACGTTTCTAATCTTAACTTTAGTAATCTCGCAAACATTGGGGAAACATTTAAAGAGAACCGAAAAGCAGTAGAAGAAGAGAGAGAAACTATTTTAGCGAGAAACGCAGCGTGGGAATCTTTCAACTCGATAAGTGATTTAATTACGGGGAAATTACAGCAGACAGCAAATGTTTCTAAAGTAACGACCGACTCTCAAGTTGCAGACACTAAGAAATTAGATAAAGCAAAGCAAGACGCTTTTGACGCTGAACTTAAAAGAATGCAGGAGTCCATTGACCTTTACAGAAGCCAGCAAGGATTCAGAAAAAAAGAATTAGACGAGCAGTTAGAAATTGAACGGAGAATAGCACAAGATTCAATTGCTATTTTAGATAAAGAATTAGCAGCTAAAAAGATTTCCCGTGAAAAATATCAAACGGAAGTCAATAAAATAAATATGGAATTGGCTCAAATGGAAGCTGAATTGGTAATTCAGAATGCAGCCGATGAATTGGAAGAGTGGGAAAGATTAAACCAATCAAAATTAGAAGATAGTAAGATTTGGAGTGATGAGTCGGTGGCTTTGGAGCAAGAAAGATTGGATGAACAACAACGTTTACAAATCGAACACGAATTGGAACGCTTTAATCGCGGTTTGCAAACGGAAAGAGAATATCAGGCTCAATTATTAGCAATCACAACTGAAACCGAAACTCAGAAAAAAGAGATTGAAGATACGTTTGACGCACAAAAGAAAGCCGAAAGGATAGCGTTAAGAGCATCGGAATTTGAAGCGGAGTTATTGCAACTTCAAGAAGAGGGATCTACTAAATGGGAAATCGAACAAGCGCAACGGGATGAGCAATATCAATTAGAAGTTGAAAACTTAGCAGAGCAAAGAGAGCAGAATCTAATTTCAGAAGACCTTTATCAAGCGCAACTGTCGAATATTGAAAAGAAGTGGAGTCAGGAAAATGCGGAAGCGAAGCGTCAAATAGAAGAACAAACGCAATCGACAAAGATTCAATTAGCCTCGCAGGCTTATGGCTTCTTAGCAGAAGCAGCGGGAAAAGAAACAGCAGCGGGGAAGGCGTTTGCGGTGGCTCAGGCAACTATGGATACTTATCAGGCAGCAACAGCGGCTTATTCTGCAATGGCTGGGATTCCCGTAGTCGGTCCAGCATTAGGAGCGGTAGCGGCAGGATTAGCGGTTGCTACGGGGTTAATGAACGTAAAAAAGATTGTTTCAACTAAAACACCAAAAGCACCAACAATTCAGGGCTTCGCAACGGGTGGTATCGTTTCGGGTGGCGTTCCCATAAGTAGGTCAAATGGTGATGATGTATTAATCACGGCTAAAAGGGGAGAAGCGATATTAAACCAAAGGCAACAATCTATTATCGGAACGCAAATGCTTCGAATGGCGGGAGTGCCTGGATTTGCAACAGGTGGAGTCGTCGGGTCAAACACGGCATTAATTCAAAACGACATTATGCAACAGTCGCAACAAGTAGATTTGAGCGAAACGATTTCCGAAGCGGTCAGACAAGGCGCAATGGAGGGAAGCCGTCAGGGGTCAGCAGAGGGAAGTCAAACTGGATTGTCGGACTTGAGTACAAATATGGATATTTCACGAAAAGCAATATTTTAAAAAAATGGGAAGAATAAACAAAGCAGTTAAGACTATCATCAAATCGGGGATTAATCCCTTTTTGGACGGGAAAAAGAATTTTGAAAACCAATCGGAAGAAATGGAAGAGTTAGCAAAGAAACGACTTCAAACTTGTTTGGGGTGTGAGCATTTAAAAGACGAGCCAATAGAAATGTTCAAAGTGAAGGATGAGAATTTACCCGAAGCGAGCGGTAAATATTGCGAGGACTGTGGGTGTGTGTTATCTTTTAAATTAAGACAATCAATTCAACCGTGTGCAAAATGGCAAGAAGAAAAGTAATAGACGTATTGAGCGAGAATTGGTGCGTTGTAAGCGCACTCACAAAGGGCGGAATGCTCCCGACAACTATTGTGAATTATTATATGATTTACAATACCTATAAATCATACAAGGGTGGCACTCCGTCAGACCGCAAGACGTGGACTTCTGATTCTATGCGTATCTCTGAAAAGACGGTTTCTCGTGCTATTAAAGAAATGGAGAAAATAGTTGATGTATGACGTTTTTTGTAGCTATAACAACTTATTCGAGAATTGACTACTTAAAGAAGTTGATTAACTCGATAATTGATTTTTCAGGAGAGCATAATTATATTGTTGCGATAGGAGATGACGGTAGTGAAGATGGCACAAGAGAATATTTAAAAGAATTAATAGACTACGGAAATATAAAATTCAAGGTTTTTTTCTCAAATCAAAAAGGAGCATATTTCTCCGCAAACACATTGTTTAATTATGCGGAAACTTTAGACTTCGATTTAGGATTCAAATTAGATGATGATTTATATTTCATTCGCAAAGGTTGGGAAGAGCTATATTACAACGCTTATAAGCAATCGGGTTTTTCACATTTATCCCATTATTCTTTAGGCTGGACGGGGGAGATGAGAAGTCCACGAACGAATTTAAAATTAGTTAGCTATACGAACGTTTACAAAAGTCAGGGTGCTTTTTACACTTTCACAAAAAAAACCTTGCAAAAAGTAGGTTATTTAGATAGTGCTAATTTTGGCAAAAGAGGCGAGGGTCATAGAGATTGGAGTTTGCGGGCTTGTCGGTTGGGGATGAATCAAAGAACAAATTTTTGGGATGCTAAGTTTTCATCAAATTACATTAAGTTGCACCCGAAGAAAGGATATATTCTAACGCCGAATTATGACAAAGAATTAGTGATAGCGAAAAGAAACGCACTGAAAAAAGTTAAATATCTAAAAGACGAATCCCGAACTAAGATAGAGTTGCCCGAATCATTTATTAACCACTTTTTCGATCACGTTTATTTAATTAATTTAAAAAGACGCCCCGACAGATTAAAGAAAATGCAGAAGCTTTTAAAAAGACTCAAAATAGATTTTACTTTAATTGAAGCTGTGGACGGAAAAGAAATAAAAAGAATTCCCAAAGGATTAAATAGTGGAATAGTTGGATGCCATTTGTCGCATTTGAAAGTTCTAAAAGATATTCAAGAAAAAGAATTTGAGCAGGCGTTAATATTAGAAGACGATTTAATTCCGCATAAAGAATTTGAATCCCTACTCGCCAACTTACACCTAATCCCTAAGGATTGGAAATTGCTTTATATAGGTACGGCAGATTGGGAGGGTAAATCTAAAAGGACAGAACCTTACTACAGAGGTATTGATATTAATAGCACGTTTGCTTATTCAGTAAAAAAGGAAATAGTAGGAGAATTAATTAGAATGTTCGAGAAGCCGATAACGAAGCCTTGCGACACCTTATTACATTCGGCACAAAGAAAGCACAAAACCTATGTTTTAAACCCACAGCTATTTATTGCCGATGTTTCAAATTCAGATTTAAGAGAACCAAGAGATGTTAAAGTTTATGCGAAAAAAGTAAATTGGAATTTAGAAAATTATGATAGCAATCTCAATAACTACCCGAAACCGTCCCAACGCATTTAAGACTTCGATAAAAAAATGGGAAAGATTCATTCCGGAAAATGCACAAGTATTTATTGTCGATGATAATTCAGACCCATTTTACACGGAATCTGACTACTATTTTACAGAGCGTGCAGGAATTCCAAAGGCTAAAAACAGATCTTTGGAACTGGCGTATAATTCAGGGGCTGAACATATCTTCTTGGCCGACGATGATGTTTACCCGATAGTTCAAGGTTGGGAGTTGCCCTACATTAATTCGGGCGTTAATCACTTATGCTTTACTTTTACCGAATCTTACAAAGGAGTTCCACAAAGGCGACCACCAAAAAGAATAGGAAAATTCAATTCTCACAAATTACCGAATGGATGCTTACTTTATTTTTCAAGAAAATGCGTTGAGATTGCAGGTGGTTTTGATGAGAGGTTCGGACTTGGGAAATATGAACACTTAGACCTAACAAGGCGCATTTATAATTTAGGGCTAATTCCTCATCCGAATATTGACATAGTTGGATCGAATAAATTATTTCATTCAATGGACAAATCGGGCGAAGTGGAAAGAACATTTAATGCCGAAACCTGCAAAAGATTAATCAAAGAAAATAATAGTCTTTTTAATCAAAAGGCAAAGGATAGAACTTTTATCTCTTTTCAAACAAATCTTTAATAATTCCTTTTTTCCTTTCCAATTCAAAACTTACTATTTGTTTTTCAATTGGTATTCTACCCTTTTCAGCGCAATCCTGCAAATAATCTTCGTATGCGCTATCATTCCATTCGTCTAAATCAGACATAAAACGGTAAAAATTATCATAATCTTTTGCTAAAGGCATTGATTTACAATTATTTGTTTTCTTTTTATCGGACAAACAATGCCTTGTGAATAACCATAACCCAATGAATGTCAATAATATACCTATAATCATAATCTGACTTGTTACCGTCCTGTAAATTTACTAAAAAATAAGCAATTTGCACATAAATAACGGAAAATTGAGTTTTGATATTAAAATATACGGAGAAATAGTTCCTTTTCAGGACACTTGGATAATCGATAATGGTTATTGCAACTTAACGCACGTCCAAAACCAACTAAAAGAAGCGGAGGGAAAAGACGTTACCGTTAATATCAATTCATTTGGTGGGGATGTAGAGGAAGGATTTGCTATTTACACCGAACTAAGAAAATACGCAAAGGATAATGATGCTAAAGTAACTACCCGGGCGGTTGGTCGTTGTGCTTCCATTGCTACTGTTATTTTCTTGGCAGGCGATAAAAGAGTTCTGACAGAATATGTAGAGCCATTCGTTCATAATGCGTGGACTTATACAATGGGCGACGCCAAGCAAATTCAAAAAATAGCAGCCGACTTAGAAAAATGCAATGAAAAGATAGCTAACCACTATGCTAACCACACCAATCTAACATACGAAGAAGCGCGAGCGTTAATGGACGCCGAGTCTTCAATTACAACAGAAGAAGCAAAAGAAATAAGATTCGCAACGGAAATAGAAGAAGTCTTAAGACCCGTTGCGTTACAAAGATTCACAAATAAATCAAATAAATCTAAAAGTATGTCAAAAAACAAAGACAAAAGTTTGTTGGCGAAAATTAAAGGTATTTTGAAAGCGGTCGAAGATGAAAGCATTCAGAATAAAATTGTTTTCACCGCCGAACAAAAAGAAGTAGACTTTTACGAACTCGCAGATGACGATGTTGTAGAAGTGGGAGCGAAAGCCACCATTGACGGGCAATCCGCAGATGGGGAATATGTAATGGCGGATGGCAGCACGTATAAATTCGAAGCTGGTACATTGAAGGAAATCGAAGAAGCAGTGGAAGAAGATGATGCAACGGTTAAGATTGAGGAATTGGAAGCGGAAATAGAAACTTTGAAATCAGCTTCTGCGGAAAAGGAAACCGAAATTCTAAATCTAAAGGCAAGTTTGACTAAAGCTAATAAAGCTATTGAGCAAATCAAATCTTTAGAATCGGAATTTAAGGTGGAAAAACAAGAGCCGACGAAGAAAGACGAAACTAAGAATTCAGTTTCGGAGGCGGTTAAGGCGTTTAAATTAAATAAACTTAAATCAAAATAAAAATGGCATTAGATGGAAATTTTTCGACTAATATCGTTGCCCTTGTCGATGACTTGGTTACAGCGGATAAAGTCAATATTAACGAAGCTATATTCCAAGAAACTTGGGGTATAGGTTCATTTGTCGGAGCGCACACGTTGAGAACGGGCGTTAGACACGGAGCTATAATTCCTATCATTTTGGCTGGCGATAACTATTGCGCTATGCCAGTAGGGGATGAAACGGATTGCGACTTGAATGTTTGCGATTTGGAAACTAATTTTGCGGCTAAGAAATGGGATTTGGCAGAATACAACTGTCGTATTCCAATTTGTATGCGTCAATTTGATGAAAACTTTTTGGTATTTTGGAACATGTACCGTCAAAGACTTGACAATCCATTGGATGCGCCAGACGCACAGGCTTACTTAAGTTACCTAACTAATCAAGTTGAGCGCAACATTTTGGGTGCACAATGGCGAGCAGGCTATTGGGGAGACACTTCTGCGACTACAAATAATTTGATTAAAGGTAATGACGGATATTGGGCGCAAGCTATGGCGGGGTCAGGATATAAAGCACAAATCACAGCAGTTGGTCCAGAGCCAACAGCGGTAGAGATTTTAGACTCAATCGAAGCAGCTTTGAATGCGAACTACGATCAAATGTGGTTATCTGAATCAGACGTTGTAATTAAAATGGGATGGGCGGCAGCTAATAAGGTAGTCATTTACCTTAATAAAGAGGCAAGAAACAACCCTTATAGCTGTGATTGCGTATCACCTGACGGAATTGTTTCAGCAGATAGATTCACTATTGAAGGTTTGAGAATTTTCGGATACAAAGTTGAGGCACACAAAGAAATTGACGGTGCTGGAAATTGTGTAACTGATTCTAATCCGTTCCAAATTCTTATCACGAGAAAATCTAATCTTTTGATTGGTACAAACACTCAGGATAAAATGGAAGGATTTGATATTTTCTTCGATAAAGTAAGTCGTAAGATTTATATTGACTCGATGATTTACTTGGGTGTATCACTGCCTTTAGATGATTATATCTATTTGACAACTGATGCAGTAACGACTTAAAATAAAAAGAAATGGCAAGAACAAGTTTATGTGCAAAATTAATGACGGGGCAAGACACGGTCTGTGTCCCGCCAAAAAGAAGATACTTTCAACAAGCGGTAATCATCAATAGAGATGATATTGACTCCGATTCGGTGGAAATAACTACAACGGACTACGATGCGGATACGCCTACGTGTTCGTATAACGTAAAATTTGAATTGGAATCCGGAAAGACAGGTTATTTCTTTCAGGGTCCAGAAACGGGGTCAAACTTCTTCGGTTCGTTTGACAAATCTCAATCCGATTTAGGATTTGTTCAGTACACACACAACGCGAGCATTTTGATTGTTGGAGCAACCGAAGCGGCCAAATGTATTTTGGATTCGCTTTCAAAAGGTTCGTTTGTGGTAGCGTTTCAATTTACGGATGGAACTGTTGAGATTTACGGAATGCAGAACGGATTAGTAGCCGCCGATTACACGTATGATGTACAAGGTGGTGGAGGTGGAACGGCAATCGTTTTGTCAAGTCCTGAAACTGCTCCTGAATTTTACGTACCGTTAATTTACGTAAGCCAAAACACTGGACAAGAAAGTGAAGATTTCGATTCAGCATTTTCGAACATACCTTCCACTTAATTAGACCTTAATGGAAGTAGACGAGTTGATATTAAAAAGCCCAGATAAGGTTAGGAAATCCCCTGACCTTATGGCTTTTTATTTAAGCGAGTATGAAAATATTTTCGGTCAACTGCCAAATTGCGCAGGTTGCACCTTTAAGAAAGATTGGAAAAGATTTGTACAAGCGGTGAAAACACCAACGAAACAAAAAAAAGAAATAATTATGTCAACTAATAAAACGTTTAAGTTAAAAGATTCGCGCGTTAGAATACTGACTTATTGGCTCGGTAAAAGTCCACAAAGAAAGTACAGCAATAAATTAACGGAAGAATTCGCTATCGGGTATTTAACCCACGGAACGGAAGAGCAATTGGAAGCTCGTAAGAAAGAGTTCGCTATCTTACCAAGTGGATTAAACACAAAGAAAGAACCAAAAAAAGAAGAGGTAGTTGTTGAGCAAAAAAAAGTAGCGGGAAAACCGAAAAAGAGAACATCTAAAAAATCTAAATAATGCCTGCAAGAGCCAAGCTTATAGAGCTGTTCAATCGTGCTATCGTTAAGAAAAAGGACGGTAGGCAGGAATACTATTTGAATGGCGATGACAATTTATACCCTTATTCAATTGAACGGGTCATTAATAATTCCCCAACCTCAAAAGGTGCTTCAGGCGTTATGGCTAAGTATATTTCAGGGTTTGTAGAAGATGTTGAAAACATAATAGTCAACAGAAAGAAGAATTACCGACTTTCGGATGTAATTAAATTAATTGGGGAAGACTTAGCAAAGCAGGGCGGATCTTTTATTTGGGTTGGATATGGCATTAATGAAGAGGGCAAGATAACGCCTAATTCTTTGGATGTGTTGGATTATAAGAAGTGCCGAATTTGCGTTGAAGATGACGAAGAAAATGCTGGTAAAATAATTTACCACGACTTTAGCGAAAAATCGAGCTTCGGTAAGAAATCAGGAAAAAAGTATTTCTATCCGTTTACTTCAAATCAAGCGGTTTTATTGGAAAGGATAAAGAAAGAGGGCAGGGAGTTGGAAGAAGCTATTGTTTCATTTAAAGGCCAAGTATTCTTTTTAAACCCATCGAACTACATTTACCCACTTGCACCAATCGACGCGTCCTACAATGATGCAGACACTGAATATAGAATAGGAGAATACACGAATACTCAAACCCGTTCAGGATTCCTGGGGAAAACAATCATTTCAACAATTGGGATGGATGAAGAAACAGAAGCCCAAACATCGCAGGATTTAGCTAAATTCTTGGGTGCTGAAAATTCGGGGAGTATTTACTACATTAACCACGAAACGGGAGCTGATTTGAATGCCGTATTGAGAATTGACCAATTAAAACCACAATTTGACGATAAATTATTTGAAGCAACGGACAAGAGATTGAGAAAAAACATTTTGTCTTGTTTCAATAACATTCCCGAAGCTTTGATTTATTCGAGCGATGGTGCTTTATTTGGAACGAATTCGGAGACGTATAAAGAAATGAAAACGTTCTATTCAGAGCAAACAGACTATGAGCGTTCAAAAGTAGAAGAGACTTTAAATTTGATTGGATTCCCGTGTACTATTAAATCTTTAATTGAAACTGAAAATGATTTGTCCGAACCAAATGTCAATGATTGAGCAGTCCGACTTTGACTGCATTGGGAATGTTGCGAAGCACTGCGACTTACCGAAATTATGTATTGCTATTCAAGAAGCGCAAGAGTGGGATTTGAACCAATTATTTTGCGATTTGGATTTGCTTTCTATCTACGAAGAAATCGAGAAATACAGACAAGATTTAGAGATTTACGAAGAATGTTTGTTGGGCGAGAACCCCGAAGAATGCGTTGCGCCTATCGAGCCAGACGATTACGAATTGAAAGTAAATTTGTTTTGTGGTGGAACGTATGAAAGTTGCAACGGAAAGACAAAGCGACACTTAGGAATTAAAAGAGTTTTAGTTTATTACGCGTATTCCAGATATGTTATTTTGAATGGTTTTTCCGACACTCCAAATGGGATGGTAAACAAGACAAATGAGTTTTCCATTCCTAAAAGTTTAAATGAGTTAGAAAAGTTTGCGGACAAATACCGAACAATGGGTTACGAATCAGCAAAGGGTGTTAAGGATTTTTTGTGCAGAAATAAGGATGAATTCGACTATTTAGGATGTGACTGTAAATCTTGCGGTTGCGCTGATGGTTGTTGCGATTCAAGAACCAAAGCAAAGGGTTATGGTTATAACGGAAGAATAATTGAGAAATGAATTGTATTGCATTAAAGAGAGATTTGGATATATCGTGCGTTCGACCGATTCGGAAATTTGCGCAACAAGCGGTTTTGGTTAATCGACAAGATGTAGATATTCAAAATATCAAAACCTTAGTCCACCAGAACAACTGCAAGACAAAGACTCTAAATTTCCCGTGTTGCAACCATTCCGTACTTTTTAAGTTAAAGGAAGATTTACGAGGGTTTAGATTTACTTCGCCTGAACAAGGGGGAAATATTTTTGGTTCTTTTCAGAAGACAGTCAAAAATTCAATGCCTCAATATTTACATTCGGTTCAAATTCCTATTTTAGGAATGAGCGAAGAAATAATGTGCTTATTAAAGGAATTGGACAATGGCGACTATTTTTGTGCCTTGCAGTTCGGAGAAGATATTGTAATTTACGGATATGAATATGGACTATCAACGGCGGATTACACGTATGACCCGCAAGCGGGATTTGGAGGTGGTTTACTGATTCTAACCAGCAATGACGAGTATTTAGAAGACGAACCGCCATTTATCTATGAGAGCCAAGACGGAACGGAAATAGAAGATTTCAACAATAATTTTGAGGACGTGGTATTGGTTGAATTAGGAGATTTTAACGATGATTATAACGATGACTTTAATATTTAAAATATGCCAACTTTAGCACAAGTAATAGCAAAAATAAACAACGACATAACAGAGAACGGAAACGAAGAAATAACAGGCTTAGTGCTTAATTCGGTCTTGTTGGATATAGTTGCTCAAATCAATGATTTGGTGGGAAAATTAGAGGGTTTAAGCACCGATGATGTTACCTCAATTGTCAATGCTATAAACTCTTTAAAGCAAGAATTAGACGATTATATTAATTCTCAAGTTGGAGCATTAACAGGAAATGACGATCCAAACGAAACGCAACCAATAGGATTTAACGGTAGGGTTGGCACTATTTATCTAAAAATGACAACAATAGGCGTTCAAACCACACCCGAGAGTTATTGGATTTATACGGGTATAAACGACATTGGCTGGCTGAACTTAACGGCTGACGATACGTTTAAAATGGTAGTTGTTGACCACTATGCGGATTTACCCGCACAAGGTCAGACAAATAGAATTTACTTTGTGCAAGACGAAAACAATACGTATATCTGGAATGTGAATATTTTCCCGAATGATTATGTGTTGGTTGGCGGAGTTATCGAGGGAGAATTCATTGACGACACAACATTTAATGATGAATTCGGGAGTCCCGTAGTGCCTGATACTGGTAATCTATACTTAGACACCATAACGGGTAAGTATTACAGATGGGATGGAAATTACTTTCTGGCGATTGACCAAGACACGGGCGGTGGAGGTACTGACTTTTCCGATTTGAGTAATAATGTAATTCCAAAGAAAAGTCCGAGCGATAATGCTTTAGAGGATTCTAATATAACCGACACCGCAACGGGCGTTTCAGTAGGCGGTCGAACAGACACTGATTTGGTAATAGAAAAAGCGGTAAACGCAACGGGCATAACAACTGCATACGCAATAGATTTAGGAGCGGGTGCGGGTAACTTTAACTTGACCTTATCAGGTGCAACTGATTTCACTTTCTCAAATATGATTGAGGAAACACAAAGCTGTGTTTTCACTATTATTGTTCTCAATACAGGCGAAAACGCTTTCCAGTTTCCGATTTGGCTTAAAGAAGACCCTGACGGCGATGAAGCAAGCACGTTGGATAGAATTGTGGTTCACATACATAAAGGCGGAGTTTCTCCAGACGGGACTTATCATATAAAAAACTTATAATTATGAAAATTAACATAAATGACAATCCACTAAAGGCTTATGCTTCGATTCCGAAGTTTTGGAATGGGGTACATTTTTACAATAATTTGGAAGAATCGGAACATATTTCAGATGGGTGGCGAGATTTAATTGTCCCCGAAATCGACCACACGACCGAGAAGCTCGGGGAATTGATTTACGATGAAGCGAACGATGTAGGAACATACGAAGTTTTGGAGAAAACCGAGCAAGAAATAAAGGACGAAAAACTCCAAAATTCAGAAGCTGAAAAACAGAATTTGTTTACGAAGCTTCAGGAAACACTTTTAGCGGATAAACTACTCGAAGTAATCGACGGCAATCCCAATATAGCGGCTCAATATGGCGATGCCGTTGAATGGTGGGAAGCTGACGGAGAAACAATGCTGAAAGACGAAATCTGTAAATATTGGAATGCGGATGGTGGAATTTCTTTGTATCAAGCAAGTCAAGAAATTACAAGAACGGAGCAAAATAACCCTATTGCGGCAAACTTTGCTTTTGACATTATCATCTTTGAGAATGGGTATCAAGTCTATACTCAAAGATTTGCGCATAATGCGTTTATGATTGGTGATATAGTTTGGTTTCCAACGAGCAATGACCAACTGTACCGCAGTAAGGTAGATAACAACGCCCACAGTCCAGCACAAGCACCGAACTCTTGGGAAATTTATAATCCAAACAACTGAACTGATATGAGAAGGAGAGCGTTACTTATGGGTGGGAATAGAAAACCTCTAATCATCCGAGTTGATACGAGAGAATCGGGAGTAACTCCGAGCGATACATTTCGCATTCCTGCAAATGCTCCAGGCGAAACTTACAGATTTAAGGTAGATTGGGGAGATGGAGCGATAACAAGCAATCATACTGGGAATGCAGAACACACTTACTTATCAGGAGGGGTGTATGACATAAAGATTTACGGAAAGTTTCCGAGATTTTACTTCAACAATACAGGAGATAGGCTGAAATTATTAGAGGTGCTAGATTGGGGTGGTATAAAATACAGTGCAGATCAAGCGAATGCGTTTTATGGTTGCAGTAATTTAACATTCATTGCAACAGATGAAAATTCGTGGTATAACGGAATCACGCTTGGAAATTCTATGTTCAACGGCAACTCCTTAACATCCTTACCAACTGGAATGACATTGAGTAACTTGACGAATGGAAATAGCATGTTCCGAGATAACTCCCTAACTTCCTTACCTGATGTAATGTTATTGAGTAACTTGACGAGTGGAAATAATATGTTCAATAACAACTCCTTAACCTCCTTGCCAACGGGAATGACATTAAGTAGTTTGACGAGTGGAATTTCCATGTTCAATAACAACTCCCTGACATCACTGCCTGATGGAATGTTATTGGGTAACTTGACGGGTGGATTTCAGATGTTCCAAAACAACTCCTTGACCTCCTTGCCCGATAGTATGACGTTGAGTAGTTTGACGAATGGAAGTAATATGTTCAACGGCAACTCCTTAACCTCCTTACCTGATGGAATGACGTTAGGAAACTTGACGATTGGAACTTCTATGTTCCAAAATAACTCCCTGACATCTGCAATTGGACTTAATTTACATAAAATTAATACTGGAGTATTATTTATGAATTTGGCTAATTTGCCTGTAAGTCAGTATTCAAATATATTAGTTGATATCGAGGCAAATAATCCAAACAATGAAGTAACCATAGACTTTGGCACTTCCGAGTATAACGCAACGGGTCAAATCGCAAGGAATTTATTAACGAGCGCACCGCGTGATTGGGTAATTACAGACGGAGGATTAGAATAGAAAATTATGAGAATAAAAGCACTTACAATAGCGTTACTACTTTCTACTTCCGCAATCGCGCAAGTCGAAAAAGATAAACAAGCACACCTATTCGCTGGAATGGCTACGGCGTCAATGAGTATGCACTTAAACGAAAAAGTTTTAAAAGATAACAAAATACATCCTATATTTGTAAGTGTTGGTTCTTCGGCGATAATCGGAACGGTTAAAGAGTTGAGCGATTCGACGCAAAAACACAACCGATTCGACACATTGGATTTGGGTTATACGGTTTTAGGTGGGTTAATTAGTTATGGACTTTATGAGGTGGGTTTACCTCATTGGGTTGGATTAGGAATAGGAATAAGCGGTTTAGGTATCGTTGTTAATTTTTAAAAGATATGTTATTAGAAATTGTAAATTTAGATATAGAGAATCTTATCATTCAGCTTTATGTCGTGTTCATTTGTTGGGTAATCGTTTTGTTCGCCGTTGCAATAGACTTTTATTTTGGCGTTCAAAAATCAAAGGAAAACGGCACAGCCTACATTCATTCTTTTGGCATTAAAAGGAGCGGAAAAAAGTTAGCGCAATATTTAGCAGTAATGATGTTTATGTTTTTTTTAGACGTAATCAATCCATTTTGGATGTATTCCAACTTTCAAAGTTTACCGATTTTCTCCGTAATGGGATGCGCAGTTTGGGTTTGGACAGAAAGAAAGTCCGTTATGGAAAACTTTGAGGACAAAATTCGCCATGATTTCCACGACAATGCTAAAGACTTGATTAAAACTTTGGGAGAATTACGTGCTGATGTGAAAGAGATAACAGGCGATTTGGCTGAAATTAAAGATAATGAGCGTAGAATTCTAAACAAAGAAGAATAATTTATTTGGAGGTTAATACAGGAATATGTATATTCGTACTCTATAAAAATAGATTCTTAATGAAAGACTTAATAAATTGGCACGAGCTAAGCCGAAGATTGTCGGGAAATGGTCAAAACATTAGACCTAATTCCATACCTAAGAAGTACGAGAAGAAAGTCTTTAGGCTTCTTGAAATCCTCGAAGTGTGGGATAAGTGGCAGAAAAACTAAAAACTATATGAAAACACTTCACAGAATATTTTAACTCGAAATAAATTTTAATCAAATGAATAAAGAACAGTCAGTAGCGGTTTAAATAACGAAATTATGATGATTAACGGAAAATTTACCAATGGTGGGCAAATCCCTGCTCACGGAAATGAGAAAACAAATGAGCAACTTGTTAGCGAGCTTTCTCAAAAAAACAGAAACCTTCGTAGAGCCTTAAATAGGCTAATTGAACTATGTGATAATACTAAACAACAAAATGCGAGCGAGGTATGGATGCAAAGAATTGGATTTGCTAAACAGATGCTTGACGAAAATTAAGCTATTACACACAACGTTAAAAGCATATACGAAGGCGGGACTTCAATAACCCGAACATACATATTAAGCACTTCGCCCCGCTTTTGTGTATGCAATGTTATAGGGCGTTTTTTATTATGGAAATTAAAAATATACACGAACACGCTGGGTGGTTTGCTTCTTATATGAATGCTATAGATGGCGGTAATGACGCACAAGGCGAGGCTCTTGTTAAATGTCAAATCAGAAAAATAAAACAACTTACCGAATTAATAGAAAATATTAAGGGGGAAATTGAACTTGCTGATGAACCAAAAGAATTTTCAGAAAGAACTATTTTAGATTCAATTAAAGCGATGATTGATCAAACAAGGGAAGTGGAGCATACAAGCGGTTATTTTAAGTGGGTCGGTTAAATACACTATGAAACAGTCATTTGATAAAATAGGAAACTTTAAACTAACGTGCATAGATTGCGATAGGCTTTACAAAGACTTCGGTTTAGATGTTGTCCTTTCAGACGACCAGTGGAAACTAATACACCCAGACGAAAAAGGAGTTATATGTGCGCAGTGCATAATTAACAGAGCGTCTAAGATTAAAGATGTAGTAACAGTTAATTTGACTTTAGAATTTAAATAGATGGAAACAGTTTATAAAATATTAGAATCGAACCCTTTACTGACTTTAGTTTTAGGATTCATTTTAGCGGTTTTAGCGATGATACTTTTTCGAGAAGAAATCAAAGCTTACATAAAGAAAAAGTATCATCTAATGACAGAAGAAGAAGTAATTGCCGAATTGCAGAAGTATAATTCCGATGCGGAGGTTTTGAAAATTAGTAAGTTAATCTTTAAAAGGTAAATTATGAATTTAAAGCAAGAATTAATAGATAGGTTAGGTGTTCCAGAAAACTGGGATAAACATGATTACCAAACACAAAGATATAGCTTTGAGGATATGCAAGAAGTATTAGAGGACATTATGAAAATGAAACTACTGGAAGTATTAATTAATTGCCAACAAATCTTAAAGACACCAAAAAGTGTGACGATTAAAGAATTAGACGACGAGATAAAAGATAAATTATGATTGAATATTATCATAGATATAGCAACACAGACCTTCCCGACGATATGGGTAGATGGGCGAGATTGGCGGTTTATAAAAACATTAGAATAGCTTGGATTAATAGAGTTGAAAATAAAGGTAAAGTCATATTTAGCGTTACTTGCCACTTTCCAACAATGCAAAATGATACAGCTAATGAACATAAAGTATTCTTTAGTTTGGAAAAAGCTAAAGAATTTATAAAAGAAAGTTGGGAATGGTTTTTAAATGCTGTTTCTTAATCTCGAACACCCAAGATACACGCAATTTAAATAAAAAGATTTTTTAGCATGAAAAATATAATTAAATTAGTATTAAATATATTCAAACAGCAAATGAAACCACAGAAATTAAGCAAAAAAGGAATTGACTTCTTGACAGATTTTGAAGGATTTTCTTCAAAGCCGTACTTAGATGTTGTAGGAATCCCGACAATCGGTTATGGATTTACTTATTATCCAACGACTAATAAAAAAGTTAAAATGACCGATAAAAGCATTACAAAAGAAGAAGGTAAGAACCTGTTATCACTAATGCTTAAACCTTACGAATTAGCCGTTCAAAATAACGTTACGGCAAACATTAACCAAAATCAGTTTGATGCGCTTGTATCGTTTGCCTACAATGTGGGAGTAGGCGCGTTTAGAAGTTCTACATTGTTAAAGCGGATTAACGCAAACCCTAAAGATGCAGACATAAAAAATCAGTTCTTGCGTTGGAATAAAGCTGGCGGAAAAGTTGTAAGAGGACTAACCAGACGCCGAGAGGAAGAAGCTAAAATGTATTTCTCATGAGAATCTATTTACTTACAATACTCGCGCTAATCTTATTGTCATCTTGCAAAACCACGGAATATATTACAAAAGTGGAAAAGCAAATTGACACGGTTACTATAAAAGAAAGGATAACCGACACCATAATCCGAGAAAAAACAATCGAGATAACTAAGCCAATCAGGAACAACGTCTTTCTCCCTTGTCCGGACGATAAGAAGAAGCCAACGTCCGGCGGATCAAGTTCGGGAAACTCAAAATCTAAATGGGAATATGACGAAGAAAAAGGTGGCTATAACATAGAGTTATATTGTGCAGAGCAGATTAACGTCAAAGATTCAATTTTAAAGTCTTTACACAAAGAATTAGACGTTTACAAGGCAAGACATAGAGATACGAGAGAAGATACTTTAAAAGTCCGCAAAACTGGCGAATGGTGGAAATTAGCATTTGCCGTAATTCTTGTTCTTTGGATTTTAAATATTACACCATTTAATTTGATTAAGAGATTTTTTTAACTATATTTGTTGTCCGTAGTGATAAATTTAGTTTTTCATGTGTTTTCGAGTAGTTTAGAGTTTTTAGAGGGTTGTATTAATTTACAGCCCTTTTTTATTACTTATTTTAAAAACTCTCTTTAAATTATTTTTTTATTAGAAGTATTTGTCTTATATTTGCACTACAAATAATGAGTATTAAACATTAAAAACTAAAATTATGAAAGGTATTTACCAAGCGACTTGGTCAGAGTCAAAAAACGGAGAAGCAGTAGATTTTGAATTATGTGATCTTACTGAAATTGGAGGTCACTTAATGCCAGTAAAAGGAACAACTACACACCACAAAATTGATGTAAGTGATGAAATATCAGAAGATGAAGATACTGCTGCAGTTTTGCATTTAATACAAAAATATTGCATAGAAAAAGGTATTGAACTTAGAGAAACTTCGAAATTAATCGTAAAGTAAACTTAACTATTATGAAAACAATAAAATTAAAAGATGGACACTACCAAGGAGTTGAGTTTGACGTTCAAAAGGAAAGACTACTTTACGATGGAGAAACTATGATCTATTTTTTCGACAATCCACAGGGATTTGAAGAAATAGCCCATGAAAATGATGTTGATATTATTACAAAGCCATTCGAAGAACTTTTAGGAAGATACGAGAGTATCAGAACATTTATGCCAACAGGCGATGGGAATGATAAGTGTATAACGCTAATGTACAGCGTTGAAGAAAATGACGATGGAAGCGAATGGATTGATGAAATTATATTCAATGAAAATGAGTTAACTGCCGAAGACATTGAAATCTTACAAGAAGATGGACTACTAATCAATTTGGTAGTGTCTGGAATTCACGGTAAACTTTTTAGAGAGGGGTACAGAAATCCTGAAAAAGTGATTTCAAAATATGGACGTTTCGAAAAAAACAGAGAGGAATATTTAAAATACGGGTGAAATGGATGTAGAAGATTTTTTAAGAACGAAAAAGAAAATTGAGAAGGAGTTTAGGGATAATGAAATTAAGGATTGGGGATGTAGCTTTATGATAGCCGTAATTTTCATAATTTTTTTAATAGGGTTTGTTTTCCTGATTTTCTAATTGCACATAATGGAAACAATATATTTTCAACCAAAAGACATTAATCCTAAATATTGCGAAGTTGGTATGATACACGAAAGAAATCCTGAATATATTTGGTATTTGGAAGAGCCTTGTAAAATACTAATTAGTGAGGTTAAAATTATACCAAAAGAGAATGTTACTTATGATAAAAAAAGTCGGTTGTACATAGTTGCGGATTATTAACACTAAATTTATTAAAATGGATACAGGAAATTATATGGCAAATCAAATGGATAGCTTAATTGAAAATGGGTTACACCAAATGGACGATTTTATAACCGATTTAGATAATCGTATTGAAGAAAGTGGCTGGGTGGCTGTAACGGACGCACTTCCAAAACCACTACAAACAGTATGGTTAACGAACGGTAAAGGATGGGTATCTTTAGGGTGCCGTGCTGAAAGTGATGGTGGCTGGCATTGGGCAGAAAGCAACGGGGTAATTTATATTGAAAATGGTGAAATAGTGGCAGAGTGTGAAAGTGATGATTTAGATGTTATTTTTTGGCACGAACTTCCTAAGATACCTTGCTTATAATGGCTCGGTTGAAATTTACAGAGGTTATCAATCGAATTACGAAAAGATATTTTACACGGATGGGCACATTGATAAAGAAAAGGCTATTCGTAAAGCATTGAAGTTCCTTCGTGCGTTGGCAGCATGAAGCACAACACCCGGATATACGCAAAAATCAAAAACTTTTCTAAATAATTTTTTTATTCGGGAAAGTTTTTTTATATTTGTAAGACAATTAAAAACACATATTATTATGGACACTTACTACATTATCGATTCACTTGGACAAAGGAAAGCAGTTATCAAAGCTGCTTCAAACGCTGGAGCTATTAAAAATTATATGGGAGGCGATGACTACCCGAAAGATTCGGTTTTACGAAGTCATATAATAGCGATTCTAAAACGGGACTTTGAAATATTTAAGAAACAAGTATCAGAACTATAAAAACAAAAAGAATTATGGAAAACTTAAATGAAAAATTCGACGAGTTAAGCAACTACTTCAAAGAGCAAATAGTGAAAGGAAATTACGACATTATTGATATTGACGACCTGCGTCTGGTCGTTAAAGTATTAGTTGGGAATAAGTATATATTCCACTTGTGGGCATCAATTAAAAGCAGCTACAAGTTTTTTGATTTGTATGATGGCGAAAACGCAATACATTTAACTTTCACAGACGATGAGAAATACGAAGCGCATCAAAATTTAATAAATAAACTATGAAAGATTTACAGACAAAAATCAACTCCCTGTTAATGTTGGAGCATGGGGTTGAAACGTCAAACGACGACGAAACCAAGAAACGCAACCTTAAAAGAATGTATGACTTAATTGACTCAATCCAACAGACGTGCGAACTTGAAAAAGGTATAATAAGTAACAAACTGAAATATGAAACAGATTAGATTAGCTTTAGGAATAAAGCAAAAGGACGTGAGAGAAGCCGTCGGAATGAACACGGGTAATTTCTCGAGCTGGGAAAATGGTAAGTATAACGCCAAACCCGAAATCATAGAAAAAGTAAGGCGTTACTTAATCAAGAAAGCATTCGACGCTATACAGGAAAAAAGACTTGAAATAAACGAAATAGAAAACATTTTAAAAAAACTTGAAAAATGAAAATAGACATATCAAAAACAATAGAACCGAAGTCAGATCAACTTAACGCTGATAGTTTAATAGACGGACCGATAACGATTAAAATAACAGACGTAAAAGCGATTGACGCAGAAACACAGCCAGTAAGCATTTATTTTGAAGGCGATAACAACAAGCCTTACAAGCCGTCCAAAGGAATGCGTCGCGTCCTTGTAGCTCTATGGGGCGCAGATGCAAAAGCATTTATAGGACGGTCATTAACGCTTTACCGTGATGATGAAGTGCGTTTTGGTGGGGTTGAAGTGGGTGGTATTAGAATAAGCCACGCAAGCCATATTAACGAGCCAACAAGAGTGCTTGAAACTATATCTAAAGGCAAACGTCGACCAGTTACCATTGACGTTCTTAAAACGGCTAAAAAGAAGATTACAGATATTGAAAAGGCAAAAGAAGCAATCGACAAAGGGGCGTACACTTTTGAGAAAATTAATGAAATTTACGATTTGACAGAAGAACAAATTAATATTTTAAAATCATGAAAGAATTCAAATTAAGAGCATCAAGAGGAAGTGTTCTATTGCAAACTGGAAAGATGGGCGCGGGAACTAAAACATACGTTCAAGAATGGTTAATTTCCGAGCTTACAGGAAAAACGAAACGTATTGATTCCAAATATTTAAGAAGTGGTGTAGAACGTGAATTAGCATCATTGGCCAGAGCATCAAAGTATTTCGGTGTGGAATTGAAAAAGAACACAATCCAATTAGAAAACGATTTCTTTACTGGCGAATTTGACGCGAAAACAGATGAAATGGTAATTGACGTTAAATCTTCGTGGGATGCCTTTACATTTCCATTATTTGAAACCGAACCTGACAAGGGGTACGTACGCCAACTGCAAATCTACATGGATTTAACAGGACTGGAGAAAGCAAGTTTAGTTTATTGTCTTGAAAATGGAACGGAAGAAATGATTGAAAGCCTTTCTTGGAAAATAGCAAAAGAGGAAGGTGCGGAAGAACCCGACATTTCACATTGGGAACAGGCAGAGAAAGAACTTAATTACGACCATTTGCCTGAACACATGAGAATTAAAGTTTTTAGTTTTGAAAGAGATGAAGAGCTAATTGAAAATATGCAGCAATCTGTTTTGGATTGTCGGGAATATATAGAAAACGAATTATTAACAATCATCAATAAATAATAATCATGAAAGTACAAGGAAAAATTACAAAGATTTTAGAAAAAGTAACAGGTCAAAAAAAGGACGGGTCAGGAGAATGGGTTAAGCAAAACTTTGTCGTTACGACAGAAGAGCAATACAACAACCTTTATTGCTTTGAAGTTTTCGGGGCAGAAAAAGTGGACAACTTAAACAAATTTAATAAAGTTGGCGATTTGGTCGACGTTGAATTCAATGTCAAAACAAACGAATCTCAGGGTAGATATTTCACATCTTTACAGGCGTGGAGCATAAAGAAAGTGGCAAGTCAGGAAGCGGAAACAGACGATACGGACTTGGCGTTTTAAAATAACCCACAGCGCTGCATTAGGTGTGGCGCTGTTTTTAAACGTCCGAGTGTTGGCGTAGTCGCGACCTTAAAGCACGGACTTAATTAACAATCACAAAACTTTGAATTATGAACACAGATAGCAAAATAGTAAAAACCGAGCAATGCACTATATACAGTGTTGTGCAACGTTTTTTTAATAAAATAGGATGGAAGATTGTGCAAAAAACTTGCAAACATGAAAACAAGTATAATAAGTGGACAGACTATCAAGATAGGTATTGCGAAGACTATTGTCCTGATTGTAAGTTAACCACTTATGAAGGGATGGATTAAACTTAAAAATAACAAAATGCTAAAAGAAATACACGAAATAATTAAAGAAGAAACTGGAATCGACTTTATCGAGGATAACAGTAGGAAACGTGAAGTTATAGACGTACGGCAAATCTTCTGCAAAATAGCGATTGACCATTACGATATTTATCAGATTGCTGAATTCATTAACCGCGACAGGACAAGTGTTATACACTCCATCGCAAGGGTTAAAGAGGTTGCTGAATTTGACAAAGAATTTAGGACGAAATACATTGACTGCCAACAATCGGTTATAGAGAAATTGAATCCAGAGCGGAGGAAAAGGACTACAAAAGATCAAATCAAGGAAGTGCAGTTCCTAAAGAAATTAATTAACCAAATTGAAAATGAAAGGTAAACAAATAAATCAATAATGTTTTTTTATGTCAATATAATAGTTTACATTTGTAGTCAGTTGTAAGGTCAAGAAGTGCAACGATAGAAAATATTATTAATGAAACCCTTATTAAGGAAGCTGCTTGACCCAGCTGAATTAATGAGGGTTTTTTAATCTAACAAAATGAATTTAAACAGTGAACAATTACAGTTGCAAAAAAAGCTGAATAATTTCATAGATTACAATAAAAGTGGAACGTTCGGTGTTTTAGGGCAAGGCGGAACTGGGAAAACCTACACTATTTGTAAGTCTATCGATGTTAACAAAGCTATTTTTTTAGGTGCAACAAACAAGGTTTGTGCGAACCTTAGAGAGAACCTTACCCAGTCAGGGTATTTAGGCTTTAAAGTGAAAACAATAGATTCCTTCTTTCACTTTAAAATGAGCAAAGACGAAAACAATAAAACAGTCATTACTACTAAAATGCCTTCTGAGGAATTAATTCCTGAAATTCTTGTAATTGATGAAGCATCATTAATCAATAAAAGAATATTTGATTTGTTGCAACAGTTGAGAGAGAAAAGGAAAATCATTCTTATTGGGGACGATATGCAAATTCCGCCGATTGAGGAAAGAGAAGACATTAAAAAGAACGCTGAAGGATTTCAAGTTTCGAGAGTATTCCTTGATTTAGATTATCAATTCACATTGACTACTCAAATGCGACAAAAGGAAGGATCTAAAATGTATTCCTTTATCTCAGGATTTAGAAATAACATGCACCTAAACATTGACTTTAGAGAAAAAGCAATAAAGCACAATAACGGAAATGACATTTTGTATGTTGACCTGAATAGCAGTAAGCTAAATGATTTAATTTACAACGGAAATACAATAGCCGTTTGTTATAAAAACTTAACCGTGTTAGGATTTAATTACAAGTCTGGCAAAGTGTTAACTGGGGATCGTAATTACAAAGTGAATGAAGTAAATATCGGAGATAGAGTTGTCTTTGATTCGTTTTATAAAGACGATAATTGTGTGTTCTACACAGCCGACGTGGTTACTGTAATTGATAAACAGGAAAACTTAATAGAAACTATAAATATAGGGTATGATGAAAAAGTAACGTATGCTTATGATCTTCTTTCAATTGTCGACAATAGCGGAACTCCGTTTATAGTGAAAAAGGGAATAAGCTACAAAGAAACTACAAAGCCTTTCTATTATAGGAAAAATAAAGTTGTATCAAAACTAAGGAATCAAATAAATGATAACAATAAATTTAAAATAAATTCGGAAATTGCAAAGCTTCATACTGCTTATTTTGACTTTCAAAACAGTTTTGCTAAATTGAAGAAACCTTTCGCAATTTCTTCTCATAAATCACAAGGCAGCACTTTCGACTCTGTTATTATACCGATTTACGATTATCACAGCAGAGAATATAAGGATAGAAACCAATTGTTTTACGTTGCAATTTCAAGAGCAAAAGAAAGGCTAATATTTGTAGATAGGTCAAGGAGTAACTTTAATCCATCAGATGTTAGAGTTTATTTTACGGAAGAAGAAAGATGTAGTATTGCATCGCATCAAGATTGGAAATGTGCAATATGCTACGAAGAAGTCCACGACCGAGAATATGATTTAGACCACAAAATAAGATTAGGTTTAAAAGATAAGGACGGAATAAGAGGAACTAATGCCTTAAGTAATTTACAAGTGTTGTGCAAACCATGTCATAAAATAAAAACATCAAACGAATGAAAGAGCCTTTCCACACCCAAATATCAGTATTTAAAGATTTATTTAAATCAAAGGATAAACCGTACACTTTAAAGTCTCATGAAATAATAGATAGAATTAAAAAAGGAAACGACCCTTTGAAAATTAAAATATCTAAAATAAGAGATCCAAAGACAACTAAAGAAGATAAGGACGAAATCAAAAAAACGTTAATTGCAATAATGTTTAACGGAACTTTTAAAGCAAGAAACGACAATGGATTAGACGAGCATTCTGGACTTTGTGTTTTAGATTTTGATAACTTTCCAGACGAAGCGACAATGTTGGAAAATAAAGAATTGATAATCGCAAAGCCTTATATTTTCTGCTGCTTTGTTTCGCCTTCTGGCAATGGACTGAAAGCAGTCGCAAGGATTCCGAAGTCAGATAAGACTGAACACGTCAGAAGATTTAAGGCAATTGAAAAAGACTTTGAAAACAACAAGTATTTCGATAATAAAAATAGCAACGTTTCAAGGGTTTGTTTTGAAAGCTATGACCCTGAGATTTATGTAAACTACTTCCCTGAAGAATTTAAAGGCATAGAAGAAGATAAAGGATATTCATACATTGAAAGAGTGCCGGTATGCATTTTAAGAGATGAGCAAAAGATCATCGATATTATAATGGCTTGGGATTGGGGAAAAGGATTTGTAGAAGGAGAAAGGAATAGTTATATTTTTGATTTGGCAGGTGCATTTTGCGAATATGGTGTTGATATTTTATCTACTGAACATTATATTATAAATCATATTTTAGACGGTTCTTTTTCAGAGAACGAAGCATTAACAGCTATTCGATCAGCTTATAGAAAAAGAGATTTCGGTTCGAAGTATTTTGAGGATTACATTAATCACAATAAAATAAAGTTAAGATTACTAAAAGGAGATGATCCAAAAGATATCTCTAAGGCTTTAGGCACAGACCAAAAGGCAATTGAGCAAATACAAGAAGATATAAAAGAAGCCGACGATATTTTTTGGCAAGTTCAAAAAACAAAAGCTGGAAGTAAAATTTCAATAGACCCTTTCAAATACGCTCAATTCTTAGTCAAAAACGGGTTTAATAAATTCTATCCTGAGGGGGCAGAGAAACCAACATTTGTTGAAGTGGTTGAAAACAAAGTAACTATAAGCAGCGTTGAAAGAATAAAGGATTTTATACTCGATTATCTACTTTCGATTGGAGAGATTGAGGTTTGGAATTTTTGTTCACGAAGTTCTTATCTGTTTTCGGAATGGCATTTAAATATGATTGATTCAATTCATTTGGAAATGCTTGATGACACTCCCACCACTTCATTTATTCCTTTCAGAAACGGCATTGCAAAAGTTACAAAGGATAATGTTCAAATAGTAAAATATGTAGATGTCGAAGGTTATATCTGGAAGGATCAAATTGTAGATCGTGACTTTAAAGAAATTGATGATTTCAAAAATGATTTCCAAGATTTCATCGGTAAAGTTAGCGATGAAGACCCTGAAAGAGAAAAGGCACTAAGGGCAACTATTGGATATCTTCTGCATACATTTAAGGATAAAACACATCAGAAAGCAATTATATTTAACGACGAAGAAATCAATGACAACCCGAACGGAGGTAGTGGAAAATCTTTAATGCTTAACGCCTTAAACTACATTAGAAAGGTTGTAAAAATAGACGGGAAAAGTTTTGATCCTAATAAATCAGATTTCGTTTATCAGCGTATTAATTTAGATACTCAGATTTTAGCCTTTGACGACGTAAAAAGAAACTTTAATTTTGAACAACTATTCCCTTTAATTACAGAGGGAATTACGGTTAACAGAAAAAATAAAGACGAAGTGTTTATTGACTTTAGTAAATCCGCTAAAATAGTTATTACCACCAATTACGTAATTTCAGGATCAGGAAATTCCCATGAAAGAAGAAGACACGAAATCGAAATGCACCAATATTTTAATAACAGAAGAAGCCCTTTGGATGTTTACGGTAGATTGCTATTTGATAGCTGGAATGATGAAGATTGGAATAAGTTTGACAATTATATGATATCGAATATTCAATTGTTCTTAACAAAAGGACTTGTAAAATCAAAGAGTATTAACGCTGAGTCAAAAAGATTAATACAAGCTACGCACATTGTGTTTTACGAATGGATAACAGAAGAGCCAATTCCAATTAATAAGAGAATCTATAACTCAGAAATAATGCAAAAGTTTACTTCTGAGAATAAATCCTTTCGAGATATTCCAACAAGAAGGTTTTTATCATGGATTTCAGAGTATGCAAACTTTAAAGGTTACACACTTTTAAAAGATAGAGATATGCAAGGAAGGTATTTTGAATTGTTAAATGACGATATTAAAGACGAAGAAATGTCGGATTGCCCGTTCTAAGTGTCAGATAATCAACTATATGCCTGAATGACGATTTGAAACCCCTATGAAGCACCTATTTATAGCATTAGTAAAAACATAGGGGGGGTGCAAAATTGAGTTTGTTCGGGTATATCGTCATACGGAAGGTAATGTGTTTAAAATCAATAATTTATATTTTTTAGTATCGTCATATTATCGTCGCATTTCACTATAATATCGTCATGCCTATGTACTTAATGGCGTATTTTTATATAAAAACTATTTTTAAGTCGTTTTGTCATTTTTAATGTTTATATTTACAGATATTAATCTAAATTTATTTAACAATGAGACAAGTAATATATAATGTATTAAAAAATCAAACAAATGGTATGTTTAATTCTGAATGGTGTAATAAAACTGCAAATGAAGTATATAATTCCATAATGGATGATTTTAGAGAAAACCATTATACCCCGATATTTGACTTACTTAATGATATGGATAAAAATATCATAGTAATGAATTCTGATTTTGTAGAGATGGTGGAAGGATTGGATATTCTCTATAAAAAATGGGGTAGAATTAAAATAAGTAAAAGCGTTAGAAAATGGAGTAAAATGAGTGGTGAAGAAGTATTCTTTGGAAGAAATAATAAAGGTAGGTATTTTATAAAATTATGAATCTACTGCAACACCAAGAAAACGCAAAGTCCGAGATAGTTTCAGTTCTAAGCGAAAAAAAACTATGCTATTTAAATGGCGAAACTCGTTCAGGGAAATCCTTAACAGTTCTTTTTTCAGCTGAAGAGTTTGGAGCAAAGAAAGTAATTTTTATTACAAAGAAAAAAGCTATTTCCAGTATTGAATCAGACTTTGAAAAGTCAAAATTAACTTATAAGTTAACCGTAATTAATTACGAGAGTGTTCACAAAATAGAAGATAAAGATTTTGATTTTCTAATCATAGACGAAATTCATAATTGCGGAGCATACCCAAAGCCATCTAAGAGAACTAAAGAAATTAAGAAACGCTTTGGACATCTTCCAGCCATATTAATGTCAGGAAGTCCTGCAATCGAATCATATAGTCAATACTTCCATCAATTTTGGATTAGCGTATTTTCACCGTTTAAGCAATACAGCAACTTCTACAGATGGGCGGATGTTTTTGTAACCAAGGAAATAAAAAGATTAGGAACGCATCAGATTACCGACTACTCTGGAGCAAAAGAAAAGGAAATTGACGCTATAATTAAACCTTACACCGTTATAATGACCAAGCCTGAACATGAGTTTACGGAAGCCAGTAAGAACATCCTAAGAATAGACACGCCAAAGCAAATACAAGCCCTTTGTAAGAGATTAATGAAAGATAGAGCAATAGAGGGCAAGACTGGCTACATAATGGCAGAAACGCCCGCAAAACTGCAAAGTAAGATTCATCAGATTTTTAATGGTACGGTGATTATCGAAAAGGGAATAGATGAAACGGAAGCTATTATTTTGGATGACTATAAGGTTCGTTTTATTGCGGAAAGATTTAAAGGTAAGAAGATAGCTATATTCTACTATTACAAGGCAGAATTAGAGATGATACAAAACTACTTTGGGGACGGCATTACAACGTGTTTGGATGAATTTAATTCAACGGATAAGAATTTCGCATTACAGCAACGAACAGCGGAGGGAATGAATGTGAGCAAAGCGGATTGTTTAGTTTATCTAAATTTCTCTTTTTCGGGAAAGGATTTTGTCCAGTCACTTGACAGGTTAACAATTAGAGGTAGAAAAAACAACAACGTTTACTTTATATTTGAAAACGGTGGCATAACTGAGAAGATTTATAATAGAGTAAGCAAAAAAGAAGATTTTAATTCACGTCAATTTTTAAAGGATTTTCAGCTATGAAAAGAAAAACAATTATCTGGTCGTTATTTGATTCTGAAACAGCGATAACTCAAAAGTTAAATGATGAAAATTATACTGTTTTTTCTATTGGTTTGCCTTCTTCAAGCGCAATTACTGATAATTTTATTAAAATGGATTTAAGCCGAAAGAGTTGCATTAAGAAACTATCAAAGCTACCTAAACCCGATATAATTTTTGCAAGTCCACCTTGTGAAAGTTGGGTAACTGTTAACATAGGTAATGTTATTCATTTTAAAAGGAATTTCAATGAATATAATTTGTATTGGCAAAGAAATTTTAAGTCTAATAAATTTAAAAAAGTATTTGAACAAAGAAGATTGTTAGGTCAAAAAACTGCACATTTTACAGCTGAAATAATTAAGAAGTTTGATCCTGAATTATGGTGCATTGAAAATGGGAGTAGTAGCTTAATTTTTAAGTATTTGTATAAGTATCATAACTTAAAAGGTAATCAAAACAAAACATATTACTCAAGTTATGATAATATAAATTTTGGTAGAAAACCAACTACTATATATAGTAATTTAAAAATGAATTTAAGAAATGATTTTAAAAAATCCAATATAGCTACAACAGACCATTTAACCGGGAGCAAAAGGGGTACTAAAGAGGTTAGAATGGATTATGCTACACGCTCAGCAGTTCCAATACAATTATACCATCACATATTAGATATTTACGAAGGAATCGGACAACAAACACTTTTCTAATATGAGCAAACAACAAACTAAACTTATTTCTCATTGGAAGTCTAAAAACTACTTTGTAATCAATCTAATTGTAATATCGCCAATAGGACTTCCAGACCTTCTATGTCTTAAACCTAATCACGTGGTTTTCGTTGAATCTAAAGAGAAAAGTGATAGATTATCCCCACTTCAAAAAGTTTGGCTCACACGGTTAACGGAATTAGGGTTTGACTGCTATGTCAATAACAATAAAATAAATACTCAATAAATTTTTTTATTCAGTTTTGTTTTTGTAGATTTGCACTAACAAATGGGAAGGGAATGAGTCCGCCCCGATAACTTTAAAAAATTAAGATCATGAAAAATTACACAGCAATTTACGACACAGAAACATTACAGAATGTTCATTACTACTTCAACGCTGAAAACATGGAAGAAGCAAAAGAATTTTGCAAAGGCTATTTCAATGTTCAAGTAAAACAAATAATAGAACATACAGACACAGATTTTCTTGCCATCGATTTAGGGCAAACCGTAACGAAAATGTTTTCGTACGAGTATGACCAAAATAAGAGCTATCAAACAATCTTAGTAGATGAAGATGAATTTAATGAAAATAAAAAGCACATTTTAAAAACAGTAAACTCTTACAAAGGCTTTGAAATTCTTGACGTGGAACTATTATACACCATTGACCCAGCCTTTAAAAGGGTAATTGAAATTAGAAAAACAAAGGAAAACGCTGATTTTGTATAACAATTAAAAAATTATAAACTATGAAAAAACTAATTATTTTAGCAGTTTTGGCAATCGGATTGTCAAGCTGCACAGATTCAGAAGATTGCTACTCATGCAGAGTGGCAACGGAAGTAGACTTCGGAGCGTATCCGATAATTAACAGTATCGAAAAAGTAAGTTGTGATACCTACTTTGATAGATGGTTAAATGGACGATTGGCACGTCCGAATGTAATCAGCATCATGTGTGAGGACTTGAATACAGGCGAAAAAGTAACGTATTATCCTAATTAAATAAGATTATGAAAAACAAAGCTGACGAAAAAATAGATGCACTTAGAAAGTTTTTTACAATAACAGTTGCAGCTTTTGAAATGCAACATACAATTAGTTTAGCCTTTGGATATAAAGGACATAAAAGCTACATGCACTTATTGCATATTAATGCTAAAGAAGAAATCGAAAAAGAAAATCCAGACTTAAATGTCATGGATAAATATTTGGCAATGATGGAGGCTGCATGTGAAAATAACCCCCAACCAGATAATTTTGAGAAAGGCGGAGTTTAATTACGCACAACGTAAAAAATAAAAGCAGTATGACAACAGAAAATAAAATTAAATGTGTCCTGATGGACTTTGAAATTAATAAGATAACCCTACAAGAAGCCACATTGGCAATAGTAGATGCAGTTCGCAATGTAGAGAATGTGGCGAAATACTCGATGTAATTGATTGAGCAATATTGCCTACAACGTGTTGCGTGTATGCGTAGGGCGATTTATTAACGATAAATTTTATTAGAATGACAGTAGAAGATTTCAAAAAGTTAGCTGAAAAGCACTTATTTGTATTAGAGGAACTTACCATCAATAAAGAAGGGGTTAAAGAAATGCAAATATTTGGTTTTGATGCACTATACGAGCAATTACCTATACACAATATTGTAGGGCAAAGCGAACAGTTAAATTGCGACCATGAATGGAAAGTAGAAGCATTTGATTGTTATGGAATGCCTTATGAACAATACTGTGAACATTGCGGAAAGAAAGAAGCAATTTAATTGCTGCCAACGTTACGAAGGTATGGTTAGTTTTTTAACGGATTAAATAAAAGGATTATGAAATTTAACGGATGTATGTCTTTAAAAACAGTAGATACAAGTAGTTGGGATTCATCTAAAGTATCAAAAATGGTAATGCTTGATAAAATGACATTTAATCAGATTGAATGGTGTAAAAATAAAGGTATTATTGAAAATTTAAAACCAGAAGTTGCAAAACAATTAAATATGTGCGCTTTTTACGCACTCATTCCAAGTGATTTAATTAATGAGTTTGATACTCTTTAAATTGCACACAACACATAGATATACGCAATAAGATAAAAAACAAATTAAGTAATGAAAAAAATAGTAAACTCCAACGGATCATTATACGCCGAGAAATGGACGCACGACGGAAAGAAGTATAAGTTCACAATGCGCACCGAATCGAGCGCACACGGGGCGATTGAAAGTTATGATGAAATTCTTTGCGAAACCGACAACAAACGTGGAATGTTCCCACGATGGCGAATAAACGGGCGATTTAGAAATGCGGAAATAACGAAGATATTTAACATTAAACAATCATGAAACTAACACTTAATGAACTTAAAATACTCAAAAGTGCGCTTAACGTGAAATTAAGGGCAGTATGTTTAGAATCATCTGAATTTATTAACATAAAGAAGTCTATATCCAAGGTTAATGAAGAGATTAAAATAATTGATAATGAAATCAGACAAAAAGCTTGTGATGAATCTATTAAGGATATTAGTCAGTTTTTTAAACCAAAAAAAGATAAAATGAAAGCAGAATTTGAATTTAACTTGGATAGCAACGGAAGACCTTGCATAAAGTTTAGGCACTACGACAAAAGTAGTGCATTAGAGCAAAAAGCATTGAAGGTGTTTATTGACGCAGTAAAAGATAAAGGTATGGAGCTGCGAAATATAAGTGGACACATTGATACAGAAGGCAATAGTTGGGAAAATTATGAGGTGCAGATATGTAAGTAAAATATTTAAAAACTAAAATTATGAATCCACTTGTAAAAATAACAACTGAAAAAATATTAGGTCGCGAAATAAGACCTGAAGATATGTCAATCGCAGTTATAGTTGGTGACGCTATCTATGAAGCATTATCGGCATCAAAACATAATCCAAACTTTAATCTAAAAGGTGGTGCGTCTATTGACGAAAACACAATAGGTAATTTTGATGTCCCTAATGCACCACCATTAGGACTGATACCTAAAAAAATCCACGATGAACGAGTGAAAGTAGAACGCTTTAATGAAGTGTGTGGAGCAATTGCACGATATTATGACGCAGGATTGAAGATTAATATTGAGTGGATTGAAGAATATAACGAGTTAGTTGAGTGCGTTGGCAAGCATTACCGCTAACGGACGAGTGTATGGGGAGTTGCGAATTATAAAAACTAAAATTATGACCAAAAAAGATTTAATTAAGAAGATTTTAGAATTAGGAAAAGAACTTGAAAAAGCAAACGGATTTGATGCTGTAATGATTATTAATAATATGGAAATTGAAGTGGACAACTACACTAAGAAATTAACTATACCTGCTGTTGTGGTTGAGCCACCAAAAATAAATAGTAAAGATTTTAAAGATTGGCTAAAAAGTGAGGGATATAAAAATAAAGGTTTTGGAATTTACCAAAAAGAAAACAAAGATTGTTGCTATCAATTACTTTATAAACATTATTGTAAAATTCAGGAATTGGGCAATTAACCGCTAACGTTAAAAATTAACAAATCATGAACAAAATTAACTACAACGAAATAATGGCATTAGGCTTTAAAGAGAAGCCAATGCAAGACGAAGTGTATGAACGCCAAAATGGATATCCATGGGTTTGGATTACCAAAAAACTCACTAAAAAGATTTATCTCGAGTGGGAAAAGGAAACTAAAGTCTGTAAAATAATACGTCTTAAATCAAAAAAAACTGGCGACATAGCAAATAGTAAGGTTCTAACCCTTGACCAAGTCAAAGAAGTCATTGAGTTCTTTTGCGGACGCAATGATTTTATGGGCGAAAGAAGTTTGATTAACGAGAATGGCCATTACTTCTATGTAGACCTTACGAAATCAGATTGCAGTTCCTTTGGTGCATAACAAATAATCACTATCTTTGTATATTATTAACTTTGAGGAAGGTTAGTTGAAGCTTTAGCCATTAACATCGTGTTGATGGCTTTTTTTTTGAAAAAACTTTTAATAATGTTTGGTGGTTAGTAAGTAAATACTTATCTTTGATGTATCAAAAGCAATGAAGCTGAGATCAAAAATTAATTATTATGAAAACTCAAATATTTATAAGATTCTCGAATAACATTGAAAGAGATTTGGAAATTGGAACTTCTATAATAACTACTGATAATGACAGAGTAGCAAATGGGCTTTGTGTTTTCTACGGAGGTAAGGATGTTGAATCTACTCATAAAAAAGCTGAGATGTTCGGCAAATACACTGCTGATAAAGAAGATAAATATTATATCCTAAGAGGTAGAGAGAATACTTTGGAAAAAGCAGGTTCTTTAGGAACTTTAATGTTTTCTGATAATGTAGAAATATTAGATGAAGGTGTTATTTAATTAACGAGCGCAAGAAAAGAAAAGTTAGACCACGGGATTATAAAAATGTTCCTGAAATGTAAGGAGCATTTTGATTCAAATAAATAGGCACCCAAAAAATCAATTTTGCAAATCAATACTAAAACTTAGAAATTATGAAAATTTTAATTATTATTTGTTCTTTTTCTATAGCTCTTTTATAAGGTATTGTTACTTGTTTAATACCTTTTTTTTGTAAATTTTGATATCGAGTTAAAATATTGTTCGCTTCAGTTTTAGTTATCTTATTTTGTGTAAAATTTAAGTTAATAAATTCATTTAAAGGTATTGATTTCATGGGATGTAATACGCTTAGTAATTGTAAATCTAAAATTAAATTTTTTTTTAATATATTTATTTGCATCGCAGGAAAAGTCTGATAAAAAAAATAAATAAAAGCTAA
>SMFF01000022.1_pt1 | contig 41535 bp, 37 predicted proteins | sample 2456181 | NCBI WGS metagenome assembly SMFF01 (sample SAMN10132611, study PRJNA489261) | soil metagenome | isolation source: day120 antibiotic-loamy sand soil ammended with raw manure from dairy cow... | place: USA | collected 2015-04-01
TTCCAGCAAAAGAAAATTACATACACTTACACAGTATATCGCCACCTATCTTGGTATTACGGACACTTCTTTGAGCAGAATCAGACAGGAAATCAGTACATATTCAGCTACTGAGAGCAAATACCACGAAACACGCTTGATTTTCTTGGAGCCTGCAGAGGAAAATTCAAAAAAAGTGGCAAAGGCAATTTGGTTAGTCTCAAACCTCCCTAAACCTCGCATACTTGCGTATTGTTAATGGACAGTATCGGTAAGTTTATTAATTATAAACTGGAAATCTCAGTGCATTAACTTAGGTGAGTTGAATCGTTGATTGAGTAACTTAATTTTGTCAGAAATATGATACTGCCAATTTAGAAATTAAAAAGAACGATCAGTTAGTGCAATAGTGATTCAACCTGAAAAAGTGCTAAAAGCAAGTGAGGACCTAGGATTAGATTCAGATCAAATTAACTATATTAGGAATCATTTTATTGATATGTTCCATTATTTATATGATTCCGAGATTTTCCATTTTCGGAGCTAGTTTTCTTACGGGCTATTTGGGAGGGGCATTTGAAACAAATATCCTTTCAGGTTACCTCCTCTTTTCGCATACGCTTTTTCCTGTATATATCGGTGTATTAGCCTGGCTAGATCTATATTTCAGCAATAAATCTATGGTTAACCAATTTTTCAAACCCTAATATTAATATCCACTTTTTATCTATGATAATCGAATAAGCTAAAAAGCTGTTTTTAAGGATGTAAACTTACGATGTACTATATTCTTCATCCGTTACCGGTTTCAACCATACTGCACCACCTATGTTGGTATTGGTTCCTATAGCAATATGTGTCATTGCCTCCGTAGGTGAAGCGCCGTGCCAGTGTTCTATATTGGGCGGGCATTTTATCACTTCACCTTTGTTAATTAACTTAATTGGTTTTCCTTTTTCCTGATATAACCCTTTTCCTTCGGTTACCAAGAGAATTTGACCTCCTTTGTGATAATGCCAATTGGTTCTAGCTCCTGATTCAAATGTTACAGATCCAATGTTTACATTATGAACAGTATCAGTTTCTGCTAAATAATTGAGCCAAACCGTCCCTATAAAATTATCGTTTGTTACCTTTTCTCCCTTTGCGAAAGCCGTTGATATTTGTGACCCGGATTGAGGTGTTGTGGTTGAACTATTTTGCGGACCGCAAGAGAATGAAACTGTTCCTATTAAAAACAGGAGAACGAAATGAATAAACTTCATGTTTTGTATTTTAAAGATGGGTTTGATAAAAATCAATGAATCTATTTACGGCTTGCGATACATACTCAGTTTTCCAATATGTATCAATATGGGTAGCACCATCAATCACAAAAAGCTCTTTATTTTTTGAATTGTTTGCGTTGTTGAACGCCTCATCCGTCATGTAATAGGTATCGGCCTTACTTCCTGCGATCATTAATAAGGGTTGATTAATTAAATCCATATTGGTATTGGCATCAAAAGTCATTAAGTCTAGCAAGCTACTCATTGTGTATTTAAAGGTTGAATTTGGATGCTTATGCGTTCTATAATAGTACCTATATCCCTCACGATATAAATCGGTTGAAATCTTGGCGATTTCTTCGTCTGTTGGGTTCGCCATTCCTACATAAACCACTTCACCACCTCTAACTTCTTGCGCACGAGCATCTGTCGCTTGTTTTAATCGTTGCTGTATTGTCGCTAAGCCTGATTTCTGAAAGCCATTACGCCTAACTTCGCCTGAATTAAACATACTGAGGGTGCTTACAGCTTTAAATCTTTTGTCCGCTTGGGCTGCCTTTAAGGCATAACCACCACCGCCACAAATACCAAGTAATCCTAGTCTCGAAGTATCAACACCATTGTACTGGGAGATAAAATCGCACATTGCGAGTATATCCTCGATTCGGTTTGCTGGCTTATCTACATTACGAGGTATTCCACCACTAGCCCCTTGGTACGCAGCATCTGCCGCAATGGCTATATACCCCTGCTCGGCAATCCGTTGAGCATATAAACCAGCTACTTGTTCTTTTACTCCGCCATTTGGATGCGCAACAACAAGGGTCGGATATTTCTTCGATGCATCGTAGTTAGGCGGTGTATAAACATTTGCAGTGATTATAATATCCTTAATTTTATAGGTAACTGGATGAATGTTTACTTTTCCTTTTCATTTTTGGTGATCGCTCCTTCATATACTAGTTCATAAGGGTTTTGTTGACTAACCTCTTGACTGGATTGTGCATTTACCTTAGTTACTTCAGCTGTTGTCATGGCGAACACAACTATTAATATTATTTTCTTCATTGCTTAAATCTTAAATTTTACTTCTCAGCTTTTTAGCACTTCATCTAATACAGCCTGTGCTGCAAAAGCTTCTTCCTTTCCTAAGGTCGATTCTATTATGTTCACGAATTGTTGTAATTGCTGCGCAGTGAATCCCAGCTTTAAGCATATTGTTAAATGTGAACGGAGCATGGGTCCTACACCTCCAATACTGCTTAGGACCGATATCGTGACCAGTTCTCGTTCACCATAGGTTAGTACGTCCCGCTCAAAGAGGTCGGCGAAGAGATGCTCTTTAAGAAATACCTCAACAATAGGCGCAAACGCCGCATATCCGGTTTTTGGGTCTGTTTCTGGATTACCGGTTAGTTCTTCCAATATCGCTTTACCACGCTCATATTTGCTGTTGTCATTATGAATTGGAGATGCTTCAGCACCGGTTACGTCATTCACTCCCATGGCTTTGCGTTCATCCAATACAGTCATAAATGTTTGCAGCCCACGAAGACTACGTGGAAACCCCGCGTAGGCATAGAGATGAACGATTGCCTCCTTGATTTGGTTAACCGTTAATCCTGCTTCAAGCCCAGCATTTAGTTCAGTTTTCAATTTTGACAAATCACCTTTTGCAGTAACTGCCGAAATACTAATAATGCTTTGTTCCTGAGAGCTTAAAAGTTTATTTTCATTCGGATTATCTTGAGCGTTTAGCAAGGAAATTGAACTGAATATGATCACAAATGCTGCAACAAATATTTTATATTTCTTCATCATTAAGTTTGTATTTATTTTCTTGAGGCCTTCTCCATAACATCCAACCTGTTTTTACAACCTCTTTTTGTGCATATAAGCTAAAACTGAGGAGGAGAGCAATGCCACTTAATATCTTTTTCATAATAATATACTATTGAGCCGACGGGCTAAGTAATCTTGAAAAGGATAAAGAACCTAGTTTCCATGATCCTTCCTGCTTGATGTATACTTCAGTCACCATGAAGGGATTCGTCACTTCATTTCCACCAACGACCGCCAATAGATCAATCCTGTTCAACAGAATTGCAGTACTATCAATTATATTGACGGATACTTCATGGATATCTGCTTTCTTGTACCAAATGCCACCACTTTTAATGACCTCAATCTCGCGCTCCTTTCCCCAACTTCCTCCCATATGGACAAACATCGATTTCTCGTGAAACAGGTTGTCCAGAAGTTTTACGTTTTTATCTGCCATCCACTGCCACTTCTCTTTGGAAAGCTGAATAACTTCCTTCTCTACCGAAGTATTTTGTGCAAACGTAAACTGCACATTCATAATGATTAAAAAAAGTCCAAGGGTTAATGCTTTCATAACGATATCTTTAAGTGGATAAATTCTTTTATTTATTGGTCCAAGCCTTTTTCCTTCAGCCATTGCGACATCAGATCGGCTATTTCAACGTTATTTAGATCCGACATGGGGAAATGGGTATTGCCTTTAATTCCGATCTCTGGAAGATGAACAAGTGTTACATCACCACCGTGCTTATTGACCGCTTCTTTCCACTTTTTTGACATCTCGTACGCTGCTCGCCACTGATCTTGTCCAGGATTATCTACAGGCTGATCCGGAATAAAATCGCCATAATACATCACAATAGGAATTTCGGTGAGCTTTTTAAATTCAGATAAAGGAACACCCAACCCTTTCAATGATCCGCCTAGGTAAGAAACCGCTTCTGGTACTTCTCCCTCTGGAAACACAAAATTACTCATGGGTTCGTAGGAAACGATCGCTTTGATATTTTGGTTTTTCAGCGCCGTTAGCCAGCCAAAACCACCACTTTGGGAGTGTGTAACTAGAATACCTTCCCCAATTTTATTGAACAGTTCGGAAACCGCATTGGTATTGGCGTTCATATCTATGGGTCCCGTATCTGGTAGCATCTGCCTGAAAAACTGATTGAGAGCTTCCGGGTCTTTTGAAAATTGTACGCCCGGATAAAATTCGTTTCCTAATCCCAGTCGAAAGATTCCAAACCAGAGCTGATCGTCAGGAGTTGCTGCTATGGAAGTTGGTTTTGTACTTCGTCCTGCTTCTCCTCGTCTTGGCTGATCCAAATTGTAAACGCTGAATCCACGCCTTAGAAAAAGGTTCTGAAAACCTTCCCTGCCATCTGGAGTGGTCTGCCAGGTTTTCATCGATTGACCGTAGCCATGCCAGAAGACAAGTGGAAGTTTACGTGCATCAACTGGTATTTGGTATAAAACTGAAGCGTGATCCCCATGTAATGTTTGACCTTCGGAGTTTTGATTGCCGGGATTGAAAGCACCCTGTGCTATCGGATCAAATGTGCCAGGTGCCGTGACGACTACTCCGCCAATGGCAAAACTGCCCTGCTCTTCAACAGCAATATATCCGTTTCCTTCATTTTGCTTGTTAGGCTGACATCCCGAAATAAGGACGGCAGCAAAAATTGAAAAAATTACTTGTTTGATTTTCTTATTCCTTAACTTCACTTGATACATAGGAGCTGTTTTTTTAGAGGGTATCATCATCGTCCAATCTCTTAAGGCTTTATATTTTGATATTCCTCCTCTGTCACCGGATGTAACCAAGTAGTTTTGCTTTCAGGGGAAACAGCTAGGTAAGTGACGCCGCTGTCAGGGCTTGAGCCGTGCCAATGCTCTACATTAGGCAAGCATTTTACCACATCTCCCTTATGCACAATCTGTACAGGCTTCCCCTTCTCTTGGTAATAACCAATCCCATCGGTAATCAACAGAATTTGCCCAGCGGAATGAGTATGCCAATTTAGTTTGGCATTTGGCCCGAAAATGGCAAGTGAAATCTGGGTATTGATGGTGCTGTCTGCCTTATTTAATTCACTGAGCCATACATCTCCCGTATGGTTTACATTTTTTGCTTTTTCCCCTCGTGGAAAAATATCATGATCTTGCGCTGTTGCACTTGTTGCAACCATAGCAAAAAATAAAATGGTGAAATAGATCGCTTTTTTCATGGTCTTCTTTTTACTTATCAACTCTCCTATTGGTTAAATCATATTAAACAATTTAAGTAATGATTTGTGTGTACATCATTTAAAACACTTCATTCCAATAGCTTAAGAATCTAATATCTGAAAAAGCATTCATAGATAACTAATGAGTTGAGCCAAAACGAAAATTCCATTCCCTAACACGAAAGACAGATCGCCGCTACCATGTTATTGGTTCACGAGCCATTCTTTAAAATCTGCCGCCTTATTTTTGCTGATGTAGATGCGTTCGGGGACATCCCTGTTCAGGGTAACAAGCAAACGGCTATCGAACCAGACCGTAATATTTTCAACAGCATTCCGGGCAATGATGAACTGTTTATTGGCTCTGTAATAGTGCGCTGGATCCAGAGAAGAAAAGATATGATCCAAAGTCCGTGAGTATGGGAATGTTTTACCGTTCTTTAGTGCAACAGAAGTGTTCCGGTCCGTTGTATAGAAAAACGAAACATCCTGAAGATCAATGGGCAATAATTTATCATTGAGAGGGATCAATAGTTTATCTTGATAACGAGGAGAAGGTGAAAGCTGGGTTAATTTGGATATATATTCAGCGATTTCCGTATGCGACCACTTTTTAAATTTAGTAAGCGCACGTTCCAATTCACTTTTCTTTATGGGTTTAAGCAAATAGTCGATACTGTTCACTTTAAATGCATCAATCGCATATTCATCATAAGCGGTTGTAAAAATAATCGGGACTTCGATTTCGATATGATCAAATATCATAAACGCCGAACCATCCGATAAATGGATGTCCATCAAGATCAGGTCCGGAATGGTATTTTCCTTCATCCATTGAACCGTCCGGTCAATACTTTCTGTATTTCCCAAAACCTGTATATCCGGATCAATTTCATGCAATATCTGTACTAAACTTTCGTAGGCAGCGGTTTCATCCTCAACAATCAATACTTTCATAATTATAACTTTAGCGGTAAAAAGACATTAAAAACATCTCCTTTATCTTCAATCCTAATCTGCTTATCCATCAATAACAGAAAACGACTTTTCAAATTCTCTAGTCCCGTACCATTGGTTACCACTGATGAAAATTTCGGATAAATGGGGTTGGAAACAACCAGTTCACCCATGTCGTTGATATTAATATCGATGACCATTCGATGGTCGCTATCAATCCTATTATGAACCACGATATTATCGAGAAGTGGAAGAATAGAAAGTACAGGCAATTTGGATCCTAATAGCCTTTCCTCAATCTCAATGTGGTATTCCAGTTTGTTTGCAAAACGAACTTCCATCATGAAGCGGAATGCGTCCACAAAAGCCAACTCTTCCCCTAAGGACACCAGTCCTTTTCTATCGCTTTGGAGAATGTATCGAAAAACATCAGACAACTTGTTCACATAAGTTAATGTTGTTTCATTGTTCTGCTTCCTGATCAACGACGTGAGCCCATTAAGTGAGTTGAAAAAGAAATGGGGGTTAATTTGATTTGTCAGTGCATCGTAGCGGCTTTGCAAGTTTTCCACTTTCAGTTCCTCGATCTCCTGTTCCCGTTTTCTTTGTTCCCTATAAAGAACGACAATATGCCCCATAAGTGTACTTAAAATGGAAATGAAGAAAAACTGAAACAAGACCAGGCTGCCAAAATGTTTAATCTTCGTGTATATAAGGTAAGTCACAAAGCCATAGAATGCATAGGCTGCAATAGAAATGCAGATATTATATAATAAACGTTTATTGAAAAAAGTTGTCGTAACCTTCTGTAGATTTATTTTTATCAATAAAAAAATCAAACCGACAAAGAACGCGTAGCGAAACAGGAATAAAGCGATATAATCTATTTTTTCACCACCCGCCAAATTTGCCAAATCGTAAGGCAACCAGGTGATCTCCGGGTATATAATGAATAATGCAGCCACTAAACTTACAAATAGCAACTGGTAGGAGTTATATTTTTTTAACAATTTGTTCTTTTTTAAAACGACAAAAATTTACGAAAGATAACCGTATTAGTCAGGTTTCTCTTTCCAACTTTGCCCTGATGAAAGTGATTAAATCATAGACAAACTTAACATTTCAATCTCTTCTTTCAATTGAATTTTATTTCCCTACCCGGTTTTGTAAAGACTCGGGATATCGAGCCCCATGGACAACGATTTTCGATGCAGCTTTTTCTATCTGCTGTAAATCTTCCACTGACAATTCAATGATGGCGGCTCCAATATTCTCTTGCAAGCGATGCAATTTTGTGGTTCCGGGGATAGCACTACCTACCGCAGCTTCATTTAGATAGGAAGCCGCTGTATCAATTAGCCTGTAACCCGTTTCAATTGCATCTATGACTGCTCTTTTACATTCGTTACTATCGGGGATTTGGAAAACACCGAAACCCAAGATGGGCATTTCTACTCCGTTGTTTAATTTAAGTGTTCTCATTTCTTATTAATAGTTTCTATCCCTATTACAACGTGTTAGGTATTACAAAGTTCTACTTTGATATATTGAGTTTATATATCTAAGATCTATAACGGATCAACGTTGCCATTTTAACTTGTTATTCCATCCATGGTACCTGTCCAAGGAAAAGGAGGCTCTGCATTACTGGTAAATGCCCCCAAAATGCTGTAAAGTATGTGCAGAGCAAATTCCTATTAAAGTCATACCACGCATGGCATAGATACAAACATCAAAAAAATAGTTCACGGATTTTTAGATGTGCAGAGCAAAACGAAAATTACAAGCATGAAAACGAAGAAAGAGCAAGTAGTCTACTTACTCAGAGATTTATAAATTATTCGTGCAGTCAAATATCGATTATTACCTTTCATCAGGCAAGCTAGTTTTCGCTTTCTTACTCCTTTCTTTCGTTTTAATCTGGGCTTGACCAATATAATTATTGATATGAGTTAGATTGCTTACAATTAGTAGAGATATCTAAAAAGATCATCAATACCCTACACTACTCAATGAACAAAACACAATGATTAATCTCTTGAAACCCTCGTTTTGAAAACTATCAACAGGTTCGTGACCACGCTCATGCTAGTCGCATGAGAATGCAATTACCAGGTATTTTTCATCCTTTAAATGAGATTATTTTCAATCCTTCGGCTAAGAAAGGCGATCCTGATTGGAGGGTAATGTATCTCGGCGTCGGCGATGCAGGAACAGGAGAGCGACCGGGGCCTACGCGATTGTACGCACAAAGACTTTATAATTATCAAGGCAAGGTTCTTCGCATTATTCCCTCACTAAGCGAACATACATCAACAAGCACTATTAGTGAAAACGGCAGATGGTGCTATTGATTACAGTGCTTATGGTGCATTAAAAGGGAATAAAGAAGCCGTTGTCCAATTATGGATTTCCGCAATTTTAAATACTTAAATAAATTGTTTCACACTAATTTTCCGAAACTGTTCTCCAGTGGACCAAAAAAGTTATTCAACTTGATACATTTGAGCTCATACATTATTCATATAAATAGATGAATAACATACACTTAACTCTTTCTCATGAACAAATATAAATATTATCTGTTCACCTCATTGTTCGCATGACTGGAAGAATAGTAAGTATTGAAAAAGATTGTTAAAAGGCAGAAAAGCCTCTAAGTCAGATGATTTAGAGGCTTTTGGATCCAGATGAACTGGCTTCGTCGGGGTGGCAGACGTTTTGCAATTCACGCTGAGTTTCAAAAGAAGGAGATATCACTATTTTACGACGGTAGCTTCAAATTCGATTGTAAGCGTTTCATACAATGAAGAAACCTCCAAAGCAGTAAGTGCCGTTTGCACATTGTTCTTTTCCGCCCAATCTACAAACGCATCGAAACAAGTTGACAACAGTTCATCTGTAGAAGTAGTAAAAAGATTTAGACGAACTATATTTTTGAGTTCGTAGCCTGCATTTGAAATTACTTTTTCTAGATTTTCCAATGCTATTTTCATTTGACTTCTCATGTCAGCATCACTGGATGTCCCATCGGGAAGTACAGCGGCCTGACCCGCACAGTACAATGTGCTTTCTACATTTTTCACTTCGACTGCTTGTACATAACCTCGATCATTTGACCAGGACCAAGGATTAATTATTCTCTTTTTTATCATCTTTATTAAAGTTAAATAGACAACAAAATATCAAAGGATCTTGGATTAGTTATTAATTTCAGAATGACATTTAAAATCTAAAAGACTCCTTCATTTTGCTGCTTTTTAGAGAATGGAACACTTTAAAAGTTTTTCATTCTCCTGTTATAAATCACTTAAAGTTCATCACATATCAGTTAACACATATAATTGCGTCAACTTTTGAAAACTTTTTATAGACTCAGATCACATCAAATGTAACTCCAGTCATTTGTTCAGACAGCTTCCATAACCGCTTGGCGTTATTTTCATCCAGTGAATAAGCCTTTACACCTGTACTTAATCCTTCAGTAGTATCGGATGTCAATGCTGCAATATTAGCATCCTCACAATAAACACCACCAATTTGGTTTAACGAAGGATTAGTAGCACACCAGAGTGTTGTGGCAGCACCTTGTGGAACAGTTTTAAGGGAATCCGCCACTATTTTTCTTATATTACCGTCTTCATCCAATAAACCTATTTGCTGAAGCAATTCTATGGAAGCCTCATGGGCAAGGTTAGTACCAGCAGTATTTCCAGGATGCACCGCATAGGTTCGTACATTGTGTTCCCGTGCTTGATTGTCTAACTCCAACGTAAACAAGTTGACGGCTGTTTTGGATTGTCCGTATGCCGACAATGTTTCATATTCTCTCTTTTCAAAATTCGGGTCATCAAAATGGAATGGGGCAAACTGGTGTCCCTGAGAAGAAACGTTCACCACTCTAGCTCCTTTAGCTTTTTTCAGCGCATCCCACAACCTTGCAGTAAGGTGAAACGTAGCCAAATAATTGGTCGCCAGTTGTGACTCTATGCCACGAGTGTCTCTGCGTAGTGGAACAAACATAATCCCAGCGTTATTAACAAGCAAATGAAGTGGTCTACCAGAAGCCAGAAACCTATTTGCAAATTCATCAATAGATACAGGATTAATCAAATCTATTTCTTCCAATTCTACATTCTGAATTCCCGTCAACGCCTCTTTTGCGTACGCATTTTGACTGGGCCTAACCGGCACAATAATCGTAGCACCAGCTTTAGCTAAAGTTTTGGTAGTTTCCAAGCCAATACCTGAATAACCTCCAGTGACAATAGCTATTTTACCTGTTAAATCCACTCCTTGGATTACATCTTCCGACGTAGATGTAGCGTTAAATCCGGAGCTAATCGGTTGTTGTAGCGCTCCGTAATAATTGTTTTTTATTGTCATTATATTTTTTATTTAAAAGTTTTACAATCCATATATACCGCCTAAAACGGATCCTTTTTCCCATTATTCAAGCAACATCATCTGAAGACAAAAAGACGGCGGCCTTAGCAATATCTTCGACCTATTATCAATGCGAATTTATTTAAGTCTTGGTCTGAGTGCTTGGTTCAGATGACGCTCAAGATCCGTTCGTCCTTGCCCTCCAGATAAGGAATTCTGCCACACTAGAGTGGCTGGCCCAGAACGCCAGGATTCGCTCAGCGGACCGTTGTCAACAGCGTCGTAACCAAACTGACCATATAATTTTGTTACCAATTCTACTGCTTCAGGATAATTACTGGAAACAGTTAATGCAATACGATCTGGGTCCCCTTTTGGTCGAGCCAATTGAAACAAAGTGGGCGCCTGAATATGATTGAAAGCATTTGCTACTTTTGTACCAGGCAGTTGTTCTTGTCGTAGTTCATGAACGGTTTTTTCGCCTGAATCGATCATTGGAAAATGGCCATCCCGCCGTGGCATATAGTTATTTGTATCAATGACGATTTTTCCCGCAAGTTCTTTTGCAGGCATATTGTTTACCAATTTTAGCGGCACGGCAACCACAATAAAATCCCCAGCTAATGCGGCGTCTTTAGCGGTGGCAGCAGATGCACTAGATCCCAATTCTTCAATTAGTTCCTTGAGGGTTTCTGGCCCCCGAGAATTAGCAATGACCACTTTGTAGCCATTTAAAATCGCTGCTCGGGCGACTTGTGCCCCTACCTCACCTGCACCAATAATTCCAATTGTTTTCATCTCAATTTAATCTTATTATTTTATTCAATTCTTTGATGATCTTTGTTTTCTGTGATTTAAAAAACTAAGGCGAAAAAGTTTACTTTCTAAAACATCTTTTAGAGAAAATAAACCTCGACGCCCTGAGTTTTAGATAAATTTATTACAGTCCAAATCCATAAGCTAATCGTAAGCCCAGGAGATTATTTGAACTTCCATGGTCGCTATATTTGGTACTTCCCACCCATTTTACACCTGTATCAATAAATTGGTTATTGCCCAAACCAATTCTGTAGCCTATTTGTGGAGCATAAGTAAACGCAGTACTCTTGTTATATCCACCATCGGACTTATTCAACAGGAAAGAAGCTCCTGCCTCTCCTTGGAGGAACAATCCTCCAGCCACAAAATACTTCAAACCCAGTTTTACAGGCAACACCTGTAAATCCTTCGTGTATTTCTTTTCATTGAGAATGTAGCCATTGTTATCAGCGAATAAATTGTACACGCCGGTACTTAACGTAAGTCCTAAACCTTTAGCAAATGAATATTCGGCTTCTATGGATCCACCTAAGCTCCAATCGTATCGATCCGAAAGAGTACCTACTGGCAATCCTATTTCCGGTCCGACGGAGATATTAAAATTTGAAGGTTTAGTTGTTTGCGCTTGTAAATTAAAGGATAGAGCAGAAATCAATAGCAAAGTAGCTGTGCTTATTTTTTTTAAGGTTTTCATGATAATAATTTTTTAAAGTTTAAATGAATAATTCGTTGTGATCACAGGGACAAAATTAGTTAAGAGTCCTTTCTTCAGTTAACCATATTTTCTTCAAAAATGACCAAAACGTTATATGATCTACTTAAAGATTCGCACACGAAGGTTTTTAAGATTGCGAACATATGGAAATGACAAAATCAATTAAGATGATCGCTCAAAAATGTTGTCCAAAAGCTATCCAGGTAACCGAGTTCCATGATTAAAAATTAGCTCGAGAAGGCTTCCAAGGCATCCGGATCAAACGTTGATAAGATGCCGTAATTTATAGAAAACGAGCGGATTAAACAGCCAGATCAAATCAGAAGAGCTTTTGTACCGCAAGAATGTAAAAAATAGATATTTAAAAAACTGCTACTGGGCAAGACTGGATCAAGAAAAAAGCTGGGAAGCGAACTACGCAGAAAGACCCTCCTCGTTCGAATCAATCGGTTCTCGTCCCTACGACAAAAGCCCCAACTTTCATTGAGGCTTTCTTCTATGATCCCGTTGGGATAACTTTCTATTTCACCAATTGCCAGTTTCTATCAGTAAATTTGAAATAGGCTTTTTGATGTCTCCTTTCAGTTAGATTAATTTTGGCGATGACAGAGAATGGGGAAACTTTTTGCAACCTCGTGGCGAATTCAACTTCGGCTAACTTACCGTCATCGTGATAGTGGATGCTGACAATTCTATCTAAATCCACTTCCGCGATTTTCACTTTCTGGATATCTTGATGAGTTTGCAATAAATAAGGCTCCGATTTTCTGGTAAATTTGATGAAATACTTACCGGAGGCTCTCAATTTCTCTTCTACAATTATCCATTTATTTTCCACTAAATCGCTTGATAATATTTCTTCTGCTTGATCTGGATCGCTACAAAATACGTCATAGTCGATTGTCCTAGGCAATGACAGTTCGGTTTTAAGCGTAGTAATAGCTTCTTGCTCACTTAATCCTTCTTGCTTACAGCTTAAGAATATTAAACTTGTTAGGGTGATAAATAAGATCGTTCTCAAAATTTTTGATTTGGATTTGAAGTATTTTTGTTGAATTTTAATAGATACACTTGACTTTACTGCTACTATTTGACCAGAGAAAGAACAGGTTTGACTTTCAGCTTGATCTTGCCTTTTGACTGAACTTGCGTAAATAATACAATACTTTCTTCCACATCTTACCTACTGTCAAGTGTACCTATTTTACAATCTATAAAAACAACACTGTATAATTTAATCCGGCAGGGTTTCAAGAAACTCCAAGATGTCGTTACCTACCTCCATCACATGGGTTTCTAAAGCAAAGTGGCCTGTGTCATAAAATTTCACGATTGCATCAGGCAGGTCTTTTTTATATGCTTCAGCGCCAGGAGGCAAAAAGAACGGGTCTTTGTCGCCCCAAACTGCTAGAAGTTTTGGCTGATGGGTCCTGAAATATTCCTGGAATTTCGGATATAGCGCAACGTTAGATTTATAATCTTTTAAAAGGTCAAGCTGAATCTCATCTGAACCAGGGCGATCAAGGAAATGCTGGTCCAAAGTATAGGATTCAGGAGCAATCAATGTAGTATCGGACACACCTGTGAAATACTGAAACTTAGTACCCTCAAGTGTAACAAATCCCCTTAGTGCGTCCCTGTTCTCTGGAGTATCATGTGTCCAATACTTTTGAATGGGTTCCCAGTCCGATCCCAAACCTTCTAAGTAGGCATTGCCATTTTGTGATATAATACCGGTAATCTTTTCAGGGTTAGCGAGCGCTAAACGATAACCTGTCGGGGCACCATAATCGAATACATAGATCGCAAATCTCTTAAGATCTAACTCGTCTATAAATGATTGCATTGTTTTCGTCAGGTTATCGAATGTATAAGCAAATTTAGTTCTGTGAGGAGCATCTGAATATCCAAACCCAGGAAGATCGGGAGCAATAATGTGGTATTTATCGCTTAATATCGGAATAAGATCACGAAACATGTGTGATGAAGTTGGATAACCATGAAGCAGTAACACCGTAGGCGCATCCACAGGTCCAGCTTCACGATAGAAAACATTTAGCCCACCAACATTTATCTTCCGATAATGGATAGGAACTGCTGCGTCAACCGCAGGATTTCTTGAACTGATGATTGATTGTGTCATAACATTAAAAATTTAATAATAAACCCGCCATAACCAATACGACGGTTAACTTGATTCTATTTCTTTTCTTTATTGAGTCAAAAATAAATGTTATATTTGATCTGTCAAAACGATTAATAAGGATAGCTACTATCATAAATTATGATCCATGAATACGAATGACCTGAAATTATTCGAAGCAGTAGCTCTCCATGGCAGCTTTACCAAAGCTGCCATGGAGATGTTTACTGTCCAATCCAACGTAACGGCACGGATAAAAAGACTTGAGGAAGAATTTGGAGCACCTTTATTTATTCGGACTTCACGAAAAGTGGAACTGACTGCTGCGGGAGAAACGCTGATGGGATACAGTAAACAACTCAATCATTTAATTGACGAAGCCAAAAGATCTATTGGTAAAAGCGACAACGTGAAAGGACAGATTAGAATAGGTTTCCTTGAAACCATGATGACCATTAAAGGTCCGGACCTTGTAAACCAGCTTGCTCATAAATTCCCTTTTGTTGACTTGAAATTTAGATCTGCTATGCGTGACAGTCTGATCAGCGACGTTTTAAATTATAAGCTCGATGCAGCCTTTGTTCCTGCACCGCTGGATATACCTGAGTTGGAGCAGCTTCACATAAAGGAGGAAGAAATAGTAATTGTGACACCAACAGATAGTAATAGCTTGGATGATCTTTTAAAAAGAAAACCGTTGCAAACGATAGTTTTTGATCAAGGCTGTGTTTTCAGAGAAAAATTGGACACATACTTGGTTAACAAAGGTATTTCACAGTATCATAAAACAGAAATGAACTCCATCGAGGGTGTTGTTAATTTTATTGAGTCGGGAATCGGGTTTAGCGTTTTGCCTGCCGAGATTATATCTACCTTTTATAATAACAGAAAAATCAAAACATTTTCGCTACCGCAAGAACTTGGACGTATGACAACGATTTTAGTTTTCAGAAAAGACGTACCTCTATCTCCTGCCCTGAACGCCTTTATTAGCCTTTATGATATTGGAAAATAATGAAATTTATTAAGTGATTTCTGTTCCTTTTCCAACAACCAGTTAAACTAGTATTCAACTGGAATTGAAGGCGGTTTTTTACGCTACTGCTTCGAATTGTATTAGAGTGTCTTATTCGGTTGTCAAAAAGCATTTCAACTGATGATCGATAAAATCATTGTCTATTTTATTCACTCCTATTCCAGATGCATGTCCCCAAATGGAAGGAATAGGCACGACCCTTACATCCGAAATGTATTGAGCTTCGTCTTGACTGTCTTCTTGTGGAAAAAGCAAATCGGTACTTCCAGGCATGAGTAGAACTTTCGCTTTAATGGTAGCCAGCGCTTGTTCAAGATTTCCACCAAATCTTGGATGGTCTGCCAGATTACTATGTATGCCCGTTTCTAACATTTTAATCAAATCATTTGCATCAAATTGTAGAAATGCGTTTTCCCATCTTTTCTGTATAAAAGCATTAAGAGAGGGTGTTTGCTGTTTGATATAAAGTTTTTCTTTAAAATACAAATGGGAATATGCCCATGGACAATAAACATTTGCCATTAAACGTATGCCTTTCTCGGGCTGAGTTGTATAATGCCCATTCATCCAGTTTTCGTCTGACTTCAATGCGGCCATAGCCGTATCAACTATTAATTGGAACCGGCATGAATTTCCAGATGCACCTCCGATGGCAATCATTTTTTCAACCATATCTGGAAATAATGCTGCCCAGTGAAAGACCTGCAGAGCACCAAGAGACCATCCAACAGCAAGCTTAAGCTTTGTTACTTCGAAGTGTTTTGTAAGCAGTAGATGCTGTGCCAAGACGTTGTCATAAACAGAAACATCTGGAAAATCAACACCCTTGTACTTTCCAGTCATGTTACTTGGAGAAGATGAAAGCCCATTACCGAACAGATTGGGAACAATGATGAAGAAATTTTCCGGATCCAGTGCTTTTCCTTTTCCGATAAGCCATTCATTATTCATATGCCTACCTGCAAAATAAGTTGGATACAAAACTACATTGTCTTTCGCTTTATTTAACGATCCGTAAGTTTGATAAGCTAATTTCAAATCTAAGACTGTACCATTTTGAAGTTTAAATCTTTTTAAATCGAATTCAAAGTAAGCTGATTCCATATCTTATTCTTTATTTAAAAATGCTTGATGCATATTCTCATTATCTTCCAAGGTGGTATTTGGCGTCATGTTGATTTTCAAATATCCTTTGAGCGGGGATGCATCCTACATATCTTCTAAGACCAGCTCTGAGCGGCTTGCATATGTTATTATTGCTTTGCCATGGTAGGCTGTTATCTTCCGATGATTATTTTCCGATGTTCTGTTCCCCATTCAGCAAGACTGTGGATAATTGGCATCAAATTTTCGCAGTATTCCGTCAGTTCGTATTGGACGGTGACTGGCTGTGTATCCAAAACGGTACGCTTGAGGAGCAGGTTCATTTCCATATCTTTCAGTTCGCGGCTCAACATTTTTCCTGAGATTCCAGTCACTTCTTTCAAAATTTCTGAATAACGCTTTTTCCCGAAACCAAGTGAAGACAGGATGGTGATTTTCCATTTCCCACTCAATACATCCATTGTATCATGGATAGCATTTATTCTTTGACTACATGCCTGATGGTTACTTAATCTGTCCATAGAAAGTTACTTTGTTACCCTGATGTCACTATTACTTTTGTATAGTAAGTGACAAAAGTAAACAAATAATACGGAACTTCGCAGTATCAAAATAAAACGTTATAAAAATGAATTTACAAGAAACCTTGAAATGGAGATACGCTGTAAAGCAATACAGCGACAAAGAAGTCTCAGATACGGATTTAAACGCCATCATTGATGCCATTAATCTAAGTGCGTCCTCTGCGGGAATGCAACCTTACCGTCTTTTCGTATTAAAGGATGAAAATTTAAGAAAGAAACTCGGAGCGGCTTCTTTCAACCGTCAAATTGTAGAAGCATCCCATTTATTAGTATTTGCAGCCTATGAGAATGTGGACCAAGAAAAAATTGACAGCTACATTCAACACGTAGCTAATGTAAGAGAAATTCCTGTAGAGCAACTTGCTGAATTTAAAAAAGCTTTGGAGACTGGCCTATTGAGCAGAACTATTGAAGAAAACTTTATTTGGTCTGCGAAACAAGCTTATATTGCTTTGGGAACAGGGCTAATAGCGGCAGCCGATTTAAAAATTGACGCCACCCCAATGGAAGGCTTTGATAGTCAATTACTGGACGAATTGCTTGATTTAAATAAACAGGGATTAAAAAGTGTGGTCCTTCTTTCTATAGGGTATCGTGACGAAGAGAAAGATCCTTTCGCGAAAATGAAAAAGGTGAGACTGCCGAAAGAACAATTTGCTACAATAATTTAATTTACAATTCGCTAAATAATACGTTGTTCAATCTTTTTCGTTTAAACTTGAATCAGGAGTGAAATGTTTAGAATGGTTAACAACGTATTATATTAATGAGCTTGATCCATTAGGCGATTTCACAAAATATAGTTTTAAAAACGAAAACCAAGTGAAAAGTAAGGATACCAGCTTCCCTCAGAATAACCCGCTACTGCTTGAATAATCAACATTTGAGCTGGGGCATAGTAAAGTCCGCCCCCTGCACCTTGATGAATATCTTTGCTATTATATCCTTTGGCCCAGGTTTTCCCAATGTCATAAAAGCCAATCAATCCTAATTGTCCAGGTAAAATATAGCTTCCGATTTGCGCTAATCGAATACGCGCTTCCAAGTTATTGTAGAGCATGTGCTCCCCAGCATATCGGTACTTCCTTAACCCTAACAAATTGCCATGCCCTCCCAAGAAAAGTGATTGATAAAAAGTTGTCTTACCAAGGGTTAAGCCACCACCTGTCCGGTTTGCCAATATGATAGCTTCCTGTGCAAAGCTCTTAAAAAATGAAACTTCCGAAGTCAACTGCGCAAAAGATTTTGAATACTCATTCAACCCCGCATAGGCCTTCAATAGAACATTAAAATAACCTCCACTTGTAGGTAATATTGTATTGTTCCGGTTATCTCTGGCAAATTCGGTGATGACTCCCGCAAATAGTTTATTTTCATCAATACTTAAACTATCGTAAGTGTTTAATTGACTAGTATTTTCTATAAATCTTCCTGCATTCTTAGCAGGATTAAAACTATAATATTGTAGAGCAGGGCCAATTTTAAAAGAACTGAGTTGCTGAGTCCATTGCAAAGCAGGTTTCAATTCATAGATATTGAAACGAGTTCGATAATACCGAATCCCATGCGCTTCTTTATCATAAGATGAGTTATTTCCCAGTCCAAAAAAGTTTTGGGTATTATTAGGGGCATAAGCGTCAGCATCAATGATAAAATCCGCTTTTCCTATCGCCTCTCTCCAGCGCCCTTTATAAATTACTTTAAAAGCACCTGTTGAGAGAGAACCAGCTACCATCAATTGTTGTGTATGTGTATAGGGTGTTTTACGGAATCCTCTTTGATGGGTGTATTTAAAACCTGCCCCTACTAATAAACCATCATCGGCATCATAACTCACTGTAAATAAGGGCATGGTTACATTATATAAATTCACAGGCACAAAGGCTACATTCAAACTATCAGCAGAAACATGCTTTTTCAACATATCCTCCCTTCCCGATACCGTTGAGTTTCCTAAACCGTACAATTTAATTTTTCTTGCAGACGCTTTTACATCATAATCCTTTTGACCATTACCTCCTATAATCCTTAATTTAATCTCCGATTCGAGGGTATTAATCTCCACGCTATCGTTCCCAGCTGACAAGTATAAACGTATTTCTTTTGTTAATTCAGGATCATAGCTTTTATCCATCAGCACTTTTTTACGCTCACCTTCCTTATTTATTTTTTGAACTAATACTCGCATTCCCTTTCCTGGAGCGTCTTCAATACTCACCCACTCATTCTTGTCACTCAATCTTATATCAACGATGGAGTTGATGAATCCATAATATTTTTCCATTTCAGAAGGAATCGAATCACGTCTTTCTTTCAGATCGCTCAAGAGTTCCGAATTCCTAATTTCATAAGAAGACTGTGGAAGTCTTTTGATACTTTCCTCTAAAACACTATCCGTTACATTGGCAGCAAATTCATTAGAAAGCTCGTTCCATTCTTTTAAACTAAATTGCATTTCTGGTTGTGCATTTAGAAAGTCGGACTTAAACAAAGAATATTTTGTACTTCTTATTTTTGGTCCAAAACCCTGAATTGTTGGTACCGCCCAAGGACGAGAAACCATGCGAGGGAATAAGCCATCCATAACCCGTAGCACTTGATCGCGATCGCGGGGCACCACACGATAGTCTTTGTTCTTACCAGGGAGTTCGTCTACCCAACGGTATTGATCGCCGTGCCGATCCCAATCTCCGATCAGAAGATCTAATAGTCTTGATCGAAAGAAGGTTTTAGCACCAAATGTATCATCGTTGTCATTGTAAATCTTGGATAACATTTTAGGCGTATTATCAGAATCTCCTAAAGGCTCTCTTTCTTCCAGCAAACTAAGCGTATTGGCCATCGCTAAATTATGAACCCCAAGAGCGGTATCTGGGGCAACAAAACCAATAACTGGATTGGTATGAGGAACCTTTGCCGCATTTGCAATGGGTGGAACAATCAAAGCAGAATAGGGATGCTGTGCACTAACAGCATCATCTACAAAATCCTCAGCAAAAGTATGATGAAGCGTACTTGGTATCAAAGATTCCGCAGTTTTGTTGACGCTTCGCAGTACCCATTGCTTTCCTGTAGGATCCTCTAAACGCAATGAAATGGTTTGCATTCCACCCCCTCGCTTTATTGGTTTTAACCCACCATTCACTTCTGAAATTCGAATAACCGGAACTTTTGTAGGTGCAGCCCATTCTTCTCTATAGTTTTCACCAAATAGTTTACGATGAAATTTACCTACCTTATTGTATTTCGGATTAGCTTGAACGACAACACTATCCACATCTACAGGAGATTGCTCAACCGCCGTAATCACCTTATTGTTAAATGGTATCCGGTATACAAAGTCCTCTTTTATCCCTTGATCTGCATAGGTATAATAAGTAATCTTTGTGCTCTGATCATTCATCTTATCCACCGTGACAAAGCCTTGAACTGAATTTTTATACAGCAGATTTTTGCCGTTCTTTATATAGGAACTTTTTGCTCCTGAACCACTAACAATCTGATACTGATCCTGATTCTTAATAAACTGCAAACCATGTTCATGGCCGGCAACATAAATAAGATTAGGAAATCCTTCAAATACGTCAGTGACCTTCCGTTTTAAATGCTTATAATCCGGATGAGGCATGTCTTCCGGATTTAAAAATATTGTATTTCGCAGCAAGGGATATAATGAGCCAATGACCGGCAAGGGTATATATAGGTTTTTATTCAAAACCGTCAACGGGAAGAGATGATCCTTTAGTGAATAATACCCACCATGTACACCATAGGTCTGAAAAGGATGATGCGAAGCTACGAGAATGGTTTTATCTTGGTTTTTGTAGAACAACTCTTCCAATTTCTCTAAAACCTCTGCCTCTGAATTGCAGTCGCAATCTGCATTTGGGTTCCCTTTTGAATAAGGGAAAAGCCACCACTCACTGTCATAAGCGATGATAACCATATTATCAGATAGGGGAATTTCAATCGGATCAGGACACCCATTTGCCGGAATTAACTTTAAAAGGGAATCGCTTTGAGCGGCTAAAAAATCTCCTTGAGCTCTTATCTTTGCAAGCCCTTCTTTCCCCATCCTATCCCAATCATGATTACCGGGGATAAAGTATACCGGGGCACCTTTTGCCCTCATGGGCTCATATTGGGACCGCAAGATCGCCGCAGTTTCTATTTCCTCTTCACTACCTGGCAAGCCCATTCCTCTTGGATAAATATTATCTCCTAGAAATAAAACAGTAGTTTTTCCTTTTAAAATCAGATCAGCAGCTAAAGGAATGATTGTTTCCTGTTTGAAATTTATTTCACCAGCATCGCCGATAAAAATAACCCGATTCACTACGCTGTCTTGAGCAAAGACAGAAGTCGCTAAAAAGAAAAGAAAAACAAAGGGTAGGGCTTTCATAGGGTTAACGTAAGAGATTAAACTTTACCAAGGTTCCTTTTCTAGTTTTATCCCCACCTTCATTGCCGATGTATAAATTTCCCCTGTGATCAAAAGCAATCGCCTCAGGCTGATTGAAAAGAGAAGGATCTAAAGAATAAGCGCCCACAACCTTCCAATTCTCATCCGCTACCACTAACATTTTATTGATGGAAGAGAGGATATACCATTGGTTTGTTTGTGAATTCTGGGTTAAGGCAGAGGGACGAAAGCTCTTTCCATTTAAACTGCTGAAATGGCCTATTTGTTCTTCATCGATTTTAAAATCCCCTATATTGGAGACCTGACCATCTTTAGAAAGTCCTAAAATATAACCGGTTACTATAGCCGTCCCTTTATCTACATCGCATTTCTTACATAAGATATAGAGCAGGCTATCTGTTGAAGATGCCGCTAAAGATTCATATTCTTCTTTTGGTATCAGATTTTTCTCTTCTCTTACGTTTGTGATTTCATTTTGTCCAATAGCTTCATAAGGGAAGGTAAAAACTGTGCCCTTACTTTCCAAGACAACAACGTAACCATTGCTAATGGCAATTCCTTCATAATCTCCTTTCTTTGCAAATTCAGTCTCTTGCAATTTCGGATCATCGGGATCGAAAAAATAGACCTTTCCATTTTCATCTTCATTTGCATAAATAAGATCGTCGCTTTCAGTGGGAAAAGCTATTCCAGACAACTCATGAAGCGCATCTGGCAAAAACACTTGCTGACCTTTTGTAAAATCATAACTGGTCGGACTATCATAGTTTTTTGGGGTCTGGGCGCAAGCGAAGAAGAAAAACAGGCTTGCGAAGGGCAGTAACATCAAAAACAGCTTCCTACTTTTCATTTTTTGTTATTTAACTGATTTTTCTTTTTGCTTACAGTATGTATAAATACTTTCTTGGGCTCTAATTCCCTTTCCTTTTGGTATTTCGACGGCTTCCATATTTTGATTCAATGATTCAGCAGAAGTATCGTCTTCCAATTGTTTTGCAATAATATCTTGTATCTCTCTTCTTAAGCGTTCATTTACCACTGGAAAACAGACCTCAATCCGGTTATACAGATTCCGGGTCATCCAATCCGCTGAGCCTAAATAAACCTGTTCATTTCCATTGTTGTGAAAAATAAAAACTCGGCTATGTTCTAAGTATCGATCTACAATACGCCTTATGCTAATATTTTCGCTTAAACCAGCTACTCCTGGAATTAGTCGACATATGCTACGAACAATTAACTGAATTCTCACCCCTGCCTGGCTAGCTTCATATAGCTTTTGAATGATTCCCTTTTCTTCTAAATTATTGATTTTAATAATCATTGACGTAGGATGACCATTTTTTGCATGGGTTATTTCTTGATCAATCAGCTGCATAAAGCGGTCGGCCAAATTAAACTGGGCGACCAGGAGATGGTTAAACTGAGCGGTGTAATGAGGCTCTTTGCCACGGCGTTTAGCCAGAACGTTAAACACTTCTTTTAACTCTGCGAGTATTTCCTGATTGGAGGTCAGCAAAATATGATCAGCATATACTTTAGCTGTCCTTTCATTCAGATTACCCGTGGATAGTAAGCCATAATACCTCTTAACGCCATCCCTTTTTGCCCTTACCAAAGCCACTTTAGCATGCACCTTTAAATTAGGGATACTATACAGCACTTTAACTCCTGCAGCTTTCAACTTCTTTGCCCAATAAATATTATTCTCCTCGTCAAATCTTGCTTTTAACTCAACAAATACGGTTACTTTCTTTCCGTTCTTAACAGCGCTTATTAAAGCATGTAGGATTCTTGAATCGCTGGCTACGCGGTACATCGAGATATAAATTTCTTCAACATCCTGACTTATTGCTGCCTCGTTGAAAAAACGCAGAATCGTATTATAAGACTGATACGGGGTATTTATTAAAACATCTTCATCATCAATTTCGTCAAACAAAGAGATAGAATCCGTTTTAAAGCGATATGGAACTGGCGGTTGCGGCTTATATCTCCATTCTTTTTTATCAATTGGGAAAGTGAAAAAATCGCTTAAGTTATGGTAATATCCGCCTTTCATTCCATTCGATTTCCTCAGGTTAAAATGCTTGTTTATTTCTTGTAAAAGATCATCCGAAAGGTCGGGTGGATAGAGAAAACGAGTTGCTAGTCCAAAATCTCTCTTTCTAAGTTGCTTTTCGATTTTTGCTGCCAGTGAACCTTCAAACTCATTATCCAGTTCCAATTCCGCATCTCGGGTCACCTTTACCTCGTAAATGCCGGTAATTAATCGATCTGGAAAAACAGAAGCTATATTGTGCCTAATGATATCATCAATGAACAATACATAGGTTTTATCTTTACCGGCAACGGTGTAAAACCTAGAAACTTGATCCGACGGAATATTAATGATGCCTATCTCCTCCGCCCCATCAACTTGGGAAGTAAAAATAAAATACAATTGATTGTTTTTTGGGAAATATGGCTCTTTATCGAGGATCGTAATCTCTAAAAACGAAGCTAAGCGTTCATAAAAGTAATCTGTCGTCTTCTCAATTATGCTTTCAGGAATAGGTTCATTATAAATCAAGTGAATCCCTCCCTCCTTCAGTTCAGGAATAATATCCTTAACTAAAATACCTCCAAAAAGCGACAAGTGTTTTTCTATCCTTGATTTGGCAACTTCATAGGCATTACTTTCCTTTAATGCATGATCAACGGCACCTTGCTCTTTTTTCACCTTACTTATTGCATTAAGCACCGGCATTCTCACCCTATAAAACTCATCCAAATTAGAGGAAAAAATGGCCAAGAAATTAATCCTCTCCAACAAAGGAATATCTTTTTTTCCACCTTCTTTAAGGATACGCTCATTAAAAGACAACCAGCTTAAATCTCGGCTATATAGCCATTGCTTCTTATTTCTATAATCGGTATCTATCATAGACTATGGATTAATAATCACGATGATAACGAATGAAAACACGGAAACTACCAAGCCGTACATAAATACATTATACGCTAATCGAAGAAGTTTAAACTTCCTTCCCAGCACAACTCCCTGAGAATAAACGTCTTTAATTAACGTACTATATAGGTAGTCTCTCTCCTCCATCATTAATTTCATCCCACTTGAATAACTATCCAGATCCATTTTGTGAAAATTCCCAAAAAATAATAAATTCACTTTCTTACTTTTCAATTCTTCATCTGTATATCTTCCATCTGGTACAGAAGGCCTGGTTGCCAAAATAGCGATGACCATGGTGGCTAAACTTGTCAACAGCAAAAGAGCAGTTGGAAAAACCAGGTGAGTATTGTTATCCAACTTACGTAGCAGTAGAGCGATGACAACGGATAATATAATGGAGTTTACGGTAATCAAGATATTCGATTTATTATCCGCCATATCACTTAGGCGCTGGTTGTTGGTCGATGTAATTCTGAACATCGTCTCAATGCCCCGGTCAGGTCTTTTTTTCTCTTTATCAGATTTAGAACCATCTGATCTATTTACTGTTTCAAAACCTTCTTTCCGTTTCAATGATTCTATGTTTTGTTGTTTCCTAGGTTCCAATACTTTCTTTCCATAAGTAGTATGGTAATGATGCTGTTCCATCAACTGTATTGTATTTTTACGCCAATGCTCCTTATTTTCACCATATCCACAAACCCCAGCCTCCTGACGCATTAATTTATTACGCATACCGAACCAGTCACTTCCTAAGTGAAACAAATCAGCATCACATACGATTTCTTCTAGTAAATTTTGGGGTGACTGCGGCATTTTTGTAGCCAAAATACAACCCCGGACAGCCGATATAATTTTGTCATCGAAATTCTTTTGCTTTAAAAAAGCTTCTGCGATGTCCGCACTTCTTTCTTCATGCCCGTCTTTACCATTGCCACAATAACCTATATCGTGAAAATAGGCAGACACGATAACAACAGCTGAATCCTGCTCATTTAATTTATAGTAACGCGCCATTATCTCTGCCCCCTTCACTACCTCCTTTATATGAACGCTGTTATGAAACCTGAGCTTTGACAGATCGTGATTGTTCATAAAGGCTTCCACATAGTCAGCCGTTTCCTTTATCAATACTGTATAAGCCATAGACTCTGCATATTTTCTTTATATTTTCACATACTCTTTAGACGAGGTGCCTTTTGTATTCTTTGCATGGAAGTTTAGAGTTTCTGCAAAACTCTTTTTTTCTTTTTTAAATAATAGCCCATCAATAGGCCTAATAATACTATTGTCTTCGATATCTTCGTAATCAAGATACAAATAACCAATTTTTTTTAGGTCGCCGTAGGTCTCACATAACTGACTTCCCGCATAAAAATAAGTGCCAGCAAATTTTTTCTCATTGCCATCGAATATATTATCCGTAAGTAAAAAATAAGATTTACTTTTGATGGAATTTTTAAGAAGTGCGTGGGCTTCGATGATCGCTTTGCCATAAAGTTTCTCAAAACCGCCTATCAAATAGGTCGATAGTTCTCCATAGTGCGCAATCAATTTTAACGATAAATCAATTTCAAAACCATTTATAAGGCTTAGCTCGTTAACTTTTTCTCTAAATTTACCAAGCATTATTTCATATTGGTCCTTAATCTGAATAGGGGTTAAAGGATGCTTTGTGTAAAACAGAATGGCGTCTCCTTCTATTTCGGAAATTTTGAGGTTTAGAACGTTATTATTTATAATTACTTGGAGAAGTTGTCGTATTATTTCGCGTCCCGCAGCAAATTCGGTTTCATTGACGAACTTCGTAAACCCACTAATGTCTGGAATTAAAATTGTTCCATTAAACGTTGTGTCTAATCCAAGCGATTGAGAGTTACTAAACGATTTTTTTGATACTAGAGTCTCCATGTCATAGTTCTTTACCTTCCTGTATTAATGAAATAAACTCATCTTTTACACTGTTACAAATGAAGACGGAATTATATGTGCAATTTTCCCGCACCACCGGATCAAAGCTGCGTATCTTTATTTTTGAGTGCTTAAATTCCTTGAATTGTAGTTGTGTAAACATGTTCAAAGCAGCCTTCGAAGAAGCATATGCAGTCAAGCAATAATTGGCATAACAAAATGCCTCCTCTTTCATCTTGTTAATGTCACCTAACGCACTGGTGACATTGATAATCGTGGGCCTTTGACTTTCTTCGAGAAGTGGCTTCATTAACTGTATAATCCTTATTACAGCGAATAAATTAATTTCGTAAAGCTTCTTCACCTCATTTAAATCTATTTGATCGATCTTTTGCCCAAAGCCATTCACGATCTCGGCATTATTAATCAGCAAATCCAGCTGTCCCCAAGAAGACCTTACCGTATTATACATTTGGATCAACGTATTATCAGATGTAAAATCTACTTCAATTAGCTCATAACCGCGTGCATGACCATCTTCCTCTGAAAGAAGTTTATAACTTTCTCCGCAAGCAGCAAGAATCACCTTATAATTATGTTCCAACAAAATATTGGCAAATGTTTTTCCCAAACCATTGCCTGCTTCGGTCACTAATGCTGTATAATTCTCTTTTGTCTTCATCATTTTAAATTTAAAAATGCTTATGTTTTCCTAAACTGGTTTGGGGTTGTTCCACTCTGTTTTCTAAAGAACCTAGTAAAATGAGTCGGTTCCTGAAAATTTAATCGGTAGCCAATCTCAGCGATATCCAATCCCGAATATTTGAGTAAACTTTTACTTTCGACAAGCAACCTTTCATTTATAATATCCTTTGCACTCTTACCAGTAAGCTTTTTTACCGTTGTAGTTAAATAATTAGGTGTGATATTGAGCTCTCTGGCATAATCACTTACATTTTTGGTATCTACATACATCTTATCTACTAGCAATTCAAACCGGTTGGTGATGATCTGAGATCTTGACAAGTGATTTTCCGTTGTTTTGCTTCTTTCGAAAATTGCTCTACAGAAATAAAGTAAGGAGCCTAACATCCCTTCTAACATCCTTTCTTGATAAGGGTGAGGGCTTTTGGATACCGAGTCCATCCTTTTCATATCATACAGTAATGATTTATATTCCTCTTCTGTTAACACAAGTGAGTTATTTTCGGTAATTTTCAGAAATGGGAAATCATTTGTCAAATTGGGAAATGATTTCCCAAGGAATTCCTTTCTGAACATAATAAAGAACCCTGTCATACTCTTGTCCCGTACCCACGAAAAGACCTGCCCAGGAATTACAAAAAATAATGGATTACCTTTCAGATTTAGTTTGTCTGTATTTAAATTGAACTCGGTACTCCCATAATTGTTCACCAACCCTATTTGATAGAATCCTTGTCGATAGGGTGCCATACACCTTCTTGCGGATGGCTCCAAATTCTCAGCAGGGAAAATGTCGAAGTCAGGGATATTGCTCCTATATGGAAAACCAATAGCTTTATAAAAATCGTCAAAAGCTTCAAAAACCGGAATATCAGCTTTTTTCATTCTAAGTCTACTTATCTCGGCATACGAGGATATATTACCTTTCATAAAAATATCAATTTTTTATCATTATCGAGAAAGTTTCATTGTCTCGAGTTTTCGAATCAGTTCATCCTCAGAAACAATCTCCCATCCACCACCTAAGGCTTTGTATATAGCGACTAAGGATATAGCGGAAGATATCTCGCTTAATGCCAAGGAATTCTCCGCTTCAAGCAATGCATGATCGGCGCTTAAGTAATCAATAAAATTATCTAGTCCAGCATTATACCGTTGCTTGGCAAACTGGGCAGCTTCTGCACTCGCCTTGGCCGACGTTCGCAAAATCTCCCTTCTTTTTAATTCATTTGTATAACTGCTTAGAGTCGTCTTGATCTCTTCCAGTCCCTGCAAAACTGTCTTCTCATATTGATTAACTGCAGCCAATGTTAGCGCGTCTTCTTGTTTAATTTGTTGCTTTACACGTCCTAAATTAAAAGCAGCCCAGCTAATACGAGGGAATATACTCCATGTAAATGACTGGCTGCTACCAAAATTGGAAAAATCTACGGCCGAAAATCCGATTGAACCTCCAAATTGAATGCTTGGATAAAGCTCAGCAACCGAAATATTATATTGCGCAATACGCTCTTTCAATACGGCCTCCGCAAGCCTAACATCAGGCCGACGCCGCAACATTTCCTGAACATCACCGAGGCTAATGGATGCTGGTAAGCTTGGTAGTGGCTGCTTTTTCACAATAGAAGAATCAAGATTACCCGGAACCTCACCTAACAAAACACTTAAGCTATTTTTTAATGCCTCAATTCTTGCCTCCAACTGAGGCATACTTGCATGCGTTGTTTCCAGTTGCGCAAGCGCACGAGACACGTCTAGATTATTGCTTTTACCTGCTCCAGCTAACTTTACAGTTAAATCATAGGTCTCTTTCTGCCCTGACAAATTCCGTCTAGCTATATCGTACAAATATTGAACGCCTCTTAGTTCTAGATAATGAGTAGCAACTTCGGCAAAAATACTAATGTATACACCATTCATATCTGCCAAAGCCTGCTGGGTGTTCGCATAGGCTCCCTTGACTCTATTAGAAACCCTTCCAAAGGCATCTATTTCCCAAAAGGAATCAAAGCTCGTATTGTAGGAATTATAAGTTGGGTTTTCCCCTGGCGCATATATATTTTCGCCTACTCGTGTCCGCGTGTACTCACCTCCTGCCGTGATTGTAGGCAGCCTGTCTAATTTCGTTTTCTTTAGCACAACCCTCGAGGCTTGAAAATTTGCAACAGCCGAGTTTATATCCAGATTATGCTGCCTTGCCTTTTCAATAAGGCTATCCAATATGGGGTCATTGAATTCTGACCACCATTCTGTAGCGATAGCGGAACTCTTAAAAGCTGAATCTACCAATTCATCTTTTAGAAAGTCATCTTTTACATTCACATTCGGTACTGTATTATAATCTCGCTTTCGAATACCACAAGAAACAAATAACAGTATTGACAGGGTTATTATTAATGAACTCTTCATAATATGTTTTTTATTTTTTCAATTCATGTGTAGAATTAATCTTCTGTTTTCCAGGCTTAGTTGTCCATTTCCTACCAAGGTAATAGAACACCGGTGTAAGGAAAATCCCAAATATTGTCACCCCGAGCATCCCGCTAAATACGGCTATCCCAAGAGAAACTCGAAGTTCTGCACCTGCACCAGTAGCAAGTGCCAAGGGTATAACTCCCAGAATAAAAGCCATGGCGGTCATCAAAATGGGGCGCAACCTTAGTTTCGAAGCCTCAATAACTGCTGCTTTTAATTCCATGCCTTGCTCCTCCAACTGTCTAGCAAATTCCACGATTAAGATCGCATTCTTACTCGCTAAACCGACTAGGACGACCAACCCTATTTGCACTAGGATATTATTTTCCAATCCTGCTAAGTCTACGCCTATCATAGCGAATAAAAGCACCATGGGAACTATAAAAATAACAGCAAGTGGCAAAACCAGGCTTTCAAATTGAGCGGCTAACAAAAGAAAAACAAACACAACAGCCAAAAGAAATGCTATACTCGCTGTGTTTCCTGTCTTCTTCTCCTGATAAGCAATCTCGGTCCATTCAAAAGAAATACCTTGTGGTAAAACCTCCTCTGCTAACTCTTCCATTCTTTTCAATGCTTGTCCAGAACTATATTTCGGAGAAAACTCTCCATTCAATGAAGCGGATGGATACATATTAAATCTCGGTATTCTAGAAGCTCCAGAAATATTTTCATGCTTGGCAATTGTACCTAACGGCACCATTTCTCCTGTCTGGTTGCGTACCTTAATTTTCAATATATCATCAGGCGTCAACCGGTTTGGCGCATCGGCCTGCGCAGTAACCTGGAATGTCCGACCCAAATAGTTAAATTCGTTTACAAACGCAGATCCCGTATAAATTTCAAGAGACTGGAATACATCCTGAACATTGAGCTTCAATTTTTCCGCCTTTACCCGATCTATATCCAGATATAACTGCGGAGATTGATTATTAAAAAAAGTGAAGACATTACTTAAAACAGGATCTTGGTTGGCAGCCATTGCCAATGCATTTGTAGCTTCCAATAGTTTATCCGTCCCTAAGTTTGCTCTATCCTGAACCATCATTTTAAACCCTCCCGCATTACCAATACCGCTGATGGATGGCGGCGGTATTACCAATACCATAGCCGCATCAATTTGAGCCATTTCCCCTCGAACCGTCTCCATTAAATCTTGGTACTTGATTCCCTTTTTCCTCCGAACCTCAAAATCCTCGAGAACTTGGAATACAACTGCCGAGTTGGATGCATTTGTAAATGACGTTGGATCGAAGCCGGTAAATGAAACTGCATTTTCCACGCCATCAATTTTCAAGGAAGCATCTAGAACATCTTGTACAACAGCATCAGTCCGGGATAAGGAAGATCCTGGGGGCAGCTGAATTACTGTGATCAAGTATTTCTGATCCATCGCTGGTATAAATCCTTTGGGAACACGGTTAAACTCGAAGCCCGTAATCAAGATAAGCCCACCGTACACAACTAATACCATTATTGATGTTCTTACCAGCTTCCGGACTGCCTCTCCATAACGATTAGAAAGGTTTTCCATGAACAAGTTGAACTTTTCCCCAATATAAATAAAAGGTTTAAAGAGGACGAACGTCTTCTGCTCTCTCTCGTTTTCTTCATGACGCATTAAAAGTGCTGCCATTGCTGGGCTTAACGTAAGGGAAACGAACACGGAAATTGCTGTCGCTACAGCAATAGTCATCCCAAATTGTTTATAAAACTGTCCAGATATTCCGTCTAAAAAAGCGGTTGGTATGAACACTGCAACAAGCACTAGCCCAATGGCAATTAATGCACCACCTACTTCGTCCATGGTTTTAAAGGCAGCTTCTTTCGGAGATAAGCCTTTTTTCAAATATCGCTCCATATTTTCCACCACTACGATAGCGTCATCGACTACGATCCCAATGGCTAATACCAGTCCAAACAAGGTCAATGTATTTAAAGAAAAACCTAGGAGCTGCATCACTGCAAAAGTTCCTATTAAGGAAACGGGTATGGCGAGAATTGGAATTATCGCCGCTCTCCATGATTGCAGAAACAACAGGATTACAAAAATAACCAACAGTACTGCTTCAAAAATCGTTAGATAAACTTCGTCTATGGATTTCTGAATAAAACTGGTAGGATTATACGCAATTTCATATTCAAGGTCTTCAGGGAAGTTCTTTGAAAGTTCCTCCATTCTCTTCTGGATTTCTCCGGCTGTTTCAAGAGCATTGCCTCCAGGTTGCTGGAAAACAGTCATGGCGATGGAACGTTGTTTCCCCAAATATCCGCGTGTGGTATAGTTCTGAGCGCCTAGTTCCGCTCTGCCAATATCTTTCAACTGCACAATTCGTCCGTTCTCTTCAGATTTTATAATCACGTTCTCAAACTGTTCAATCGAAACCAGTTTAGCTTGTGCTTGTATGTTTATTTCAAAAGCGGTTTGGCTCCCAGAAGGTAAGGTATTAAGCGTACCGCTCGCGAGCTGAACATTTTGTGCCCTTAATGCCGCTACCACCTCGGTTGCATTAATATCTAAATTCGCTATTTTGTCTGGATCCAACCAGATACGCATGGCATATTCTGCGCCACCAAAAGGTAGTATATCACCAATTCCTTTGATTCGGGCCAACTCATCCTTTAGTTGTAGAATAGCATAATTAGCCATGTAGGTCTGGTCATAGGTTTGGTTGGGAGAATATAAATTTATAACCATAAGCATATCAGGAGAGACCTTTTTAGTGGTAACCCCTAACCTCTGCACCGATTCGGGTAGTCTAGGTTCAGCAATGGCAACGCGATTTTGTACTTGCACTTGTGCCTTGTCCAAGTCTGTACCCAGCTCAAAAGCCACCTGCACGCTTACTCGGCCATCTGCTGAAGACTGGGAAGTCATGTAGATCATGTCTTCAACACCGTTAATTTCTTTTTCAAGTGGTCCGGCGACGTTTTCGGAAAGCGTTTTTGCATTTGCTCCAGGATACATCGCCACCACTTCTATGGTAGGAGGAGCGACATCAGGAAACTGTGACGTGGGTAGCGACACATAGGCCAATCCTCCGACAATAATAATAAGCACGCTCAGTACTGCAGAAAAAATCGGTCTTTTTATAAAAATATGACTAAATTTCATGATCTAGTTAGTTTAAAATTTGGGCAGGGAACCCTGCCCTTATTGACATTAGTTCTTAAAAAATGAGTTTTAAGGCACTTGGTAAATTAGTTACCTAAAGGGTGATAGACTACAAGACAAACGAGCTCGTGGTATACTCCCTATTTCACTAAAGCGAGGCTCGATTTATTGCTATTAAAAGTAGACTCTTTATGATTTACCATCATTCCGGGTCCGATTTTTTGAAGGTTATTGATAATTATCTTATCACCCGAAGTAAGCCCAGTTCTAATGATTCGTAAACCATTTGAGTGCAGAGGACCCAAGGTAACGTTCTTAATTACAACCTCTTTGTTATCACCCACCACATACACATAACGTAGGGACTGGTTTGTACCAATTATTTCATCTGGAACCATAATTGCGTTGTGTTTAGCGCTGCCCAGCATTCTTGCCTTACCAAACATCCCTGGTTCTAACAAGTTATTCTCATTTTGAAGTACCGCACGGAGTTCTATCGTTCCTGACTGACTGTCTATCTCGTTATCTACAAAGTCGATTTTGCCTTCATGAACAAATTCTTCTTCATCAGCTAGTTCAATTTGCACCTGAACACCCTCTGTCCTAACGGCTCCACGTTTCCCATCTCTTGCTAATCTTACATATTTCAAATAGTCCGCTTCGCTCCCTGTGAAATAAAAATGAATGGGGCTAGTGGCAACTATTGTCGTTAACAAAGTTGAATTGGCGCTGCCACCGTCTATCAAATTGCCTTCGTTTATTTTCTGTCTGCTAACCAAACCCGAAATAGGTGCTTTAACTTCAGTAAACTTGAGGTTCAGTTTTGCATTATCCACTTTGGACTGAGCGAATCGTATACTACCTTCTGAATGCGCTAATGCTTGTTTTCGACGTTCATACTCTTCAGTTGACAGAGCTCCTGTTTCCCTTAATGATTCAGCTCTATTAAAGTCGTCTTGAGCAGCTATTTGGGCAGACTTGGCTTGAGCATAATTTGCTTGCGCCTGCTCTAGTTCAATTTTAAACGGCCTTTGATCTATTATAAACAAAACCTGTCCTTTTTTTACATACTGCCCATCGGTAAAGCTTACTTTTTCGAGAAAGCCACTTACGCGTGCACGCACTTCCACACGATTGCTGGCTTCAAACCTGCCGGTGTATTCATCCCACTCCGTGATTTCCTCATAGACGGGTAGAGAAGTTTCCACCGTCAAAGGTGTCACTTCCATTAATGGGGCTTCTTCCCCTCCTTTAGTCGCCGCAAATGCCAGGGCAACTATTGCTAATATCCCTGTGCCAATTAACGCAAGGATACCTTTTCGTTGTGTATAGAATTTGAATTTCGTCATGATTCTGTATTTGATTGTGATTTCTATACAAAATTAGGGAGAGATTAGCCAATGCGATAACCATTACTTCTCCAGAAATGACCAAAATCTAATGTATAGGTCAATCGATTGCACACCCGATTATCGCTATTGATGTTACTTACCTAATCTGACGGGGTATCAGAGGTTTAAGAGGGTATATAGTGAGAAATTTTGTAGATTCCAAAAATGATTCTTGAAGATTGGCAATAGTGGTTTGGCAACAATTTGTAATGGTGACGTTTTTATCACGATAAAATTGCAACTGGGTTTTGAGTCGACAGAGGTTGCTACGATAATCTCAGGTTTTTTTCATGCCGAATCGGGAAAGTCTCCACGATATTAACAAACCGTTGTGAACAGAACCATTTATAGAGTTTTGACAGCGGGGCTAGAAAAAGAATTCTTTCATCAGAATATAATTTATTTTTATTAATTAGTGTCTATAATTAAACTCTACTTCTTCTCCTGTTTTTATTATGATCAAGATGAAAATCAGGCGGTTTTATTCCCACTATTTTTTAACAATAAAAACCCAAGTATTCCTGACAATACAGACGCGGTTAGAATGGAGAATTTCGCTACAGCTATTGTCTCCGGATCAAAGAATGATAACAAGGCAATAAAAATCGACATGGTAAATCCGATTCCTGCTAACAACGCAACTCCTACAATATGTACCCAATTAGCGCCTTCGGGAAGCTGGCATATTTTTGTTTTTACGGTTATCCAGGACATCAGAAATATTCCAATCGGTTTCCCAATCAGCAATCCCAAAATAATACCCATTCCCAGACTCGAAAACAGTCCGTCAATCATTCCATCTTCAAACCGGATATTGGTATTGGCAAGTGCAAAAAGAGGGATAATTATAAAATTAACTGGTTTCATAAGCGCATGCTCTAGCTTTTCCAAAGGCGACTCGGTTGCATCAGGTGTAGTTGGCAATGTTAAGGCAACCAATACACCCGCCACCGTAGCATGAATCCCCGAATGGTGTATAAAATACCAGATGAAAGCACCAGGAATAAGATAAAAGGCGATCTTTTTCACACCCAAACGATTAAAGACTATTAACAATAAAAATACTCCTCCCGCATATGCCAAATAATTAACATCCATTTCCGAGGAATAAAACAAGGCAATAACTAAAATCGCCAATAAATCATCAACGATGGCCAGGGCTGCCAAAAATATCTTTAATGACACAGGTATTCTTTTCCCTAACATGGTAATCACCGCCAACGCAAAGGCGATATCTGTGGCCATCGGTATTCCCCATCCATTTGCTGTTGCCGTTCCACTATTAAAAAACATGTATATTCCCGCTGGAACCAGAGCACCTCCAATGGCACAAATAATGGGAAGAGCCGCTTTTTTTGGAGAAGCTAGTTCACCCTCAACAAGCTCCCTTTTAATCTCAAGGCCCACTAAAAGGAAAAAAATTGCCATTAAACCATCATTTATCCAAAGTGCAACCGAATATTCTAAATGAACTGAGTTGGTATTAAAGCCTATTTGTGTTTCGAGCAATCGATTAAAGCCAGCACCTAAAGGAGAATTTGCAATAACAAGTGAAATGACAACACAGAAGAACAGGATAATACCTCCAGCAGATTCGCTTTTTAGGAAATCAGGAAATGACTTAGGATTGATAAGTTTACTCATCCAACAAAGATATAAAAATGTGCTTTGTTACAAAGAGAAATCCAAGTTTAACACCTTTCACAATTTAAAAAGAAATGATAAAAGCGTTCGAACTTAGATACTTGCACTCATTAGGTTTAATAATAAAGAATTGGTTATCGCTGTCTTTTAACGGGTTTCATTTCATTGAACGAACGGTATTATTCATGTTTTTAAAGGATTATTAAGGAATAATCCGAATATCAATGCCCCTATAGTATAACAAAGAATATCCCAATAATCCATAGTAAAATTATTACTCCAACGCGGAAAGAAATACTCGCACAAGACGCTTACAAAAACCAAGGTGGATATTATTTGATTCCATGATAATACATAACGGATTCCTTTTCTGAACAAAAAGCGGCGTTCCCACAAAATAAGATGAAGGAGGATCGGCATAAACAGTAAAGGGTCAAAATAATAATCGAGGATGGCAACATTCAAGCCTAGCATCTTTTGCGTAACTTGATGAGCAGCTACCAATGTTAGAATCCCTATAAACCAAGGCTTAGTCAACATTTTGGTAGAATCTGATTTCATATCGCGATCAGAAATATAACCAACAACACAGCAATGAGAACTGGTGAACAAATTATCAAGAAGAGAACCAAAGGCACCTTTCCCAAACTTTTTAATACTTGAAGGGACCAGTGATCAGCGGGATTCGGCTTAAGCCATTTCCCGAAGGTGTTTAGTGTTCCTGTAATTTGTTCTATAATTTCTTGAAAAAACGATTTATTTTTTTTGTTTGCCAATAGATTTTACTTCCTGTCAAATGTTTGAAAATTTAAATAAAACAAAGCTATCAATTTTTCTTTTTCCCACAACGTGTCACATGGTAAGATCTTTCACACGTAAAAATAAAATTATTAGCTTTTTCAAAGAAATCGCCGAGCACTTTCCTTACAATCAATTTGCTTTTGGCAATAACTGGGGGAGGGATTAATCAAAAAATCGCGTAAAATATTACTTCATTTTTCGATTTGCATTGCTAGTTATAAACATCTCATTACGCTCTTCCGAGATAATCTCTATAAATCGTTCATAATGTTTCAAGATATCAGAAATCAACTCGTTCTTAGTAAAATACTGAATATCATATCCTTCCCGAGCGTCGCCAAAATAAGCTTCAGGAAAATAAGTTGTACTCTCATCCATGTCAGGAAAGTTATTTTCTGTGAGTAAGTAATCTGACACCAATTTAGGCTGGCTTTTCACACCATAGATAAAATTGTTGACCACATCATATTCTATTTCTATTTCGATCCGCATCGGATTATCATATGAATTGATTTTTGCATGGATTCCGTTTTCGGCAAATTCCTTACTCAATTCTGAAAATGCAGTCTGCACTGTTGTTTGTATAAATTGCTCAACGGCGGGGCGATCTTTTACCGAGACGATCCGCTTCAACCGTTCTTTCCAAAATTCACCAGACCAGGGGACTGAGGATGCAGAAAAGCTACGCTCGTAATATTCAGTGTCTATTACTAGAGCCTTTACCAAACTAATAATAAACAATAGCATGATGATAGAAAATGGCAATGCGGTAATCAGTGTCATACTCTGAAGAGCATTCAATCCGCCTGCATTTAAGAGAAATAAAGCCAAACTAGCAAGCAATAAACCCCAAAATGCTGTCTGCCATTTTGGGGATATCTTCGCATTTTTGGTCGCTATATTGTTCATTACAAAAATACCAGAGTCGGCTGAGGTCACAAAGAAAATAACGATAATCCCGATGACCACGAAACTTACTATCGTGGTCAAAGGAAGATATTCCAAAAACCGAAACATCAGAGCGTCGGGGTCAGAAGCCAACGCACTTAATGAACCGTTGGCTACATTCCGATCAAACCAGATAGCGCTATTTCCAAATACTGTCATCCAAATAAAATTGAACACGGTTGGTATGATGAATACAGCCGCAATAAACTCCCGAATCGTCCTTCCCTTTGAAATCCTAGCAATGAATAAACCAACATAGGGCGACCATGAAATCCACCACGCCCAATAGAGGATCGTCCAATCATAGAACCATGGCAGTGTTTCTTCCTCAAAAACATGCGTATTAAACGTTAGAATAAAGAAATTGGTGATGTAATTACCCACTCCTTCTGTAAAACTTCCTATTAAATAGACCGTCGGTCCAACGAACAGAACAAACAACAGAAGACAGACAACACTGACAATATTGATACTACTTAGTATTTTTATTCCTTTTCCCACTCCAGACATTGAAGAGATAACAGCAAGCAATACAAGGACTCCTACAATCAAAATTTGGTAAATAAAACTGGAATCCGGTACGAGCCCTACGGTTTGCAAGCCCGAATTGATTTGGACCACACCAAACCCAAGAGTAGTCGTAATGCCAAAAAAAGTACTGCACAATGCAAAAACATCTATTGCATTTCCCCAATTTCCTTGAATCTTTTCTTTTAAAAGCGGATAAAAACCGCTCCGAAGGGAAAGTGGCAACTTATAACGATAGGCGAAATAGGAAAGCGAAAGGCCGATAACTCCATAAATGGCCCATGCATGAACACCCCAATGAAAAAAAGTATAAAGCTGTGCATTCTTTTCGCGATTGAGATAATCATTCGTCGAGAAAACTTCTGATGAATAATGCTGCATAGGTTCGGCTACACCGAAATACATTAAACCGATACCCATTCCAGCAGCAAATAGCATAGAAACCCAAGAGAAGTAAGAATACTCAGGTTTGCTGTCATTACTTCCTAATTTAATTTTGCCATATTTACTAAACATGAGGTAGACCAAGAAAAGGACAAATATGGTAACAGACCAAACATAAATCCAGTTTAGATTGACAAAGATGAACCTTTGAATACTATTCAAGAGAACCTCGGTCACTTCAGGAAAGAAAATGGATATCAAGGAAACTGCCGAAATAAAAATAAGGCTAGGCAAAAATACTCCTCTTTTTAGTGTAGTTTTGAACATACGCTTTTCTTTTATAACAAGGTTGGTTCACTCACTTGCAACTTACTCTATTCGCTATCAAATCAATAATTAAATATACGTGAAATAATCCACTTTTAAATAAGGTTTTCTTTCTATGCAGAGCGGTGATTTCTGAAAGAATTTCTAACTTGATTTGCCAGATTAATTTGATCAAACATCGTCATTTCATCAGCCTACAAATTCTTCTCTAGAAACGCCTTAAGGGCTGGTCCACGGAGATTTTTACCAACTATTTTTCCATCAGGATCTATCATGAAAGAAGCAGGAATTGCCGAGATATTATATAACTTACCGGCTTCACTGTCCCACATTTTCAGGTCGGATATATGTGTCCAGTCAAGTTTATCATCTTGAATCGCCTTGATCCATGCTGCGCGATCACGATCTAAAGACACACCCAAAACCGTAAATCCGTTGTCTTTAAAGGTGTTATATTGTGCCACGATATTAGGGTTCTCTTGTCGACAAGGCGCACACCATGCCGCCCAGAAATCCAACAGAACGTATTGACCTCTAAAATCCGAAAGCTTGATCTCTTTGCCCTCCGGCGTAAACGAACTAAAATCGGGTGCCAGCTGGCCAATACTTAGAGGTCTTATTTCTTCCATGTGCGCAGCAAGCGACTGAACCGCACGATTATTCGGAAACATACCTTTTACTTCATCTAGATAATTTATCATTGCTTCTTCATTGCTCGCCGGATCAACAGAATACAAAATCAACATACCATAGAATCCCGCCAGATCATCTTTGTTTTCCATAGAGAAGCGTAGTGTCTCTTCCGAAAACTCGGTTATATACTGCCCGCTTTTGGCTAATAATTCATCTTGGAGGGTCGACATTTCTTCGCCATTGTTCAGTCGCTGCTCAAATTCACTTTGTAAAGCTCCTTGTTGTTCTTGAAATCTTTCACGAATGGCGTCTAGCGCTTTCAATTTAGAAGAGGTTTCTGATCCGCTAACGGTATAATTAGCTGCATTATTTAAATCTGCCTTCAATTCAACCTGCTCACCATTTTGCAATACCAGTAAAAAAGGTCTTTGGCCCACAAGCAAGGTATATAAAGCAGCCTCTGGTGAATTTCCATCGTAATGAAATTTGCCCTTCTGGTCTAAAGCGATAGAATCGATAACACTTTCCCCTTCATATAAGAATATGCTTTTTAGTTGACCGGCATTTTCAATTTGGCCGCTTAGTGTAAACTTGTCATCATCAACTGCGTTGCATGAAGCAAAAAATAGTATGGTAAAAATATTTATTAATATTAATCTGATATTCATTGTTGTAGGTATTTATTAGTTTTTATTATCGTTATTGGCTACACAAACTGAGGCCAAAAAATTATTCCGCAGCAAGTGCTGTCATAAAAGTCTGAAACTCTTTATTAGAGAAATCTCCCATCCCTTCATGCTTGAATACCACTTTCCCGTATTTATTCAGAACTAACGTAGTCGGAATAGCACCACCCATATAGGAAGACGGAATGGAACTGGCCGGCGTGTAAATGGGAAGTTCATACTTCCTTTTATCCATAAACTTTTGCGACTTGGCTCTATTGTTATCCACATCGACCATCAGGAACATCACCTTGTCATTGTTACGAAATTCGGAATAGAGGGTATTAATAGACGGCATTTCAGCGATGCATGGCGGGCACCACGTTGCCCAGAAATTGATAAAAACCACCTTTCCCCTTTGGGCAGATAAGTTTATCACTTCACCTTCCGGGTTTGTAAATAGGATATCTTCATTTACACTATTCGCACTAATTTCGGCCACCGCTGCATCTGTAGAGCCTTTAGGGACTTTCGGCTGAAATAAGCCAATTTTCATTAGATTACCTGTCACCATTCCCTTGAACTCGGGACTAAAAAGCATAGCAATTACAAAAATCACTAGGATTCCTGTAGTTATATTGGAGAGTGAGAACTTCTCCTTCCATTTTATTGTCGTGTTCATTATATAAATCAATCATTGTGCTGCGGCCAAGAGCCGACAGTCGTTTAATTTAAAATCTAATCTTTAGGCTATCTGGAGACTATAATTAGCGTATTATATTATGATTGATTGCTGTTGAAGAAAGAGCGGTATACTAGCTGTTAATAGCAGTTTTCTTTCTTTTTTTAAGGGTTGGTAAATTAAACTTAATTTCGACAAAGCGAGATATAAGCTGATCGCTGTCAAGAACAGTGGAAAAGGCAAACTACTACTGCTCGAGTTCGAAAAATCCAATGGAACTACTTTGGTTATATTGCTTTCGGCGCAACGGATATTTTCGTAAACCAAAGTTTCAGAAGTAATCGAGTTATTTGAAAGTTCAACCGAGTGGGTAAATACACTGGTTAAGATACTTCGAAACGGGCAGGTATTGACCATCATAAAAAATACACACAACAAGAGTATTGCTGCTTTCGTTTTTCTATTAAATAGGTTTACCCAGTTCATCATTCGACTATCTGTTTCGTGCAAACATAGAAAATATTAATCAATTCATCTGTTTTCTTTTTTTTTAGTGTAATATTACGCATTAATGTTACTTTTTGACAGAGCGAAAAAAATCATAATTACCTTTTAAACAGATTATATGGTTATAACTGTATTGTAAATAGTAACTGCCGTTAGCCGTTCAAATTCTATTTTCGCGCAATCCGAAACTCAAGGATGGCTGTTTGAGCGAAGACGATGCCTTAGGCAATTGAACGCTTAACGGGTTTATGACAAATTAAATAAAAGCTATCAAATCAAACCTGTGAGCGATCCTGAAAACAAAGGTTGTCATGAAAAGATCCCTTTATTCCCTCCTTCAAAAGCAAAATCTCAACGCCAAATTTCACTGCCTGCTGTCTTGCCCGTTCGGCTAGCTCTGCTC
>SMFF01000023.1_pt1 | contig 41523 bp, 81 predicted proteins | sample 2456181 | NCBI WGS metagenome assembly SMFF01 (sample SAMN10132611, study PRJNA489261) | soil metagenome | isolation source: day120 antibiotic-loamy sand soil ammended with raw manure from dairy cow... | place: USA | collected 2015-04-01
AAGACGGCGTGCCAAAGATGGTCACGATCAACGAGCAGGCCGAAAGCCCAGAGAATCCCGGTGTGCAGATCGTGAAGAACGACATGACCGTGGGTCGCTATGCGGTCGTGATGGATACTGGGCCCGGCTATGCCACCAAGCGCGAGGAAGCCGCAGAGAACCTTGTCGAGCTTCTCGGTACCCCATTGGGCGAACAGGTCGCACAGACAAGCGGCGATATCGTCATTCGCAACATGGACTTTTACGGCGCCGATGAGGTGGCGGACCGTCTAGCCGTCACGATTCCGGGCGCGATGGACAAGATCATGGAGGGTCTGCCCAAGCAGGCGCAGACCATCATCGGGTCACTCCAGGCGCAGATGAAGCAGCTGCAGGAAGAGAACCAGAACCAGGCGCTCGAGATCAAGTACGGCCGCGGTATCCAGGAGCTGAAGGAAGAGGGCGCCACCAAGCGCACGCTCATCACGGCCACTGGCAAGGCGCACGACACCGAGACGAAGGCGCGCAGTGACGACCTCAACTCGGAGCGTGATCTTGCCGGCTGGGTACGCGATACCGACGAGAACAATCGCACCAAGGTCGAGGTCGCGAACATCCAGCGCGACACGGCGCTGGACGTTGCAGAGATCCGGGTGGGCGGCCAATTGCTCAACACCCATGCAGAGGCGGCCCACGAAGCGAAGGCCGCAGATAAGGCCTTAGAGGCCGCCCAAACAGAACGGCGCGAGAGCGCAGGTAAGTAAATGGCTCAGGTTCTCACGAACGAAAACATGCTCGAGTTCATCCAGAACCGTCAGGTGCCGGAGTTCAAGGCACCAGAAGTTGCGGGTGAACCTGCGAAACCATCCGAGCCCGCGGCTGCCGACCCTGCAAAGCCTGACCCACAGCAGGCCAGGACAGGAGAGCAGCCGCGCGGTGAGGATGGCAAGTTCGTGAAGGCGGACGAGTCGAAAGCTGACGAGGCGGCGAAGGCCGCAGATGATGACGACGAAGATGATGCAGACCTGCCGGAGCGCGTACGGCGCCAGATCGGCAAGAAGCATCGGGCGATGAAAGAGGCCGAAGAGTTCGCGCGAGAGGAGTATCGCGAGCGCAAGGCAGCGGAAGATCGGGCAGCAGCACTTGAGCGCGAGCTCAATGAGCTGAAATCGAAGTCGGGGCCCAAGCCGGAGAAAGGTGCTGACGCACCCAAACCGGAAGACTTCAAGACGGTCGCGGAATACGCGGATGCACTGACGGACTACCTGCTCGAGAAAAAGCTCGCTGCACGCGAAGCAAAGAGCAGAGAGACCAGTCAGGCGCAGGCGATCCAGAACGCACAGCAGGCATTTGGAGAACGTGTCGCAGCGGTAGCCAAAGACATCCCGGACTACTACGAGGTTGTCGAGGCGGCCGATGTGGAGGTTCCCCCGCATGTCGTCGCTCACATCGTTGAGAGCGGCGATTCAGGCGTGCGTCTGGGCTATTACCTGGCGAAGCACCCCGAAGTACTCGACCGGATCAAGAAGTTGTCGCCGATCCGCGCAATCGCGGAGCTCGGCAAACTCGAAACGCAGATAGACAAGCAGCCAGAACCTGCGAAACCCGCAGCCGCTGCCTCTGCCTCCGTTTCGAGGGCCCCCGCACCGATCGCCCCGCTCGAAGGTAAATCTACGCCGGTCGCAAAAGACCCGTCGCAGATGACCTTTCAGGAGCTGCGCGCCTACCGACAGGCAGAGCGCGCCGCGGGGAAGAGGTGAGGGAGATGAAAACCTCTTTCCGGAGTCCTATCAATGAGCAACAACCTGCTCACGATCAGCTACATCACCAACGAGGGCCTCGATGTCCTCGAAAACACGCTGATCTTCGCCGACAAGGTGGACCGCCAGTACTCTGACGAGTTTGCCATCAAGGGTGCGAAGATCGGCGCCACGTGCAATGTGCGGCGCCCGCCGCGTTACCTCGGCACTTTCGGTCCTGCGCTGAATGTCGAAGACACGAATGAAACCTACGTTCCGGTTTCGCTGAACTATCAGTTCCACGTTGACGTGCAGTTCACGACGGCAGACTTGCTGCTGTCGATGGATCTGTTTCGCACGCGTGTGCTGAAGCCGATGATGGCGACGGTTGCCAACCGCATCGATAGCGATGGCCTGTACTTCGCGTATCAGCAGACGCCGAATGCGGTGGGGACCCCTGGTGTCATCCCCGCAAGCTACCTCACGTATGCCACGGCCAATGCGCGGCTGACATCCGAAGCGTGCCCCCCTGGCGATCGCTGCGTGATTCTCGATCCGCTGACGATGGCGGGTGCGACCGACGGCATTAAGGGCCTGTTCAATCCTCAGGCCGCAATCGGCGAGTACGTGAAGAACGGCATGATCGCCAAGCGCTTCGCGGGTCTCGACTGGTACGAAGACCAGAACGTGGTCTCTTACAGTGTTGGCGGCTCCGCCTCGGGCACTCCAACGCTGAGCGGCACCAGCGGATCGGCCTTCCTTTCCACGGGCTGGGCGCAGCAGGGCGTCATCGAGACGACCGGCTGGGGCAACGCTGCGGCGGTGGTGAAGGTCGGCGACGTGATCACGATTGCCGGCGTGTATCCGGCCAATCCGCAGAGCCGCACGCAGTACGGCAATCAGCTGAAGCAGTTCGTGGTGCTGCCGCCCGGCGGCTACACGCAGAACCCGGCGGGGACCGCGACTCCTGGGCTTTCGTTCGCAACGGCATCGCTCACGAACGGCACGTTTAACGCCGCGACGGGACAGTACACCTCCAAGTCTGACGGCACGCTCTCGCTCACCATCGGAGAGTGCGTCATCACTGGCGGGCAGTTCCAGAACTGCGTAGTGCCGGCAGGCACGATCAGCAGCTCTGCGGCGCTCACTGTGTGGGGAAGCGTCAACGGCGCTTACAACAACGTCACCACCCCCCAGGGAATCGTTCTGCACAAGTCGGCTTTCGCGCTCGCGTTCGCGGATCTTCCGCTGCCGCGTGGTGTGGAAGAGGCCGCGCGAGCGAACGATTCAGATATCGGCATGAGCATGCGCATGGTCACCCAGTACACCGTGAACAACGATGCGATGCCAACCCGGTGCGATGTGCTGTACGGCTACGCGGGGCTTTATCGCTCGCTGGCAGTCCGGGTCGCAGGCTAAGGAGCTATCAACATGGCATACGTCAATCCCGGACCGTCTACCACGGTCAACCCGGAGCCGCAGTCTTCCGTTGGAAACATCTGGAAGGTCGGCATCTTCAACCTCACGCTGTCCCCCGCGTCTGTTGCCAACGCAACGGCTGCGGAACAGACCTTCGATGCCTCGAGCATCGGGCTTCTCACGACAGACGTTGTACTCGTGCAGAAACCCACTGCGCAGGCGGGGCTCGGAATCGTCGGCTCGCGCGTAAGCGCCAGCAACGTGCTAGCGATCACGTTCATGAATGCGACGGCGGCGACGATCACGCCGACCGCCTCGCAGGCCTATCAGGTGACCGTGTTGCGCGTGCAGCCGAACTTCGTGGCCTCCGGCTCGCCAGCGCTGAGCTGGTAAGGGGATAGCCTGCATGAAGGTTATGATCGGAACCCCGTCATACGATGGGAACTTCTGCGCGCAATACGTGATGTCTCTTGCCGCCACGACCGGCGAGCTCGCCGGTTCTGGCATTGAGATGTCGCTCAATCTTGCGTGCGGGAACCCCTTCGTGGATCGGGCCCGTAACGACATCGTGCAGGCATTCCTTACCTCGGATTCGACTGATCTTCTCTTCGTAGATGCAGATGTGGGTTGGGACGCGAGGGCAGTTACTCGCGTCCTGGCCTATCCGCAGGAAGTTGTCGCGGGGCTTGTCCCCAAGCGAAACGCCGACCGGGAGGACGAGTACCACCAGAACGCCCTGACCGGCGTGATGGAGGGCGGACTCTTCCAGAGCCTGGAGGCGCCAACGGCCTTCATGCGCATCAAGCGCTCTGCCTTCGAGCGGCTGCTGGAGCATTTCCCCGATTTCCGCATGCAACGCGATGCGTGCAAGCCAGTGAAGTTCTTTCACAGCGGGACCGCCGACGCGGATTGGGGAGAGGACATCTACTTTTGCCGGCGCTTCGTCGCAGCGGGCGGCTTCCTGTGGATCGACTCGGATCTGACATTCACCCATTACGGCCACAAAACGTGGCGCGGAAACTTTTTCGAGCATGCCGTAAAGAGCGGACTGCTCGTCCAATCTTAGGAGACTCCAATGCCCGGTCCAGCTGATATCGCGCGCGGCAATACACAGCTCAACATGCTGCTTGCCGTCACCCTTTCGCCGGCCAGCGTGGCTAATGCCACCGCTGCAGAGCAGACCTTCACCGTTCAGGGATTGCAGGCTAATGACCTCGTCACCGTGAACAAGCCCACTGCCCAGGCGGGCCTTGGCATCGTGGGCTCCAGAGTGAGCGCCGCCAATACATTGGCGATCACGTTCATGAATGCAACGGCCGCAACGATCACGCCGACTGCAAGCCAGGTGTATCTGCTGAACGTAGTCCGCGCCTCGAACCCGACTGCCATTCCTTCGACGATCTGCTGAGGCGCGCCATGACAGCAGCGGTTTACAGGCTCGTCACCGCTAACTCGACGAACCTCAATCAGGTGCGCGCATCCCCGGCGACGGTGAAGGGCATCATCGCCGTCAATACGGCGGCGTATGCCATTTTCGTGAAGCTGTACTGGTTCAAGCCCACAGCGTCTGCATCAGGGCCGACGGTGGGCACGACGCCACCGCACGTGACCATCGAGATCCCCGCGCTCTCCACCTCGGCCGGCGGTATCCAAAACTCATTCACGGAGGGCTTCAGCGGTGGGGACGGTAATCTCTTCATCGCGGTAACCAAACTTGCGGCAGACACTGATACGACCGCTGTTGCCGCAGGGGATGGCCTTATCTCGCTGCTGGTGGACCCAGCGTGACGACGGCTCAGGACAGGCATTGAGGGCCTGATCAGAGCGCTCGAATACTTGAAGCGCAATGGAGGCACGCAATGACAACGGCGCAAGACATAATTATTGGCTCCCTCCGATTTCTCAACCAGTACGCGCCTGGTGAATCGCTGTCCTCGAGTGATTCGCAGGATGCGCTCGACACGCTGAATGACCTGCTTGACTCGTGGAGCACGGACGAGGCAAGTGTGTATGCGTCGAACGAGAACACGTTCACGTACACCTCGGGCCAGTACCAGTACACCATCGGCAACTACGATGCCGGCACGTTTGCCGGAACGGTAACGAGCGGCTCTGACACGATCACAAGCGCCACAGTGCCCTCGGACATGGTGCTCAATGGAGACCTGTCCGGCGCAGGCATCCCGGACGGCACGACGATCCTTGCCTTCGATGCGCTCGCCAACACGGTCACGATGTCCGCTCAAGCGACTAGTTCACCCGGTGCGCAGCAGATTGGCTACACGATCTGCGGCGATTTCAAGATGCAGCGTCCGTTGCGCATCACGAATGCCTTCACCCGCATCTATACGCAGGGCTCAGGGCTCGACTATCCGATCGAGATTGTCGATCAGGGTCGATACGTTGAGATCGGCTTCAAGGCCATCCAGGCGCCGTGGCCTATCGTGCTCTGGTACAACCCGACGATGCCGCTTGGGACGCTGTCCTTCTATCAGAATCCGTCCGACGCAGCACAGGTGTTCCTGTACACGGATTTCATCCTGACGAACTTCGCGGATCTCACGACGTCGGTGAATCTTCCGCAAGGCTACTCGCGCGCATTGAAACGTGCGCTCGCGCGTGATCTGGCGCCGGAATATGGCGCGATCTGGACCCCCCAGCAGGAACGGCTCTACAAAGAGTCGTACGACTACGTGAAGTCGCTGAACGCGGTGCCGGTGCCGGTCGCTCACTACGATCCGGAATTGGCGCAGCACAAGCGTACTGACGCTGGCTGGATTCTCTACGGCGGCTTCCGATGAGCTACGTCGGGAGCGATTTTCGCTTCGTCGGCCCATCGAACACCACCGCCGATCCGTACCAGGATCGGCAGCGCTCGCTCAACTACTACCCGGAGGCAAGCCCGGACCCCGCATCCAAGGAACAGATCGCACTGCTCGGAGCGCCGGGACTGAACGAGATTCTGGACTTCAGCATTACGACGGGCGGCATTGCCGTTCCCGATACAGGTGGTGTTCGAGGTGTATGGGTATTGCCCGGCGGAGAAAAGGCGCTATGGGTGGTTGGTTCCTCTGTCATCCTGACTTCGGTAACTGTTCCGGCCACTCAAACAACGATTGCGCAGTTTCGGAAAGGATACATTGGTGAGCTTCTAACAAACTCAGGCCCAGTATGCATTCGTGACAACGGTCCGGGTGGCTATGCGGTGATTGTGGATGGCCAGTACGGCTACACATTCAACATGAATACGAATGCGTTCGCGCAGATCACGGACGCGGCATTCCTTCCGGCCGATCGTGTCGCTTTCATCGATGGCTGGTTGATCTTCAATCACGTCGGCACGCAGACCTTTTTCACGAATGCGCCGACTCCCTACACGATCACCTTCAGCGGCAGCTTCTATGCACTGAAGGACTCGAGCAGCGACAACCTCGTGACGCTCATGGAGAACAACCGCGAACTGTGGTTGATCGGTGAGCGCACCTCGGAGGTCTGGTATGACGCGGGCGGCGCAAACTTCGCGTTCTCGCGCATCCCGGGTGTCGCTCCGCAAATAGGCTGCTCGGCGCCGCAGTCTATTGCCCGTCTGGGCGAATCCCTCGTGTGGCTCGGCAAGTCAGAGCGCGGCGAGAACGTCGTCATCAAGACGAAACAGTACGGTTACGAGAACATCGCAACCCCTGCAGTGGCCTTTGCGATCACCAGCTATCCGCTGGTCTCGGATGCTATCGGCTTCGTGTATGAGGAAGAGTCGCACCTGTTCTATGTGCTGACGTTCCCGACTGCGGACAAAACATGGGTATACGACGCCACGACGGACATGTGGCACGAGCGCGCCTCATTCGACCCGACGACCGGTGCATTCCACCGCATGAAAGCCTCTTGCTACGCGGACTATCAGAACATCCGTGTGGTCGGTGACTACCAGCACCAGACCGGCTACCAGATGAGCAGGCAATACTATGTGGACGGTGATACGCCGCTGGTTTCGATCCGCCGCACGCCGCATATCTGGAGCCGACAGGACAGAAAGCGACTCTTTCACGGTTCGCTGCAGATCGACTTCGCCCCCGGCGTCGGGCTTCAAACGGGACAGGGCTCAAACCCTCAAGCGATGCTCCGATGGTCCGACGATGGCGGCACGACATTTGGCACTGAGCATTGGACGACCATTGGCGCGGCGGGCCGGTACAAGAATCGCGCGCTGTGGAGACGGCTGGGCCATGCCCGTGACCGGGTATACGAGGTTACCGTCTCCGACCCGGTCCGGCGCGACATCGTAGGCGCCACGCTCTTTGCCCAGTCTGAAGTTGAGGCGGCCTGATGGCGCAGCAACTCAACAAGCTACCTCAGTTCGGGCAGCCGCTGGAAAACAAGGGAGTAACAAGCAAGGACTGGTATTTTTTCTGGACGGGCCTATGGCGGGGACTTGCGCCAGAGATCGAAACGGCCGTCACGCCGGATGGCTCTCCTTTCACCTACAACGCGCCTCGCCGTGGCTCACTCATCGTGAGCGGTGGGACGGTCTCGCTAATTCGCTTTTCACGCGATGGCAGTACGTTCTATGATGTGGGCGCGACCGCCGGCATGTTCGCTCTAAGCGCTGCCGACCGGCTCGAGGTCACTTACACGGTTGCCCCAACCCTGACCTTCGTGCCGAGCTAAAAATGAGTCGCAAATCTGAAACGTGGCTTCCTGTAGTTGGATTTGAAGGCCGTTATTCGGTCTCTGATCTCGGGAATGTCATGTCCATGAACTATCGCGGCACCGGCATGATGAGATTGCTGGTGCGGTCCCTGCAATGAATGCAGTCGCCCTCCAGCCTGAAGTTCCCGTCGAACCGCTCTCGTTCCCCGAGCAGATCGCGATCATCGTCGAGCACATGCGCGGCATGCCTCAGACCGAGTGCCCGGTCACGCATCGCTTCGCGCCCGGCGTCTACCTGCGCGAAATCTTCATGCCGGCCGATACGGTCGTCATCGGCAAGATCCACAAGACCGAACACTTCAACCTGTTGGTACGTGGCGCCTGCCTCATCGTTCACGACGACGGCCGGCGGGAGGAGCTGCGCGCGCCGGGAGTATTCGTCTCGAAGGCTGGCGTGCAGAAAGTCCTCTACATCACCGAGGACATGGTGTGGCAGACGATTCACCCCACCGGAGAAACCGATCTTGCGCGTCTCGAAGAGGAATTGATCACCAAAGAACACCCCGCACTCAGTGACGAGGTTCGCGCCGAATGCGCGCGCATCGCTGCCGAGCGCGCAGAGAGGGAATTGCCGTGACTTGGGTAGCTGTAGCAATCGGAGGCTCCGCAATCATCGGCGCAGGCGCCTCGTATCTCGGCAGCAAGAAGCAGTCGGACGCTGCAAAGAATGCCGCGAATATCAACCTCGACTGGCTGAAGACTGTCAACCAGCAGCAGCAGCCATTCATCCAATCTGGCTACGGCGCGATGGGTCGGCTCAATACGCTGCTGGGCCTCAGCCCAAATCCGAACGCACAGCGAGCGCTCCCCGCTCCAAATCCAGGCTATCGACCCACTCCTGGTGGAGGCATTCAGCCGATCATGCAGATGGGGCCACCGCCGGCCAATCAGGCTGGCTACTTCGGTATCCCCGAGCGCGCGCCGAACATGAATCTTGCGCGGATTCTCTCGCTTCGCGCGCAGAACGGTGACACCGAAGCCGCGCGCATCCTGCGGGGGATTACCTGATGGGCATCTTCAGCAAGATCAAAAAGGCGCTGAACCCACTCGATACCAGTCACCCGATCGGTAACCCCGGCGGATTCATTCTGGGCAACGTGCTGAAGGGCACGCAGAGTGGCAAAGGCTCGGCCCCAAGCGCCGAGGCCGCCGCCGTCGATCCTGCCGGAGACGCCTATTACGGCGACCCGAACGACTCCGCCTATGGCTCGTTCACGAGGCCATTCGATGTCGAGGAGTTTTACAACTACGCCGACCCCGGCTATGCGTTCGAGCTCCAGCAGGGCACGCAAGCGCTCCAGAACAGCGCCGCCGCAGGCAGTGGGGCGCTTTCCGGTGCAGCTCTCAAGGATCTGCTCGGCTACAGCCAGAATTTCGCACGCACAGGCTATAACGACGCCTTCAACCGCTATCAGGTCCAGCAGGGGAACATCTTCTCGCGCCTCTCCAGTATCGCCCAATTGGGCCAGAACGCGGCTGCTGGAGTTGGATCGACCGGCGCAAACATCGTTGGCAACGCCGGCCAACAGGTGACCAATGCCGGAGGTGCCGCAGGCGCCGGCATCGTCGGTGCGGGAAATGCATTGGGTGGCGGCCTCTCGGACTACTGGCTATGGAAAAACTACGGCGGCATGGGCGGAGGTGCGCCGGGTACGGGGGCCGGACTTCAGGCTGGCTACAACACCCGCGGCTACGGAGTCGCCTAAATGGCCGAGTACGTAGGACTCGGAGTTCAGCCGCCGAACACGATCGCGAAACTCTCGCAGATCCTCGGCATGCGCCAGCAGCGCGCGGCCACCGAAAGCGCCGAGCAGAGTCAGCGCCAAAGGGCCGCATTGGCCGCCTACGACTTCGGGAAGCACGTCGGGGACGATGGCACGGTCGATCTCAACAGCCTCACCACGGACCCGGAATTGCGTGCGGCGGCGGGAGATCAATACCTCGAAGTGCTCCAGCACGCCGCGACAGCGAAACAGCAGCAGCTCGAGGCGAAGTCGAAACTGTTCAACCTGCGCGGTCAGGCCGTCGAGGGACTCGCGAAGACGCTAGACCCATTGCTAGCTGACTCCGATGTTGTCCAGGACAACGAGAAAGGCCGGCAGAAGGTCAATGAAGCCTGGATGCAGTACGGCCAGCTTTACGGGGATGAAGCGCTTCCCGTCTTGAAAGCCTACGCCGCGCCTCTGCGCAATGCTCCGCCGGGGAAGATGGAGCAGGCTCTGCGCATGATCCAGATGCAGGCGCTCGATGTGGAGAAGCAGCGCCAGGCTCAGTTGCCGGAATTGGTAGGCACTGGCGGCACGCTCAAGAACATCAACCCGAATGTGGCGGTCGCTGGGCGTGGCGATATCCCGCTGACATTGCCACCGGGCGCGCAGATCGTCACCGATCAGAAAGGCGCGCAGTTCGTGTTTGATCCGCAAAAGAACACAGTCACCCCGGTTGGTTCTGGCAGAGGCGCAGAGCCGTCTCCGAGTGCGTCACCGGGAAGTGGTTTTCAGCAGCCTGGCTATGCTGGGCAGAATGAGGACATCAGGAACTACCAACACGAGGTAGCGAACACGCGTGCAGCCGCTGATGCCGCTCCCGCAAACCGCAATATCTTCCAGCACATCTTGAAGCTGGCCGACGAGACCAACACCGGGCCGCTGGTTTCATTCCTGCAGAACAACGCCATTGGCGGCCAGGTGTTCGGTGACAACTATCAGGAGCTCGGGAAGTACCTCGAAAAGAACGCCATCGCCAATATGCAGGCTATGGGAGGCCCGCCAAGCGACGCGCGACTTTCTGCGGCTGTCGCGGCCAATGGCTCGACCAAGTTCAACCCGAAAGCGCTAAAGGCCGTCACGCAATTCAACTACGCGACCAACACAGGCCTTGAGCGATATCGGCAGGGGCTCGATAAGGCGATCGGCCTACAAGAGCAGGACTACACGAAGCTCCCGCAGTTCAAAGCCGACTGGGCCAAGAACTTCGATATCGATGCGTTCCGTCTCGAGAACGCTGTCGCGGATGGAGATCAGACGGAAATAAATGCGGTTCTCACGGAATTGACCCCTGCGCGGCGAAAGGAAGTCGCGCGGAAAATGAAGAATCTCGATGCGCTCGCCACAACGGGACGCCTGCCATGAGCGAAGCCGCATTGGCATTGCTCTCGTCGGATGATTCTGATGAGGGGCCATCTGACACGCCATCCAAGATGGCGATCGATCTGCTCGAGGGCAAAGGAGACCCGAAAGTTCTTCTTGCCGGCCCGCGATATGAAGCGCTGAAGCAGAAATATCGGCGTGAGGCCGCCGAGCAAAGCTATGAATTGCTGAATAGAGGCGGCATCGTCAACACCGCAAATGAGACTGTGCGCGAGATTGCCACAGGACTTGCCGCCCAGGCATGGGGAGGTATTCGAGGTCTCGCGCGCGTCGATCCAACGTCGCTATTTAGCGGCCAAGGGCCGGGGAATGAAGCGCAGCAGGCCGTCGAAGAAACTGAGCAGGCGCTCACGTATCAGCCTGAAACGCAGATGGCGCCATGGAGCCCGCTCAATCTTCCTGGCAAAGCAATCAAGGGCGCATCAGAACTAACCTTCCGTCTCACAGATAGTCCTCTTGCGGCGACGGCTGTCGATGTGGGGGCGAATGCAGCAATGCTGCTTTCAGGGGGTAGGGCGGCGGCAACTCGACGTGGGGAAATACCGCCGACTGCGGCCCCCGGTGCGCCTCTTAGTGACATACCTGTAAAGGCTGCCGAGCCTTCATTGAACGAGATTGTTGGGCAGGCGCTTTCCAAGCAATCCATGGGTGCAGCTGCGGCGGTTCCTTCCCGTCTTTCGGGCGCGAGCCCCGAGTTACAAGCCGCGGTACGCGCTGAAGCACGCACTGGCGGTATCAATCCCGAAGCCCTTGATCGCCATCTCGAGGCGGATTCTCTGCCCATTCGGATGCGCCTTACAAAAGGGCAGGCGACACAGGACCCCGTGCTCATTTCCGAGGAAATGAATCGTCGCGGGAAAGATCCGGAGTTTGCTGCTCGCTTCAATGAGCAGAACCAGAACCTCATCGATAACCTCGACGAGATCCGGCGCGAGTCGGCCCCGAACGTCGTGGGCAACGATCCGGTCCAGAACGGTCAGCAGTTGGTGGATAGCTACAAGACTATCGACCAGGCTGCACGCGAGGAAATCAATACCGCGTATAAGGCGGCGCGAGATGCGAACGGCGGCGAGCTGCCGATGAATGCACCGGCCTTTACGCAGGCTGCGGATGCAGCGCTGAAGAAAAACATGAAGTCCCGCTATGTGCCGACGGAGATTGCCGCAGACCTGGCGGAAATCCGCGAATCGGGCTCGATGAATTTCGAGACGTTCGAGAATCTGCGCACGAACCTTGCAGCAGAAGCACGTAAAGCCGAGCGTTCTGGTGATGGCAATGCTGCTGCGGCAATCAATCTCGTGCGCGATGCATTGGAGAATGTTGAGCCGATTGGGCGTGCGAAAGAAGTCAAACCTCTATTCGATCAGGCGCGGTCTCTTGCAAAAGCTCGCTTTGATCGCCTGAAGGCCGATCCAGCCTATCGAGCCGCAACGGATGATGCGGCGGAAATAGGTCAAGCATCACCTCTCGCGGACAATTTCGTGGAGAAGTTCGTTGTCAAAGGCAAATCCGCGCACCTCGATCGCATGCGCGAAAATCTCGCATCGGATGCAATGGCAAATGAGGTGATTGCAGCCGGCGCTCTGAACTACCTGAAGGCGAAATCTGGTGTGAACCTCTACACCAACGAGGGGAATTTCTCGCAGGCTGGGTTCAATCGCGCTCTGTCAGAGCTTACGCCGAAGATCGAGACGCTTATCGGTAACAAGGCAACCGAACAAGTTCAAACGCTTGGAAACGTAGCGCGTTACATACAGGCGCAGCCTCGCGGTTCGTTCGTGAACAACAGCAACACAACTGTTGCGGCACATGCCGCGAATCTCGCCAAAGGCGCCGCAGAGCGCGGCGTGAATGCCATATTACCAGGGGCTGATCTAGGCACATTGGGGCGTGAAAAACTCGCGAGGAGAGCAGAAAAGAAGGAAGTCGAAGAGTCGCTCAAGCCAGGCGCCGGAATCGGCATGAAGCCGAAAAAGGAAAAGCCGTGATGCTAGTGACTCATCAGGAGGATGACGGCTCCCGCAATCAATACAGCAGCACCAGCAAGCGTTATCCAAAGCGCTTTGCGGAAGTTCGGGTACTCGATCGCAAGCCAGATAGTGGCTGCAACCATAATTATGGGGATGAGTACGGCGTACACGGAGACAGCATACCGTGACGACCGTCCTCACTCCATGGCCCAGATCGCAGTTTCTTGACAATAACGGGCGCCCCGCGGTCGGTTACCAGCTTTTTACATATGAGGCTGGCACCTCGACCAAGCTCGACACCTACACGGATTCGACGGGCGGCACAGCCAATACCAATCCCATCGAGCTCGACTACCGCGGTGAGGCGGCGATCTGGGTGCCGCCCAATGTCGCCTACAAGTACGTGCTCGCGCCCCCGAGTGATACGGACCCGCCGACGCATCCGATCTGGAGCGTCGATCAGCTGGTCAGTTCTCAGCTCGTCACGCTCTACGGTGGAGTGGATACCGGCGTTACAAATGCGTATGTCCTGACGTTCACCGCGAATTTCTCGGCATATGCCGATGGCATCGTCATCTACTGGATACCGTCGAACACCAATACGACGGCCAGCACGATCAATGTCAACGGCCTCGGTATTGTCTCGATCGTCAACCAGAACGGTACGGCGCTCACCTCGAGCCAGCTCGTCTCCAATCAAGTCGCGACGATCATGTACAATGGCGGCCAGTTCCTGCTGATCTCTTCGGGAATCGCGCCGAGTGTGGTGAGCGGAAGCTTCACTCCGACATGGACCGGGTTTTCATCCGATCCAACCGGCGACATTTTCTACCAGAAGATCGGCGCACTCGTGATTCTCCAGTGCGATGCCACGGGCATGACTGGAACGTCCGACGCAACAGACATGTCGATCACGAATCTCCCGGCAATCCTGCGTCCACAAACTGCATCAGAAGCGCGCGGTGTTTGCATGGTGACTGATAACGGCGCGCAAGCCGTCGGTGCATTCAGCTTTGGTGTGGGTGCCGGAACGATGAAGTTCTGGAAAGGGACCGCTCCGCCGGATGCCGCAGGATTCACCAATTCAGGCAGTAAGGGCCTGTGCCCATATCAGACACTGATGTTCTCATCTCTATGAGTCTCACCCCCAGCCCAAAACAGCAGTTCTTCGGGAACAACGGGCGCCCGCTCGATGGCGGCCTGCTTTATACCTATGCCGCCGGCACAAACACAAAGATCGCAACCTATCAGAATGAAGCGGGCACGCCGAATACCAACCCGATAGTGCTCGATTTTCGCGGCGAAGCGAACATATGGCTTGATGCGGAGCTGAAATACAAATACGTCCTTTCGCCGCGTGATGATACAGATCCGCCAACGAATCCAATCTGGTCAGTCGATAACATCGCGGCCGGGATCACGATCGCAGAACTGACGCAACAGTTTCTTGGGAAGATCATCTGGCCCCGCACGCAGGCGGAGATCGACGCCGGGGTGACGCCACTCAACTATGCCTATCCAGAGGGATATCTTTATCGCTACTACGGCGGTTCCGGGGACATCGGGACGGCGCTCGAAGACGCCATCAGCGTCAAGGCTCAATACGGTGGCGGCAACGTAACGTTGCCGGAGGGATCGTTCACCTTTGCGGTGGGGATTACGCTCAACGCCGGGGTTTCCCTGATCGGGCAAGGCGAACTGTCCACGTCCCTGACCTATAGTGGATCGGGCATCGCGATCTCGATGGCCGACAATTTCCCTTCTGGGAACTACTCAACCCTCCAAGATTTCAAGCTCACGACCACTACGAGCTCGCCGAGCCTTGGCCCGGGAACGCACGGTGTGCGCATCACGGATGGGACCTTTATCGATCTTGTGCGCGTTGGCATCCGAGGGTTCTCGACGGCCGGAGTGCATTTCCTTTCGAGCGCAGGCAAGGCGTCGATCTATATCGACTTCGTCAGCTGCCACATCTATGAAAATGCAATCGGCCTGCTGGTCGGAGGAATCAACAGCGCAACAAACTCAATCTGCTTGACCGACACGCGAATACGAGCCAGCACAAACTGGAACATCTACACCGATCTCGATGGCCTCGCATGGTCGATCAGTGGCGGGTCGTACGAAGCCGGCGGAACGAGTGGCACTGGCGGAGCAATTCACTACAACGGCGGCCAGGGATTGTCCATTACAGGGGCTTACTTCGAGCAGTCTGGGGGCGCCTCCGGATTGTCATGTATCGATTTCTCATCGCTTCGACCGGCGTATGGCATCAGCATCAATGGATGCTTCTTCCAGGGGGGGGGCACCGGCACCGCGATAACCTTGGGGACATTCGCGTTTGTCAACGGTATCAATATATGCGGGAACTTCTTCAGTTCCTGGTCTGTTGGCATTAATCCGGCGGCGGTAATCGACGGAATCATTGCTGGGAACGGATATACCTCGGTCACTACGCGGATTTCCGCTCCTGGCGCAAGTTGTACCGGGCTTATCATCGATGACACCGTATCGCTCAAGACCTATGCCGCCCCGATCTCGGCGTTACAGTGGGACGGTAGCGCTTGGAGTGGGTTCCCCGCGTATCGATACACCACGGTGCCTATCGGCGCTACAGCCTATGGGACACTAGGTAACGACACGCAGACCGTTAACGGAACGATCTACTACGCAGAGATCCACATCACAGACCCCATGATCCTGACCGGGGTTGGGATAATTTCCGGATCAATCGGTGGCGGGGCGGACAAGTATATCGTTTCGCTCTACTCCGCTACCGGGGCACTCCTCGCGAACTCTACGCTAGCGGGCACGACGTTCGGCGGAACGGATACGTTGCAGCAAGCGGCTTTCACCACTGCATACGCAGCATCGCCCGGGAAATACTGGATCGGTGTGCAAGCGAACGGTACTACCGGTCGCATCCGAACCGTGGCGGCGAACACGTTCATAAACTTGAGAACGACGGCGGTGGCTGGCGTCTTCGGCACATTGCCAGCACTTGCCCCACCCACGACGTTTACGGCAAACGCCGGTCCTATTGGGTATGTGTACTAGGCAACACCTCGATCATGTTGTCCGCAACGCGGAAGCTGTGATGCGGAAGCAACTGGCGCACAAGGGCGCGCAATTGTTCGATCGTCGGATAGCCGTTATCGCCGATGAACTCGCGAGCATCGTCGATCAGGATGCAATCGTCGCGGCCTGCAACGGCAGCAAGCTCTTTTCCGATCGGCGTATGTTCTGCGCCAGTTGCAGTAAGTTCTCCAGAGTAATGCGCGTCGAGCCAGAACAGCGAGCGCACTCGGAGCTTTCCGAGAATACTGGGAAGAACCTCGCCGCTATCGCCTTCGTAGATCGTGAGGTGCGGCATCCAGCCGAGCCGCGTGCGAGACCTTGCGGCATAAAGCGGCGACAGTTCGATCGTGTGGATGGCTCCGAAGCAATCACGCACGGCATGAACCATATCGCCCAGGCACGTACCGGTTTCAACGAACACCTTACAGTCAAATTCCTGCGCTATCTGCCGAACTCGTTTGGCTTTGTATCCGTGCGGAATCGGCAGCGGGCTTCCCGCCGCTCTCCATGCGTCGATTTGACGAGTCGTGGAAATCGCGCGCTTGCGCTGAACAAAAGCAGACCGATCCATCAGGCGTCTTATGTTGTCTTTAAGCATGTCCCCTCCCGCGGGAGAGCAATGCTAGCAGCCAGCGCGCGGTTGAGCGACAGGTGAGCCAATGAACAGGAGTTCCGAGTGAGCGACGACTTATCAGAAGTCCAAATCGAGGCCATTGCGGAGCGCGCGGCGACCAAGGCGCTGGAGAAGATTTACGCAGAGGTCGGCCAGAGCGTGCTCAGGAAGCTGGCATGGCTCGCGGGGCTCGTGGTCGTAGGCCTGTTCATCTGGCTCGGCGGCAAGGGGTTCATCAAGCCGTGACGACGCTCGCCGCCAAACTGATCGAGGAAGAGGAGGGGCGGATTCCGTACGCGTATCCGGACCATCTCGGCTTCCTGACGATCGGTGTCGGCCACCTGATCGATGCGCGCAAGGGCGGCCGCATCCCGGACTTCATCATCTCCGATCTCCTCGAATACGACCTCGATACCTGCATCGGTCAGGCGCGCACGCTCGCCGGCTGGGAGCAGCTCAACGACGTGCAGCGGGCCGCAGTCGTCTCGATGGTGTTCCAGCTCGGCATCGGCGGCGTGAAGGGCTTCCGCAAGTTCTGCGGGGCTCTGGCGGCCGGTGACATCAAGGGTGCAGCCCGCGAAGGCCGCGATTCCAAATGGTGGCGCGAGGACACGCCGAAACGCGCTGAGCGCCAAATGAAGATGCTCGAGTCGGGCATCTGGGTACCACAAACATGAAACTTCCGCACTCGGTTGTCGCCAGCGCCCAAGTGGGCCTGTCGTATCTCATCTTCATCGGCTACTTCGGCGTCGTCATCGGTGAGGGCATGAAGCTCGTCACCCCCGGCACGGCCAGCGGCCTGAAGGACCTCATCATGCTCGTGGCCGCGTTCTGGTTCATGCGGCAGCGGGTATCCGATCCACTGCCTCCCACGGAGACTCCCAAGTGAAAGCCCGATACGCGCCGTTCTATGCGCTTCTGCTTGTCATGCTGACCGCCTGCGCCACGCTCGGCGTGCAGGCGCCCCAGACCTTCAACGAGCGTCTGGCAGCGGCCTACACGACTGTCACGGCCGCTCGTGACGCCACCGCCACCATGCTCACGTCAGGCAGATTGTCAGCGGCCGATGCGCAAAACGTGCAATCTCAGTTGGATAACGCACGCACCGGCCTCGATCTCGCAAGACAGCTTCATGCCACGAATCCACCGGCCGGCGACGCGCGGCTCGACGCAGTCGTGATGGGATTGACCGCATTGCAGGCATACCTTCAGAGCCGCACCACAGGTACATCACCATGACAAACGCCCTCCTGCTCACGCAGCTTCTACTCCAGGCCGCAACGCAGGTTCAACAGTTTGGTGCGCTGCTCGCCAAGGCTCACGCGGAAGGGCGCGACGTCACGGATGCGGAACTCAATGCGCTGGTGGCTGCCGACGATGCCGCCAAGGCGCGGCTCGACGCGCTGATCGCCGCGCGCGGCTGAAGCGCAGAGACACGTTCTACGCCGCGCCTGTAGACGCGCAAGGTCATGCTGATATTGCTGTGCCCGAGCAGTTTCATGGCTTCCTCAGGCGTGGCGCAACTGGTCGCGCATAACGCCCTGATGTCGTGGAACGTGAAGCGCTGACCGCCGCGCCGGCAGTGGGCGTTCATCGTGCGCTGCCAGAGCGCCCTAAACCCCTCCGACGTGTAGCGCGTCCCTGTCTTCGCCGTGATCACGTACTCGCTGCGCGGTTCGAGCTGCCAGCACCGGCCGAAGATCCTCTTCAGCTCCGGCGTGATCTCGATCGCCAGGCGCTTACCCGTCTTCCCCTGCTGAAGGTTCACGTAGCCATCCCGTAGCTGCGACCACTTCAGGTCGAGCAGGTCTCCCTGCCGCTGGCCGAGGCGCAAGGCCAGGTCCATCATCAACTGCACCCGCAGCGGTGCTCCCGCCCGAACCGCCTCAAACTCCCAATCCTCGATGAGCCTGTCACGCGGAGGGCGCTTCGGTCGTTTCACCTCGCGCAAGACGTTGTGGTCGAGGATGTACCAGAAGCTCACCGCCTGGGTGAATGCCGCGGAGAGCACGGCGAGCTGCCGCACGCGCTGAACTTCGCCGCGCCGGCCGGCGCGCTCCTGGATGAAGGGGCCGAAGTCCCGCGGCTTGAGCTCGCTCGCGATCCGATCCCCGAATCGGCGTTTCAGATGCCCGACGTGGCGCAGGTAATCGCGCTGGGTACGCGGGGCGAGGAGGGGCAGGCACTGGGCCTGATATCGGTCGAGAATCTGGCTGACCGTGACCGTGCTGTTTTCGTTCACGGTCAGCTAATGTACTCACAGAACTCGCGAAGGAAAGCCAGCGCTGACAGGTGAGCATCACTGGATGACCTCGGAATTACAGATGAACCGAGGCATTTACAGATGGGGCGTTACGTTTTTGGCGCCCCCGGCCGGAGTTGAACCGACGACCTACCGCTTAGGAGGCGGTCTGCCGAAATGCTCTAAGGTCGCGCGCTATCAAGGGAAATTGCGATGAGCGATCTGTAATTCCTGTATCGGAACGCCGCCAAAATCTCTCGGGGATTCTAGATGCGCGCCGGGAATTACAGACGGAAATTTATTTTCGATCTCGCCCCAGAATCCTGAGTGCCTCGGCTCGCTGAGGCAAGCGCCGGTAGTGTTGGCGCGTCACTTTCACGTCCCCATGCCCGAGCAGATTCTTCGCCTGCTCGTCACTCTCCGCCTCGCTCCCAGCCTTCCCGCGAAGATCATGGAAGTGGTACCGGTCGGACGGGTCGAGCCGCTTCAGTTCAATGGCCTTGCGCATAGCGCGTTGCCAGGCGATCTGAAAGCCGTTCGCCGTGAAGGGCTTCCCGTCCCGGCGGCAGAAGATGAATCGCCGCACCTGGGGCGCGAGGCGAAGCGTGGCCTTGATGATCTCCACGAGGTCCGGGCCGTCAATTTGCTGGAGCTTCCCCGTTTTCGGCCGCTGGAATAGCAGGCCGGTATCCGTCACATGTCGGCGCTCGAGGATGCGCAGCGTCGCGCCGTCCAACCCGCCGCACCAGGCCGCGTCCATCATGTAGCCGATCATCGGCGGCGCCACGTCCCGCACGGCGTAGAACATGGCGTCCGTCACGTACAGATCGCGCGACTTCCCTCCACCCTTCAGGCCGAGCTTGAACCACGGGTTTTCGGTGGTGCGAGCTCCAACGTGCCGAGCGTAGGTGAGGAGGGCGGACATTGCCCGTATCTCATGGCGGGCCTGCTCCGTCTCGCCGCGTTTCTTCCAGTAGGTCCATGCGTGGTGCGGCTCGATCGCGGCAGCAGGGGTCTTCCCGAACACCTTCAGTGGCCGCTTCATGTCATTGCGGCGGTTCTGCTGTGTCTTTTTCGCGAGCCCAGGCAGTTCATCAATCTGGTACTTCGCCCATAACTGCTCGATCGTATTCGTCGGCGCGTTCGCCTGCAGGATGCGGGCGAGGGCGGTCAGCATGCCCGAGTAGTCGTCGATGTCGGCAAGCCGGGTCCACTTGCGAGTGACCGGATCTTCGTAGTGGTAGGCAGCCTTGGTTGGACGAACGTGCTTCGGGAGGTCCGGGTGCGTCGTTCTTTTTCGACCCATGGCTTCAGTCCAGGGCGGCAAAGTTCGGGGCGGCCGCCTGCTCGATCTTGCGGACAGTGTTGCGCAATCCGAGGGCTGCGTCACGGTGGGCCCGGGCGACGATCAGGGAGCCATTCGGCCGTCTGGTGACCTTGATCCCGAGATCTCGAAGCACGCGGGCCTGGGCAGAGCGACGCACCTTGCCCGTCAGCTCCACCAGTTCGTCTTTCGTCAGAAGATCGCTTTCAGCCATCTGCTCGTCCGCTATGTCGTTAGCTGCCGTGCTGCGGGCAACGCAGGTTCGCGCCCTGATGCTCGTCGCAGTAGCACTCCAGCGCTCGGCGAAGCGCTATCCAGCCGAGATCCTCGGCGCTCTTTTCGGCGGACTCAGCAAGGCCAATCAGGAGGAATGCATCCTGCGCGACGCGTTCATGCAGGGCGTGTTCTTCAGGTGGCACGTTCGGGAGCCAGAACGCGAGAGCGCGCTGGAGCTTATCGACAAGCGCCCGCGCCTCGTTTCGTTGAGTTAGCGCGGCGTTGAGTGCTCTGAACTGTTCAGGCGACAGGTCGCTCACCGGGCACATCAGGGTCTCGCTATGAAAGCCCATCGCCTTGCCGCAGTGGGCGCATAGGCTGTTGGTTTCTTGCGGAGTGAAGCAGGGGAAGCCGAGAAGGCCCGCGGCGATCTGCTCATCATCTGGTGATTCGGCGAGCTTCTTTACGGACCAGTCGTAATCGGCGTGCATCTTCATGGCTTCACTTCTCGACGCAGAGCGTCTATCGGCAAGTAGATGTCCTCGTACTTCAGGACGGTCGCCTTGCCGCCCTCGTACTTCACGTAGGCCACGCCGTGATTGATGTGCTGCTCGGCGAACTCCCGAAGCTGTTCCTCGGTGAGCGTCGGCAGGCCCCAGTCTCTGCTGATTCGTGGTTCAGTCATGGCTAACAGTCGGTTCTCACGGGTAAGCCGCAGCATGCGCAGCGGCGTCATACGGCTTCGGATCTTTCGGCTTCTGCGCGAGCTGCTGCTCCAACTGTCGAAGACAGCCCATGCAGATATGCACGCCATCTGTAGATGCTGCCGTGTCGAGCTTGAACTCTTTCATGTTCCTGAAGTTGCAGCCCATAAGCTGATCCTTCGGCGTCTCGTCACGGCAGATGTCGCACGAGTAGGTGACCTTCTTCACTTAGGCACTTCCCGGTTCAACTGTGCTCGTGCCTTCTTCCAGAAATCCTCAAAGGCTCCAGCTATATCGCCGTCGTAGTTACGCGCCCACGCAACCAGTTCGGCGTGCTCCGTGTCGAGATCTACTGTCGGTTCGTGAGCGGTCAGTCGCTCCGCCGCGATAGTGAGCGCTTGATGCTCTTCGTCGGTTACCGCGAAATCATCGTCGCCGCGGCGTGCCGCCATTTCCCGCAGAAGGTCTGCGACCTGCTCGTTTGTCATGACCACCTCACCGGGCCGGTTGGTTCTGACTTCTTCTTCCGTTTTGCCTTCCGCTCAGCAGCCTTCGCTCGCTTGCTGGACAGCGCGAGGATGGCCTCGCTGAGCTTTTCCTTCAGCCCCCGATTGCGGGCCTTCAGTTTCTTGTGCGCCTCTTCTAGCCGCTGATATGCGGCTAAGAGCGATTCGTAGTCTTTGGCTTTCATACTGAGTTAAATGCGCCTCGCCGCCTATCCGTGGGATTCCACGGAACGCACTCCCATACGGAGCCAGTTCGGACGGCGAGGCGACTTGCTCATGGTTGAGAAGCGCGTTGCTTCCGCGCTTTCTTCGGCGGGGTAGGACGCGGCACCGGGTCCATCGTGACGACCTCGCGGCCGTTGACCATGATCGGGCCGCCCCACCATGCGGGCTTCACGAATTTTACCACCGTGGCCCGACGGCACTTCACGGTGATGGCCTTCACGTCCGGCCGTCCTTTATCCAGGTACTCCGACATGCGCTCGATGAGCGCGCCGATGTTAGCCACGGGGGTCCTCCAGCTTTGCTTTGCGCCACTCAGCCACCGCGCGAATCAGTCGGTTGGCCGGCGTATCCAAGCGGCTGAGATTCCGCAGAACGTCATCCTCGTTGTGGTAGTGACGTTCCGTCATGTAGGCGACGAACCTTTCTTCGGCGGCAGACAGGACGGCGAGTTCAAGTTCGCTCATGGCTTTAATCCTGTGGTAAAGCAGAGCGCATCAACTCGGCGCGCGCCTTATCGCTGGCCTTGCGTCGCTCGGACCCGTGCGGCATTTCCTTCGCCGGCACCGGCTCGTCGGCCACGTAATCCCACAGCCAGAGTCGGCCTTGAATGCGCATCTGGCCGTAGAGTTTGCAGATGTTTCGTATGCCGCCCATCAGTCACCTTTCGCAGGCTGAGCGCTGCGCTTGCGCCGCTTCCTCCGTCGGCCCTGCCATTCGTTGACGGCCTCTGCTTCGATGACGCGAGCCGCCCTGAACGTGCTCCATCCGCAGTTCGTGCTGGTCGCTCGCTTGCAGGCCGCGACGAGTGCACGGAGTTCGTCATCCGGCATGATCGTGATGTCCGTGTACATCGCCTGCACGTGGCCGGCGAATGATGCAAGTCGTTGCTTCCATGTCGTGCGGCTCATGGCTTACCAGCCGTGGGGATTTGTGAGTGCTTCCCGAGCATGTAGTCGAGCAGCACGTCGCCAATCGATTGGCCATCGCAGTCGCCCGCGTGCCCAAGCCATACGGCCGACCATTCACCCATCTGGTAGTCGCCGCCTTTCCATCCGCAGAACGTTGCGCCCATAGCGGCTCGCGCGGTCTGGAGCATCTCGCCCACCGTGACGTTCGCCTTCGGCGTGAACTCCAGATCCTCGTAGTAGCCGCGATACGAGTGCGGAGCGCCGAGCCCCAGCGGCACAACCTTGTTCGGGTCTTCGGCTTCGAGTCGCTTGATCAGTTGGCCGAGGCAATAGCTCATCGTTCTGTCTCCTGAGGCACTTGCACGGTTTGTTGTTCCGGCTGGTCCACGACAAACTCAATCTCCGTAGCATCTGGGTAGTAGCGCTTCCACCGCGCGCCGGGATCGTATCCAGCGATTTCGTCTTCCAGGATCTGCTTGCGGATGCGTGCCAGCCTCGCGTAGGTGACGTGTACAACCTGCTTCATGGCTGCGGCTCACGGTTTGCGCTGGGTTGTTCCAGTGTGTAGTGCCCGACGAATGGAGCTTCTTTCCGTGGTTTCGTCTTCCACGCTTCGAGCCACAAAACGTCGCCATCCACAGTCCAGCGGAAATGCGTCATACCTTCGTTGGTCCGCCAGAAATGAGCTTGCTCACGCAACCACGCTTGCGTATCAGGCGTCTCGCTAGCCTTGGTGTGGCTGAATGCGTCCGCTGGCGTTCCCGGCAGAGCGGCGTATTCGGCGTCCGCCTGAGCGATCTCTTCATCGGTCAGCATTGGAACAACCTCCATTGTCCGGTAACTGCGGGGCCTCCGGCAACGGGTGCCAGAATGTGACGCCCTGGAACTCTACGGTGTTGCTGTCGTAGGTCCACCATTCGCCATTGGCGTCGGTTTTCACGCGGCGCGCCAATCCGATGTGATCGTTCTTCGGATAGTTCTTATGCCGCATCGAGATCAGTACTCGCTGATCGTACCGAGGGAGCGTATCCGCCACTGATTGCCATTTACTCACGCGGCACTTCTCCATTGGGACGGTAATGGCTCAGGCCAATCGAACGCGACGGCCGGTGAAGTCTCTGGGCCGATACGCTCCATATCAGAGGCGGCAATCTCCAAAGCACGCGCGGCCTCCCGACCGCCGCTGCGTCGATAGAACTTCGCCTCCATCCGCAGGAGACGCGCAGCGGCCTTCAGGCCGTATACGCCCGGCGTGTATACAGGCTCTCGCAAATAGGCTGGCACGGCGATAGGCTTCGCTTTCTTCATGGCTCACGGGGTCCATTGTGTCGTGATGGGTGCGTAGTGGCTATCGGGTACTGGCTCTTGCTTTCGCATGCCGCTTTCCAGTTCTCGACAAGCACCGCGGGGTCGCCCTGCTGAAGCGCCATGCAGAGCACGTCGTTGAACTTGAAGTGCACGTCACAGCCAATGCGGTTTGCTAGCGCGCAGGCTTCAGCGGCTACGCGCTCGATGTTCTCACCGCCCATCACTTTAACTTCGAGATACATAGATACTCAGGCCCTATAAGCGCTGCACGCGGTCGAGCAGGTAGTAGCCGGTAACGCCTTCGAGGAATATCACCGGATAGCCAGCGTCGCTGACGTACGCCTCGCTGCGCGTCTTCGTGTCGCGGATCTCACCGCTGTCATGCCTCAATCGTACGGCTGTGCCGACGGGATTGGAGGCATTCCACGACTCGCATTCTTTCTGTGCTCGTGAGGTTCTGTTCATGGCTGTGCTTGCTCGCTCTGTCGTTAACCGGCGCTGCGGCCTGAATGCGCCACGATGGCCTCTATCTGCTCAACGTCATCGGTCTGGCTGGAGATTGAATCTTCGCCATCCACGTCGAGGTGCACGTCGGGACCGGCGGCGTACAGATCGCAGCGCGAATCCTTCGTCATGGGCCAGTTGTCGTCCTTCTGGTTCCAGTCCCACGGACGCATGGCACCCACGAGATTCGGATTGCGATTCTTGGCGCAGCAGACCTCGGTTTCCTCGACCGTGTAATTGCTGTAGCCGTGGTCCTGCTCGTACAGGAACTTGCAGCCGATGCAGGATTTCTCGTTTGCCATGTTCTACTTACCTTGTGTCAGCGCTTCGGGCGCCAGCTGAGTTGAATGCATCCAGAGCCGGCCTTTCGGTGGCGCCACATCGCGAGCAGCGCACCGAAGACGGACTCACCCTGCCAGACCCGCACGAAGCTGTAGTGTCTCTCCCCGAACCACTGGCCATACACATCGACGGTCCACGTATTACCCATGTTTTGCTCCCACATCGTGAGTAAACTCACTCTCGATTTCCTGAAGACGCCACCAGTCCAGCGCATTCCGGCCAAGACCGTCCTTCTTTGAGCGAACGTATAGGCAGACCGCCTCTCTCAGCCGATCCCGCTCCGCCTGTGCCGCGAGCACCGTAGCCGCGTTCACCGCCTGGATCTGGAGGTCGTGGCGCAGATTGTCGATTTCCGTTGCCCCGGCCACGAGATCGGCGCGCATCGGCTCGCATTGGCCGGCTGGATGCTGGGCCCAGTAGCGGAGGCGGCCTGCAACGTCAGTGGGATGGTTACTCACGAGACAGCTCCTCTTCGATCTCATCGATAACTCGACGAACCGTCTCGGTGCCGTACGCGCGAACGTAATACGACAGCCTCTCGCGCACGCTGTCGAGAACTTCATCACCATTCTGCTCATCGGTGCTGTCGTTAGCCATGAATCACCTTGATGCTGCCCATGAACGTTTCGAGAGGCGCGCCGATTTCCCAGTAAGTCATTCGCGGATGCTCCCGCATGAGCACTTGCTCGGCCTCATAGAACGACATCGCGGCGATCTCGTAATCCTGCACACGACCATCCTCTACAAAGATGGCGTGCCACTTCACAGACTCAGGACAGGTCATGACTTGTGAGTCAGTGCCGCAATAGCGCTTTGAATTGCGACACCTTCAGGGGCGAGCATTGCTGTCACGCCGCTGAACACACCGAACAGGCACGCGCAGATCGCGATGGTGAGCGCAACCATTGCAGCGGATTTTGCGAAGCGGCTACCGTCGTTCTCCCAGCCGGCTTCGATCTCCCATGCGAAGACCCTACGCAACAGCCAGAGGAATCCAGCGATTGCAATCGCGCATCCGATGAGCGTGGTGAGCCCGTCGTAGAAGCGGTATCTCACGAGGTAGGCGAACCCTTGCTCTCCGACGCTGCCAGCCGAGTGCAGAATCTGAGCAAGCATTTCGCGGTCTTTATCGTTCATGTGTTCTCCGTTGTGCTAACGACAGCTTCGGTTTTGTTAGCCTCCGGCAATCGCCGGGGCAGAATCTTGGGCAGGCGCTTGTACGTGACCTCGCGCTCGTTCTTCTCGCAGATCAGCCCCTGCTCGATGCGCCGCGCCTGCGTGCGGGCCATGCCCTCGAGCAGCATTAGGCGGCGCTGCTCGAAGGTGTAGGTGAGGGTCGGCACACGGCCGTCGCAGATGTCGTGGCAGCGGTCGCAGCCGAGGGCGGCCAGGATGTCCGGGCCTTTGACGCTCATGCCGGAGATATCGACCATGCGCACGTGAGCCAGCACCGTGTGCGCGTCATCCCGGCGGCATTCGCCCGGTACGCGAATCATGCAGGGCTCGCCGGCAGCGGCTTGGCGAAGGTCTGTCATGCCGCGCGCCCCCAATGCTCGTCGGCGTACAGCGCGACCTGCGCTTCCAGCTCGCTCAGGTCCATACCGCCTAGGATGTTGGCGCAGACCGTCATCAGCCGCGGCATGACCTCGCTGAACTCGACCTCGTCGAGCTCGTCATAGCTGAGCGACCGGGGGATAAAGAGCACCTCGCCCTCGACGGTGATTAGCTCCTCAGTGTGACCGGCGGCGATCGCCACAGCCTTCCGGAACTTCTCGAAGTTGGTGTACTTCTCCTGATTGTCGAACGTCAGTCCGAGCAGGGCGAAGCACAGCTTGTGATGTTGATAACTGCGCGGCTTCACCACATCGGCCCGATAGACCTCACCCACCTTGTATTTGCGTGCGACGGCTTGGCTGGCCTCGTCCGCCGGCACAAAGCCCGTGAGTGTGCGCTTGAGATACAGCTTAGCCATGCACCCACCGTCGAGTGGCGAGCTGCCGAAACGCCCGGCGCATAGCCCGGTGCGCTCGCTGCCAGATGTTCCGGCATTCACGGCAGTAGGTCTCGTGCACCACATAGCCGCGTTTGATCACAACGCGCGTGCGCTTCACGTTGATGGGATGCTCGCATCTCATCGGATGTCTAGCCTCTCGCCTTGCTCGAGCCAGCAGCCGTCGATAATCACACCTTCCTTCAGGTCGGCGGCGAGCTTCTTTTTGTCGAGCCGAGGCGGCGGCGGTTCTGGTGTGACGTAGTATTCTTCGGGTATTACCGCGTCTGGTTTAACCATCACCGCCGCCGGATTCTTGCGCACGCTGATCGTGAACTCAGGGGCCTGGATCTTCGTGATTCCAGCTCCACGCAACTGGCTGAGCAGGTACGCGCGAACGCCATCCGCCTTGCGCCGAAGCTTCTTCGCACGCTCGGCCATCTGCTCGGCCGCAGCGTCAACGGTATCCGCAAAGGTCTCAATGTTGCGGGCGAAGAGGGCGCAATTGGTGGCCTTCACCTGGATCTCGCCTTGCAGCCGCTCCAGCGTGTCAGCAAGCGTCTGCTCATCGATTTCTTCGATGTCGAGGTGTTCCAATGCGCGGAACTGCTCAACCAGTGCGTAGAGGGATTTCATGTCCTGACCTCAGAACGGGATGTCGTCGTCCAGATCATTGCCGCCGTGACCGCCGCCGTTATTTGCGGTCTGTGTCGGCTTTCCGGCTGCGCGCTTACGCGAATCGCGCACAGGCGTTCTCTCGATCATCTTGGCGATGCCGTCGATGCGCTCGGCCTTCGTCTTCTGGTCGAGGATCTCGGACGCCGTGAGCCGAGTGCTAGCTTCGAATACCGTCAGGATATTCAGCCGCTCGACGTCTTCGCCGGTGACTGAATGCGTCTGCAGCTCCTTTTGCAGAGCGAAGCCGATACGCTTACCCATCAGCCCAGGGTATCCCTGCGCGGTGGCCTGGACCATCCGTCGCTCGTCCGGGTCCCAGCGCTCGAAGGTGATTTTCCCCTCGGCGACGTTGCGAAGTCGGGCGCAGCAGAGGAGCGCCTGCACGACGCTATAGCCGCGCAGCTTTTCGCCGTCCGGTTTCACGGTGTACAGGTCGAGATAGTTCGCCGAGGCACCGTCATCGGTCTTAAATGACAGGCCGACGCCCTCGACGTTGTTCTTGCTCAGCAGCTTCTCGGCCCGGGTGATCGTGCCGACGTACAGGCCGGATTCACGGATTACGCTGGAGAAGTTGTCGGCCTTGCGGGCATCGTTTTCGTTCAGGGCTAAGCTCACGGATATCTCCTAAGTTCAGGCAGCTTTTGAAAGCTCGTAGTAGGAAGCGATCGCGGCATCCACGGCCGCCAGATCGTTCGGGATGTGCTCGTCCTCGAACAGGCCGAGCGGGGTTTTCACGGTGTCCGAGCCGCTGTTGCGGGTGCTGAACACGTACTGGCCGTTGATCACGTGCGTGCGCAGGACGATGGTGACCAGGCCCTCAACAGTGATCTTCTCGTCGAGCAGCTTGCCGATCGTCTTCGCTTTGGTCTGGCCAGTGTCGCTGGTGTCCGTGTGCGAGAGCAGGTAAACCCGCTTGGCCGGCTCGAGCGTCGTCGCACAGGTGAGTACGTCGTAGTAGTGGCGCGCCATCTCAGTGAACTTCTCGTAGCCCTTCTCGTGGGCGCGCTCCATGAACTCGGTAGCCAGCAGGTACTGCAGGTCATCCACGACGATGATCGGGCGCGTCGTGCGCTTCATTGCCTGGATAATGTCGCCGGACTGGCTGGCCACGATGATGTTTCCGTGGTCCTTGACCGGCTTCCAGTCCTTCGACCGGAACGGCAACGGCTTCGGAATTACCTGAATCAGCAGCGTTTCAGCCGGCTTCATATTCCGCAGGCTCGTGCTCTTGCCCGTGCCGGACTGGCCCAAAATCATGGTCGCGATGCTCATAGCTCTGTAGCTCCAAAAGTTCTCGTTGCTCTAGTTCCGCCTGGAATGCTTCCGCAGCGGCTTGGTCGTCATCGTCCATGGCAAAAAGCCTGTTTCATGAACTCCCAGAATCGGCGGCAGTCCTCATCGAACTTCGCGTTGTCGCGCCTGAACTGCTCCTGCACCTTCTTCCCGTGTTCGAGCATCCGGCGCATGTGCTGTTCGCGTTCATCGGAGGTCATACGCGCCAGATCCTTTCGAATGCGCCCTGCCGGTCGCGGCTGTCGTAGCTATTCCGATGCCACGGGATGCGTCGGTTTCGCTTCTTCCGGCCGCCGATCAGTGCGCCCAGGCAGAACATCCCAACTGCGAGCAGTACGCCGGCAATGCAGGTTTCAAGATCCATAGTTGCCGTCCTGAGGTACTACTGTTTTCACTTGTGAGGGTGGGCTGTTGATGACCGCTCGCGCCTGCGCCATGCGGCGGTTGAACTCGGTCAGATCTTTGACCCGAGCCTCAACACCGATGATCGTTCGCCACCCCGGCGGATCATTGGCGGCGGCGCCGATCTTCTCGTCCGAGACCTGAATCTGGCTGCCTGCGTCGTGCAGGTTCGTCAGTGCTTCAGCGAACAGATCGAGGCGCCCACAGAGCCAATCGCACCGCTGTGCGAGTGCTTCAGCGACTTGCTTGTCGGATGGCTGACAACTCGTCTCGGGCTGGATGGCGGTATTCCCGCCGTCCGGCGTCAGGGCAACGATGGTGCCACTCTCGTGCTTCTGGAAAAGCGTTCCGACCGGGAACCGCGAAAACACGTCACCATCCGTCTCGCGAGCGCACTCCAGCCGGTCAGCCGCAGCGAGCAACACGAGAGAGTGGTGGCACCACTCAGTAAAATCGCCAGCAGCGTGGAACCTGGCGTGGCTCGCCAGCCACTCAACGCTCGCGCGCACATCGGCACCAGTCACCAGCTTTGAGGAAATCGAATCCTGCACAACGCCGAGCAGTCCTTTCTGGCGCAGGTCGTCCATCACGACACGCTCTCCGGCTTCGCGCTGCGCGGCTGCGATTCTATCGGTAAGGTCGCTCATGACTGGCCTCGCTCAAGTGCGGTGAGTGCTGCGCGAGCATCGAGGAAGTCGCGAACACAAAGCGGCTTCATTGCCTGCCACATGAAGGCATCACGACATGACATCGAGTCGTATCCGCCATCGCGAAAGACGGTCGATATCTCCTCGCCATGATTCGCGGCCTTCGCAAACGGGCGTAGCGCTGCCTCAAGCCGTTCGATTCGAGCCTTCAGGCTCACGGATTCGTCAGTAAGCGAAGTCATGCGGTCTCCAGCTCGCGCGTCGGCGCGGTCTCGTTGAGGTTGCAGAGAGACTTCCAGTCCTGCTTCGGAGGCTTCTTGCGAAGTTGCTCAGGAGGCGCGCAGCAGCCTTCCGAGCCGGGCGCAAGCGTGACGCCGTGAAACTCGGGAGCATCAATCCCGTAGACGTACCCGATGAAACGACTGCCGTCGCGGTGGTCGTACACATGCGACAGATGCAGCGGTTTAGTCACGCACACCTCGACCAGATGAAACCGCGAGCCGGGGCGGTAAAAGATCGCGATCTCGCCCACGCTGAATGACTCGCTCACGACGCACGATCCAGAATGTCCAGACGCTCAAGCTCCTCGATCGCCGTCCAGCGCTCTTCCTGCGTCGTCGCCTTGCGGTAGTACGCATTCCAGTAGTCGCGCTCGGCCTGGACGAGCTGCGCAGCGGCCTTGCGGTTGGCCTCGGCAACCTCGCGGTTGGCTTGGCGGTGCTCGCGCGCGTTTAAGCGCATGGGCGCGAAGTAGTTTCGGATGGCGGCAGCAATGCTCATTCGTACATCCTCAATGTGTTTCGGAAGTCCTCTCGGCGCTGCAGCTCGTAGTCGTGCTGCACGCGGCAGAAAATCTCGAAGTCGTCCTGCTCCAGCGGTGTGCCTAGCGTCTCTTCGCAGGACTGCCACCAGGCGCGCAGGGAAGCCTGATTCGCGGCGATCCATTCGGACTCGTAGCCGAGGTATGTGTTGTCGTACGTCGGCCGGACGAGCGGCGTGATGCCGATGGGCTGGAGGCGGGCGTTCATGGCCGCCCCGTCTCAACCCACGGCCAGCTCGCAACGCCCGCTTCAACCAGCGCACGCTCAAGCGCGGAGAATCCCTCGATGATCCGGTACGCCTGCTCACTGCGAATATCTGGCGTGAGGTGGGCGTACAGCACGGCCATCGCGTCGTTGTGCGAGACCTTCTCCGCGAACCGCTTGAGGCCGGCGGCCTGCTCGGGTGTCAGCTCCAGAGCAATAGTGACGTTAGCCATGGTTCACCTCGTCATCCGAGAGCGAACCTGCTCCGGACTGCATCACCTGACGAAAGAAGGTGTCTTCGTCCATGTCCGTGCAGTCGATGTCACCCGGCTTAGAGTCGGTCGGGTGCCTCCACTGAAAGTTGCTGCCGCGCTGGATGTAGCGAAAGCCTTGCTCGCGCAACGTGCCGCCTCTGCTTTTGGTGTGTGAGCCTGGTGCGTTCATGCAGCAGCCCTCAGAGTTGGGATTGCAGCCGCGCGAACCATGCCGCCCCACTGAGCGGCCATCGCCTCAGCGATACCGAGATACGTTCTCGAGCGCAGCTTTTCGCGGTCATCGCTCGGCGTCATTTCCCAGCAGCGTTGCCATCGCCCCGGCACTTCATCGGTCGGCACGAGCGGCGGCAGGTTCTTCAGCCACAGACAGGTTTTCTTCTGCTCGCCGTGGCTGAACTGATAGGGATGGATCATCTGCGTCCACTTGATCCACAGTTCAGGCAGGCAACCCACCGGGTTCTCGATCGCGATACGCGCAATGGGAGCGGCCCAGAGCGTCTTTACGAACTCGACTGCCTCTTCCTGCTGCCGGCGCTTCTCGCTGCCGTCGTGCCAGTAGCGGCCGTCTGGGTGGCTCTTCTTCGTGACCCAATGATCCACGCGCCACCGCGCACCGGAGCCCGAGAGGTGAGTGCAGGGTGGGTGAGCAACCATCAGGTCCCAGCCATCCCCGAGCACTTCGCGCACGTCACACTGGAGGTGGTGCGGGCTGCCATCGTCAGCGGAGAGCAGGTCGCAGCTCCAGGCGTCATGCCCGTAGCCACGGAACGCGCGACGCACACGGCCAGACTCTTCGCATGCGACGAGCACACGCAGAGCAGCGCTTGCTTCTACAGAGTGAAACGTCATGACGCCCCCATGATCGAATCGAAGTCCTGCAGGGTCCCAGTGGCGGTCGCGATGAAATCGAGACGAGGCTGCGTGTCGATCGGCATCAGATTCACCGCGCTCCACAGGAGATTGCGAAGCTGTTTCGCCGTCGGTGCCTTCGGGTTTATCGGCGTGCAGCGGATGTTGTTTCCGAGACGCTCGTTCGCGAGATCCAGCATGTTGCGGTGAGTGCCGCATACAGGATCGCCTGCGGAGCTGAGCCACGACGCGCTATCACAGCACTGCTGGCCGCGGTACACGATGTGCGAGCACCTGCTCTTTTCTTGATCTGTGACCCTGCTCATGCGACCTCCGAAGCGGAAGCAGCGAGCGCAACCGCTTTCCCCATCACGTAGCCACGGCGGTACATCAGAAACAGCTGGTTCAACTCGCCGTTCTGGTAGATGTGACCGCTCGCCCACTGGTCTTTGGTTTCTTTGTCGCGGCGGAACCCTTTCGACGCTGGGTCGCGCTCAAACTGCGCAATCAGGTCGTAGTGCTCTTGGCTCGTGAGCGGCACGCCAGCGGTCAGGCGTGAGTCGCTCATGCTCTGTGAGCGCTGTTCGTTCATCGCTTGATCTCCACGCCGCAGAAAGGGCAGAAGGTCGCCACCATGAAGGGCACGCTCGTGCGCTTCTTCGCGTCGAGCCGCTTCGTCTTGATCTGAATGTCGCGACGGATGCGGCCCTCTTTGTTGATCATCGTCGCGAGGTCGAGCTGCGCGCCGTACTCGGCGAGGCCATTGTTTGTCGTGGCGATGCACGTGCAGGTCACGACGCGAGCACCTTGTTGGCCCACGCGATCGCACCCTTCATCGAGGTGTGCTTCCGGGCGACGAGCGTCGCGTCACCGAGGTCCGTGGCCGAGCAGTTCACCCACAGGCGGCTGGAGAAACTGCCGCCGTCCTGATGGGTGGTGACTACAGTGCGCGTGCCCTTGGTCGTCTTGATCGTCTGCATGACCCTCTCCCGACTTACCTTCGTGCTCCTGTCGTGAGCACCGTCGGGGAGTGAAAGTATCCCATGGGACACCACAAGTCAACTAAGGGAAACCTTACAGCCGAAAAGTGTGACGTGCGTCACACTTCGGCGCTGCCATATCGGCACAGCTCAAGGCAGTAGTTGAAAGGTTCGGGACAGGATGGCCCGAAGGCAGGAAGGGTTAGGGACGAGAAATAAAGATTAAAATGACGACGTGGGGGACTAAAGAGTGATGCTAAAAATCGCCGCCCGATTCTTCCGACTGGAGAACGTCTTCTGGGTCGATTTCAGACCTAAGTATCGAAGTTTAGCTACGTGTTCGGCCAAGGCCCCGATGTGCCGGTGTAGGAGGCGATGTGCGGCTGGAGGGTGGTTGTCGATCCTCCCCCCAAAGCAGGTAGGGTGCATCTGTGCCAAGCGCTCCACACAGCAGAATAAACGTTTCGTTCTGGATGTTCGTCGTATCGCCAGACTCCCACTTCGCCACCGCCGCCTTCGTTAAGGTCTTCGGTGCACCCATCGCGATGAGAGCCTGAGCCAGGGCTGGTTGCGTGTAACCGCGTGCTACACGCAGCCGCCGGATTCGCTCGCCTCGAGTTTCTTCGTCAGCCATAGTGCGAAATGATGCCGGGAAAGCCGGTGTCCCATCATTGACTACGCGGTTGCCCATGGGATACCCTCGGGCCCCATGCTCACCAGCGATGTAATTGCTCATTTCGGCTCCAAGGTTGCTACCGCCCGCGCTCTGGGCATACAGAAAGCAGCCGTTAGCAAGTGGAAGAAACTCGTCCCTCCGTTGCGAGCCGCGCAGGTCCATGACCTGACGCGCGGGAAACTTCGCTTCGACCCCGCCGATTACATCGGCAAGCGCGACGGCGCAGCTTCTTAAGCCACCCGATGATTAACGCGCGCACAGGGACCGGTCCGTTCGCACTCGACTTAACATTTTCGTTATTCATTGTGAAAACAGACTACCCCCGCACGTTTCCGTGTGCATGGGCGAAACACGTAAAGGTGCGTAAATGAATCAGGTCGCACTTTTCCACGACAGCATTTACGACGCCTACAGCGCTGACATCGCCGCATCAGGTGGCTTCAAGGCGGTGGGCAGCAAGCTCTGGCCTACGCTCTCCCCGGACGACGCGGCGAAAAAGCTGCGCAAGTGCGTCGATAAGGACGACGCCCAGAAGCTCTCCGAGGAAGAGCGCATGCGCGTCAAGGAGCTCGCACGCGATGCTGGCTCCTTCGCGGTGGTGACCTACGAGGGCCAGCATCTGGGCTATCGCGTCGAGTGGCTGAGCCCACAGGACGAGGCTGACGAGCTGCGCCGTGAGGTACGGGATTACCTGAAGGCCGTGAATCAGCGGCTTGAGCGCATTGAGCGAGCCGAGCAGCGCGCCACGATCATGCAGTTCGTGAAGGAGACGCGCTGATGGCGCCTCCTGTGAAGTACAACGCTCCGTGTCCTCAGCATGCGAAGCCTGCCCGCAAATGCCCTCACTGCGAGAGCTACGCGCGCCGCGTGCGAAACGCCTCCATCTCATCGGGGCGGCCATCAGTTCCGATCTATCGCGGCCTGCACTGGCCCGCACCGGAGTCTCTATGAGCACAGCATCCCAAACCGATCAGATCCTTCGGCATCTGCGCTCAGGCAAACACCTGACAGCGATCGAGGCTCTGAATCGCTTCAACTGCTTTCGCCTGGCAGCTCGCATCAAGGATCTGAAGGACGATGGCCACGCGATCGATTCGCAGATGGTCGAGCTGCCGAACGGCAAGAAGGTGGCGAGCTATCGCATGGCTTGAATTGTGATTTCACCGTTGCCACGGGGACGAAAGCGACTGGCGTGGCATCGGATAACGCGGATACCAGGAGGTTGGACGAATCCGTGGGGGATCGACTGAAAGCTGGGGTCCCGTCCTAAGCGCATAGCAGTGCGCGACAAGTGCTCAGCGAGCGTGGAGCCTGCATGCGACCGCGCCCTGTGACCTCTGCAGAGCTCTATCTCCTGCAAGGTGACGGAAGAGGTCCATCCCGATTCAGTTCGGGTTGGGCCTTCTTCGCCCATGACATGCGAGATACCCCCTGCAACGGTATGGATAAGAAGGCAGTGAAGTACATCTGGGACAGCAAGCGGAAGGGTCGAAAGGTTCACATCCTGCTCGAAAGCGGCGGAACTGCATGCAAAGCAGAAAACGGGATGTCGATGCGAAAAATGGATATGCGAGGGGAAGTGATCCCATCGGGCCGAGATCTTTGTTTCATGTGCCGGACATTGATGGCGAATGAACTGCCTGAGAGACAAATCATTGCTCCGGTGCAACCACGCAAACTTTCTGAGCGTCCTGCAGTGGGTTCACTGCAATGGAATCGCTGGGTACAGAGCAAAGAGTTCATCCATTCGTGGGAATGGAGAACGCTTCGATATCAGGTTCTCAAGAAGCGCACCCCGACCTGTGAATGCTGTGGGGCCAGCCCAAAACATGGCGCACGCGTCTCGGTCGATCACATCAAGCCGCGCTCTAAGTACCCTGAATTAGCTATGGAGGAGACCAACCTTCAGGTGCTTTGTTCGGCATGCAATCAAGGGAAGGGCCGGTGGGACGAGACGGACTGGCGTCAGGATGGCGCTGATTCTCTCGAAGAACTGGATTCAGACGCAGCCGAGCACATACGAGGGCTGAACTGAGAAATGGCCTCATCATCATCCCGCTCGACCAGTCCCCAGAGCGCGCACGGAACCACGACCTCGCGAGCGAGGCTCGGATGTTCGAGCAGTAATGCGGCCAGCTTTCCCATGGGTATATCCACGCAACAATCATACCAGAGGGTAGGTTTCGATGGCCGCCACTCCGTACTCCCCGATGGGAAAGCCAGAGAAGCACGTCACTCAACAGCAGATGTGGGAGACGCTGGCCAAGCGGGCGAAGCCACAAGTAGCAGTCCGCCCCGAAACGCAGTCGCCGCAGGCGAAAGCGCCCCTCGAATGGAAGGAACCGGTATGGACCAGCGACCGCGGCAATCGAGGTTCCGGATACCTGGAAACAGTGTGTGGGCGCTTTACGATCTCGAGAACCGAACACGAACTCGGGTACAGCTACTCGGCATGGCGACGGGAGGCGGAGTTTCCACCGACATCACTGGGGGTTGTCAGCAACCTCGACGAAGCCAAGAAGCTGTGTGAGGCGGCGCGATGAGTGGTGTACCAAAGTACCGAGCTAAGCGTGACTCTTCGGAAGGCGACATCATCGACGCATTGGAACGCGTGGGAGCGGAAGTCTGGCCCCTCGACTATCCGGTGGATCTTCTGGTGCGATTTCGCCAGCGGTGGCATTTGCTTGAAGTGAAGACACCCTACGGCAACGCGAAGAAAGCCCGTCTCGACAAGCGCCAGCAGGCGCAGATCAATTTCATCACCACCACCGGCACCCCGATCGTCACAACCCCGCTTGAGGCGCTGAAGGCTGTTGGAGCAATCGCATGAGCGGCCGGCGCAAGCTCACAGACGATCAAGTGGCATGGGCGCGTCACATCGCAAACCGCCGGCGCGAAGTGCTGCGTCAACTGAGTTTGTTGCCCACGCTCGATTCGGTGGCCGAAGAACTCAAATGCAGTAAGCGCTACCTCGAATCTCTCATCAGCAATCGCGCACGAATGTTCCCCGTGAAACATCGGTGACACCGAACAATCCTGTGTAGTAAATAGATAGCCCTCTGCGATTCGGAGGGCTCGGTGAGAAAATTCCTCGCGCTGATTGCACTGCTGCTGCCGTCACTCGGACTTGCGGCGACAGCCACCATCAACTGGTCGGCTCCCTCGACCGCATCAGATGGCAGCGCACTGACTGGCGCGCAGGCTCTCACGAGCTACCAGGTTTGGCTCAGCACCTCGAGCATCTCCACGACCACGACGGCACCCGCGACCGTAACGATTACGGGCACCGCCACGACGACAACGCAGACGATCACGGCATCACCCGGGCAGACGATCTACGCCCGCGTGAAAGCTTGTAATGCGGCTGGGTGCAGTGACTTCAGCGCCGAGGCATCCAAGGCATTACCTGTGAGCGCTCCGGGCGTGCCCACAAGTGTCACGGTAACCATCCAGGTAGGCCCGTGAAACTCTGCGACCTTCTGAAGCCCAAGCGACCGAGGCCGAAGAAGTGAGCGCCAATCGGCTTTTCCTCGTGTGCTCGCATCACCCTAAGCTGGATGAAGCAGTACGGCTCGCGCTCGTGAACGGGAGCCACTGATGGTGTGGCGTAACCAAAATTGGATGCGTGTCGATCCAATTCAGCTCGCCATATGGCAATTGAGATATCCCGCGCAGATCAATCGGGCTGATGTGAGGAGCGGTGTGATCGGCTTGCCAGTGGAGCCATCGAGCTATCACATGGATCGCTGCAGGAAGGCAGCTTGATGGAAATCATCAACGGCACCCTGCGCATGACGAGCGACCGCATCCTGCTCAAGCCGTTCGAATGGGAGGGCGAGGATGTACACGGAGCAGGAACCAGGCTGGCTGTGGTGCGTCATGGACGACCGCTTAGAGGCATGGTTGTGGCCATTGGTCCCGGACACTTTCCCGTTTCCAAGCGCACCAAGCTCAACGACGGACGTCAGCGCATCGAGTACAGCAAGCACTTCCGCCCGACTGAAGTGAAGGTTGGCGAAGTTGTAGAGCTCGGCGGACTGAACGTGTTCGACGGCAATGGATATCAGTTCACCGAAGTGATCTACAACGGCGAGCCGCACCTGATCTGCAGCGAGCGGGACGTGTGCGGAATTGTCTCAGGTACAGAGAATGGCGAATCCAAATCCGCCGCTTGAGCACCTGAAGCCTTTCGTGGCGGGCCAGTCCGGCAATCCCGGTGGCAAACCCAAGGCTGCCCGCAATCGCCTGCAGGGCGGCTTCCTGAACGCTCTAGCGGATGATTTTGATGCTCACGGCAAGAAGGCCATCGAGGCCGCACGCGAGAAAGACCCTGTTGGCTACATCAAGGCGATTGCCTCCCTCATGCCGAAGCAGGTGGAGCAGTCGCAGCCTCTGGACGACCTGACCGATGCAGAACTCACCGCTGGCATCGCCTTACTCCGAAGCCGACTTTCTGGTGGCGCTGGAGAGGGAGCAGGCCAGGCGCCAGTCCCTTCGCAAGTTAACTGACTATGCGCCATACCCGCGACAGCGCGAGTTCCATGAAGCCGGTCGCACACATCGCGAACGTCTGCTCATGGCTGCGAACCAGGTGGGCAAGACACTCAGCGCCGGAGCTGAAGTCGCCATGCACGTTAGCGGTCGTTACCCCGACTGGTGGCGAGGATACGAATGCAAGAAGCCCAGCGCGTGGTGGGTTGGAGGCGTCACTAGCGAGTCAACTCGCGACAACCCTCAGCGAATCTTGCTGGGCCGTGGAACCCAATGGGGAACAGGTATGGTTCCGCGCGACGCTTTGAGGGGCGATCCGGCCATGCGTCGTGGCGTCGTGGGCGCGGTGGATAGCTGCGCCATTCGCTTTGGTGGTGGTGGGGATGTGCAGGCTGGTGAGAGCTCGCTCGGCTTCAAGTCCTACGACCAGGGCCGCGAGAAGTGGCAGGGCGAGACGCTGGGTGGCGTGTGGTTCGACGAGGAGCCGCCTGAGGACATCTACACGGAGGGGCTCACCCGAACCAATGTGGGCCTGAACCCGGTGCTCCTGACCTTCACGCCGTTGCTCGGCATGTCAAACGTCGTGAAGCGCTTCCTGATCGACAAGCCGCCCGGTACACACGTCACGCAGATGACGATCGAGGATGCGCAGCACTACACGCCTGAGCAGCGCGCCGCGATCATCGCGACCTATCCCGCATTCGAACGTGAAGCGCGCACCAAGGGCATCCCGCAGCTTGGGAGTGGCCGTGTGTTCCCCATCGATCAGGACGAGATCAGCGTTGCGCCGTTCGCGATTCCCTCGCACTGGGTGCAGATCGCGGGGCTCGACTTCGGTTGGGATCACCCTTCTGCTGGCGTCCGATTGGCTTGGGATCGGGACGCGGATTGTCTCTACGTCGTGGCAGCTCATCGAGCCCGTGAGCAGACGCCTGCGATGTTTGCTGCTGCTGTTCGGCCGTGGGGCGACTGGCTGCCATGGGCATGGCCCCACGATGGCCTGCAGCACGACAAGGGCTCAGGCGAGCAGCTCGCCGCTCAGTACCGCGCGCAGGGCCTGAAGATGCTGCCAATGCGGGCCACGTTCGAGGATGGCTCATTCGGTGTTGAGGCGGGCATCGCCGAGATGTTCGACCGCATGCAGACCGGGCGTCTCAAGGTGTTCTCGCACCTGAACCAGTGGTTCCAGGAGTTCAACCTGTACCACCGCAAGGACGGCCTGATCGTCAAGGAAGGTGATGATCTTATGAGCGCTACGCGCTACGCAATGATGATGAAGCGCAAGGCGGAAGTGCAGAACAAAGTCGCAACGCCGGTCGTGCGCACGCGTGCTCAAGGGTGGATGTCGTGAAGTTCGAGCTGCCACCCGAATCGAAGGACACCGCGACGCTGCTCCGTGAGCTCGAGGCGAGCGCGCCCACCCCCACGCCGAAAGCCATCCGCGCCGCGATGATCCAAGCCGCACAGGAGCTTGAGAACTGGCACAAGCTCGGACAGGACGCCGCCCGTCAGCTTGAGGAAGCCGCGAACGTGCGCATCTCGCAGATGGCGAGCACCTCGCGTGTGGTGGAGATCCAGAACGGCGTGCGTAACACGCTGCTGGATCTGGCGCGCACGTTCAGGGAGCTTGCGTGAAGGACTCCATCATACAAGCGCTGATCGAATTTGCATGCATAACGATCATTGCTGAGGTCTTTGTTGCGCTGTTCATTTGGCCGGTGCCTCAGCTGCTATGAACGCCACCGAACTCGACAAGGACGCCACCACAGACGAAGGCATCTGGCGCGAATGCGCAGAACGCCTGCGCATCTGTACGGCGGCCGAGTCGGAGAATCGCATCCGGGGCATCGAGGCCAAGCGCTTCCGCTGGGGCGAGCAGTGGGACGCGGACGTCAAGAACGTTCGCAAGATCGATGGCCGCCCCGCGCTCACGATCAATCACACGAACACGTTCTGCGCGCGGCTCGAGAACACGCTTCGCCAGCAGCGGCCGCGCATCAAGTGCCACCCGGTCGGTGATGGCGCAAACATCGACACGGCGGATACGGTCAACGGCCTGATCCGCCACATCGAAGACCGCTCGAAGGCTTCGGTCGCCTACGACACCGGCGTTGCCAATGCCATCGACATCGGCTGGGGCTACTGGCGCATCTGTTCGGAGTACATCGACCCGCGCAGCTTCGATCAGGAACTGCTGATCAAGCCCATCCGCAACCCGTTCACGGTCTACATGGACCCGGGCGCGGTGATGCCGGATGGCCGGGACCAGTACTGGTGCATCATCAGTGAAACGATGAAGCGCGCCGAGTACAAGCGCCGCTATCCGAAGGCCACGAACACCGAGTGGCGCTATGTGGACGCTCCGGGCGACCTGCAGATGATGTGGGAGAGCAAGGAAGAGGTGCGCCTGGCGGAGTACTACCGCGTGCACGAGGTGAAGGACTCGCTGATCAAGCTGTCCGATGGCTCCACCCGGTATCGCTCCGAGCTCGTCGATCCAGACGTGATCGCTGCGATGGGTCTGACCATCATTGCCGAGCGTCCATCCACACGCCGGATGGTGCAGTGGTTCCGGCTCAATGGCACGCAGGTTGTGGACCGTCGCGAAGATCCAGGCGAGCACATCCCGGTCGTCCGGTGTGAGGGCAATGTTCAGGATGTGAATGGCATCGTCAAGCGCAAGGGCATGGTCGAGGACCTCAAAGACCCTGCGCAGATGTTCAACTACTGGCGCACGGCGCAAACCGAGCGCTATGCGTTGACGCCCAAGGCGCCGTGGGTGGTCGCAGAGGGGCAGATCGAAGGCCATCCCGAGTGGAATGACGCCAACCAGAAGAGCTATTCCACGCTCGTCTACAAGCCTGTACCGGGGCCTGATGGTGTCACCCCGCTGCCGCCTCCGCAGCGTGTGCCTCCGGCCCAGGTCGAAGCGGGCATGTCCGAGGCCGCGCAGGGCGCCGAGCACGATCTCATGTCGGTCGCCGGCATGCCGCAGGAGAACCCAGAGATTGCCGCGCGCGTGGTCGGTGGCAACAAGTACCTGCAGCGCCGACAGGGCATGCAGGACCTGACGCACTTCCAGTACTACGACAACCAGACGTTGGCGATCGCTTGGACCGGCTCGCTGCTGCTTGAGCGCATCCCGTTCTATTACGACACCCAGCGCATGCAGCGGATTCTGGGCGAAGACGGCGTGCCAAAGATGGTCACGATCAACGAGCAGGCCGAAAGCCCAGAGAATCCCGGTGTGCAGATCGTGAAGAACGACATGACCGTGGGTCGCT
>SMFF01000025.1_pt1 | contig 41077 bp, 47 predicted proteins | sample 2456181 | NCBI WGS metagenome assembly SMFF01 (sample SAMN10132611, study PRJNA489261) | soil metagenome | isolation source: day120 antibiotic-loamy sand soil ammended with raw manure from dairy cow... | place: USA | collected 2015-04-01
GGGAAGCTACATCCGAGGCACTAGCGATTGCCCAGACAGCTAGGCAGAGGGCAGGAGAGGCCCGTGGTGCTCTTAACAAGGCCCAGGGTATACCTGAGGCTAGGGAATGGTCTGAAACGCCACTACCGCCCTCTATTCAAGAGGCACTACGATGACTGTCCTAAGAGCAGTTCTGACCGCTTTAATGGCCGGTTCACTGATTGCACTGATCGGCTGTAGCACTACCGTGGAGTACCGTAGCACAAGCGTACCTAAGGGTGTGTTGGATGTGTGCTTATCTTTACCTGAGGCTGAGTCACCTAGAACCAATGGTGAACTCGCTGAAGGGTTCTTAACTGCCCGTGAGGGGCATGAAACCTGTCGTGGAGTCGTTCAGACTGTACACGATTACTTCGGGGCGGAAGCCCCATCTGGAGATTAAATGACTATCGCTAACAAAACCGTTGTACAACTCGACGCTGCGTACGTAGCCTGCACTAAGCTTGCTAAGGCCCTTGAGGATTACCACCAAGGTAAGAACCGCCCCTCGGTCCAACTTGGCCGCTTTACTGTCGCTGAGACGAACGCCTTGGTTACTGCAGCTAAGTCTGCTGTGGATGCTATCGCTGCTGCTTAAGCATAGGTACCAACATATATAGCTAATATCTTGTAGGCGCGAGTAGGGCTGTCCTTCCTGAGGTTGGGGATGTGGGCAGTTCTACTCCCACCTGATTAGCAATATATTTTTGTAAGGGGGTCCCACTCCCCTACGCGCTCCGGCCTCCCCCGTCGCCTTGCTCACAGCGGCTGCACAGCGAATCCTGTGGCTGGGGGCTGCCATCGGTACCGGCTGGACCGCTCGACGCAGCACAGCGGCTCTCGTGGCTTCCTGGGGCTGGACCTGGTGGTGCTGGTGGTGTACTGTACCTGGTGGTGTGCTGCACTGTACTCGCTCCATCTGCTCGCAGCTCGCTACGCTCACTGCTCACAGCTGTCGCTCGTGCGGTCGTGGTCACGTGGTCGCGGCTCTACTCTTTTTGCTGGTGCCTCTACCTCTACTCTTTTTATCATCCATCCTCTACCCTTTTTGTCGTGCGGCTGCACTCTACCCTTTTTACTCTGCACTCTATCCGTACTCTATCCGTACTGCATCTACTCTATCCGTACTCTACTCGCTGCTTCGCAGGTGTTCGCTCCAGATCACACGCTCGCTGTTCGCTCGGTGCTCGCTGTCGCTCTCATTGCCAGACATTATAATCTGATCGTACCTAGTGTTTCGCTTTGCTCCACCTAGTGTGAAGTCTAATTAGTCTATATATATCAATGACATACGATGAGCAATAATTGACCACATTCCCTTAAAAACAACAGTTGCATTGTACTTATATTGTGTGTTATAGTTCACTCATCGCAGCACAGCACCAACACAGTACCTAATCACTCATTAGGGTTTGTCCCTAGGAATTAGTAGTTGACAAGCTGTTCGAATGTATGTTCTACTAGAATCAATGCAGCAAAACACACACACAACACAACACAAGGAAAACGACATGTTCAAGTTTAATATCGGATCAGCAGTACTCTGGGTCGATCAGTCGATAAGCACACTCGAAGTGCTATGTGAATTGCAATATGCCGGGTTCGTAGGCGCAGAGGTTATTAAGTCGCAGATGAGTGGCACAGAAACGACGTACATTGTAACGGCAGAAGGGTACAATGATTGGTTTGGCGCAGGTCACGAGGACGCGGTACACTCTGTCTGTCTGGCGCTTGGGCAGGACGCTATAGCATACAAGTTGAACGATACCGGGTATCTGGTGGGGCCTAAGGCAGAGGATTGGGGCGGCGAGTTCCTGCAGTCCGAGTTTATAGAATAGGTTTACAATCGTATAGCATGCGGGTCGTGCTATACCGTGGTACACTTATCACAACACAACAACAGTCACACAAGGGGTTTAACATGTTCACAATAATCAAGACAGCAGGCGAATTCGACGCAGCGGTACAATACGCGCATGACTCACAGGCACACGGTTACCCGGTTATAGGTGTATGCTGCGACGGCGGGGTACTATGCCGGGATTGTATGGTAGCGAATCAGGACCTTATACGCGCCGCGATCCGAGACGCAGGGTCCGACACACAATGGGAAATACAGGCGGCGCAAATCCATTTTGAAGGCGATCCGCTACAATGTGATAACTGCTACAATGAAATAGAATCAGCATACGGCAAGGAGTGGTGATTATGATATATGCACAATTTTACCAGGACAGCACCGGGTACGTACCGGGTACGATCCCGCCACAGTTCGACAAGGCGCAGGTAAAGCCAATCGAACGATTAGGATCAGATGGGGTGCTGGTGCTGGACCGACGCTTATCACTGGCGAACCAACACAAGGCGGCAAGAGCAAGAGCGGTCCAGGTTGACGCCATAGGATACCGTCTGGTACACTCTAGTCGTGGGTTTTCTGATATCACAAAGCAATCCGATTATATTTCAATTTCACAAGGGGTTTAACATGCGACAAATCGAACAGGATACAATACGCGCGGTCCGTCAACTCGTAACAGGTAAGCGGTCCAATCCGATCTGGCGTAAGTCTAATATGATGGCGATCCGAGCCGTTGACATGGTTACACGTGAACACGTGGTACACGTATACCTACACGGTAACGCGATAGCACGGGTCGATATCGACAAGGAAACATTACAGGTCACCTTGGCGGGTTGGGATACTGTCACCACACGTAGTAGGATCAATGCACTGGTTTACGGCCTTGCGCCGAATTCAATGGTACGGGTATGGCGCAAACGTGGTGTAACCCAGATATTCCAGGATTCGCAGGACCTTGTAGCGGATCACGATACATGGTACCCAGCGGGTAACGTAGTAGTTTAATTGGTTTAACAGTCACTGCGGCTTGTGTACAGGCTGCAGGAGCGGTTAAACCAACCGGGTAAGGGTACGGCAAGGGTATAGTACATTAAACCCAGCACAGGCCCGCAAAACGCTTATTCAAGGGGTTATCATGAGATTGGTATTAAGATTCGAGACGGACGACGGTTGCGGGGTGTACTCTGGGGCGTCATCAGCGAACTTCTACGTCGATTCAGAGCGGCACCCGCTACCCGAATTCGACGCAGGTCTTGCGCCGTGGTGGAATTGTAGTGGTGATGATACGGTCTGCCGTTATCTGTTCGGCTTCGCTACACTTGAACAGGCCAGGGCATGGTTCTACAACGGCGAATGCCTCCAGGCGATCCAGCACGAAGGGTGCAAGCTTGTGGTGTACGCGGTACCAGGTGCAGACGTTATAGTTGGGTACTCACAGACGGTGTTCAACCCGGCAACAGCCCAGACGGTGGCCGAGTTCAAGCCGCTGGAATTGCACAATAAGGCCTTCGAACATATATTACAGGCGCTGAACGACAGTATTAAACCACAGGACCAAGGGGTATAAAATGATCACGACCGGAACTAAATTCAAACTAAGCAAAGCAGGACCACGGGCCACGATATACACGGCACTTGAAATACACGACGACGAGACGGTCACGGCAGAATACTATTCTTACTTGGGATTGGGGCAGTACACCAAGCGGGTATCTGCACCGATTGAACTGTCAGCATGTATCGAATTAAACTAAGGGGATCATCATGATACGGATATTACAGGCGCGGGGCGACATGACACGGGTCCGGGTAGTGCATAACGGGGTATGTATGGATACACCAGTTATACATATCGAACAGGCGCGGAAGGTTTACCAGATGCTACGGGGTCTGCCCAGCGTACAGGCAGCACTGGTACGGCTCACGACACTACGGGTTTACCAGGTCTGCAACGAATGATGTAAATAGGACTTGACAGGCGCGAATTAAAGCCTTACACTAGAGTCCTACACATCGGGAAAGCACTTCAAATCAATCAGCAATAAGGGGTACATCATGGAACGTACAGAGGACCAAGCAACGGCACAAGGCCTACGTCAACATAGTATCGGTGAGGCGTTTCCAGCAGTAGTTGTGGCACACCTTGACAGCGACTTAAAAACAGTGTTATACTACGTACAGTTCATGGGGCACCGAACAAAGTCTGTGAATAGTAAGCTTGCACATGCTATTGCACAGGCGCTAGGTAAGGCCTACAGGGACAAGGGTTACACCAAGGCGTTACGCCTACTGACCACCTCTAAGGTGTATGATAAGGATGCAGTATAAGGCTGTTTTACAAGGTGTCTTACGGGGCACCTGATAAAGAAGCTTTACAGTACAGGGGTTATGTAGTACCTTAAACGGTGAACGGCATAACCTGACAGTCGAGACTAGGTGGACTATAAACATGCTAGGGTACGTCGCGGACGCTGAGTAGGTTGGGCCTACCAGACAACACGTACATTACAGGACAGGCAGCGCCCTTACTGCCACGTTACTGTAATCTGAGGCATTCAGGCGGTGGGCGTCAATCCACCCTGAGTGCCATCAGGTAAGCAGCTTCGCAAGAGGACGCTTACCTGTTAAACCAGCAAGGAGATAAACATGTTCAAAGAAGGTGATGTTGTTGTACGTACTGGACCCACAGACACGTTCAACCGGGTAATACATGGGCAGTGGTACATTGTAAAGCGGGTTCTACGGTCTGCAAACGATGAGTTCATCGTAGAACTAGAGGGCGTCGTGTCCACCTGGGAGGGTAGACGCTTTCAGAAGATTTCTGATATCGTACCGGCTGATACAACCGTCGAGAAACTGGAAAATGAGAACCGGGAACTTCGGAAGGAGATTGAACGGTTGCACACCTTGAACAAAGAGGCGGGGGCAGAGCATCAGGCACGGCTGACCCGAGCACACGAGGCACGTAAGCGTTATTTCAATGCGTGGAAGCATGAGCGTGAACAGGTACAGAAGTCACGGATGCGACATGCCAAGGTTACACAGTTGAACGAACAGCTACAGAGTGCCCAGGCACTGCTGCACAAGGAGCTAGACCACACGAAGGCATTGTTGAACGCCACACAAGCAGAGGCCTGCACAATACGTGACGAGCTGCTGCGGTACAAGTACCGGGCTAATATTGGAACCTATGGGGCGTGTGACACTGAGCACCGTAGGCTACAGGGTGCCATTACTCTGCTTGAGGCCACGATAGAGCGACGTGACCGGCAGATCAAACAATTATATGAGGACTTGCGCACCGAGAAGGTAAGGGCAGATAAGCACAAGGCGCGGTACTACAAGGTTGTGTATGGTGTGCGTGACATAATGAGAGGTGATTATGAATAGAACCCAAGAATTGATCCCAAAAACACGGAACCGACGCCGACCTAAGCCGGTGGCTAAGCGGGGTCATGAGGACAAGAAGTACCACACCCGCAATGAGCGGCGGATGTTTCAACTCGGCAGTCGTGCCACACTGAAGGATGACACATGAGCAAGATCGCATTGAAAGTAACGCACAAGTTCCTACGTATTGCTGAACGTGTATTCGATGATGCAACCACACGTAGGATTGAAGCACTGTACGCTGAGCTGAAGGCCAAGCGGGGCCGTGACGATCAGCGTTACAAGGCAGCAAAGGCAGATGCCCTCCTTGAAACAGCACTACGGGAGGAACTACACATACTTGAGGATGACGACGATGAAGAACCTTTTCCTGGCTAGTGTACTGACCGCAGCAGCGGCCATCACAGGGGCTGTACAGGCCCATCCACTTGAAGCCCGTGTGCTAGGGTGCATGCAGGCGCAACCGGTCGTTGATGCGGCCTACGACGTGCGTGTGAACGATGTACCTATTGAGGTGGCGTTCAACATCCTGGTAGAGGACCCTACCCTATCACCTGCCCAGCGGTTCATCGTGGCGAACCTAGTGCAGACCCTGTACAGTATTGAAGTGGAACACCTGCCCACGTATGAACATTACCGTGTGCTGTCATTCACTATCTGCGTCGAGTCTATCGGCAACGGGTTCATTGAACTTGAATCCACGGGGGACGTGCTGCAACATAAACGGAGTGACTTGTGAATACAGTAATCAACGTACTGACCTTGGTGCTAACCTTCGGGGTAGTTCTTTGGCTTGGTCATTCCCTGGCCCAGCTTGTTCTTGACGAGTTCGGTGGGGATGACGATGGAGATGGCTTTGCTTAACATCATTTTAGGACTTGGGCTGGGCGTACTTGCAGGCATCGTGATGGTTTGTATCGTGTGCCTGCTGGACGTGGTGGCTGAGCCGTGGTACCGGTACAAGTACGGGAAGTCACGTAAATGAGGCGGCCACGAGTACGGCCAGAGGACCGGAAGGCCTGGGCACCTTATTGTTTCGTAAACGACGACGGGCACCCGGTCGCAACACTTGACTCGCGTCAGTTCTACGTGGTGGAATTATCCACTGCGTTCATCTTTCATATCATGAGGTAATTATGCGTACAGTAAACTACGACATTGCACTGACACTTGGTGTCACGATCCCGGACAACCTTGCAGATCAGTACCGGGCACTTGTATTCACATCGGCTAATAAGGAACTCGCGAAGCTGTCCAGCGAACTCACAGACGATAACGACTTCGTGGAACGTATCCTACACGACAACATCCGTCACCTCCTGACGAAGCAGCTACCCCAGTACCTGGAAGCAGGTGGCTTTGGCGTGACTGTTATCCCACTGGCTCAACGTGAGGCCCACGAGCCAGAGGACGACGGACAGGGTGAGCTACCCCTAGAAGAACAGGAGGGGTAATGCTTAAGCGGCGTGAAGAACTCCTGACGGATAAACTCGAAGCCGCGTCCGAGCAGCTAGCAACAGCACGGGGGCGGTACGAGTCCGCCCTGTCTGACCTGAACCATGTAAAGGCGGTCCAGGCAGCGCAGGTGGGCATGTACTTGAATTACATCATAAGGGGGAACGCAGGCGGTGGGCACGTCATTGGTCGGACGGGTGAGTCGTTTATACTCATGTCTGGACCAGAGGACCAACGGGATATCCGTAAGGTCCATGCACGTTATATTGTGGAGGTGGTTGAGAATGTCTAAACTTCTACGGGAGGATTGGTTAGAACAGGCACGGCGTCTGGCAGTTGGTCGCAAGGACCGAATCCACCACAAGCCTGATGGCAGTCGCCGTGCGAACCTAGTGATAGGTCACGAGGGCGATAGGTGGTGGGCTTACTGTCAATCTTGTAAAACAGGCGATGCAGTAATGAAGTCGCACGTACGCCTATCTGAGCGAGCACCAGTAGAGTCCACGAAGGTCGAGACACCCCACGACATTGAAGGCATGACCGAGCTAGAATCGTTCAGGCGTAGACAGCTTGAAGGGTTCATCCTGTCCAAGGGACTGGCTGGGTTCATGCTTCCACCCTGGGGCTACAGCGACAGCCGTAAGCGTCTCATTATACGGCCAAGTTCGTGGCAAGATTCTATAGGCGCATGCCTTGGCCGTGACGTGACAGGCAGCTCGCACGTTAAATGGATCGTGTACAACCGTGCCAAGGCAGCGTGGGTAGTGGAACCGATATACCATGACCGTCCATCACCACGGGGCACCCTGTACATCACAGAGGATATACTGTCGATGTATAAGGTACGTTGGGCATTACGTAGTGAGTTCAGTGGTTTACCGTACGTGGACCAGTTCGTAGGCACTACCCTGGGTACAGGGATCAATGCCACGATGCTGAACCACCTCATTGATCAGCAGTTCCAACGCATCGTAGTGTTCTATGATGGGGACCGTGCAGGCGTGGAAGGTTCCAAGACAGTGGCACACCGTATCCGTGCATTGATCCCGACCGCTACTGTAATCCACACCGTAGCACCTAGTGGCATGGACCCCAAGGACATGGAGGCCCAGGAGATCATTAAGCACTTACGCAACCAAGGAGGGCTAACACCGTGACAGATGCGTTAATTCTGAAGGCACTGGCGCATCGGCAGCGGTACAACCAACTACTGTCGCATGTCCCACAAGACATGTTATCAGCTGAGTCCAGGGTCATGCTGCAATGGTTCGCAGTGTACTTCAGCACGTACCCGGACCATGATGTTATCCAATCAGATGCCCTGGCATCGCTAGTACGCCTACGCAGTGGTGACGCTGACCCAGCATCCATTGAGGTCACGTTGCACTACTGTAAGATGCTTGCTCAGCCTGTCGATGATACGGCCTTGCGTGGTGTACTATCTACCCTGACTGAAATGGACTTCGCAGGACGGGCAGCAGCAATTATCAGTGAGTACGAACGTGGTGGCGACGTTGACGTAGTACATGAGCTAGAAGTTATGGCCCGTGAGGCTAAGCGGTCACGCTCGAATGGGCAGGCGTCTGACTGGATTGATACGTCAGTCACACAGATTCTATCGGAGGTCGAAGATGATGTAGGTATCAAGTGGACGCGTATACCACTACTGAACGAGCACATCGCCGCCCTACAGGGTGGGGTGTCCGTAGCGATAGGGGCAAGGCCTGACAAGGGCAAGACTTCTATGATCGCAGATACCCTGACCGACTGGGCACCACAATGCGTGGACTACTTCGGTGAGGACCGTCCAATACTCTGGCTGAACAACGAAGGTAGCGGTAAGCGTATCATCCCCAGGTTATACCAAGCAGCACTGAGTATGACACTACCCGAGATCATTGAGTTATCTCACCAGGGTATACTTGAGCACCGGTACGAGGAAGCTATCGGGGCTGACCGGCAGTACATACGTGTGAAGGATATCCACGGTGCCAGCATGGCACAGATCGAACAGATCATTGAGGATATTAACCCATGCGTTGTGGTGCTGGACATGATCGCGAACGTTCGAATGGGAGGTAGTAAGAACGCGAACAAGGCTGATATAGTTGAGCAGACGTGGCAGTACTGGCGTGAACTCCAGGTAATGCACGACTTCATTGGCATCGCCACTGTCCAGATATCAGCTGAAGGTGGGAACACACTGCACCCGCCGTACTCTGCCCTGAAGGACAGTAAGACAGGTATCCAAGGCGCTACTGATATCATCTTATTACTGGGATCACTTGACCGTGCAGACATGCAGTACCTACGCGGCTTGTCAACACCTAAGAATAAGTTCGCGGTTGCAGGTAAGGTGTCGTACGCCCAGGGTGAAGTTGAGTTCGACGCTGCACGGTGTCGGTTCCTGTCAGGCACACCCGCTATTGAACACAGACCTCCGCAGCCTCCAACGGCGGCGGCTAACATGGGATAATATATGAGTACTTTACGAGATCGGTCCGACAAGCCACACATCGCCCTAGGTACACACACTAGGTTATGGCTAGTGTACAACGGCCACCATTTTGCGGTGGATAAGCACCAACACTACCCGACGGCCTGCATGTACACCCTCCAACGCAACACAACTGAAGGGAGAAAGTTCAGTGCAACCCAATAAAATCATGATCCTGGACCTGGAAACCCAGAACCACCAGTATTACGGTGCGATGGCAAGCCCCAGGCACCCGGATAACTACGTAGTCATGGTTGGACAGGCCATTGACCAGAACCCGTACGACGGCAAGGTCACTGGGTACCTTTACAACTCCAAAGATGAAAGCCTGTCCCCTGGTTGGTTGCATATCCCAGATGACGTGTGGCTTATCGTAGCCCACAATGCACCATTTGAAATTATGTGGATGCTCGAACAGCAACGTAACGAGTTCCTGAAGTTCCTGAAGCGTGGTGGTCGTGTATTCTGCACAGCTATCGCAGAGTACCTAATCCAGAACCAGCAACTGAAGTACCCAAGCCTGGACGAGGTTGCACCTAAGTACGGTGGTAGCCACAAGATTGATGGTGTTAAACTACTCTGGGAACAAGGGCACCTGACCAGCGAGATCGACCCTGAGCTACTGGGCGAATACCTATGGGGTCCAGAGGGTGACATTGAAAACACTCGCAAGGTGTTCTATGGGCAGTACGCTGCATTAGTTGAACGTGGGCAGTGGGCCAGTGCATTAGAACGCATGGAAGCAATGGTGTTCAATTCGTTCGCGATGGACTCAGGGCTGTACGTTAATCGTACCCTGGCATTCGAACAACTCAAGGCGTTAGAAGAACGGCTGACGGTGCTGGTCGCAAAGTTCCGGGAACATCGCAGCTATCTACCCCCTGAGGTTGAGTTCAAAGAGTCCAGTGATTACCACATGTCAGCATGGTTGTACGGTGGTCCGATCAAGTACCGCTGTAAGGTGCCCCGCACCACGGCAGATGGTGAGCTGATCTACGAGAAGATTGAGTGTTACCAGCTTGTGGACGGTGGTGATTACATCCAGGTGGAGGACTACGACCCCGAGCTGAACGAGGTCGTGACATTCAAGTCCGGCAAGAACAAGGGTAACCCCAAGCCGTTCAAGGTGGATGGTACCGAACCCCAGATGAAGTGGGGCGAGGACGTGTTCCAGTGTCCACCCCTGATTGATCTGGCTAAACTACCAAGTGAAATCCGCAAAGAATTTTTACGGGAGTACAGCGGTAAGCGTAACCTAGCTGATGGGTCACCGGTACTGTCCACGGGTAAGGATGCAATTGACGCCTTGAAACAGCGGCCTGAGCTACCTGACACCACACGGCAGCTACTGGATGAGTTGTCTGAGTTCGCCAAGCTGGACAAGGACGTGGGCACGTACTACCTACGTGAGGAAAAGGACGACGATGGGATCGTGAAGAAGGTATCGGGAATGCTGCAGTACCTGACACCTGAGAATATCATCCACCACATGCTGAACATGACGAGCGTGGATACGACTCGACTGTCCAGTAGCCGTCCGAACTTTCAGAACATCCCACGGGGTGACACCAGCGACGTTAAGAACATGTTCGAATCCCGGTACGGGGTTGATGGGTTCATCATTGAGGCTGACTACAAGGCACTCGAAGTTGTTACCCAGGCAGCTTTCTCCAAGGATACGAACCTGTCCAAGGCGTTGTTGGACGGTATTGACATGCACTGTCTACGTCTGGCCGGTATCCTGAAGGAGCCGTACGAGGATGTACTTGCGAAGTGTAAGGATGAAAGTCACCCGGACCACAAGCGGTACGACACCCTACGTACGAACGTGAAGCCACGGGCATTCGCGTACCAATACGGTGCGTCTGCAATGGGCATAGCCTTCGCTACGGGGTGTACAGTAGAAGAAGCCCAGGAGTTCATCGACTCTGAGCGTAAGCTGTTCCCAGAGGTCGAGGCATGGTACGAGAACTCAGTGTACCCCGCAGTCAATGCGAACACTGAGCTGCACCGAGAGCAACAGGCCGATGGTCGATGGACGTTGTACAAGTCTGGTGTATGGATCAGCCCCGGTGGCACCCGGTACCAGTTCAGGCAGTTCCCCAAGCGTATCTGGGCAGATGGGAAGTCAGTTGACATAATGGACTTTAAGCCTACGCAGATGCGGAATTACCCTATCCAGGGTGAGTCCAGCTTCTTCGTCCAGGCAGCATCTGGTTGGGTTATGCGTTGGTTACTATCACGGGACTTCTTTGATGGTCGAGTCCACATCATTAACACCGTCCATGATGCAATTTACCTGGACATTCACAAGGATGTATTGCACGAGGTTGCACCAGTCCTGAAGGCCATCATGGAGAATATCCCTGACGGCATGAAGTACCTTGGGTATACCTTAGACCTACCCTTTCCAGTGGACGTGTCGTACGGTCCCAGCATGAACAAACAAACCACATACAAACCGGAGTAATTATGAGCACAGTATTAGATCGCATCCAAGCAGCAGCCGCAGCCGCAGCAGCCACATCGGTAGACATGAATGAGGCAGTATCAGGTGGTGGTGGTCGCCTGATCCCAGCGGGTGCCTACGTAGGTCGCCTCTGCGAATACGTGGACCTGGGCCTACAGCCTCAAGAGTACCAAGGCAAAGCCAAGGACCCTGCACCTAACATCCGACTGGGTGCAGCCCTGTTCTATTCGGACCCCGAGAACCCTACAGAACCGGCACCGTACGTGCTACGATCAAGCGACATGAGTATCAGCCGTAACGAGAAGGCCGGGACCTTCAAGGCGTTCGCAGCATTGAACGTGAAGCGTGATCCGAACATCAAGCACTTCGCACAGTTCCTTGGACAGGCGTTCATATTCCACGTTGAGATTCGTAAGGCCAAGGCGTCAGGACGTGAGTACAACGTCATCGTCTGGGATAAGACAGGCCCAGCCATTGATGCACTGTCCAAGCAGCCGTACGATGTACCCCAGCTTGACGACAGCTTCTACCGTGTGTTCCTATGGGATCACCCCACCAAAGAAGATTGGGATGCACTGTTCATTGAGGGGCAGAACCAGGAAGGCAAATCCAAGAACTTCATCCAGGAAACAATCCTGGGTGCCTTGGACTACCAGGGGTCAGCATTGCAGCTTCTTCTCGAAGGTGGTACGGCCTTGAATCAGCCTGCACAGGCCTCTGCACCGGTTAACCCTGGTGCTACCCCCACCCCTGCAGCCCCAGTGGCACCAGCGGCCCCTGCTGCAGCCCCGGAGCCAACTGCACCCGAAGCCCAGAAGGTGGCCGCCCCTTTGGCTTCGCCTACCGCTGCCCCAGCTGCCCCTACACCAGCGGTTGCGGTTCCCGCTGTGCCAGCTTCGACACCAGCGACGTCCCCTTCTGAAGCTACAGCGGCACCAGTAGTACCAGCTGCACCTGCCGTTCCGAACCTTCCTAACATCCCAGGTCAGTAATGCGGACGGGGCCACATAATCTGGCCCCCTCTGCCCTACCGAACCAATTCGATGGGGCAGTGAGGGGACGGACGCTTATACTCGATGGGGACTCAGCCTGCTACGTGATTGCAGCACGGGTTAAGACCCTACCAACGGCTATCCGTAACTTCCAGATGCGTGTGCTTTCGCTAATGTTTCTCACCAAGAGTGAGTCTGCTATCGTCCACCTGACGGCATCAGATTCACTCAAGGCGGGACGGGCAAACATCCTGGCATCGAAGCCCTACCAAGGGAACCGAACCGGGAAGGCGAAGCCTAACATGCTGGAACCTATACGGCAGGCAGTGTCAGATGAGTCAAGCTGGTTGCCTGAGTTCAGGGTAGAGTTACATAGGAACCTGGAAGCTGACGATGCCTGCATCATGGATTCGTACAGACTACAGGACGATGGGGTGCTGGTGTCAGACGACAAGGACCTACGATGCACACCGTATCCGTACTACGAACAGTCCACGGCCAGGGTAATGGCTGGGGCAGGCTTCGGTGAGATATGGCCTGAGCGTACCGCTGGTGGCACCTTGAAGCTGATCGGCCAGGGACTCAAGTTCTTCTGGGCACAGATGCTGATGGGTGACCCAGCTGATAACGTGTCTGGTCTACGGAAGTACAAAGGTGGGCTGATCGGTCCGGCTAAGACCTTCGAGGTGCTGGGTAAGCTTAACACCGAGGACGAGGTTGCGAACTTCGTGATTGATGCGTACAAGCAGCTGGACCAGAACCCACTACCTGAAGGTTGGTTAATGTGGTTACTACGCTGGCACGGTGATAATTTCTGGAAGTACCTGGAAGGCATCGACTTAACGGATGCTAACCGGGAGTTCCTACAGGAGTGTTTAACACGGGAGTGGTACATACAATGACAGTCTTAGGACAGTACACCAAGGGGGATATCCTCATCACTCAATCGACTGATGGGGCAATCTTTCTGGATTGCGTGAAGGTACTCAAAGATTTCACTGAGTACGATATGCGACCAAGATTCAAGGCGCAGTACAAGGGTCCGGGCCGTCCGTACAGTAGGGATTACTACGAGTACCTCGTTGAGCAGGGCTACATTGAGGTGTACCCCACGGACGGTAAACTATTTTTATGAGGTATACTTAGTGCAGAAACTTACACGGAGTCAGCTAAACGCCTACAAACTTCGGTTAGTACAGGAACAGAAATGGACCTGCCCGGTAAGCTTGAAGCGGTTCGAACCGGATAACCTGAAGGATGCTGTAGTTGATCACGATCATACCACTGGTGAAATACGCGGTGTCTTACACCGTTCTGCTAATGCAGTTGAAGGTAAGGTGTTTAGTGCAGTGGGCCGCTGGGGTGGGGTGGGTATGCAATACACGGAAGTCCTGGCGTACCTAGAACGACTTATTACCTACCTGGAATCACCAGGAAAGGGGGTAGTGTATCCCCTACACAAAACACCTGAAGAAAAACGGGTGACGCGCAACGCGAAGGCTAAGCAGGCACGAGCTGCTGCGATGGCAAGGACAAGGATGAAACAGCTATGAGCAACCTGGAAGTGGCAATTTATCAACGTCCCGATGGGCGTAAGCTGCAAACCATAATTACCAACGTGGGCAGCGAGGACGCGGCGTACTTCAAGCAGCACGGTGTCGTGGTCGGCATTGAGGAACTTGAGGACAATATGTACGCCCTGTACGGTCGGTTCCCCGACCAGGACGAAGAAGATGAACTCATTGTGCTGTCGAATGGCCGCACCTGCAACGAGTGTCTGAATGAACTGCGGTTAAACCTGGAGAGCGTACATGACTAAGATAGACCCCCGAGCACGGGACCTATGGCACGAGCTGCATTCAATGGGTGTACGGACTGTACTGGCTGGTGGTGCCTGCCGCGATGTATACCACGGGAAGGTGCCTAAGGACTACGACTTCATGGTCCTGGGTAATGACTGGATGCGCCATTCACTGCACCTGGAAACCCTAGGCCGTGGTCTGGCTGACCCAGGTACGTACAAGGAACTGATCCAGGCGAGCTACTCCGGGAACCTACGGTGCGGCGACGTATGGGAGTTCCAGTATTCTGGCCTACAGGTGAACATTATATTCCCATGCCTGGACGGCGATGGCCCCTGGAAGGATGCACAGACTGCACTGGATCACTTCGATACCAGCCTGAACGTTATCGCCTACGACTTTATACGGGAGACGCCCTACATTGATCCACGCTTTGCTGGTCGGACCGGTAAGGTGACATTTATATCTGACCCCGACCGTGTTGGGTTTGATCGTACCTACAAACGGTTCACACGCTTGGTTGAGAAGTACCCGCAGTACGACTGGTCTGAGGTTCAGAACTACCTCGACCCCCACAAACAAAACCCATTCGTTACAAAGGAAGTAAATGTCTAAGCCCGTAAAAACAACTATCCTGGATATTGAAACAGCGAGTATCCAGGCGTATGTCTGGGGCCTCTGGCAACAGAACGTTGGTCTGAACATGATCAAAGAGGACTGGCGTATCCTGTCCGTAGCAACGAAGCAGCTGGGTGACCCTGAGGTGACCTACCTGGAAGCCCGTCAGGCGAACCAGGAGAAGAAGCTACTGCGTAAACTTTGGCACACCCTGAACGACTCTGACATTGTGGTTGCACACAACGGCAAGAAGTTCGACATTAAGAAAATCAATGCCCGACTCATTGCCCACGGCTTTGGTCCGTACAGCCCAGTCAAGATCGTGGACACCCTCCTGGAAGTTCGTAAGGTGGCAGCATTCACATCGAACAAGCTGGAGTACCTGACGGACCTGCTGACCAGTGAGAAGAAGCTGAAGCACAGTAAGTTCCCAGGCTTTGAACTCTGGCGTCAGTGCTTGGCGAATAACCCAGAGGCGTGGGCTGAAATGAAAGAGTACAACATTCAGGATATCGTATCCCTTGAAGAACTCTACATCAAGCTGCGTCCCTGGATGGCTGAGCACCCGAACCTGGGTAACTTCGAACAGGGCGATGAGGAAAGTACACCAGTGTGTCCGAAGTGCGGTGGTAAGCACATGCACAAGCGTGGTATACAGCGTACACAGGTGGGCCAGTACCAGCGTTACCAATGCAAGGACTGCGGTGGCTGGAGTCGCGGACGTAAGATGCTTCTGTCTATTAAGGAGCGACAGCACATTCTAATGGGGCAATAACATGAGTGCATTCGAAAAGCAAGAGGGCGGAAGTCACTACACCAAGTGCAAAATACAGCCCTTCCAGTACAGCATGGCGAACAATCTGGACCCCATGCAGCACACCGTGGTCAAATACGTGACCCGGTTCAGGGACAAGGGTGGGGTGGCTGACTTGGAGAAGGCCATCCATACGCTTGAACTCCTGATTGAGTACGAAAATACCCGCACTACCTCGTGCGCCCTACCTAAATTGGATTAAACATGTCGAACGTTGTAATGCAGTTCAAGAAGTCGAACACCCTGGGCCGTACTGTGCTGGCTGCCGAGGCACAGACCCTCCACATCACACGGCAGGCGCGGATAGCAGTCATGTCCGCAATGGAGACGGGGAACTTCGACCGGGCACGTACTGTGCTCACCGAGTTCGAACATGAATTCCCTGAAGCTGGTGAGTCACTACGCCTGGATGTAGTCGAGTCATATAACATTCAACTCTAGGAGCATCTGTGACGGACTATCGCGACAAACAATTACAGTACGAGATCGAAGCCGATAACGAGGCAGCAACCGCACAACTGGAACGTCTGCTGCGTGAGTCCAATGAAGGTAAGGTTGACCATCCACGAGCCAACCGCTTCGTTGCGGCGGCCTACGTGAAGGTTAAGGCACTGTTCGAGGAAGCCCAGGCTGTCAAGGCCAGGGGTGTAGGGGGTGCATACCGTGCCTGGATTCGTAAGGTACCTGCAGACATTGCAGCTGTCATTGCTATTCGGGAGTGCATAAGCCAATGCACGTCACATCGTATGTACGCCCCCGCTACGTTCCAATCCCTCGCCACAGCTATCGGCAGACTGTACGAGTTAGAAGTACGTATCGGTGAGGCCATCCACGTAAACCCAGTGTACATGGAGAAGGTGGAGCGGAACCTACAGGAACGCAACACCACATCGAAGAAACACCTATTCGGGGTGTACCAAGCAGCGTACGCTAAGGTACTGGGTGCTGACTTCGACTCTAAGCTACTGAACGTGGAAGCTATTCACATCGGTAAGTTCGGACTGGATGCCTGCTACCAAGCTGGGATTGTCCAACAGGTACGTACCACGGGCAGCAAGGGTACACTGCTGTACTACGAGCTGCACCCTGACGTTCATACGTACGTGACAGGGTACACCCAGGGGGACGTACGGAAAGCCCTCTGCGTGGAGTCTGGTGCCATGCTGTGTAAACCTGATCGCTGGGAGGATATCAACAGTGGTGGGTACCTATCAGCACGTCGTAAGGCGAATGCCCCACTGCTGTCGATGCGTAAGATCAGGCGGGATGAACGGGACAACCTACGGGAGAAGTTCAACCCACAGACCCTGCCCATGATCTTCGACGTGGCGAACTACCTACAAGAGGTACCCTTCGCAATGCACAAGCCCACCCTGGACGCAATTAAGCGTGTATGGCGCACCGGAGGGGGCCTACTAGGGGTACCACCTACCCAACAACCTACGAAGCCACCTTGCCCCCTTCCTGAGGGCTGGGTGAAGGACGAGGGTACGCTTGAGGAAGTTGCTGAGTTCAACAAGTGGAAGCGTAAGGCAGCTGAGTATTACACTGGCTTGCGTGAGTGGCGTTCTAAGGTACGTGAGGTAGGTGGGTTCCTTCGTGCTGCGAACAAGACCCAGGAAAGCATCTGGTTCCCGGTCTACCTGGACAGCCGTGGTCGGTGGTACTACCGTGGCTTACCGAACCCCCAGGGTAGTGACCTGTCCAAGAGTGTGCTGCACCTCGCAGACAAGAAGCCCCTGGGTAACCGTGGGGTGTACTGGCTGAAGGTACACATTGCGAACAGCTACGGGTTCGATAAGGTCCGCATGGATGACCGGGCTGCCTGGACTGACCAACACTGGGATACCATTCAGAGGGCACTAGACGCCCCTGAGGACCATCCTGATGTTTGGGGTACCGATGCCCCTTGGTGTATGTTCGCAGCCGCCTGGGAGCTTCGTGAGGCCCTTAGAAGCGGTAACCCCAGTACGTACTGCACAGGTATACCGATCCACATGGATGCTACGTGCTCAGGAATCCAGCACTTCGCTGCACTGCTTCGTGATCCGGTGGCAGCTAATGCAGTGAACCTGGATGATGCTAAGGACCACGGTCCGAAGATGGACATTTATATGTCTGTCGCGTACCAAGCCCGGAAGGCTGCAGAGTGGGATGCGGAACATGCTGAGGACGAGAACACCCGTGCCCTTGGTAAGTTCTGGATAACACTCGAAGGGGGTATCCCCAGGGACCTAGCCAAGCATCCTGTAATGACCTTCCTGTACGGGGCTACCCTACTGGGCACCACACACCATGTACGTGACTGGGTAGAGTCTGAGCTTGCCCACATTAAAGTTCCAGACCAATCCGCTTTCATGTTCTACCAGTACCTGGGTAAGAAGTTGTTCGAAGGTATTGAGAAGGCGGTCCCAGCTGCAGCTGAAGCTATGCGATGGTTGCAGTCAGTGGCTAGTAAGCACCCCAGGAACACCCGCATGGAGTGGCATAGCCCTACAGGGTTCCCAGTTCAACACGACTACCAGAGCTTTAAGGAGACGCGTATACGCCTTAGATCATGCGGGGTATCCTACGTAGCGGTACGGGACTACGATGGCGGTACACGGCCCCACAGTATGCGTAATGCCATCAGCCCGAACTTTGTACATGCCTTGGACGCAGCACACCTTACCATGACGGCCAACGCTATGCGTATCCAGGGGCTGTCTATGGTAGCCATTCACGACTCATTCGGTACACACCCATGTGACGTGGATGACATGCACAAGCACATCCGTGAGCAGTTCCATAAGCTATACACTGAGTCAGATATACTAGGCGATTTCTGTAAGGAAGTCGGGACGAAGTTAACCCCACCAAAGCAAGGTAATTTCAACCTGGATGAAGTACTTGATTCAGAGTTTTTCTTCTCATAAACACAGCCCTCACTTACTACGGTAGGTGGGGGCTTTTTGCGTTTGTAAGTCCATGATATACATAGTTAAGTCGCCTAAGACTTTACATAATAACCTTAGGTTTCACACTAGGTGGAGAAATTTATTACGACACATAGGTACGCCCCGACTATAATGTCGGTCAGATAGAGTACGCAGTAGAGTACATAGAAAGTATATGGAGTATATAGTAGACTACAGTATAGATAGTTAGATATCACGTATAGTGGATAGAGTATATAGAGTATATAGGTAATCACTAGGAGTATAGTATGGTAAAGCTACATCAGGTAGATGCAATAGAACTGAGCAAGGCACCTGTGAGATTCACACGTAAGCAGTACGAGTATCTGGAAAAGGTATTCGGTGAGAACCCTGGTAGTCATACTACGACTGATGCACAGCTTCGGTGGAACAGTGGTGTACGCAGTGTGATACTACATGTGAAGAATCTGGTAGACAATGCGAATTGATATCGACTACTACGGTTCAGGTACCCCAGGTCGCGTAGAGCTTGCTAAGGGGTGGTTGGAATCTACCTGGGATAATCGGGTGGAACTACAGCTACAATCCAAAGGCGACTTCGTGGATGGGTTCGTAGACAGGATGCTTCGATTCGACAGGATTGAGATCGGTGTCTTTGAAATCACGGGTAGTGGAGCTGAGAATTTACAAGCAGCTGCTATCGTAACCATCGACGACGACGTGCATGTAGGTGCGACTCTGAGTGTTGAGGTTGCATACAGCGCCACACCCGGAATGGGTAAGGTACTCATGCGACAGTTCCACAGCCTCGCACGTACAGGTGGACTCAAAACCATACGCGTGATTAAACGAACTGCAGCGTACACATACACCGTACGCTATGTCCAAACTAAGGAGTAGCGCATGGCTACAAATTTTGCAAGTATATTCGGGGGTGGTGCCCCACGTGAGACGAACCGTAAGAAAACCCCGTGGGGTAATCTCATTGAGACAGGTGGTGGGTCGAATGATTTACAGTCAGGAGACTACGGTGGTTCTGGATTGATTTACCTAGGGACGGATTATGGTCCGAGTGGTGGTGACATGGGGGCGATGCCTTCTGGGCAATCATACGCCGAGCTTGACCCGTACTTATCAGGTGCGTCACAACATGGGGCCTGGAGAGACACTAAGGGTACACTTAGCTCACAGATGGACGAGGTACTAGGGTTCTCAGTGGACGCGTACCAGGAACTCCAAGGTATCTATGACCAGATACAGGGACGTACAGGTGCGGGTGGTGCGTTGTCCCTTGGACCCAGCAAGCACAGCACAGGGTTCGCCCCCCAAGCGTACATCGGCTCAGGTGATCAGGACACTGGCCCCTCGAACCGGGCAGGTCTTGAGCGTGGGTTACAGCAACATGCACAAGGTCGGCAACAGTACGATGACCTAATGGCCCAGTTCAATAGTACCTACACCGGTGCCATCCAGAAGCGTGACTCAGACGCTGCTGCCCACTCAGCACGGTTAGCTGAACTGGAATCACAGCGACAGGCATCTGAAGCAGCCTCACGGCGTAATCAAGCCTGGGCATCGAACATGGGTATGCAGAACCGTCAGAACGAGAACGTCCCTGAGACAGTCACCTCTGGCACAGCTGCGGAGAGTGCTGCAGTGGAAGGTGGTGGTTCCCCAGATGACAAGCGTCGTCGTGGCCGTGGCTCATTATCATCCAACCTCGGCATCAATGTCTGAACGAACAAGGAGTTAACATGGGTGCACTTTTATCAGGACCCGATACGAAGGCAGCACGAGCCGCTGAACGAGCCGCTGAGCTGCAACGTATCCAAACAGCCCAGCAGTACGAAGAAACCTCACGACGTGCCCAAGAGGCCGAGCTTGAGAGTAAAACACGAGCAGCTGAACAGATGCAACGAGCACAGGCAGCTGAGACACTTCAGAAGAACCTACAGAAACTTGCACAGGAGCAGGGACAGGAGGTGGCCGAGGTGGTGGCCGGTGGCAGTGCTGAGCAGGTCCCGACTGAGCAGAAGCGAAAGCGTAAGATGCCTGCCCTGTCATCGACGCTTGGTATCGAAACCACATAAGGACAACCTATGGCCCAAACCACATTAAAGACGCTGTTCAAGCGGTACAGGGATGACAGCCTGATCCAACGTAGTGTCATGTACAGTCGTTGGACAATCGCATCACTCATGGCCGACGTGGAACGGGCTGCGTTCTCCGGTACCCAGCAGAACCTTGAACGTGACTTCCAAGGGATGGGTGCGTTACTGGTGAACAATCTAGCCGCTAAACTGGCCTCGTTACTGTTCCCTAGTTCACGTCCATTTTTTAGAGTCACCCTTAGTGAGGCACTGAAACAGCAATCTGAAGAAGCTGGCCTATCTCCATCTGAAGTATCGGCAGCATTAGCCCGTATGGAAATGGATGCCTGTCAGCAGCTGTTCAAGAATGCAAGTTACAACCAACTTGTGATCGCCGTTAAACACCTCATCACCACCGGGAACGTACTGATCTATCGTGACAGTGCAGCCGGTAAGACCACTGCGTATGGTCTGCAATCCTTCTCCGTGAAGCGGGATGGACGTGGCAACATGAACCATGCAATCCTACGTGAGTACGTGGATATCCTGGACCTGGACAAGAAGTTCCAGGAGCAGTTGCTTGTACGTCACCCGAACATTCTACAGACCCCCGATCCCCAGCCCCTCGAAATGTACACGTCTGTCAAGCGTGTCCGTCGAGGTAAGCGTATTGGCTTTGAAGTGAGCCAGGAGATTGAGGACCTGCCCGTCGGTAAGCCTGGGTATTACCCTGAGCATAACTGCCCGTGGCAAGTCCCATCCTGGAACCTCATAGCTGGGGAACACTACGGTCGAGGTCTGGTCGAGGATTTTGCAGGTGAGTTCGCTAAGCTGTCTGAGTTATCGCAAGCCCTTACACTGTACGAAGTGGAGTCCATGAAGATCGTGAATCTCGTGGCCCCAGGTACTGGTACCGACATTGACCAACTTGCCAACAGCGAGTCAGGTGAGTGGGTAGCAGGTACCCCCGACTCCGTGAACTTCCATGAGTCCGGATCGGCACAGAAGATTGAGGCAATGCGAGCAGACATTGAAGCCGTGTTTAGCAGGCTGGCCCGAGCGTTCATGTACACGGCGAACACCCGTGATGCAGAGCGTGTAACTGCGTATGAGATTCGCCGGGATGCACTCGAAGCTGAGAACGTCCTAGGTGGAGTCTACAGCTCATTGGCTGAAGGTATGCAGGTTCCTATGGCACCTGTCTTACTCCTGGAGATCAACCCAGGGGCACTACAAGGCATCATCACTGAGGATGTTAAGCTGGATGTAATGGCGGGTATACCTGCACTTGGTCGTAGCGTGGACGTACAGAACGTACTTGCTGCTGCACAGGAGCTGGCTGCTATTGCTCCGGTACTACAGCAGGTGGATAGTCGAATCGACTTGTCGAAGCTGGCTGACCTCGTGTACTCAGGACGCAGTGTAGATACCTCGATGCTATTCAAGTCTGATGAACAGATGGCTGCTGAAGCTGAGGCTCAAGCGGAACAACAACAGGCCCAGGCTCAGATGGCAGGAGCAGAAGCTACCGCCGCTCAGTCACAGGCATTACAGTCTTTACAAGTTCAATAAGGAAGTGACCGATGATTGATGCACAACAAGTACCCGTACATGGGCATAGTGTGCCGACAGCCCCAGCTGGTGCTGCACAACACTCGCGTGACGTGGTGGCCCCAACCCCCACTGCTGCAGGTGTACCGGACGTACCATCCCATGCTTCGGGTGCAAGTGCGCCCCAGGCACCGGCACGACAGATACAAAGTCAAGATGACTTCATTGCTTCGCAACCCCAACAGCCAGCCCTTGACCCACGGCTGACTGAGTTACTGAGGCAAGACGCTGCACGGAAGGACCCACTCGAAGGCCAGGAATTCCAAAAGCCTGACGCCGCTCAACCTAAGCCTGAACTGGAACGACCTACAGGTGGGTTGAATGACGTTGATTTATCCTCGCTGGATGACCCGCAACTCCGTTCCCTTGGGGAATTGTTTATCGCGTCAGCCCCCGGCTTGGACATTGAACGAGCACTAGGTAAGGCCATCGAATACATGGATGCCAACTTAATTGACGACCACTACATTCGTGAGGTGGGCGGCGATAAGGCTAAGGCTCTTGTAGGGTTAGCTGAGCAGATCGTAAACACGGCACGAGTAACTGGTGAAAGTACCGTGAATGCGATTCATGAAGGTGCAGGTGGTAAGCAGAACTGGGAAGCAGCCGTCGCCCTGTTCAATAAGAATGCCCCACTACACATGCGCCAAGTGGCTGCTGAACTGCTGGACAGTCGAAGCACAGGTAAGATCAAATCCGGTGCTCAGTTCATCATGGAGTACGCCAATCAGAGCGGTGGACTTACACAACAGCCTCAGTACCAAAGCCCATCGGCAGGTCAAGGCGATGCAGCCCAAGCCCTTAACAAGGCCCAGTTCCAGGCAGCCCTGAACAACTTGGCTCCTGAACACCAGAACCCACAGTACGCAAATCAACGTGCTGAACTATACGCCCGTCGCAAGCTGGGCCAACAACTCGGGCTGTAAGCCCATATACAGCAAAGGAAATAGAATATGGCCGCAACCCCATATGCCGCACAACAGACCCGTACACACTGGGCAGGTACTAACGCCGATCTTGACATTCATATCGAAGCCTACGAAGGCGAGATTGATGGTTCTTTCCGCGTTGGTTCCCTGTTCCGTGGTGCTGGCCTAACGACCTTCCGATCCGTACAGAACCAATCTAATGCCTACCGCATTGACCGTGTTGGTGGTGCCTCGGTATCCGGTCGCCGTAATGGTGAGACTCTTGACCCTCAGCGTATCCCTAACGATAAGCTGGTGATCACGGTCGATACCACTTCGTACATCCGTACACCTTTCGACTACCAAGACGATTGGACTTCGCCTGACTTCACCAGCGAGTACGCTGCTGAGCACGGTACTGCACACGCTAAGGCATTCGACCAAGCACACATCATCCAGCTTATCAAAGCCGGTGACTGGCTTGCGCCTGCTGCACTGAAAGCATCTGGTGCGTTCTACGATGGCTACAAAGAAACCATGACCGGCTACACTGCCGAGACGGATGCTGAAGCCAAGGCCGACATGATCGTCCAGGCCCACAAGACCGCCCTGGCTGAGTTCGTGAAGCGTGACCTGGGTGGTTCCCTGGGTGAACTTGTTACCCTGGTGCAGCCCGACGTGTTCAACGTCCTGCTCGACCACAAGAAGCTCATGAACGTGGAGTTCCAAGGTGGTAATGGTAACAACGACTTCAGCCAACGCCGGATCGCGGTACTCAACGGCATCCGTGTCATTGAGACGCCTCGCTTCCCTACCGCTGCTATCGCTAACCATATCCTTGGTCCTGCGTTCAACGTGTCGGCTACCGAAGCCAAGGCTGCATTCATCCTGTTCCACCCCCGCAAGACTCTTGTGACCGTGGAAGCACATGGTATGACTGTACGCCAGTGGGACGATCCTAAGGACTTCCAGTCCGTCCTGGATTCATACCACATGTACACCGTTGGCATTCGCCGTGGTGATGCAACCGCAGTCGTCTACAGCGACTAACCACATAGGGGTGGGCCTTTCACGGGCCTGCCCCATTTTTTCGTTTTGGGAGTCACATGAAGTTACTTGAAGCCATAAACCGGATACTACCTGCACTGGGTGAATCGGTAGTCACGAGCATTGACTCACGAAACCCTACGGTAGCGATTATCCGAAACGCTATCCAGGCACAGACCTCTGACCTGCAGTTGCAGGAGTGGTGGTTCAACACCTTTGACGTAGAGCTACTGCCGAACGCGGATGGTGAGGTTGACCTACCTGTGAACCTGATCTCCTGGTTACCCTACGACAACGATGCAATACAACGGGGTGACCGATTACTGAACCCGGAAACACTTACATTCGACTGGCCCGTAGGTACTGCCCTACGTGGACAGATCAGGGTGCGTGTTGAGTTCGAGGACCTACCCGAGACAGCCGCTACCCACGTCCTGTACGAGGCCTGTGTGAAGGCGTACGTGGATGACATTGGTGCTGAGCAATCCCTAGGTATCTGGCAACAGAAGTCTGGACAATCACGCATCCAATTAGAAGCAGAACACTTGCGTAATCGCAAATACTCCACACTGAAATCTCGCCGGTATCGTAGGATACGGGCTGCTATGAGAGGGTAATATGGCAAGCTTTGAATCCAGCTACCAGAACCTATTGCAAGGGGTGTCCCAACAGGTGCCCCGTGCCCGTCTACCTGGGCAGTTAACTGAGCAGACGAACATGCTGTCGGACCCTGTGACAGGTTTACGTCGTCGTCCTGGTGTTGAGTTCAAATACAGCCAGACAGTATCCCAGGCGGACAGTGACAGTATCTTCGCGATGTACTCGGACATTGCCGGTGCTCGGTGTCACGTTATGGTGAACACAAAGACAGGGCAGGTCCATATCCGTGAGGATGATTATTCCCTGGACCAGACACTCCAAGCGAACTACCTGATCGCATCAGATGCCAGGGCTATACGTGCGGCCAGCGTAGGGGACTCACTGTTCCTGGCGAACGTCGAGAAGATACCTGCGTCAGTAGTTAGTGCAACAGGTATCGACCCAGCCCGACAGGGGTACTTCTACATAAAGGCATCAGCCTTCAGCAAGACGTACTCCATTAGCTTTACATACGGTGGGCACAGTACGAACCTATCGTACACCACACCAGACGGCACAGACCCAAGCCACGCTGCCCTGGCTACCACTGAGTACATTGCACAGGAACTCCACGCACAGCTGCACAGCTGGTACACCACATACATCCCAGGGACATTCGACTCTGACAGGCGTGGGTCGTACGTGTACATGGTAGCGAACGTAGTCCAGCCAGGGGTCAACATGAGCGTCACATCTGGCTCAGGTGAGTTCTACCTGAGCACCAGTGGGGCCAGTGCTATCCGGGAAGCCTCTGATCTACCCTCGACACTACCATCTGGGGCAGGTGGGTACATCATGGCGACAGGCCCCCGAGAGGCCCCTGTGTACTACCGCTACAACGGACAGGACCAATCCTGGCTTGAAGTGGGTGCCTGGGGATCAGCCACGGGTATATCGAATATGCCAGTAGAGATATTCTACAACGGTACCGAGTGGGTGTTATCTTCCAGCAACTTCGAGGGTCGGTTGTCAGGCGATGATAAGACGAATGAGCCTCCGAACTTCCTTGACTGGGGTATCACTGGCCTCACATCCTACCAGGGCCGCCTAGTGGTCTTAGCTGGCCCCTGGGTGTCTATGTCTGCATCGAACAAGCCACGGCGCTTCTTCAGGTCTACAGTGACTGAGTTACTGGATAGTGACCCGATTCATATTGGCTCAAGTGCAGCCAGCTCAGCGGCGTACGAGTACGGTGTACCCTTCTCGAAGGACCTGCTGCTGTTCAGTGCAGGCTACCAGGCATTGATCCCATCTGGGAACGTAGCCATTACCCCACGTACCGCCCAGGTTGTTGTGACCTCAACGTACGCGGCTGACATGGAAGCAAGCCCAGTGGCGATTGGTCGTACGCTTGTATACCCAGCCCCCAGGTCCAGTCAGTTCTTTGGGGTGATGGAGATGCTACCCTCGCCTTATACGGACTCACAGTACGTGTCTACGGACGCTACAGAGCACCTGCCTATGTACATGGCTGGACGCTGCCGATTCATTGTGTCGTCATCCGTGGCGAACATGGTGATCTTCGGACAGACCCAGGACAAGCGTTCCCTGGTAGTCCATGAGTACAGTTGGTCTGGTGAGGAAAAGGTTCTACGTGCATGGCATCAGTGGACATTCGCCCACGATATCGCGTACGCGTACTTCTCGGGTGAGCTGATCAACATTGTCTGCGTAGTAGGTACCCGTGTGATCCTAGGTACCATCGACCCTCGGGCAGGTGCCCTAGACGATGCCGCACTCACACGTCCCTTCCTGGACTGGAGCCGTACCGTTAATGTCACGAGTGGTGGGTACACTGTACCAGCGGACTACCGCGCCTTGTTCAACAACACCACGAATAAGCCCCGTACCACGATTGCAGCAGGTGGGCAAGGTGGGCAGGAGATCGGGAACACGTACAACGCATCTACGGGTAGGATCACCCTGCACCCCAGCTTCGGCTCGACCGGGCAGATGTTCGTGGGCCTAGGGTATTCTTCAAGCTTCAGCCCAACACCGCCTACCCTGGTGGACCGTAACGGCGTACCGATTGCCACGAACAAGATGACCCTGCTACGGTACCATGTGCTCACACAGAACACACAGAAGTTCAACGTGATAGTACGTGACACAGGGAACCGGAACGACCCACTGGAATATCCAGTAACCCCATTGAAATGGTCTAGCCCTGAGCTTGCCTTAGGGGAGTCCCCTGTCAGTCGGGAGGGGTCCGTTATTGTACCTTGCCGTACCCAGGCCCCCACAACCCTGGTGACATTTACGGCAGATGGTGTAGGGGAGATGAACGTCCTTGCACTTGAATATGTCTGTCGATACCATCAGAAAATAACCAGGAGGTAACACTATGCCGTGGATGCAAGCAGCGGGTATGGCACTGAGTGTCCTTGGTGCTGGTTCCAGTGCCAAGGCCGCACAAGTACAACAGCGGGTACAAGCTGCAAACCAGTACCAACAGAACCTGATTACCCAGGAGCGTGAGTACAAGCAACTACAGCAAGCACTCACGAACCAGGGCCGTCAGAACGAGGCCATCGCTAAGGCCGACATACAGTCACTCATTAACACGAACTTCACAGCTGGACTACTGAACCTGCAACGAGCAATGCAGAAGCAACAGACAGCTGGGGATATCAACCGTATCGGTAAGACCCGACTCCAGGCACTCGCAACATCTGAAGTGTCTGCAGCGGCTACTGGGACAGTTGGTGCCAGTGTCAATGCAGTGGCTGGCGATATCCAGATGAAGATGGGTGAGGCTGAGATCGACGCCCGTGTACAGAACGACATGAACACCATGACGCTGGACACACAGCTGAGGAACCTGTACACACAGTACCGGGATACCCAGCAACAGGTGGATACATCAGTACCTGATATTCCCGGCTTACCGCCCAAGATGGGGCATGCCGCTGTGTCAGTATCTGGTGCAATGTGGGGTGCAGCTATCGGCTACGTGGGCAACAACTTCGCTGCTGGTGTGGGCATGGGTCTTGGACCGAAGCCACCATCAACAACACTGGGTGCCCCTTCGAGCTTCAAGCCGAGTGCATCTTTCAAACTATAAGGACGAATCATGGTACAGCGAACCTCCGAAAGGTTAAACGTAGAAACAGGGCGAACCCCCGAGGTCGCCGTACAAGGTAGTGGTCGTGTAGGTCCCCAGAATACTGGTGGCTTGTTCGACAACCAGATAGCGACCAAGCACGGTAACTTCATCCCCACGCCTAGTGGACAGGTGAACCCCATCCTGGGTGCCCTGTTAGGTGTGGGTATACAGGTTACGGATGCCCTGGTACAACAGCAACAGCAACAAGCGTACTTAGACGGTGCCCTGGCCGTTGGTACGATCCAGTCTGAGGATCAACTCGAAACCAATATACTGACACGACAGTGGGCCAAGGCCGGGTACCGAGACACAGTTGGACGGCTAGCACTGTCTGACTATGAGGCTCAGATCAGTAAGGATATGTCCAAGCTACAGGAGCTTGAGCCTAAGCAGATGCAGGCGTACCTGCAAGGTAAGAGGCGTGAGCTGCAGCCCATCATCCAGAGCATGTCACAGAAAGCACGGGAGCAGCTGTTCAGTCAACTCGTCACATCTGAACGGGCCAGCTTAGCAGCACACCACAAGGCACATGGCGAGTTCATTGTGAACCAGACCATGACTGGCCTGAGTTCTCGTGCAAGCGTCCTGACGCAGAAGATGTTCGCCACGGGTAACCCAGGGTCCCCAGGGTATGATGAGGCTGCCACAGCCCTTGCTGCGTACGTGTACGGCGATATCTGGAACAACGGTAACCTACCACAAGATGCTAAGGCATCCCTGATCCAGGAGATCACTGAGTCGAACATGGCCCAGGGTGATGTGTCCCTGTACCAGTTCCTACAGCAGGCACCTATCGTTGGACCTGATGGTGAGGAAACAACTCTGTGGGCTGGGCTACCACCTAAGACCCAGGCAGAGCTGTCCGGGAAGTACCATACTGCCCTAGGTAAACATGACTTCCGACTGAACAACCAATGGTGGAACACGTACGCTGAACTACGCACCAGCCTGGATGATCCGAATGCAGTACACCCGTCCTTCACGGATTACAATGCCTTCCTGTACTCAGGTGTCGAGGCAGGTGCCATTACTCCTGAGCAGTGGGTTTCACAGCGTGAGCGGTATGCCAAGAACCTGTTGGACAACACTAAGAAATTCACTAACGTACGTGCAATTGCTACAGGTAACTTCGGCATCCTCGCTGCTAACGATGTGTCAATCGAGAAAGCATCACGCGAGTACCTGACTGAAATGGTGAATGAGCATGGTGGTAATCTTGCTGATGCACTACCGTCAATCATCCGCACTGCGAACGACACTGGTAACACTGTCCTGATGGGTCAGGTGGGTGACTACGTACGGACCTCTGTACAAGCCCTCGTGGACTCCACTGGGGATAGCCCACCTTCGTCTGAACAGATGCAGGTGATCAGTACCATGACACGTCTCATTGACGACGCCCAGGGTTCGGGTATGCGTTCTCGTGAGCTGTCGTACTTCGCTGCCCTGAATGATGAGCAGACGGACATGATGCTTACAGTGATGGAGCACGTACGCAATGGCTCGGACCCTGAGACAGCTGTACGTAAGACCCGCGAACAGTTCGACCGACTACGGTCCCTTACACCCCAGGAGCTACAAGCCCGGAGGTTCAAGCTTGATACGGATGCACGTGAGGTATTCGAGGGGCTTAAGACTCGTGGTTGGATAGCATCTGCCTTTGGTGTGTTCGGTGAGATTGCTAGTACACAGATCAAAGCGAACCGTGAGATATCCACCCGACGATTCATGGGGTGGTCTGACGAGCAGCTTGATGGTGCGTACGGTAAACTTGAAGGTGAACTACATCACGAGCTGGGTGAGCTGGCCAGGACGTACTCACACCTATCACCTGAAGCACTGGCTAAGAAAGCAGTGAAGAATGTGGCAGAGCGTACCTTTAAGATTGGTGACGACAAGGGTGTGTTGTTCCTACCACGTAATGCGAACCTGCATGAAGTGTTTAATGCACCAGCTGTAGCCGACAAGGACATGATCCAGGCAGCTGTGTCTGAGCAGATACTGAATCACCCTGATATAATAGGGGGTGGCCGTGAGGGTATGATGTATGATGCGTCTGTCCAAGACGGTAAGATGTATGTGCAGATTGTGGACCCCGAGGGGAACTATGTGAAGGGTGTCACGCTGGATACGGATTCAGTCTACGGTGTGGGTGAGCTGGTACGTGATAAGGTTCGAGCCGAGGACAAGCACGGTAGCAATGTGATGGGAACAGGTATTGAAGTGACCGATCCTAAGACAGGTGCGTCCATGCGATTCAATGGCCAGAACAGTGTTAATGTCCCGCCTGAGAATGCCCTTGAGATTCGTAAGTCGTTGCATGACTTCGAAGGGTACCGTTCTAAGGAATACCCAGATGGTAAGGGTACGTCCATCGGCATTGGTCTGCACTCGAAAGAGTACCGGCCTAAGCCGCAGCACTTCGATGAGGATGGTAACCTACGTCCTGAGGTTGCTGAGTACCTGTTCTACAAGGCATCTGATGACATGATGCTGGCTGCAGACAATGCCATTAAACGGCACGGCCTGAAGCATGACGTTACGGCCCAGAAGCTGCTGACGAACATGGCCTATCAAGGTGGTGTAGGATTCGCCCAGAGCCAGAACGTACAAGGTATGTTACAGGCAATGGCACAGGGTAACGAGGAATACGCACTGATGTACCTGCGTAGGACCGCACCTTACACTGCTCACAAGGATAGTGAGACGGGTGCTGTGCTACACGACCACCGTCGAAATAAGTTCTATGTACAATCTGTCAAGGAATATATCCGACGACATAAACAATAGGAAACACTATGGCTACAAACCCGAACGAGGTACTGCCCCAAGATGAGGGGGCTGAGACTTTCCCAGTTGAACCACAAACCCCCATCACTCCTGACGTAACCTCCGCATCGGGGGATAGCCCGAACTCGGCCCTGACTGACGCCTTCAACATGCCACGTATGCAGGCCCAGTCAGAGGCGACCGCCCAAGAAGGTACACGGGAACGTGCTACGAACTGGGAGTCAGTGAAGGCTGGGGCTAACATGTGGGCTACCAAGGATATTTGGAAGTTCATTCACCGCCCTTCATTTGAACCCAGCAACTTCGATGTGGGGGCAGCCCTGCTTGAGGTACCCTTCCAGTTGACAGATACGGAACGTGAGTTCCTGCTGAGCAACAAGTCCCGATCACAAGAGGAACATAAGTACCTGCTTGAGCAGTTGCTGACAGAGCGTAAGGGTGCTGAGGTATTCGGAGACAACCCAGTGTTCGGCTTCATCGCGGCTGCACTTGACCCAGTGTGGTTGGGTGTAGGTGCAGCCTCAGGTGGCGTAGGTACTGCTGCCCGGTTCGCCAACCTGGGCTGGCGTACACGTGCCCTTATGTCTGCCGGGGTAGAGGCTACAGCCGCTGTTGGGATTAACTCAATGGTCGGACAAGTACGCCCCCTATCACTACAGGAGATGGTAGTCGATGCGATGCTGGGTGGTGGTATAGCTATTGCCACTACAGGACGTGGGGGCCGTGGTCTACGCAAGCTTGACCCTGAGTTCCCATCACAGGAGTTCAATGCGTTCGCACGTAGCATGAACCCTGAGAACGTATCACCAGCTGTGAACGTAACACCCAAGTACGATCCCGATGGTCAGTTCATCCGGAACAAGGATGGTTCAGTAATCTATGAGACAACAGCCGACACACGTCGTAAGGCAGAGTCTGCACGAGCTGCCCGTGTAGCCCGTGAGACAGCTGAGATACCTAGCGTCCGTATGCCCCGTGCTGATAACATCCCACCCGTAGAAGGTGCAAGACTACGTGTGACGGCACGTTCGGCCATAGAATCGACGATCTCCAAGATCAGTGATCCTAAGGCACGGTTGTTCTTACAGAGCCTTGCTGACCGCCTAGGGCCTGCCCTGGATGATCTGCATATCCACCAAGTCGATAAGCCTGTTGGCTCAGATAAACGTGGGTACTATGATCCTGGTAGGCACGAGGTTGTGCTGCACAGTCGATTCGAGGATGACCCGTGGGCACTGTCCCACGAGATCATGCACGGTGCTACGTGGCACAAGATTCGGTACGGTCGTATGAACCCGAACTCAGCCCACGGTCGTATCGTGAAGGACCTCGAAGATGTGTTCAACATCGCACGTCGTAAGGTACAGCGTAGTAAGAACCCAGCGTTCTATGAGAAGTATTTCACCAAGAACCTGGACGAGTTCATGGCTGGCCTGTGGACGGGCGATAAGGACTTCGAGCGACTGATGCGGTCAATTGATATGCCTGACGGACGTAGCGCCCTGTCACGATTCGTTGATAAGGTACGTGAGCTATTGGGTATCCCTCACACGGAAACCAGTGCATTCATACGTGCCCTGGGACTGTCCGAGGACTTACTCCGTGAACCTCTGAAGATCGTATTTGACTCGAAGGGTGGTAAGGAGATCATGCAGTTACCAGCGAACCCTACACGGGCACAGCTGGTGTCTGAGATCACACGGACCAATGACTTACTCTGGAACTCCACGAAGAAGATGGGTAGTGCCTCTGGTGCTGCTGCTGCTATCTCATGGAACTTCCACAAGACCCTGGCGAAGTACAACAAGCGTGTAGCCGGTATCCTACTGGATGATCCACTGCAACAGGCTGCAGACTCCGCTGACTCTTGGGCACGTACTATCCGTGCAGCGTTCACCCGGAACCAACGTACCCTAGAAGATACCGCAATGGATATCCTCAAGAGTCGCGGTATCCGTGAGCGCCACTACCTGTACGCACCTGAGCGTGTTATGGCAGCACAGAAGAAGTTGAACATGGAACTCATGGACGAGTTGGACTACCGTGCCAGTACATTCCACAGTACAGGTACCGCTCAGAAGGGTGGCCCAGGTTCATCCCCTGAGGTAGTTAAGCTGGCTGATGAATGGGAGGCGTCCACTAAGGCTGTACTGGATGAACAGAAGCGTTCAGGTGTATTCGGGGCTGATGAAGTTGTAGGTCACCCAGGGTACTTCCCACGTCACTGGTCCAGTGCTAAGATCGGACAGCTAGAACGTCGCCTAGAGGATGCTGGCCTATCCCCTGAGGATGCCCGGAGCAACTTACGTGATGGACTCCAGGAAGCATTGCAATCCCGTAACCCTAATTGGGACCCTGAGCTATCACGGGACGTAGCAACTGCCATTCTGGATCGTGCCCGTCGTAAGGGCGACTTCAACGATCAGACCTTCCGCCACCACATTGGTAACGAAGGCTTGGCCGTGATGCGAGATGAGATGACTAAGGCCGGTCTGGACCCTAAGCGTATGCAGCGGGTACTTGACGTGTTCTCAGGCAAGGTAGACGAAGCCAATAAATCATCCCGCTTAAAGAGTCGCGTAGACATTGACGGTCACTTCCAGATCAGGTTAGCTGACGGTACCACCATTAAGGCACATGACATGTTCGAGACTGACCTCCTGAACAGCATGGAGCACTACATGGACGAAGCCGCTGGACAGTCCGCGTTCGCCCGTATGGGGATCAAGACTGAATCAGACTTCGGTAAGCTACATGATGAACTGATCCGGGATGTGCCCACGCACGATCAACCTGCGTACAGCCAGCTGTTCCACGACGCTGTGAACCTTGTCCACGGTAGACCCGTAGGTAAGAACTTCAGTTCGGGGGTACGGTTCATGCAGGCTGCTGTACAGATGCTGGGCCTGGGTTCCTCTGGGATGTGGCAACTCACGGAGTACGCTAAGCTCATGCAGCGGTACGGTATAATGAAGTCGCTGAAGCACATGCGTCGTTCATTCCGGGCCAATTCTGATATCCGTAACATGACACCTGAGCAGGCTGGTAGGCTTGAGGACATTCTGGCACGTAATTCATTCCAGGATATCCGGTTGCGACCTATGCTTCAGAAGCTTGAAGATGGGTTCGACTTACCTACTGGTTCTAATGTGAACGTAGCACTCCACCGGGCTAAGCAGTTAGTCCCCTACATCAACGCCATGAAGTGGGTACACCACCATCAGGCAAACCTTGTCGGTAGTCTAGTCACAGACACCCTAGCTGAAGCTGCAAGAGGTAATGCTAAGTCCTTGGATATATTGAAGAAATATGGAATCGACTTAGACTCACCCTTGATGGGCCAAGTTCGTCGCGATATCGCGCAACATGGTGCCGACACAACACGATGGGCTGATGATTCACTGGACTCCATTCGTACTGGTCTTGACCGTATGATGGACGATGCAGTGCTTCGCAGCCGTAAGGGGGAAATGCCTGCGTTCGCCCAGGTGAATGATGCGGGTAAATTCATCTTCACATTCCGCTCATTCGTACTGGGTGCCCACAACAAGACACTGGCTGGTACAATGTCTCGTGATGGTTGGGCTGGCCTGAGTCTGCTGCTGATGTACCAGTACCCTATGTCCCTGGGTGCTGTGCAACTGAACGCATGGCGTAACGGACAGGAACTGAGTGATGATGAACTGGTGAAACGTGCTACTGCGATGATGGGTGGTATCGGTTTATTCTCGGAACTGGTAGGTGTACTTACCGGTGAGTCCCGTGAATTCGGTGCCCCTGGTTTGATTGCCGTGGACCGTGGATTCGGTGTCCTAAGCGCAGCAGGTGGTGTTGCACGTGGTACATCCAGTGCAGGTGACTTGGCTGCTGCCACGTTGAATGCTACACCATTGCTTGCCATCTTACCCTTCTCAAAGGCATTTCAAGAAACATTAAAGGATTAACATGTATAGTATCCAGACCGCCGTATCGAACGGCTCATTGGCATTGTTACCCCTGTCTATCGAGTACGGCAGTCGTGATCTTATCCATGTGTACTTCGATGGTGTAGAAAACGCACGGCAATGGGCATGGGTGGGATCGACCGATAAGGCTATCTCATTCAGCCCAGCCGTGGCTTCTGGGGTGGAAGTCCGCGTACAGCGGATCACACCCTTGGACACGGTGCCCAACATCTATGGTTCGGCTACTCCACCTTACGTGGGGTACGCTGAGTTCGATGCTGACTCCATTGACGAGAACTTCCACCAGACTCTACAGGTTGCACAGGAGTCTGTTGACCGTACTGAAGAAGCTATCACGGCATCTGAGGATGCTATCCAGGCTTCCGAGGATGCTATCATCCAGGCCGCTGCTGCAGAGCAAGCTGCCCTAGATGCTGAGCAATCAGCTGACTCTGCGAACGTGTCGGCTAACGCTGCCCAGGCCGCTGCCAGTGCTGCACAGACTGCTGCATCGAATGCTGAAGCCCTAGCTGACGCTGCCAATAACACAGCTAACGCTGCGAACACTACGGCCAACGCCGCGAGTTCCGCTGCGAACTCTGCTACGTCTACAGCCAACACAGCACTGAGCACCGCTAACGCTGCTGATGGTAAGGCTGACACGGCCATCAGCACAGCGAATAGTGCATCAACCCAGGCAGGTACAGCGACTAGTTTAGCGAACGCGGCGGTAGCTACTGCGAACTCAACCATTCAAGCTGCTGATGATGCCCAACAGGCTGCACAAGCTGCTGAGGCTCTGGCTGATTCTGCACAGATAGCTGCCGCCGGTGCATTGACGACTGCTAACGCTGCTGACACCAACGCCAGTAATGCCCTGAGTATTGCAGGCACTGCGTCATCTGTAGCTAACCAAGCTGCGTCCGACGCTTCAACTGCATTGGGTACGGCTAATACAGCTATCTCCACGGCTAATGCCGCCACCACTACAGCCGATGATGCTGCTACGGATGCTGCTTCAGCATTGAGCATCGCTACAGGTATTGACCAGAAGGCAACGGATGCACTTGATGCGTCTGCCGATGCTGTCGGTATTGCTACGGGGATTGCGGGTACTGCCCAGGATGCACTGGACACTGCTGATGGTGCGGTTACTACTGCGAACAGTGCTGCTGCAGATGCGTCTGCTGCTGTGAGTACAGCTAATGCCATTGCTGGTACAGCGAACAACGCCTTGGTCGTTGCCAACGCTGCGTCTGATGACGTGGCCCAGGCTATCCAGGCTGCTGCTGACGCTGAGGCTGCTGCGAACTCTGTGGTGGGTATTGCTAACACTGCCCAGAATACAGCGGATGCTGCGAACACTACTGCCCTGAATGCACAGTCACAAGTGCAGGGTGCAGTGGATGACGTGGCCGCCCTGACCACCACGGTCAATGGGTACTCCGGCGATATCGCGAATGCACAGAACACTGCAGACGACGCACAGGATACGGCAAACAATGCTGTGACTGCTGCTGGTACTGCACAGAACCGTGCTGACGCGGCGCATACCCTGGCTACCACTGCGAATGCAACTGCTAACACAGCGGTAACTGACGCTGCCACTGCAGATGGTAAAGCAGTGACTGCACAGAATACTGCGGACAACGCTGCTAGTGCTGCTTCTACTGCACAAGATGGAGCTGACGCTTCGTTGAAGATCGCATCGAACCTGAGTGATGTGGCGAACATAGACACTGCACGAACCAACCTGGGACTGGGTACAGCTGCTACAGCTACCCTGGGTAACACAGGTACGGGTATCCCGACTGCTGACCAAGTGCTGGCTATGATCCCAGAGGTGGCGGATGCGACTACCACTACCAAGGGTATCGTTGAGCTAGCTACGAATGCTGAGGTGACTGCTGGTTCCAGTAGTGTAGTGGTTGTCACACCTGCTGGGTTCCAGGCAGCACTACGTGCCTCAGGGAACTACGCTACCACAACTACCCAAGGTACTGTACAGTTAGCCACTACTGCTGAAGCCTCTGCTATGACTAATAGTAGCAAGGTGGTGACGCCAAGCGGGGTGTCTACAGCCCTACAGGGTACAGCTGCACAGGCAACGGCCACACGTCGTGGTACCGCCGAGTTGGCCACGGTAACCGAGGTTCAAACGGGGTCGGATACGTCACGCGTGATTACGCCAGCAGGCTTACGAGATGCCCAAGTAGGCGGCAAGTTCACAAGTGTAGTATTCGGACTAGAATCCCATACCCCCGCAAATGTGGTTTGGACGGGTGCAACAGCCGTCTGGAACCGGGGGCTTGTTCCCAATGCTACTTGGATTACAGTCCCTACTACTGGGCTGTATTTTGTACAGGCCTCGATTGGGGGGAACGCGGTTGACCGCCTATTCCTAGATGTATCAGCCCCCAGTACAGGTGGGGACACTTTCAGAAGTACAAGTGAAGTTGATATAGCCACCGGTCAAACCGACTCTAGTGCTGGCTCTAGTATGTTCAACATACGCAACGACACCCCATCCGGTAGAGCGGTTTGGGTAAGTGCCTTTCAATCCAATGCCGCCACTAACGCCCTAGGTGATTGGAAGGTAACAATTGTTATTGTCCGACTCGGCCCACCGATCTAATTTAATTTTTGAAGGAGCCATATGGCAAACACAATCCTACGGTACATCCTGTACTGGCCCTTGAACATCCTATCAGTCGTAGTGGCCTATATCCTGGCACCTATCGCAGCCTTACCAGTGTTCGTCACTACAACCCCACCTAAGGGGGCGTACGGCAATCCCAGGGTGGGTGAGTGGTTGGTGCAGTTCTGGGCGTGGATTACAACCCATGACGCACATGTGGACTCGGGTAGGGTGGATAACTACTTCACCGTACCTGACTCCGCCTGGGGTCGCTACAAGGCCAGGGTGCTATGGATATGGCGCAACCCTGCGTACTACTTCAAGCACCACGTCATAGGCATCCGTGCGAGTGACCCAGGTGCCTTCCTGTACGAACGTAGGTTCAAGTACCTGCACGTCCAGTTCGGCTGGAAGCTGTACCGGAATGATCCCGATGGCAAGCGTATGTATGCCTTCCGCATCAAACCGGAATTAAAGGAGGGTTGGTCTTGAGCAAAGCCGCACCACGGTCTAAGCTATCTACACTACACCAGAAGTTCACGGAGTACCTGGAGCACGTCCTTGAGGACGCTATGAAGCCCCCTGAGTACGATGGCGAGGGTAACCTCATAGGCGGTGGTATCCCTCTGGATGCGGCCACTATGGGCATCTACCTGAAGCTGTTCAAGGATAATGAGATCACCTGTGAGCCTGAAGAACTTGGCACCCTGGATGAGCTGCGTGAGAAGTACAGTCGCCAATCCAAGGAACGTAGTGTAACACAGATGCTGGAGGATGCCAAGGCCTCTAGCGAATTTATGAACTAAGGAGTAACTATGGAGCCAGAATTAAGGCTACGCATTGCCATGCTCATGGCTGACGAATACCATGACTTCAAGGACTTCGCATATGAAGCCCTGCAGTATCTTGGGTTCGACATTACAGCCATGCAGTCTGACATTGCGGAGTTCATGCAAGCTGGCCCTAGACTCCGTATGGTCATGGCACAGCGAGGGGAGGCTAAGTCTACCCTCGCAGCTATCTACGCGGTATGGCGACTTGTCCGTGACCCCAAGACCCGCGTACTAATTATATCTGCTGGTGAGGACAAGGCTTCGGAAGTTGCCGCTGTCGTCATTAAGCTTATCATGCACTGGGAGAAGTTGGACTACCTGCGACCTGAGCGTCGTATGGGGGACCGCACTGGGTCAGACGCCTTTGACGTGAACTACGTCCTGAAGGGTATTGATCAATCTCCATCCGTCGCCTGTATCGGTATCACTGGTAACCTTCAAGGTCGCCGTGCTGACTTACTGATACCGGATGACATTGAATCAACTAAGAACGGCCTGACCGTGGGCCAGCGTCAACACCTGTTGGCACTGACTCGCGAGTTCACATCAATCAACACACACGGCGATATCTTGTACCTGGGTACCCCTCAGACCAAGGACTCCGTGTACAACACCCTACCGAACCGTGGCTTTGAAGTTCGTATCTGGCCTGGGCGATTCCCGAACCCTGAGGAACGTGAGCGTTACCACACACACCTAGCACCGTACGTTGCAGACCAATTGGATGCGAATCCTGCATTAGGCTCTGGTTACGGTATAGATGGTTCCCGTGGTGCCCCTACTGACCCTGACCGCTTCGATGATGATGCGTTGATGGAGAAGGAGCTTGACCAGGGTCCTGAGGGATTCCAGCTGCAGTACATGCTTGATACCTCCTTGGCCGATGCAATGCGTCAGCAGCTGAAGCTATCAGACCTACTGTGCGCGGACTTCAACCAAGACCGTGTACCTGAGGTCCTGGTGCATCGTCCTGTGCGTGAGCTACGTATGGACCTACCACCCCAGTTCTCGGTCATAGGCGCAGTCCTGTACCGTCCAGTCCCCGATGTTAAGTGCGACTGGGTGGAGTTACCCAAGGATCGCATTATGTACATTGACCCTGCAGGTGGTGGGGCAGATGAGATAGGGTACTCCACAGGCTGTGCTGTAGGCCCGTACATCCACGTTCTTGACGTGGGTGGCATTATGGGTGGCCTTACCGATGAGAACGGCCAGAAGCTTGTAGAAGTGATCCGTAGGGATGCGGTAACACACATCCTTGTTGAATCCAACATGGGTCACGGGCTATTCGAGATTAACCTCAGGGCTATCCTCGCCAAGCATGATGACCTCAAGAACGTTGGAGTCATGGGCGAGTACAGCACTGGGCAGAAAGAGCGTCGTATCATTGACTCCTTAGTGGGGGCGATGCAACGGCACCGGGTGGTACTGCACAAGCAGGTATTCGAATCAGACGTGAAGTGGAACCAACAACACACCATTGACAAGCGTAAGGAACGGTCCGTGTTCTATCAGATTGAGAACATCACGACGGATCGACAGAGCTTGCCCAAGGATGACCGTATTGAGGCCCTGGCTGGCGTTGTACGCCACTACAAGGCTATGCTTGCCCTCGACGAGGATAAAGCAGCAGAGGCCCGGAAACAGGCTGAGGCTGAGGAATGGATGGCCAACCCTATGGGTTACGATGATCCTGCGTTCCAGGCAGCTAATAATAAACTAAGAGGTACACGGGCAAGGCTTGGTGTACGTAAACGACAACGCAGAATGAGATGACTATGGAACTCAACACTGTAATCAAGCAGATGATAGAACCTGCGTACGCCATCCTGCCCAATAACATGGCATCTAAGGAGGCGACTGTTCTACTCCTGGCCATTGGCCTACAGGAATCCCGCTTCATCCACCGGCGTCAAATCCGTGGACCTGCACGGGGGTTCTGGCAGTTCGAGCAGGGCACCAGGGCGTCCCGTGGGGGCGTCTATGGTGTGTACCTACACTCAGCATCCAGACGCCACCTGGAGGCTCTATGCAAGTCCCAGGGGGTGGTGTTCGATCCCAAGGACATATACAACGCATTAGAGCATAACGATGTACTTGCTGCAGGTGTAGCTCGACTCATGCTATGGACTGACCCACGGGCCTTGCCAGCTGTAGGGCAGAGTGCCCAAGCCTGGGATACCTACCTACGTATATGGCGTCCTGGTAAGCCACATCCTAACACTTGGCCTGAGCTGTACCGTCAAGCAGTGGGTGCTGTATGAACCTAGACGATTTATCTAACCTGCCTATTGCCTCCTGGGGAATAGGGGGCGTCTTGATCGCAATCCTCTGGCCCGTGGTTCGCCAGCTACTGAGCAGCTTCATGTCGCAGTCTCGGACAGAACATGCCATGCTGGGGAAGGCCATTGAGGAACGTGACAAAGCACTGGCCCGTGCAGACGCTGCAGACGCCAGGGCTGATGAGCTGTTCCAGCAACTACAAGAGATTCGTACAGAGTTACGGATCATGACGTTCAAGCTGGAAATCAGCGAGGTGCAACTGACTGAGCTACGTGACCAACTCGCCCAGTTAATATCGGAGAAAAGTGATGAGACCGGCAATTAAGAACTGGCGGGATAACACCAGCCGGTTC
>SMFF01000029.1_pt1 | contig 40292 bp, 64 predicted proteins | sample 2456181 | NCBI WGS metagenome assembly SMFF01 (sample SAMN10132611, study PRJNA489261) | soil metagenome | isolation source: day120 antibiotic-loamy sand soil ammended with raw manure from dairy cow... | place: USA | collected 2015-04-01
CGGCGGAAAAGCACAGGAAAATGCAGCGAGCGGGAAGGTCAATGATCCTGTCAATTACAAGGAGATTGAGGAATGATCGGCATTCTCAAAGGCCGCCTTGTGACCATTCTCGGTATTGGGCTTGCGCTCGCCTTGACGTCCGCTTTCGTTCAGGGCCAGCGGATGCACGCCGCCAAAGTTGAGCGCGACCAGCTACAGCGTGAGGCAACGCAATGGGCCGAACGCGTGCAGACACAGACGCAATCGATCTGGTCGCTTGTCTCTGTGATCGACGCCTACAACGCCGCAGCTGAGCAGCGCGCGCGGGATTATGAGGTGGTGCGAGATGCGGATGCCATCAACCGGGCAGATGCAGACGGCAAGGCAACGGACACTCAAGCGCAGATTGCCCGCCTCAAGCAACTAGGCCGGGATGGAACGGTGCCATGCGGCGTCTCGGATGACCTGCGCGACGCACTGAAAGGATTGTGATGCGATACGTTGCCCTTTCCCTCGTCGCCCTGCTATGCGCTTGTGCGACCAAGCCAATGCCTCCTGCCGTTCAGGTGCAGACCGTAACGAAGGTTGTGGAGGTGCAGCGGCCATGCCCTGTTACCGTTCCACGCCGTCCCGAACCACTGCCGCAACCGTTGCCGACTGACCTGTTCAAGCTAGCGACATTGCTCGGGGCGAAGTTGGCTGAATGGGCTGGGCAGGGCATGTATGGTGATCGAGCGGAAGCTGCTCTGGAGATTTGCACGAAGCCTTGATGATAGCGAAACGGACTTTGGATATACACAACCGGCTTTGTGTATCGTGGGATATCATCAACAGTCACCCACCCCGGCCTCCTGCCTCTGCAAATAACGGGCCCGTGTTCTTGGGATCATGTCGCGCGAGATAGGCACGCTGGGCCTTGCACCATGCCTTGTAGGGCCAGTGCGCGCGCAGACCGAACGGGTAGGCGTCCCGGATCGCCCGCTTGCGTTCCGCGAATGAAACGTCTGGTGGAATGCCTTGATCGACCTTCGCGATCACCCCACGGGCTATATCGGAATAACTCACTTGATCCTTCCTTCCTCTGCGAGAGCGGCGCGGGCAGCAGACAATTCCCAACATGCAAGCGCGTCGTCAGCGTCACCGGGGCCATCGCTGAACCCTTCTTGGTAGGCCCGCCAAACCATTTCCCTCACCCGCTCATCGGCGGCCTTGGTGGCGGCGAGGCGGTGGGCAGCCATAATCGGCGGCACAAGATTGTACGGGTAGCTGGGCATTGCGGCACAAGACCGATATAACGCGCGTCTGACGGCCACCGCCGCATCCCGGTCGCACTGCTCCACCGTCAGTATCTCTTGCTCAGCCATTGGACGGGCCTTTCTGTTGGAGGGCGCGGATGGCGGCGCAGTCCGGGCAATCGCTTGGGTGTGCCAGCATATGGCCCCACTTGCCGACCACTGCCGTCCGGCGTCTGCATGGATGGTGAAAGACCCCGTCTTGGGGCGATGTGGGGTTAGTGGTCATGGGTGAGTTCCTCGGCAATCAGAGCATTGTTCAAAGTCCAGCACGCCATGCTCACAAGGCGTCGTCATGCCCCGGATGTAGCTTTCGCGCTGGGCCGCCTTCATTTCCGCGCGCTCGTCCGGTGAGGCATTATCCCACCAGTCTTTGGCGCGGGATAGAGCGGCAGCAAGTTCTGGACTCATACCCCCTCTCCATCTGGCGGGGCAGGCAAAGGCAGCGCGCGGATCGCATCGGACAAGGCACGCATTTTCATGCAGGCTTCGTCGCCTTTCCCGAAATCGAAGACGAGCGACCAGCGTCCATCTTCGACACGTTCAAGCATCAATGCGTCCCTCCGTGACCCAGCAATTGGCCGCCAGCCTTCGGACTGGAGCGCGACGATCTCGATCAGTTCGGACATGATCCGGATGAGTTCGGGAGCATCCTTGACGCGGACTGACGTTGACGCGCTACCGAAAGCGGCGTGGGCCTCTGCCTTTTTCAGCTGTCCCAGATAGGCGCGCGCCTCCTGCATAGCATCCGCCGCAGCCTCAGCCCTCGCTTGTAGGTCGGTCATTGGCCTGTTTCCCCACGGATGGAGGCGAGGGCTGAGGCTGCATGCCGATAGCGACCAGCGGCGATGAAAGGCGACCAATCTGGATAATACCCATCGGCGTCCGAGCGATTAAAATGGGTCATCTTATCGGCGAACGGCTCCAGCGCCTTCACCGCCTCATCCAGCTTGCGTTGTAATGAGACCTTATCGGCAAACAACTGGTTCTGATGTCGATCCAGCGTTTCGATAGTGCGCTGCAACTCAACCTCGCGGGCGCGGAGGGCTTCGATCTCGGTGGCAGCACAAAGGACGGCCAGAGCATCAAGATCGTCCCAAGTGTGCTGCCCTCTCGTATAATTACGCGCCATAGCCTTGAGCGTCGGGACAAGGGCATCGCTCTCGACGATATCCGCCGCTGGTGTCTCGGTCATGAAAAACTCCCTCTCGTGGACTGTTTAGGGATCGCGATACTATCTGGACGATACTTGCATCCACCTCCACTAGCACGGCGCCTTGCCAGCACCGTCTTTCCGGCTGTCATATGGTTGTTCGCTGCCATCCAGCACCTTGGAAACCCCAAGCGGTCCATGCGTTTGTCCAGCATGGTAGGACCTCTAAATGCTACCTAATTCGTTGCATCATTGCAAGCGGTTTATTCACGCCGCACGCCGCACATTCTCCAGTGCCGCCAACAATGCCTCACTCGACTTCGCCAACGCCGCACGCCCCGAAAGCCGGTCCGTCCGGTTAATGTCCATGTTGCTCACCACGCTTTTAACCGTGTTCAACGTGATCCCCATGGCCTCCGCAATCTGCGCGTTGGTCTGTCCATCGGCTTTGCGGTCCATGATTTCATTCTCGAATGCATATGCGTCGATCGAGAAATAATCCTGCACTCTTGCTGGTCGCTGCATGTTATTCACCGCCGATCTTGGGTGCTGCGGCAATCATGGCTTCCCAGATTAAGGAGAAATCACTCTGGACCTCTTCGTCGCTCAGGTAATCGCTAAATTCTGAAACAATATATCCCATAGAGCACATCGCCGGTTCTGATTTTCTCGGGACTACCACGTATCCAGCCTGCTCTATGGCGGTGATGATGTTGCGCGCGGCAGTAACGCAAGCATCCTTGACTGGCTCGTCACCATCCCATGCGTCCATGATCGCCTCTGCCAACGTCTCAATTGTCAATGTCATCTCATTCTCCCTCTTGATACGGATCAGGCTCGCGCCAATTGACGCCGTGTTTCGCGCCATAATGATATAGAATTTCGATCAATCCAGCGAACTGATTAACCGTCAATGTCGATGTCCTTTGCCCGACTGGAAAGAAACCCTCTCCGTCCAAGTCTGGCAGGAATCTCATCTCATCTCGCATGGCGTGCATGAACCGCAGCTTGGCATCCTCCATGCTGAACCTGCCCATATCTGGAACGTCTCTCTGTATGTCCGCAAGCATGGCGTGTAGTTTTGCATTCTGCCTATCCCTACGCGTCTCGGCAGCCACCTTCACCACATACCCATCAGGCGCTGCATCAATGATGCGCTTGGCGTGCTCGCGTTGCAGCGGGCCGACTAGGCGGATGGTCTGGGATTTCATTGACCACCCTCCCTAGCCAGCCTCTCAGCTTCCGCCATGAGGTCTATCTTATACATATCGTAAAATCCTCGGTGCCCAATGGCCTCGACCGATTCACGCGGCCCATGCTGGATCAGGTGATGCCGGGGACACAACGGAACTACCCGCCAATGCGAGCGCGCTACCCTGCCCATGCGGTCGGCATATGAGGACACATGGTGAAGTGTAGAAGGGCAACCGCAAACCAAGCATGGCAGTTCTGCCACTCTGGCCATATGCCGCCTTTCCTCTTTTGTCGCCCGCTTAGCCACTATGGAACCTCCCATGGTTGGGATGATAGCCGTATAACTTCTCTGCCGACTTTCTAAGTTTTACAGCCTTACAAAAACATTTGTATGTGCCCAATTCAATCTGTCGCCCCTCATGACAGATCGAAGATATCCAACGACGATCTCTAGTATGAAAATATACTCCTTGAACTCCTGATTTATTGGTTTTCCTAAGTTTCATATTCCTCAGATTTTCCGAGCGAGTTGCTGCTCGTAAATTTTCAATTCTGTTATTGCTCGGGTTGCCGTCTATGTGGTCAATCTCATCTGGTTCAGTGCCAAAGTGCCACTTCCATACCACTCTATGCGCCATGACATTTCGGCCTAGCAGCCCGCCTCTATAATATCCTCTCACCGTTTTGTTTAAAAACGCTCGCATTCCAGATTTGCGCATTGGAGTTTGGGGAAAGCCTAAATGCCCCGTCCAATACATAAATCCAGTTTCAGGATCATAGCGGAGAAGTTTCTTAAGGTCAGATTGGCTTTGTATAGGTTTCGCCGCCATTTTAATCCTCCTAAACCCTGATCGACTGCGCTCCACACACAAGGCAGGGCAGACTTGCCACCCGTGCCATGTGCGCTCGCTCGGCTTTGGTCGGAGCCTTAGCCATCAGAATGGGATATCTGAGCCATCGTCCAGCCCATCATCAAAGCCGGCCTGCTCCCGTTTGGCGCTGGGCCCACCATTACCGCGACCACCTTCCGGCTTGTCCAGCATCAGTAGCTTGCCATCAAAACCCGAAACAACGCATTCCGTCGAATAGCGGTCATTGCCGTTCTGATCCTGCCATTTCCGCGTGCGCCACGTGCCACGGACCAGGATTTTCGACCCCTTATGCAGAAACCTCTCCACAACGCCCACAAGGCCGTCACTGTTGATCGTGACTGGAATCCACTCTGTCCGCTCCTTTTGCTCGCCGGTAGATTTATCCTTCCACCGCTCCGAAACGGCCAGCTTGAGATTGGCAATCCGGTTGCCGTTCGAGAATGATTTAATCTCGGGATCGGCACCAAGGTTTCCGATAAAAACGCATTCATTCATTACAGTGGGCTTTCTACATTGATGGAATCGGGAGCCGGTGGCGGTTCTGGCAAAGCATCTCCGGCACCAATGGCAGAGCGTGTCGGGTCGAATCGCTGGCCGATGACGGAAACGCTGGTTGTGATCGTTGCCATGACAGCAAGAACCTTGAATGTTTCTCCCGGCAGTTCACCAGCCTGAATACCGGCAACTTCCTCCGCCTCTTCTCGGTTGGGGAACCATCTAAGCCCAATCTTCTTATTAAAGATAGCCCATTGAGGCGATGCAGCTGGATAGCCATAGTCTTTCTTGAATTCGATATAAGTCATCACAAAACCCTCTCTTCTTTGATTGTGAATCCCGGCAGCATCCGAACGCCCGCCGCAACATCCTTGTCAGCGAGACCTTGCAGAAACGCGATGACCAGATCAGGCTGCGCCTTCGCGTAATGCATCAGCGCTTTCGATCCGCCCCCCTTGTCCAGCACTGCAACCCATTTCGACCGCAGGCCAACCGCACGGGCACCTTCCACCTTAACGGCACTGGACTCCCGTGCAACTTGTTTCAGTTCCTTGCCGGCGTCCTGTGCGGCTTCCATCAGCGCTTCCGCCGCTTCGATAACGTCAAGGTCATCGGACACCTTCGCCGCGAGGTGAGCCTGCCTGGCCTCCTCCTCCAGCGCATCGGCCTTGGCCTTCGCGATCCGCTCCCGCTCGCGCTTTTCGTCGTCCAGCTTTCGCAGCCATGCCGCCATCTGGTTTTTCAGTGCCTGCTCGGCCTTGCTCATGCTGCCGGGCTTCTTGTTTTTGATCGGCGCAATGTAAGCGTTGAAGCGCGTCTGCACCTCATCTGCCGCATCATCGAACGGCTTCTTTTCGGCAATGCGCGCCTCGTCCGCCGCCTTGGCTGATTTCTGAACGTCGCGCAGCAGCTTGGCAATGGTATCGGCCTGCGTCTGATCTTTGATCTCGATGCCGGTAACGCCCTGCACTTGGTCAAGCAAATCATCCATGTCGAGCTTGACGGCCTCCCATCCAAGCACTGGCTCCGATGGCGCATTGTCATCCTTGGCGACCATCGGAACATCATCGGGCAGGTTGTCCAGATGCTCCCGCAGCGCCTTGATTTCCTCCGCGCGCTCTGGTGCCTCACGTTCTAGGCGAGCCAGTGCATTGGCGGCGTATCGGCCGGGCATGGTCGCAATGACCACGGGGCCTTTGCTGGATAGGTAGTGTGTTGTCATGATTTCTCTCCAATTCAATAAGGAATAGAATCCTCGTCCAGATCATCGAACGGAGCGGGCTCAGGCTTCGCAGCCTTTTCCGCCTCCGCGCGCATCTTGTCCTGCTTTTTCTCCAGCATGGAAAGTGCCCGGCCATAATCATCTCGGAGCAACGTCTTGACAGACTTACATTTGAACTCCTTGAGAAACTTGCCGACATCGCTGTTTGTCGCTTCCAGTTTGGTTGTCAGCTCGGTCCATTGGGCTTCGTTGATCGTCTGTGGTTTGTCGGCAGGCGCTGCTACAGCTGCATTGCCGTCGTCATCCTCAGGGCATACGCCGAACGCCGTCATCAGGCTGTAGCGCCTCGCATACGTCAATGCGGAGCCATAGCCCTGCGCGTCCTGCTTGCCGGCTGGGACGAATAGCTTTCCAAACGACATGCGTTCACCGCTTTCGTGGCAGACAATAGTCTCGACACAAACGCCGCCCTGCTGCTCATGGGTAATCTGGGCAAAGAACAGCTTGTTTGCAGATAGTGCAGGCTTGATTGCCATCACGACGCTAGATAGGTCTGCATATCGCAGTGGCTTGCCATCCCGCTTAAAGCCGGGATTGTCGCTGTCCTTCATGGCGCCCTCGATAGCCGGGAACGCCATCGCCATCGCCGTGAATAATGTTGCATTATCGCTCATCGCCCCATCCCTCCAATCATCACAAACCCGCCAAGAATCATAATCGTCACAGCCGCCATCGCGATGTAATACGACACTATCGCCAAGTCCGATGGCCGCCCGTTCTGTTCATCACGCATTGCAAGCATCCCTTATAACGGAGAAGTCGATACCGGACCGATCAGCCACCTTCCACAGTTCGATTTTCGCCGTCTGTAGATCATGGTGGACGCGCTCGTAGTCATCGCCTTGGCACATGACGTTAGCCTTATCGCAATCGCGCTGGGCCGACTGAACGGCGCGCAGGGCCTCGACTAGATTGAGCGCTAATGCCATCTCGAATTGCTCGGTATAGTGCTGGGCGGCTGCTGAAAGTTCGGTCATCACTCGCTCTCCCCAATGATCCGCTGAGCGGATGTGATGGCCTTGCGAGCAACATATTGAACTGCTGCGAAGCGGGCGAACCAAGCCTCGTTCGCCTTTCCGACGAAATCACGGAACAATTGGTCAATCGGCTCCAACGCCTCCAGAAGCTCGGCATTGATGACTTCGAGGCGAACACAGCGCTTTGCCAATCGCTCTGAATTGCGGAAATGATCCTGTGCCAGTGCCTTCAATCGTCTTTCTTCGTCGCTCACAGTCATGTCTCATCTCCCTCAAACTTATATACATGATTTTCGTCAATGAACGTGAACCGACCCGATGCAATCAACCCTTCCATGCAGCGCGCTTCCAATTCACGGCGCGGCGCAAACATGGCGTCGATCTTGGCCATCGTTTCAGCCATCATACTTTGGATCTTGGGGCTTGACTCTGCCTGTGGCGGAAAGGTGGAGCGCATTATGCTGTCACCATCGTCGCAGAGCTCAGGGCGCGGCAGATCAGATCAGCGGCGCACACCTCAGCACTTTCAAATGCCTCGACCGCATCAAGGCCGATGGCGTCAATGCAGGCGTCTAGCAGACGATTACTCAGCGAGATCCATTCGCGGGGGCAGGTGCACTCCATGAAGTCGCCCATGCGAGCGAGCCGGCTATACAGGCCGTCGATCACTTCGAATTGGTGAAGGCTGATCTCAGCGGTTGTTCGCGCATATTGTGTCATTTTGTATCCCTCATTTCCTGCCGCCATTATGCACCACTGCAAAACAACGTCAACCCCAAAATGCACCCTTGCAATCACAAATCACCATGCTATGATGCAAGCATGATAAACCCAATGGACACAAAGAGCTTGCGGCCTGCTCGTGAAAAAGCCCGCCTCACCCGCGCCCAGCTTGCAGAAGCTGCTGGCGTGAACGAAACAACCATCTGGCGCATCGAAACCGGAAAGGTTGATCCTGTATCGGGGCCGTGGCGCAAGATCGTGGCCGCAATGAATAAACTAGATTCCGTGTGATGGAAGTTCGCACGGACCCCGGCGAGGTATCCCACGCCTCGCCGGGAAACTTTGAGAGGAGAGGGATATGACTGACATTTTCATTTTCGCCGGTGTGTCGCTGGCATCCGCCGCCGTTGGCGCTGGACTGACATGGTCCATGTATGCGCCAGATGTTCGGTCTTTGAGATCAAAGGTCACGGCATGGATGAATGTTTATCACGAGGCCGTCGAGCTTACGTGCGTTCTTTCCGTCCGCATTGATGACGCTCTAGCCAATGTCCCTCCATACAAGCGCGGCGTGAACGGCACCGTCCAGAAGATCGGCCGCATCCTGCGCGGTGACCAATGATCCCGCTCTGCCCATCATGCAACGCGCCTGTCCGCGATAGCCTCGGGCGCTATTCCACCGTCAATGAGCGGCGGAAGATTGTCGAGGTTGCTCGGCAGATGCGGGCAGAAATGCCGGATAGAGATTGGAGATTCCCACTGTGAAAAGCGCAGGCTTCGCAGACCCAGATTGCGACATTATCCACGCACCATCCCCGAGCGACATGATCGAGCGGCTTATCCCCACGCTGAAATCCGATTGCTCAATCGCAGCATATGTGAAGTTCGCCATGGGTGCCGTTGTTTCGCTGGACGTAATCGCACAGCAACGACGCGAATATCATCGGCGTGCGGCTCATGCCGACAATGCTCTGCTCGACGGTGGTGCAATCGGCATCACCTCCATGGAAGAACGTCGCGATACATCGGTTATTGCCGCCTCGCGGAAACTGGCCGCCCGGATCAACGCCAAGCATCCGAAAATATACCGATGACCTGGCAGGCTTGGCCCGGCGATCGCGAGTTCAAAGGTGATACGCCGCTGCGCGTCAAGTTCCGGTGCGGCAGAATCAGCAATCAAGTTCTGCCTGCGAATAAATGGCGCGGTAAATGGGGCCATCCATTCCCGGAAAACTGCGAATACGACATCGTGGAAGTGAGGATTGAAAAGTGATTACGCAAAGGTCGGCATCCATCGGCAGCAATGCGTTGCTAGGTGCGCTGGTGGTATATCATGCAAATCGTGGCGACAAAGAAAAGGCTCTCCAGCTAGAGCAGAAATGGAGGAAAAATGCGGAACGGGTGGAAGAGCTTTGGGGCATCAAAGCACAGCGTCGCCAAAAAGACGCCATGCGCGTGCGGAGTCGTTCACGACAGCCGGAAGGAAGCCGGGCGATGCCGGGAATTGTCGATCTTGCAGAAGGCGGGGGAAATAACGGATCTGGTGCAACACCCATTCTACCAGTTCGTGATCGCCGGGAAACCGTTGGTGATGGGCAACGGGCACGCGGGCGGGGTGACGCTGGACTTCTCCTATCGCCTGCCGGACGGGTCCCTAGTGGCCGAGGACGTGAAGCCAAAGCACAAGATCGCGGACAGCAGGGATTGGCCGCTGCGAAAAGCGATATTCAAGCATCTGTATCCCGAGATAAAACTGATCGAAACAAGATAAAGACGCTCGTGCGGATCGTGGCCAAGGAATGCGGGGTGCCCTATGGCGCCGTCCTGTTGCCGCCTGATGGCAGTTCATCGCACCAGCGCCGTCTCTATGATGCGCGGGCTATCTGCCACGTTCTGATGCATTCGATTTTGGGAATGTCAGACCAAGCGATTGCCGATGCGTTTTACAAAAAGGATGGCCGGACAGTCATGGACGTGATCGATCGAGCCATGAAGCGAGTTGGCAAAAACGAAAAGTTTCGCGACGCAATGACACGTTGCACAACGCTCGTTCGTGATGTTATGTGAGGCACAGGCCGCGCGTTGGGGGGAGAGGGAACCCTTCGCAGCAGTTACCCGGTTGAACCCTGAAAGGACCGACCTGCATGACAAGTATTAATAGCAATTATGCGACCCTGCAAGCCATTGCGGACAAAAGCGCGCAATTAAAATTGTTCCAGCGTTATCTTGCGGAGGAGCCCTATCCATCGGAGCGAAAGGAAATGATCCTCGACGCCCGGCGGGATGGGTTGATCGATAATCAGGAATGTTACCTGCTGCTTGAACAGCACGGCTTGATCTGATCGTCGCAATGTGCCAATAAAAAGGGCGGGGAGCGTTTGCGCGCTCAACCCGCCATTAACCGCCTAAACCGAAGGGGCGTAATATGTCTGCGATACTGACTGAGAAGAAAAAACGCAAGACCCTCTCTTTAAAATTAGAGGGGAGGCCGGAAGCCCGGCATGAAATCATCAAAGATCCCACCAGATTTACGCGCCGTGAGGATTGCGTATTCATGGTTTATAACGAAAACGGACACATGCCTCAGCGCGTCTATGGGTCTGATGAGGTTGATAAGGCTTGCCACCATGCCAGAACCCTTGCGCGAGACACCGGGCAACGGTTCCACGTCATGCGTTCATGGCGATCATTTGTCCGAGCTGAGGAGGTTGACCATGATTGATGTCCACAGAATAGCGCACGAGGTTCAAGAGCGGTTTAATGGGTTCTTGGAAGACATCAGCGCCGAATACGACGATATTCTTACAGGCCCTGTCTGGTGGTTTCTTAGAAATAACCGCCATGGATGCTTGGACGGGGCTCGCCCGCTCACCGAATATGTTGAGGAGTATGCACGGCCCTACCCGCATGCTGAGGCAATTGCAGCTTGTCTTTTCGACATTGAAAATCGCAATCCAACTCTCAACCAGTCATATGATTGGGAGGTTTTGAAAGACCTCGCTCTGTCGCTCTATTGGGCGGAAGAGGGTGTATAAATGTCACAATGGTTCCGCGCATATTCCGAAGCTTTGAACGATCCAAAGATTCAAACTCTGCCTTTAGACGCGTTCAAGGCGTGGCATAACGCCCTCTACCTTGCCGCCTCCATGTCATCGCGTGATGGAAATATTGGAACGCTAGATGATGTTTCATTTGCGTTTCGTGAAACAAAAGACAGCGTTTCATCAGCGTTTCATACCCTCATAGAGAGGGGGCTTTTGGTAACGGTTGGTGAAACGTTTCAGGTGACTAAATGGTCAAAAAGGCAATATAAATCAGACGTTTCCACGGAGCGAGTTCGCCAGCATCGGAAACGTTCCAAAAGCGTTACTGAAACGGCCCCAGAGACAGAGACAGATAATACCTTATCTAAAGATAAGGACGAAGCCGTCGATTCTCGGAAGGTATTTTGGGATTCATCGAAAGCCTATCTCGGTAAATCAAAGGCAGGGATGATCGGCAAGTGGGCAAGCAAATATGGGCAGGAGGCTACCGCGAAAGCGATAACCGCTGCCCAGCTTGCAGGGGCGGTTGATCCCGTGCCATATGTCGAGAAGGTCTTGAGGGGCTCGAAATCAAGTCTGGATAATTTCATTGCATAGCTGGCGGCCCACCAAGCCGGGAAAGCATACATGCCCCGAATGCAGCCATACTCGGCGAAACAAAAAAGATCGATGCCTCAGCGTCACGAAGGACGATTTGGGTTGGTGTTGGCATTGCCACAATTGCGGATGGAAGGGAGCGATCAATGACAATTCAAAAGCCGCACAAGGAATGGCTTTCGGGGAGAGGTCTGGACGTGGAGTTGGCCGAACGTTTCGGCTTAACGACCGTAGTGAGGGACGGGGCGGCATGGTTGGCGGTTCCCTATTGCATCGACGGGGAGATCGTGAACCACAAGTATCGGCGGACAAGCCAGAAGGATCACAGAATGGATCAAGGCGCGCCCTTGGTCCTTTGGAACTCGGACTGCCTACGCGATCCGTCAGTGAAGAGCGGCCATCAGGCGATTGTGGTCACAGAAGGCGAATGGGACGCGATAACGGCGGTGCAGGTGGGGTTTCCGTTCACAGTGAGTGTTCCAAACGGAGCGCCATCAAGCGAGACTGCCGACCTCGATAACGCTAAACGTTATGAATGGATTGACCGCCATCTCGATGATCTGAAATGTGTTCAACATTTCATTCTTGCGACCGACGACGACGAGGCCGGCAGATATTTGAGGGCTGATCTTGTCGCCCTTTTCGGGGCAGAACGGTGCAGCTTCATCGAATATCCGTTTCCATGCAAAGACCTGAATGAGGTTTTGAATGAATACGGGGCGGATAGGGTTGCCCAGTGCATCAGCACGGCGAAACATTATCCGGTTCAGGGATTGTATGGGATTGATGACTTCCCAGAAAAAGGCGAGGTCCGTTCATATGATTGCGGGATCGATCCTATTGATGATCTTATCAAGATCGTTCCCGGCACGCTTACGGTTCTAACCGGATATGCCAACTCGGGGAAGTCCAGTCTGATGAATTGCGTTTTGGCGCACGTGATGAAAAACCATTTCGCTGTTTGCGTGGCCAGCTTTGAAACGGACGTTAAGCCAATTTTGCGCGATGGCTTGAGAAAAGCACTATTGCAATGCGGCGGACATAATATGTTGAATAATGCAAATCTAAAACATGCAGATGAATGTATTCGAGACAGGCTGGCGATTATAAGTCAGAACGTGGAAGAAGACATGGAAATGGATTTAGAGAAGTTTCTTGATCTTTGCCGCACGGCTGTTCTTCGCCGTGGAGTTAAGATGATACTTCTTGACCCATGGAATGAGCTTGAACACAAGAAGCGCAGAGACGAAACTGAGCATGATTATACGGGACGGGCATTAAGGGCAATTAAACGTTTTGCAAAGCATCACGATGTTGCGTTCTGGATTGTCGCCCACCCAACAAAACCTCAGCCGGGCGTGAATAAGATACCTGGATTATATGACGTGTCAGGCTCTGCTCATTGGGCAAACAAAGCTGATTATGGATTAACTTACCATCGACCCAAATTCGACGAGAATAAAGCCCAGATCGTCGTCAACAAGGTTCGTATGGGTCTACCGGGTGACAAGGGTGACGTCGAGGTTATGTTTGATTTTCGTGACAGCACATTCCGGCCGTTCGCGTGAAGATCCCCTTGACGCGGCAATGCAGGCGTGCATAATGCGGTTATCAATTGAGAGGGAATGACATTATGATTGCAGCCCCGCTTCACGCCGAACCAGCGCCAGACCGCTTCACCAATGAATCGCCCATCCGTGCTTTCACCGACTGGAAAGCATCAGGAAACTACGCGCTCGGCAAGGGCTTCCGTCCATCATTGCAGCACATGGTCGAGTATCTGGACGCCATGGAGCGGAAGGAAGGCTGGGCACTTGTGCAGGTGCTTGAGGCGGGCAGTCAGGTGCCAAGTTTTCTGTTTCGGAGGGTGATGTGACTGACATCAAATATATCATCCAGTCCCGCAACGGCAATGACGTGGCTAGCTTCGATAGTCTGGACCGGGCGCAGGGGTTTCGTGCCCGGCGGGCAGTGCAGGGGGTTTATGTGCGGATAGTTCGGGTTACGACGACGAGCGAGGAGGTGGAGTGAGCAAGTTGCGAGTACTCGATCTTTTCTCGGGAATCGGTGGCTTCAGTTTAGGATTGGAGCGCGTAAAATTAGAGGGCGCCGCCATAAATGGATTTGAAACGGCAGCATTTTGCGAGATTGAGGAATTTCCGCGCAAGGTTTTAGCCAAACATTGGCCTGATGTGCCGTGCTATCATGATGTTAGAGATTTGACGGCAAGGGTTTTGCGTGATGACGGAATCAGCGGAATTGACGTCATCACAGGTGGTTTTCCATGCACAGACCTTAGCAATGCAGGAAAGAGGGCGGGAATCGGAGATGGAACACGAAGCGGGCTTTGGTCCGAAATCGCCCGGCTTGTTAGCGAGTTACGACCGCGATTTGTCATCGTGGAGAACGTCGCAGCATTGCTTAGTGGCCCTACTGAACAACCAGGCGGATGGTTTGGTAGGATTCTCGGAGACGTGGCCGAAATCGGGTATGATGCGGAATGGCATTGTATTCGAGCTTCCGCGGTCGGATTGCCACAGCCCAGGGATAGAGTTTGGATCATTGCCTACCCTTCCGAAGAGCGAAACGAGAGACTCATCACAAGCGAGGATATTAGCGAATTTAGACAAGGGTGGGAGGGTCGCCCGGCGGATTTGCAGTCAATCGCCAATGCTCCGTTCGAGCGAGGAAATAGTTACCCTCAACCCCTCCTTCGCCGAATGGATGACCGGCCTGCCAATTGGGTGGACAGAACTGGAGCATGCGGAAACGCCGTAGTGCCACAAATCCCTGAATTGATCGGCCGTGCGATATTGCGAAGTCTTGCGGAGGCGGAACATGCTTGAGGCCATCATCATGGTTGTGTGCCTATGGGTGGGGTATCGGCTAGGCCGCCGTCGTAAAGTAACGATTGACGCCGGGACAATGCTATTGGGAGAGGTTGTTGCCGCCGCACAAAAGTGCAAAGCGAACAGTAAATTCCATGGCGGCATCGGCGCAATTACGCTACAGAAGATGCGGATCGAGATTGAGGGTGAGGGGTATGTTTTAGGCGTTACCCCCTCACAATCTGGCTGGCAAATGGTTATGGAATACAAGGGAGTTATGCATGACTGAACGCAATAACATTATCGCGCATATTGAGGCGAAAGTCGCGGCACTGCGCAACCAGAGCAATGCGGGTGACGATTGGGCGGCACATAGCGCTGCGGTGCTTGTTGGCGTGGTGGATGATATCCGCGCTGGGCTGCATGAGGGAGAGGGTAAATGACGGGGCAACGTATTTTAGTTTGCGGTGGGCGAGATTTTCGCGGCCAAGCAATGTTGTTTGGCGTTCTCGATATGGAAGCCGAGCAGACACCGATCGATCTAATCATTCAGGGTGGCGCATCGGGGGCGGACGAACTGGCCCGCCAATGGGCATATTCGCGCGGGTGCAAGGTGCGCGCTTATTTCGCTGACTGGGAGGCGCATGGGAAGGCAGCCGGACCAATCCGAAATCAGGAAATGCTGGATGATGGCCGCCCGGCCAAGGTGATCGCGTTCGCTGGAGGACGCGGAACGGCTGACATGATTAGGCGCGCTCGCAAGGCTGGCATCGAAATAGTGGAGATCCCCAAATGACCACCGACGAACGCGCACAGATCAGAGCGGAGGCGATCCACGATTGCCTTGATGCACTTCCGGTATGGATGGGAGAGCCAATTAATAACCCACTTGCAAGACGAAATGCCATCCTTGATTGCGCAGAGTCCATCACGCGCCTTCTCCGACCTGATCCAGTGGAAGCCAGCGAACCATTGCAGAGCGTCAATGCTCCCGTTGATCACGGGCCTCGGGCGGATGCACATGGCGAGGCTGGCACACTTCACGAGCCGACGGTCAGGGCGTGTATTGAGGCGCTACCATACCCAGGAAGCAACGGCGACTTCCGGAGGGCTTTGGAATCCCTTCTCCCCAAGCCGGACTCTGCGAAGGATCTGGTGGACCGCTGGATGGGTGAGGCTGACTGGCAGGACTTGGGCGTCACGATTGCTGTGGAGGAATATACGCGCTGGCTCATCGACACAGGTAGCCTCAAGGTATGATCGCCAACAGGCAGCGCTATCGCCTCAAGCAGGACGGCATCCCGGTCGCATGGGCCGAAGGCCAGAACGCATTGGCAGAAATTCAGCACTACGCAGCGGTCTATCGTCAAGACGCGCCTGTGCTCATCGAGAAACACAGCGGCGGGAAATGGAGGAAATGGCCATGACCGAGGCTGAACAGGAGCGCGCACGGGTGGTGGACATCAACAGCGCTGAGGTCGGCAGCATCGTCACGCTGATCGGAACGCCATGGCGCGTCATCGGGTTTATAGATAGCCCTGCGGTGCTGCTTGAACGCGTTGGATGCGAGGAAGTGCCGACCAATCAGAGAACACACCAAACGGTCGTTTTGGGTTCTCCGTTCGCAGAGGAATGGATCATTGAAAGAGAGGGGGAATAAGTAATTACCCTTTGACGTGGCAATGCAATAATCGGCTATCTAGAGAGGATAAAAGAGATGGGTAGAATATCAGTATCAATGTATATTGTTCACAAGTCATCTCCCGGGTGTCCGGTTGGGATGGCTATGTTATCAACGTGCGCACTAAGGGAAACGAGCAACATCATTTTGTGCGTTGGTCAGAAGCTCCGCATATCTGATTATATGGAGTTATATGACGTAATCGGAGACACTTTTTGCCCGAGATATCTACGTAGTGATGCCACGCCTCTGTGGAAGATTTTACTCAATAAGATTGGTTTTAAATATGAGAAAGTATTCCATGTTTCAGAGAACCCAGAATGGAAAGAGGGTTGGTTCGCTCTACCGGGATTCGGGATTGGTCGACATCTAATTTAATCACATGTGAGAAGTGACATGACGATGAAGAGACTCGGAGATTGGGTATTCGCCATAACCCTCACGTTGGCATGGGGCGCATTTTGTGGCGTTGTTGCCATTGCGATAGTGATGTGGTTGAGTAGCCTGTTTCCATGACACATATTGCCATTATGCACGTGGTGCTGTAAGGGCTGGTCCATGAGTGGTCAGGATAAAACGCCGAAAGTAGCAAAGAGTAGCGGACGTGGCTCAAAACCCGGTGAGCGTCGCGGTGGTCGCGTCAAGGGCGTCCCGAACAAGGCGACCGCAGAGATCCGCGAGATTGCCCGCGAATACACGCAAGTCGCCATCGAGGCTTTGGCCTGCGTTGTGCAAAACAGCGATAGCGACGCAGCGCGCGTTTCTGCCGCGAACGCCCTTCTTGACCGCGCATATGGCAGGCCATCGCAATCGGTGGCAATCAGTGGCGCTGATGGTGGCCCAGTGCGCCATGCTCATGAGATGACCGATGAAGCGCTTGCCAAGATCGCGGCAGGCGGCTTGTGAGCGCCGCTCTCGCCATTCCACCCAGCGCCGCCGCCAATGAACTACTACGCCGTCGCCGCGCTCGCGTGAGCATGGTGGATTACGCGCGATATATCGAGGTTCCGGGCGCGCCGCGTGGTGATGAGGATGAGACGGAAGACTTCGCCCCCGTCGAAACTGTGCTAGCTCAACACCACGAGATCATCCTTCAGGCCACCGAGCGCTGCATCAATCGCCATCGCGGACGGACGATGTTGTTTCTGCCGCCGGGGAGCGCCAAGAGCACATACGCCACGGTGGTCGCCCCCACCCACGCGATGGGGCGCATTCCCGGCTTCAAAGTGCTCGGGGTCAGCTACGGCACGGATTTGGCGCGCAAGTTCGGCCGCCGGATGCGCTCGATCGTCAAGCAGTCAGCCTACCGCAACCTGTTCGACACTGGCATGAGCGCGGAGAGTGCGGCGGCCCATGAGTGGGCGCTGGAGAATGGGTCCGAATATATGGGCGCCGGCATCCTATCGGGCATCACCGGCAACCGCGCGGATTTCGTGACGATCGATGATCCGATCAAAGGCCGGCAGGAGGCTGATTCCGAGGCCACGCGCAAGAGCACGATCGATGCGTATCAGGAGGATGTGCTTACGCGGCTAAAGCCGGGCGGTTCGCTGATGATCACACAGACACGCTGGCACGAAGGCGACCTTGCTGGCTCTATTCTGCCCGAGAACTGGGCTGGAGAAAGCGGCATGATCGAGTGTCGCGATGGTGAGACGTGGGAAGTTATCTGCATCCCGGCGCTGTGCGAACGGGCTGATGATCCGCTTGGCCGCAAGGTCGGCGAGTTCATCTGGCCTGAATGGTTCGGTCGCGACCACTGGCGCCCGTTCGAACGCTTGCCCCGCACATGGTCTGCGCTCTATCAGCAGCGCCCTGCCCCAGACACAGGCGACTATTTCAAGCGCGAATGGATCATCCCTGTCGATGTGGTTCCACCGCACGCGGAAATGATGGTTTATGGCGGCTCTGACTATGCGGTGACCGCCGATGGTGGCGACTATACCGCCCATGCTGTGATCGGCGTGGCCCATGATGGCCGCATGTATTTGCTCGACCTGTGGCGCAAGCAGGCGGCTTCCGATGTCTGGGTCGATGCGTTCTGCTCACTTGTCCGTAGGTGGAAGCCTGTGGGATGGGCTGAGGAAACGGGCCAGATCAAGAGCGGCGTCGGGCCATTCCTGCTCAAGCGGATGCTGGAGACGGAGAGCTACACTGCTCGCGAGCAATTCCCGACGCGCGGCGACAAGGCTGTGCGCGCGCAGTCGATCCGGGGGCGCATGGCGATGCAGGGGCTGCATGTCCCCCGTGATGCGCCGTGGCTGACGGACTTTATATCCGAACTGATGAGCTTCCCGGTTGGTGTGCATGACGATCAGGTCGATGCGCTCGGGCTTGTGGGGCAACTTATGGACCGCATGGAAATGGGCAGCCGGCCAACTGGCTCTGCCGCCATCCAGCGTCGCGTCGCATCTCAACCCAAGGGCGGTATTCTCGCCCCTCCCATTAACTACAGGGGCCGCTAGTCCATGATGGACGACGACGAAAACACGACCAACGCGGCAAACGACGCCGGGCCGATCCTGTCCGCGCTCAACAAGGCGCATGACGATCCGGACATGCACGCATGGCGTGAAGTATGCCAGCGTGTCGAGTTCGCTTATGGCGACGCCGGCATGTCCACTGCCAACGCCCCGCTGTTCTACGGTGAGGCGCGCGCTGACACGGGCGGCAGGTTAGACCTGTTCTGGTCATCTTACGAGGTGATGAAGCCAGCTGTTTATGCCAAGTCGCCTGTTCCTGCGGTGGCGGCGAAGTTCTCGGACGGCAACCCGGTGATCGAGACGACGGCTGAGTTGCTTGAGCGCACCGCCATCACCATGCTCGACCTGAGCAACATTGATTGCACAATGAGGCATGTTCGCGACGACCTGCTGTTTTTCGGGCGCGGCGTCATGTGGCTGACCTATGAGGCGGACGAGGGCCAGCGGGTATGCATCGAGCATGTTGACCGCGACGATTTCCGTCATGAGTGTGCCCGCTATTGGGACCATGTGGGATGGGTCGCCAAGCGGTCATGGCTCACGAAGAAGGAAATGCGCGAGCGGTTCGGCGCGAAGACCGCCAAGGCTGCGAAATATGCGTCCGTCCGTAAGTTGGGCGATGCTTCCGATCGGGACGCGCCAAACACAGCAGGCCCGCGCAAGTGCGGTGTTTGGGAGGTCTGGCACCGGGCTGACGACAAGGTTTATTGGGTGACGGAGGGTGTGCCTTACATCCTCGACGAGGACTCCCCGCATCTCAAATTGCGCGACTTCTTTCCCTGCCCGCGCCCTGCCTATGGCACGACCAAGCTGCGTTCGCTCACGCCGATTCCCGATTATGAGCGCTATGCCGAGCATTTCAACAAGATCAGCGAATTGACTGGCCGCATCTATTCGTTGCTCGAATGGGTGAAGATGAAGGGCCTCGTCCCGTCCGGTGCTGACACGGCGGAGGCGATCAAGGCCGCACTTGCTGATACCAGTGACGCAACGGTCATCGCAGTGCCCGCAGCGCTCATTCAGGGCGGCACGGGTGATTTCGTGCAATGGATGCCGTTGGAGGCCATCGCGTCGGCTATCACGGGGTTGATCGCGGCGCGTGATGAGCTGATCGCCAAATTCTATGAGTTATCCGGCATCAGCGACATTATGCGCGGTGCGACCGAGGCGCAGGAGACGTTGGGGGCGCAGCAGCTCAAGTCGCAATATGGCGCCGTTCGTGTTCGTGAGAAGATTGACGAGTTGCAACGGATCGCGGCTGATGTGGTCAAGATCGCCAGCGAGATCATTGCCGAGAAGTTCACGCAAAAGAACCTGCTCGATATGTCTGGCATGGATCTACTGACCCGCAAGGCCATCGAGAAGCGCATCAGTGATATCGAGACTGCGGCTGAAGAGGAGATGAAAGCCCTCACCGCGCAGGCGCAAGAGGCGGTGGAGCAACAGCAGCAAGGCGGCGAGCAGGTCGATCCGGCGCAAGCTGAGCAGCAGTTCCAGCAGGCGCAACAGCAGATTGCCGAGAAATACGCGCCCATGATTCAGGAGGCGGAAAGCAAGGTCTCGATTGAGGCGGTGATGGATCTGCTGCGCGATGACCGCGTGCGATCGTTCACGTTCAACATCGAGAGCGACAGCACAATCCTGACCGACGAGATGCAGGAGAAGGCATCCCGCGCCGAGTTCGTGACGATGGTTGGCGGCCTCTTGCAGCAGGCTATTCCCCTTGCTGCTGGCAATGCCGAAATGGCGGAGTTTGTCGGCTCTGTGATGAAGTTCGCGGTCTCGCCATACCGCGCTGGCCGCTCACTGGAGGGCGCGATCGACAAGCTGATCAAGGCGCTGCCGGGTATGTCTGGCCAGCAGGGCGAAGGCGATGCTGATGCCATGAAGCAATTGGCAGAGGCTGAGATGCTCAAGGGGCAGGCTGCCATGGCTGGTGTTGAGGCCAAGTCCCAGCTCGACCAAGCCGAGATGCAGCGCAAGATGGCTGACATGCAGATGAAGGCTCAATCCGATCAGCAGAAGGCGCAACAGGAGCAAGAGAAGCTCCAGCTCCAGATGGCCGATATGCAGACCAAGGCGCAGCAATCGCAGGACAAGCTTGAGGCTGACATGGACAAGGTGCGTGCCGAGACGCTTAAGATATTGAATGACATCGGCCTTGCCAATCAGAAGCAGGCTATGGATGAGTTCAAGAGCGTGTCCGATGTTGAGATGCGCGCCAATGATCAGGCAATGAGCGCTGAGAATGCGCAGGTTGATCGAGAGTTCCGAGAGCGTGGCGAGACACGCGCGGATACCCAGCAGCAATTTGATGCAAACCAAACGGAAGGAATGAATAATGGCTGATGTAAATCGACTGGTGCGCGTGGGTATTGTCCCCCCACAAGCTCTGGAGCTGGCTGACCAGATCAATGCGGTTGGCGCTGACAAGCCCCAGATCGCGGCGCTGACGACTATCACCACCATTGACGCAATCGATCCGGCGACGACGATGGCAATGGCGAATGAGTGCAAGGCGAAGGTCAACGCCATCATTGCGGCGCTGCAGGCTTAACCGCCGGATGCCGATTTATGATCTTGAGTGCCGGGCTGGCCATCGATTCGAACGGTTTATTCCGCTCGCGCAATTCGACGACCAGCAGCATTGTGCATGTGGCGGGGAGGCGAGCCGGATGGTTTGCGCCCCCGCCATACGCTCGGATTACATCACGCCGATTCGTGGCGCAGATGGCAAGATGCATGACAGCAAATCGTCCTATGAGCGGTCATTGACCCCCGAGGGCAATCCGCATGGCGAGCGCTTCCACATTCTCGGATCGGACGAGAAGCCTGCGCCGTTCCAGCCCAAGAGGTCCACCGAGGCCGAGCGCGTCGAGGTGGCGAAGAAGGCCCTTCATGACGTGAAGTCTGGCAATTTCCCTCCCATTCAAACCGTCCCCCAGGACATACCGGAGCACGCTTAAATGGCAGATGCAGCCCCCTCCGATGACTCGTTCATCCCGATCACGCCTCCCGCCTCCGAATCCTCCGGTGGCAGCACGAGCATGGCGGACACGATCAAACTTGCGCTTGATACGGTGAAGGATGTGCCGGACGAAGACGCGCCGCCAAAGCCAAAGGTTGAGCCGGTTGAAGCCAAGGCCGATAAGGCGAAGGTTGAGAAGCCTGCCGATGACGCCAGTGGTGAGGGTGAGGACGTCAAGCCAAAGCCTAAAGCTGCCGAGGACGGTGCCGACGATCAAGATGCCGATAAGACCGACAAAGCCAGCAAGACCGATAACCAGCCGGAGGCCGATAAAGGCCGGCAGGAGATCAAGGCTCCTGACAGGCTGCTCCCGGATGCCAAGGAAAAGTGGCTTAACGTCCCCCGCTCAGTGCAGCGTGACGTTGACAACATTGTGCGCGACTATGAACAGCAAATCGAGACGCACAAGCAGCAGGCTGAACGATATGAAAGCATCCGGCCTTTCGACGAGTTAGCCCGGCAGAATGGCCGTGACTTGCGCGAAAGCCTCGTGAAGCTGAACCATATCGAAAACCAGTTCACGACCAATCCCATCGCCGCGCTTAATTCGATCCTGCAAGAGATCGGGCCACGCAAGGCTGACGGCACGCCTATTTCACTGCTCGAAGTGGCGCGCCATGTCGTCAATCAAGGCGAGCAGGGCTATCAGCAGACCATTGCGCAAGGTCGCCAGCAGCAGCAGATGACACAGCGTGATAGCGAGACTGAGAGGCTCCGGCAGGAGAATGAGGCGCTCAAGTCGCAACAGGTTGTGAGCGAGGTTGAGGCGCGCATCATTGCCCCATTTAGAGCGCAGAATCCCCGTTATGATGAATTGCAGGGAGATATTGCGTTTTTCCTGAAATCCGGTAGGATACCGGAAGGCTTGAGCCATCTCGACAAGCTCGAAGCTGCCTATGCCATGGCTGAACGGTTAAACCCGTCTCCCGGCAGCAGCCGCGATCAGTCGAACGGCCTTGACCATTCAGACCGCGTTGAAAGCGACTCCAGCGGCCGTAAATCCATCCGTTCCAGTCCCGGTGCCTCATCTCCAGATGGGGACGGCGCCGATACATCGGACGTAAAGGCTTTGATCCGCAGCAATCTCCGCAAAGCGATCAGGGCTTAAGTCCGCAGTTTGAAAGGTTAAGTCCATGTCGATCGTTACTGAACGGCAGTTCGGACAGGCGCTGACCGTCTCGGCACAGCAGCGCTCCTCCGAAGTTGCCAACATTGTTTACAACGCCCAGCCACTGACCCGCATCCTTCGCGAGAATGGCCAGATCAATCCCGAAACCGCAACCGGCCCAGAGTTTCGCTGGCCGGTGCAATATGACACGCTCAAGGCGCAGTGGTATCGCGGTTACGATTATCTCGCGATCACGCCGAAGGAGCTTGTCAACTCGGCCTATATGCCGTGGACGAATATGGTTTCCATGTTCTCGCTCACTGGCGACGAGCTGCGCTATAACCGTGGCGAGGCTGAGATTATCAACCTGATCCAGCTTTATCTGCGCGATGCAGAGGAGGCCAATCGGCAGGCGTTCGAGGAAGGTCTTGTCGGCAACGGCACGGCTGATGCTGGACGCCAGATTGTCGGCCTTGGTGCTGCGGTTCCAACGACTCCGGTTTCTGGCATTTATGCGGGCATCAATCGTGCGAATGTCGCTCGCTGGCGTCCGTCCTATTATAACGTGCAGAACGGTGAAGTCCCCGGCTTCACGACCTGGGACACGACCACGGCTCTGCCGATCATCTCGCAAATCTCGCTCGCCCGCTCGCGCAACGGCCGCTACCCCGATCTCTGGATCGTGTCGGCGGACAACTGGCAGGCGGTGGAAAGCTCGTTCGTGGCGCATCAGCGCATTGTCGGCGAGCGTGCGGCGCGGCTTGGTCTGGGCGGTTATACCTATCAGACGGGCGCTGGTCCGGTGGATATCGTCCCGGCTGGTGGCATCGGCAACGTCATGCCGGCAAGCACGCTGTTTGGCCTCGATACTCGTAGCTTTGAAATTCGCGAGTTTGCTGGCCGCGCGTTCGTTCCCTTCCACACAGGCAGCGGTGTTCGTCCGATCAATCAGGACGCATTGGCGCAGGGCATCGCTTGGTCGGGTCAGTTCATCATGACGAACCCGCTTAGCAACGTCCGCGTTTACACCGGCGCATAAGGAGCAAGGAATATGGTTGATACTCCCTTTCGAATCACCCCGAACCTTGGCCCTGACCTCACGCAGGTCGTCAAGGACGGTCAGGAATGGTATGGCCCCGGCCCGTCGCCCCAGCTTGGCATGACGTGCATGGGCTCCGATGGCCGCCTGCGCATGTGGGTCAAGGCGTCCGGCACTATCGCCTCGGGGGATGCTCCCGGCACGCAAGTGGCTATCACAGTCACTGGCTATGATAACGTCACTGCCGCGACCGATACCGGTGGCTGGTATTCGGTTCCCAGCGTCGCAATGGCGCTGGGCGATCGCTTCTGGGCCGCCAAGGGCACTGCTCCCTGATAAATTGATTGCGGGGGGCTTCGGCTCCCCGTTTTCCCATCCCTCTAAAAGGAGCGTTCCATGTCAGCGATCTACGTCCCCGAAGCGGACTATGCCGAAAAGGCAGTTTACCCCATCTTTTCCCATGAGACCCTCGAAAATATTCCGAAGTCCGAACAGGCCGGGATGCCTATATTCGAGGAAATCGAGATGGTCTCTGTTCACATCGCTGGCGAGCGCAACCTTGTGCATACCGCGCGCGTCAACGAGGAATGCGGCCGCGACGGCTTCCGCAAGGTGACATGGGCCGAGCGCTTCAAGAATGAATATAACGCATGGAAGGACGGCGAGGCGCAGGGCGTCCGTGGCACCCCTCTTTCCGCGCTTGGCAAGTTTGGCGTGACGCAGGAGATGATTTCGCTTTGCATCGCCCGCAAGGTCCACACGGTCGAGGCGCTGATGCAGCTTGAGGGGCGCAATCTCAAGAGCCTTGGCATGGACGCCAACGCGCTCAAGGATGCAGCGACCAGCTACATGGCTGACCGCAACGATAAGCGCACGCTGGCTGGTGAGGTTGCCGATCTTCGCGCTGAACTGGCCGCGCTCAAGGGTGACAACGCCCCCACCGCAGGCCCCACCTCTGAGCCTGCCGACGAATATGCAGGCATGTCGGATGACCAGATCAAGGAGCGGATTGCTGGCATCGTCGGCACCCGTCCGCGCGGCAACCCGAGCCGAGCAACGCTTGTTTCGCTGCTGAATGAGGCTTTGGCCGCATAATGACCGTTCTTAGCGCCCTCCAGTCCGCTTCCATCAAGCTCATTGCTCGCCGTCCCGCCGTGTTTTTCGGGGCGGACGACACATTCGAGCTTGAGATGACCGATATGGTCAATACGGTGGCGGACGAGGTCGCGGAGGCGAACGACTGGCAGGCATTGGTCAAAATCGCGACGCTGACCGGAACCGGCACGCAGGAAGAGTTCGACCTGCCCGCCGACTATGCGCGCCAGATGCTCACCACGACGATCCGGGATGTTGACAACTGGGCTTGGGGTTATGGCCGTTGCGCCACGGTTGACGACTTCATGCGGTTCAAGGAAAGTAATCTCAACACGCTTCCCGGCGTCTGGGTGATCTTCGGCAACAAGCTGCACGTATTCCCGGCCCCTGCCGCTGGTTCAACCGCGCGCTTTGTCTATATCAGCAAGAATTGGGCGATACCGATATCAGGCGGTGCGACAAGGAGCCAGTTCACTGCCGATACGGACACGTTCGCCCTATCCGAAGATTTGCTGATGAAGGGGCTCGTTTGGAAATACCGGGACAACAAGGGGCTTGCATCCGATGGCGATCAGGAGGATTTTGAGAGCGCACTGAGTTATCATGCTGGCAAGGATTCCGGCGCCTTCGTCATCCGCACCAATTCACGGCGTGGCTTTCCCGGCTCGTCGCCTGCTTGGCCCTTTCCTCTCGGCGGTGCCTGATGGCCTATTCCCGCACTGTCCGGCGCCCTAAGCCGCTCACAGCGCAAACCATGATGTTTCCGGCCCCGACTGGCGGCTGGATCAGCAACCGCTCTCTGGCGCTTCCCAAGGGTGATACGCCGGGCGCAGCGGTGATGGATAACTATTTCCCCCGCGCCGAAACGGTAAAGCTGCGCCGTGGCAGCCAGCGCTACGCTACGCTTGCCGATAATGGTGACGTGAAGGCGCTCTTTTCCTACCGCAATGGTAATAACCGCCGCCTCTTTGGCGCAAGCGACGTGGCTATTTATGACCTGACCAGCGTGCCATTCCCAATCGGATCCGAGATCGTGACCGAAGATGGCGATCCGATCGTGACCGAAGATGGCGACTGGTTCGGCTGGTCATCCACCGAGGGGCTGCAAGTGGCCGTCGACCTGTCCAGCGGAGATTGGAGTGTTGTCCAGTTTGCCACGAGCGGCGGCGTCTATCTGGTCGGCGTCAATGGCGTTGATCCCGGTTTCATTTTCGACGGATCGGCGTTCTGGCCTAATATGCCCGGCGGCTACTTCAAGCTTGCCTATGACGCGGAGACGGTGGCATTCGAACCCGGCGAGATCGTCACGGGTGGCACGTCCTCTGCTACAGCAACGGTCAACGCGATTGAAGAAACGACGCCCGGCGAGGGGTATCTGTATCTCACCGATATTGTCGGCACATTCGAGGATAACGAGGCGTTGACTGGCGGCATTGCAGGCGCCTCGACCAGTGCCGGAACACAGGAGCTTCTCTCGCCCGGCATGGATTTCGGCACCCTAACCAGCGCCGATATGTCGTTCGTGTTCGTCTATAAGGAACGGCTCTACTTCATCGAGAAAAATAGCATGAACGTCTGGTATCTCGACCCGGACCAGATCGGTGGTGATGGCACGATTTTCCCGATGGCGGGCATATTCGACATAGGCGGCTCACTTCTGTTCGGTTCGAGCTGGTCGCTGCAATCATCCGATAGCGGCGGCCTGAGTGAGCAGGTGGTGTTCGTCACGACAGAGGGGCAGGCGGCGATCTTTCAGGGCCTCAGTCCCGACGATACCGATTCATGGACGAAGGTTGGCACATATCGCACCGGCCGCCCACTTGGTAAGCGCGCGTTTTTCCGTGGTGGTGGTGACATTGCCATTGCGACGAGCGTGGGCCTTGTCCCGCTTTCGAAGGCCATTGAGCTTGACGTGACCAGCCTTAACGTGGCGACGGTTTCCTATAATATCTCTGATGCATGGTCGAACGCGCTATCCCTGCGCGGCGATAGCAACTGGGCTTGCGAACTGTGGCCTGAAGAAAAGATGGCGTTGATTGTCCCCCCCGATATCGCTGGCGGCAGTGAGCCGGTGGCGTTCGTGGTCAACGCCGAGACAGGCGCATGGTGCCGCTTCACCGGCTGGAACATCCTGTGCATGGAAGTTTTCGAGGGGCGGTTATATTTCGGTTCGGTGGACGGGGCCGTGTTCATCGCCAATGTCGGCGGCAATGACGATGGCGCGACCTATACAGGCTCGGTCATCCCGATGTTTGAGGACTGTGGATCGCCAATGTCCCGCAAGTTCGGCGGCATGGTGCGCGGGGTATCTCGGGCGGCGACGAAGATCAACGCGAGGCTCGGGATCAACTATGACTTTAACGAAAGCCTCCCCTCTCCCCCTGACGCGCTGGCCCAAGTCGAAGGATCAATTTGGGGCACCGCCGTCTGGGGGACTTCCAAATGGGGAGACATCAGCCCATCCGTCATCAACCAGCCATGGAACAGTGGCGGCGGCGAAGGGTACACGCTGGCCCCCACCTATCAAGTCACCAGCGGATCAATAGGGGCGTTCGATGATGAGCTTGTTCGTTTGGAGGCGAGTTTCCGAACAGCGGAGACCGTGACGTAGCATGATTGTCAGCGGTGAGGCTGTGGCGCGGTTTGTAAGCGTTGGTCTCGGGATTGCACATTGCCCGCCCTATGTCGCCATCGGCATTGAACGCGACGGCGAGATTGTCGCGGGCGTGTTATTCAACCATTTCGAGGGCGCAGACGTTCACCTGTCAGCTTATGGCAAAGGCTGGACGCGCGCCTTCTATCGCGCCATCGGCACCTATGTTTATGACCAACTTGGCTGCGAACGCATGACGGTGGTGACGGCGGATGACTATGTCGCAAAGCTGGCCGAACGGCTCGGTGGTGAGCGCGAGGGCATTATGCGCAACCATTTCGGCAATGGCAAAGATGCGATCTTGCTCGGCATCCTGCGCGAAGACTACAGGTATTGAGTTCGTGCCCGCGATAGGGTAGAAAGACGGAAGCGGCTGAACTTCACTTCACGCTTCATCCAAATGATGAGGAAGTGATTTTGGTTAGCGGACCCAAGGCTCCCGATCCGATGCAGACCGCTCAAGCCCAGAGCGGAATGAATCGCGACACGGCGATATCCCAGCAGCAGCTTAACATGGTCAATCAGACCAACCCGTGGGGATCGGTCAATTACGACCAATCGGGCTCAACCAGCTACGTCGACAGCAGCGGCAAGACGATCACGCTGCCCAGCTTCACGCAGACAACGACATTCTCGCCAGAGCAGCAGGCGATCTTCGACAAATCGCAGGCGGCGCAGTCCAATCTGGCCGGCATTGCACAGGATCAGTCCGGCATTGTCGCTGACACGCTTTCCAATCCGTTCGCGTTCGACAATCAGGCCGCAGCGGACTGGGCTTATGATCTAGGACAGTCTCGCATTGCCCCGCAACAGCAGCAGGCGCAATCCCAGCTTGAGGCGCAGCTCATCAATCGAGGGCTACGGCCGGGGTCGGCGGGGTGGAACAGTGAGCTTGAGCGCTTGGGCCGCACGCAGACGGACCAGAACAACCAGCTTGCGCTGACTGGCCGCAGTCAGGCGTTCGGTGAAGCACTGGCGACGCGCAATCAGCCGTTGAATGAATTGACGGCGCTCCTGTCCGGGTCGCAAGTATCCAATCCTGCCGCGCAATCGGGCGCTACGCCGCAAACGAGCGTGGCGGGCGTCGACTATAGCGGGCTGGTGCAGCAGAATTATCAGAATCAGTTGCAGGGGCAAAACTCGATGCTTGGCGGCTTGTTCGGGTTGGCTGGTTCGCTGGGTGGCGCGGCGATCAAGGGCGGCGTCTTCTCGGACATTCGCGTAAAGACCGACATTTCTCGTGTTGGCACGCTCGACAATGGCCTGCCGGTCTATGCCTATCGCTATGTTTGGGGCGGACCGATGCAAATTGGCGTGATGGCGCAGGACGTTGAGGGTGTTCATCCCGAAGCTGTCATTGAAGGTCATGGCGGCATTAAGGCGGTCGATTACGGATTGGCGGTGCAATAATGGCTTACAATCCCATGAAGGGTCTTGGCATTGATCCATCGGTCGCCCAAGCCCTTGCGATGCCGGCCCCTGTGCAGCAAGAGCCCTTTGTCTGGGGGCAGGGTGGGCAGCGTCTTGACCCGCAACAGCTCGCCGCCGAACGTGAGCGCGCCAACGCCATGATGCAATCGGACTATTCGCCGGTCGGACATTGGACGCAGGGCCTTGGTCGCGCAGCCGATAACTGGCTGGGGGCGTTTAGCAGCAAGAAGCTTGATCGTCAGGAGGGTGAGCTTAATCAGCAGCGTGACAGCGAAATTGCTGCATTGCTTGGCGAAGGTAACGCTGATCTTGCTAGCGGGTTCAGTAGCAGAGACCCTGTGACACAGGCGCTTGCACAAGCAATGTTTGCGCAGCGTAATCCAGCGCCCGCCAAGCCAACGGATCTACAGCGCAATTATGAATGGTTGGTAGCTAATGGCAGGCAGGCTGATGCTGATGCCCTTATCGAAAAGTCTACTGACCCGACGCGATGGACGCCTTTCGTTGATCCCGCATCGGGACAGCTTTCGTTTATGCCCATCAGACCCAGCACAGGGCCGATTCTTGGTAACGTGGAAGGAGGTGGTCTTGCATCTGGCGGTGCCGTTGCGCCCGGCTCTCAGCCGACTAACAATGGTGATATCGGTTTCGCCAGCTTTGATGCGGCGATGCGTGAAATTCAGGGGAGTAGTCCTGAAGCATTCCTTCGATTCCAACAACAATATGGCACGCCTGTTCAAGTTACATCACCTGAGCAGATGGCGGCCCTGCCGTCTGGCGCGTTGGTTATGGGGCCGAATGGCGAAGTGCGGAGGAAGCCCTGATGGCTGATGATTGGTTCACGCAAAGCACGGTTCCTGTGCAGCAGCGCCCAACTCCCGGCCCTGTGGCGGTTGGCGGCACTGATCCGCGCCTGAAAGGTCAGACGGTCAAGACGGACGCGGACGCTCAAGCGGCTGCCGCCGTCGCCCCATATGCGGCCCCTGCTGCTGCTGCTGACATCACTGCCAAGCAGGTAGGCGCTGCACGCACGCAGCAGCAGATCGATGCAGATAACGCCGCGCAGACGGAAGAGGCGCGCAAGCAGCGCATTGCTGCCATCTCGAAGAACGTCCAGACCAGTGCGCTTATGGAGACACTTGACCGGGCTCGGCGCCAGGTTGGGGCAGGGCGCGCAGCCGGGAATATGTGGGGTGGCGACTTCATGCGCGGCGTCTGGGGCGTTGGGCAAAACGCATCTGATCTGAGCGCCACCCTTGGAGGCCTCAAGGGCAAGATCATCAACGACACGATTGCTGAACTCAAGGCGCTTTCTCCCTCAGGGGCAAGTGGTTACGGCTCGCTGTCTGAAACGGAAGCTGACCGCATTTCGGCTGCCGTCGCAAGCATCCAACAGACGCAGCGCCCGCAAGAGCTACTTGAAAGCCTCGCCACAATTGAGCGCCATTATCGCAGGGCGCTGGCATATTCCAATGAAGAGAACCCACTAGAGCCAGAGATTGCCGAAAAATACGGCATCATCCCTGAGCAAACCGACGACGGAGAAATCCCCGGCGCTCGTGGCCGTGTGACAGCGGAAGGTAATGAGGAAGACGATCCTGCGCTGCGTGGCCTGAACGCCAGTGTGGGGCGGATGATTAAGAATGGTCGATCCGAACAGGAGATTCGCGACTATCTCAATCGCGTTCGTCCGGGCATGGGTGATGCCGTCCAGAATATCGGCGAGAGCATTGCTTATGCTAATCAGAATCCTGATCGTCCGGTCGGGGTTGATATCGAAAAAGTGTGGGAACCTGCCGGGGGAATTTCACAGACGCTTGGCGAAATTGGCATGTCACCATATGGCTCGGCAGCCATTGGTGCGGCAGACGTTCTGACAGGCGGATTCCTCGACAATCTGACGGGCAATCCAGATCTGACGCGCGCAACGATGCAGGGCGTTGCAGAAGAAAACCCTTGGTCATATTTCGGGGGGCAACTTGCAGGTGGTGCTGCCGCTGGCCTTGGCGGTGAGGCATTGCTTGCCGGGCGCGGTCTTTCCGGGCTTGGCGCAGCGCGTGGGGCAGACCTCCTGACGGGGGCGGCGTATGGCGCTGGATCATCCGACGAGCCGGGTGATAGCCGTGTAGCCAATGCTCTATTGGGTGGGGGTGTTGGCCTTGGGGGCGGCGCTTTGGGGCGGGCTGCCTCTCGTGGTGTTGGCACATTGGTCGGCGGTGTGAATGACGACGCCGTTCGCGCGCTTGATCAGGCTGGTGTGCGAATGACTCCGGGCCAGATAATGGGTGGGGTCGTCAAGAATTTCGAAGACAAAATGACCAGCCTTCCGCTTGTAGGCAATCAGATCGGTGCTCGGCGCATGGAGGGTATCGACGACTTCAACAGAGCCATTATGCGCGATGCTGTTGCAGGCATAGGTGCGCCACCTCCGTCCCAGATCGGGCAAGCGGGTGTCAACGTCAATCAGCGCGCGGTCAGTGATGCTTATGACGCCGCCTTGGGTGGACAGCAGTTTCAGGCTGATCCGCAATTCACATCAGATTTTGCGGCAGCTTTGGCCGGTGGACGAGCTATTCCACAGTTGGGCGATCAGTTCGATCAGGTGGCAAGCCAGCGCGTAGGTTCTTTGTTCGGTCCTAACGGTGAAATAACTGGTGCCGGATTCCAGGATGCTATCCAAGGGCTTCGACAGGCGCGGGCGGCGACCAAGAATGAAGTTCTCGGGCCAGAGTTTGGAAACAGCATTGGCGATATTGAGGACGCTTTGCGCGGGCTTGTGGGGAGACAATCTCCCGATGTCTTGCTTAAGTTCGATGCGGCGAATGCTGCTTATCGCAATCAGTCGGTGGTGGATGACGCTGTATCGAGGGCGCTCAGTCAGGGCGGCACATTCATGCCATCTCAGCTTGGTCAGGCGGCGCGGTCAAACACTGTGAAATTCGGTGGTAAGCAGGCGGCGGCACGTGGCGACATGCCATTCAATGAGATTCAACAGGCGGCTCAGCAAGTGCTGCCGAGCAAGGTTCCTGACAGCGGCACGGCAGGGCGAGCGGTTATCCCGGCGCTAGCCTTTGCGGCGGGCGGTGGTGGTGGCTACGCGGCCGGAGAAGGTGACACGACACAGCGCGCGGGCTCTGGCCTGACGTCCGCGACCGTTGCAGCGCTACTGGCAGCGGCGCCATACTCACCCGCCGCACGCAATGCGTTGCAGCGTGTGCTGGTCAGTGAGCGGCCGGCTGCATTCCGCAAAGCTGGCGATATCATGGTGAATCAGGACACGATTGCTGGCCTGCTTGCCGCGCCTACAAGCTACCTCTCTCTGCTAGGCGATAAATGAGAGCTGTAACGATCAAGGCCAGCCATACCATGAAAGCAATTGTGGCATGGTGTGTGAACCGTTCATGCGTCCCCCAAGGCACATGGATGCCATTGCGAAGCCGCATGGGAATTTCCTGCCGCCGCGCCTTTGATTTCGACCAGATGAAGCGCAGGGCGATGCGAATAACTGCCGCGCCAAAGACAATGGCGGCGATGCGAAAGGAGCCATCAGGCGGTGCAAGCATCCCCCTCCATACCCCATCTGCCGCCCATCTCCAACATTGATAACCATTGCCCCACCGATTTCCTCATGCTATTAAGGCTGCCATCTAGCGCGGGCTGAACACCTTCACTGCGCATCCAATCAACGGATGCGGAGTTAAAGCCATTCCACGCGATAATAACGGAAATTTTAACCTCCCGAATGGAACGCTGGTTAATTCCGGCGACACCGTTCTGCCATCCCAGCACAACCCCGCCATGCAAGATATTGCGCAGGCGCTCAGCAATAGCCTGAGCCGCGACGGCAATGGCGGTATGCGCGCGCCGCTTGATCATGGCGGCTTCAAGGCAACCAACATCGCGCCGGGCACGAACCCGACAGATGGCGCGACCGTTTCCCAGCTTGGCGGTCTCGGTATTCCGGTGGGGATGCCGGGTCTCTGGCTCACCGATACGCCGCCCTTTAGCTGGCTGCTCGCCTATGGCCAGGAGATTTCGCGCACCGACTATGCTGAACTGTTCGCTCTGTGGGGCACGCGCTTCGGCAGCGGAAATGGATCGACCACATTCAATATGCCTGATTGTCGCGGCATCGTTCCCGGCGGCCTCGACAATATGGGTGGGGCGTCAGCGAACAGACTTCCCGCGTTGACGGCGCTGGGCGTCCTGATCGGTTCGGCCACCGTCACCCTTACGACTGCGCAGATGCCGCAGCATAATCACGGCGTGACCGATCCGGGCCATACTCATACGCTTTCCCTCCCGCAGCGCGGCGGCAATAATAACGCCGCTACTGCCCCGGCAGCATTCGCGACAGATGATCCGACGGCGCGATCCGCAACAGCAACGACCGCCGCCAGAGCGTCAGGGATAGCCATCCAGAACGCCGGTTCCGGTCAGGCCCATCCGAACGTTCAGCCAACCATGGGGTTCTATATCATCATCAAAGCGAAGGTTGCATAATGGCTAGCCCTATCCGCCCCAAAGACCTTCCTTCCGGCACGCCGACCGCTGGCGCTGACCTGATCTTTGACAGCGGCGCGCAGGTATTCAAGACGAAGCCGAAGTCGATTGTCGACGCGGCAGTCCCGCTCGCTAGCCAAGGCGCAGCCGAAACCGGCGCGTCCAATGATGATCGCATGTCGTCGCTGCGGGTCAAGCAGGCGATCGAGGCGCAGGCCACCATGCCGGACGACCTTGCTTCTCCCGTCCCCGGAAAGGGGGCGGACCTCATCGGCTTCTCGCATGATGCAATCTATACGCCAGGGACGGTCGGAGACACGCTCCAACGCACGGTGTTCGTCACTGACGCGCCATTCAACGCCAAGGCGGGGATTGCGACGGTAGAGCAGGCCCGCCTCAACCGCGCGGCCTTCAACGCGGCAATTGCATTTCTCTACGCTGCGGGCGGAGGCGTTCTTCGAGTTCCGGCTGGCGTATTCCATATAGCTGCTGAGGCGGCCCCCGCCACGTATACAGACTCGTACATCTACTTGAGAGGCGGCGTCCATATTGTTGGCGATGGTATGGATAGCACGAGACTTGTTCGGGCGTCAGCCTACACCTTGTTTGGCAATTCTCCAAGCGCCGACGATAGCTATAACTCTAACGGTACCGACTTTAGAATATCGCGCCTTACTCTGGATGGTAATCCGGCCGCTCAGAACACTCCGGCGAATTTTGCCTACTTCTCTAACGCTACCGGAATCGTGATTGAGGACGTGCGGTTTCTTGATTGCCCGGGGCTTCACAGCCTTGACCTGAACGGGGTCAAGGACATCAGCGTCCTGCGCTGCCGGTTTGAGGGGCATGACCATGATCTTTCAGAGAGCTTCGGTGGTGAAAGCTATGTCCCAGAGGCCATCCAAGTCGCGTTCCTTGTCTCGCCAGCCCACCCTCCTGTGCCCACAACTAACGTGCGCATCCGCGACTGCTATTTCGGCCCATCTGCTACATTGACGTCGCCCAAGGTCTCTGTCGGAAACCACACCGCATACCTTAATGCGATATGTACCAACATCGTAATCGAAGGGTGCACCATGGAAGGACTGACCAGCTTTGGGGCGCGCCCGTTCTGCTGGCAAGGCGTCACCTTTCGTGGAAACACTTTCATTGATTGCGCGCACGGGGTCTACGTTACCTCCGCGAGCGATACGCGCGACGGCAATAATAACCCGACCGGCATCCCGCAGAGCAATTCCGACATCGCGCTCGATGGCAACTCCTTCGTTGATATCCATACTGGCCCTGCCATCGGCCTTGGCAACGGCGGCGGTAGTAATGCCTTGTCCTACGCGATGGCCGAGCGCATCTCGATCACCAACAATACGATTGTCGACAGTGCGCCACGCGCTCAAGCTCTTTTCTTTCTATCGTGGACAGACGGGCTGATCGTGACAGGAAACATGCATAGTGGCACGCGTTCGCGTGGTGTCGAGATGCGATTTTGCGCTGGTGTATCGATCGCTGCCAACAGGTTCGACAGCTATTCAGTCGATGGCATGACGGTCAATGAGAATGGCGTCGGCGCCGAAAATACGTGGCAAGGCAGCGGGCTATCCGCCGGGATCTCCCTGAATGGCAATAAACTGGCGGCTTCGGCCTTCTACGGGGTGAACCTTGCAGGTGCCCTTACCGGCGTCGTCATCACAGACAATATGCTTGCCGGCGTCGGCGACCCCAATCCTCGCCAAGCCATCCTTTTGCAGTCCGGTGTCGCCAGGGGTCTGATCGAGGGCAACGTCCTCGACGGCAGCAATGGCGGCATGACGATCGGCGTCGATGTCCGCTCTGGCTGCACCAACATCATAGTGGGCGATAATCAGATCAATGGGGCGACGAGTGCGCCCTATTCTCATGCGGGAACTGGGGTGTTGCGTGCGAGCGGCGCCGGCTCTCCCGCCAGTGCGATCATCGCCCCACCCGGATCCACGTGGACAAACACCGGTGGCGGCGCCGGATCGACGTTATTCGTCAAGGAAAGCGGGACCGGGAACACGGGATGGGTCGCGAAATGAGCGGCATCCCCGTCGTCGTAACCGACAAGTTCGGCATCCCGGTTCGACAGGTCGAGAGCGGCGCACCAGTGATGACTGTTGCGGCGAACGGTTTGGGCATTCCCATTGTGCTGGCGGATCGTGGTGCGCCATTCATCGTCGAGGGCCTCACCCCGCCAGAACTTCCGGGCGACATAGACGATCTATCCGTTGTCAGCACCACGACAACAACCGCGCAGCTTGCATTCACGGCGGCAGAGTTCGCGACCAGCTATCAGTATCGCCTTGACGGTGGCGAGGCTGCGCCCCTTGCTGGCAACAAGATAGTTACCGGATTAGATCCTGATACGACTTATGAAGTTCAGGTGCGCGGCGTAAATAGCACTGGCAACGGAAACTGGTCTAACACGGCTGAGATTGTGACTCAGGCGATAATTACCGTTCCGGCGCAGATTACTGATCTGGACGCTATCCCCGGCGACGGCCTGGCGGCGACTGGGAACTGCTGGCGGGCCATTCGGACACACCGGGTCGCGAGATCACAGGGCTGGTCAACGGTATCACTTATGAGTTCCGTGTCATCCCTGTGAACGCGATCGGACCCGGCCCGGTGAGCGATGCCGTTCCAGCCACGCCCGAGAGCGATGCGCCATCAATCGTTGCAAGCCTCATCTTTGATGCGATTGCCAAGCAGTATGTCGTTACCAATGCGGCCGACTTCCCCGATGCAGTGTGGGGGTGGCAGAGCGAAACAGGCGCGCCAGTCGAGGGCCAGACCGGCTCCACACTGGCGCAGGCAGACGCACCTGTCGGCCTCATGGTCCGCGCTATTCCTGATGCGGACGAAGCATCGGCCAGCGAATGGTGCCTAGCCCCGCTCGACCTCATGCTGATGGATGAGCGTTTCGACGGTAACGAGACTTTCGACGGCTACAAGGATTGGCTCAGCTACAACGTCGGCGCCACTGCGCCCCGGCCAGATGATAGCATCATTGTTGCCGATGGTGAGCTAATCCAGACCAAAGCCAACTTGGACGCATCGAGCATCTGGCGCTCGCCTGTGCCGCTCTCCCCATCTGGCGTTCTCATCACCATGTATGATTTCTGGGATGCTAGCGGTCAGAGCCAGGCTCAGCGCTCTGCACGAGAGTTAAGGATCGGTCAAACCCCTTCAAACAGAACAAATTTCGTTCGATTTTACACGACTAGCTTTGGCTGGCAGTTGCGTAAAAATGCAGGGTCCGGCGAAACTACCCTCGCCAATGTTACCACTGGCGTTAATGCCGAAACCAATTCTGCTGGCTTTTCAGTCACTCCAGATCGTGCTCGCACTTATATCGACCGGGTAGAGACTCCCGCATCCGCTGCCGCTGGCGGGTGGGACGTTTCGGACGTTACGTTTGCCGGGGACTGGCTTAGCTTCGCTGGTGCGACAATTAGCTGGATGGGTGAAGATCCTGTCCGCCTCGCAAAGCGCATTACCATCGAGAGTATCTTGCCCAAGACGTTCAATCTTATCAGTGTAGCCGCGTCTGAGCCAACCGACGAAGAGCCTGTCACAATCTACACCATAACAGGAACATGCACGGATAGCATTGCTGAATATGATTGGGCAATACTTGGTCCTGATGGCGAGGTTCGCAAGGATTGGGTCAAGGAAGTCGCGGTTGATAGCGAGGGCGTTTGGACAATTGTTGGTCTCTTGCCCGACAGTGTCGTTGGCACCACTGACAGCCAGATTGCTCTTCGGGTATCTGGCGAAGAGGAACTGCTAACCATCCAGCCACTGGGCCTTCTTCAAGCCTATGATCCGATTGAGCCGACCACATTCGCCATGAATTCGCAAGGTTCCCTCTCCTACGGCGGATCTGACACCGTCAAGGATCGTGGTAGGGTGGGCTCGTGGAGATACGCTGGCGGCTCACCCCAAATCGTTGTTCCATCAAGCGACAAGAATGACGAGGGTTGGCCAGTTGGGCCAATCCCGGCAACTCATGAATACTTGTCCGTTTTTCTGTTTGAAGGCACTCAACCGGGCACACGGTTTGGTGAGTGGAACGTCGAGGTTAACGCTCCTTGCACAATTGTCGTTGGGAGCGCAAGCAATGCCACCGTGACGAACATCACAAGCACCACCGCAAAGATAACCCAACTAGACCCAACAAGCACAACCACCGTGTGGCTTGGTTTCAGGGACGCGGAAATCCCGCCAGAAGGTTTGCAGGTTTCCTGCCTCCTTATCGGGGACACCTCTGCCGCAGATGACCACATGACGCCCGAGGCGGCCGCAATATGGCACAAGGATAATTTCGGCGGACGGTTCGGCTGGCGGAATATGAAGAACTCAGGCGCTGAACTGGGTGGGTATCGTAAGCCATCTTTCGCCGGTGGCCCTGAATACGCGGCGGCAGTTACACGCCAGACTGGCGGCCATGTTATGTGGTCGGTCCCCTATCTCTATGTTGCGAATGAGATTGAGACAAAAGTCCGCGACTGGCTGGAGCATTTCCGGGATCACGCTTCACCGGCAGCTCTTCTGGGGGTTGAGGCTTGCAACGAAGGTTGGAACTTGGCGGTTTACCCTGTGCAGGCGGGGGCGATGATTACAGGGGCGGCCAACCATGGCTTTGTTGATGGTGTTGTTGTCCCATTAGGAATCACTGTTACGGATGAACGCTATAGCGCAGGTTATAACGAGGCTGGCGGAGTGGACTCGGGTATTACCCGGCGCGACTTCGAACCCGGCGAATGGTTCTATTGCATCGCCAGTGGAAACCAGCGGCGGCTTATGAAGTGCGTCGCTGCTTCAACCGTGCCATCTGGAACCACCGTTCCCGCTGCTGGTGATAGCAACTTTGAGGTGCTTTCGGTTGGCCCCTTCGAGGACGCTCTGCGCATTGAACAGGCATATCAGCAAGCACGACTTGGTCAAATCGGCAAGGAAATATTAGGTAATAGGTGTGTCAGCGTTCTGGGCGCATGGATAAACGATGATCAGGCCAAGTTGGTTGGATACATGCTATCAAACGATAGTTACAAGCACATCGACTACTGGTCTCCGTCTTTCTATGCTGGAAAAGGCTCGACATATGCCAGCCTTGATTGGGCGTCAAAGCATACAAGCGATTTTCCTGCATTCAAGGCTGGCTTCTATGACAAGATATACGAAAGCATTGATACGATGCTTAATTCCTTGCGGACAAAAAAGCATGGTGTTTTTCAGAAAATGCTTCAGGCCGGCGTAAAGCTAGAAGACATTCCAAAGATGGGATGGCTTTATGAAGGAGGCGACCATAACACAATAACGACTGTGCCTGAGGAAGAGCGCGCCGGGCTTCTTAACGCCATATTGGAATGCCTCCGCAGTGATGAAGATCAGGACGCTCTTGAATATGAACTGACCAATCTTAGCAAATACATTGGCGGGATATTGTTCTTCTTTGCCGACACAGGTTATCCGGTTTACAATACCGGCACCGGGCCACCACAGATGCAGTGGTTTGGAATGCGCCAGCGCCAATTCGACAGTGCCTTGAATAACTTCGGGGCGGATGAGCGGCGATATTTGGCAGCAAAAGCGGTGTTTGAACTATGATGGACTTCGACGCAGTGCAGTCATTCACCGGCGGGCTTGGCATTGGCTCAGGCTTCGCCGGTGCTTTCTTCGCCATCAAATGGTTTATGGAATATATATCTGGCCGTATGGACCGAAAAGAGGCGCGGCTGGACCGTATTCAGAATGAGCTAATCAAGCAGCTGCTGGAAGATGTGGCCGGGCTCAAGGCCGAAAACAGTTCCATGCGCACAGACATCGACTCATTGCACAAGCAGCTGTTGGCGTGTGAAAAGAAACACGCGCAGGCTGAAGGCGAAATGGCCCGGCTTCGCGCCAGCATCGATAGCACCGGCCAAGTCAACCAAAAGGTGCAGCAAATCGTTGCAGCCAATAGGCTGAGCACACAAGGAGAGCCCTCATGAGTGAGATTTGGAAAGCAGTGCAGCGTCAGGTCGGTGTGGCGGCAGATGGGGTGCCTGGCCCTGCAACGGCCAATGCTGTCGCCAAGGCTCTTGGTCTGCATAGCGCAATGGACTCGCGTGGGATCAGTGACAAGGGACTGGCTGCACTCAAAAGTTTCGAAGGTCTGAAGCTCAACGCATATCCTGATCCCGGCTCAGGTGGCGCACCTTGGACGATTGGCTATGGCCACACTGGGCCGGAAGTCAAGCCCGGCCTTGTCATCTCACAGCGACAGGCCGATGCCTATCTCAAAGGTGACGTGTCCCGCTTCGAGACTGCCGTGCGGCGGCTTGCCCCCAACACAACGCCGGGCCAGTTCGATGCGCTTGTCAGCCTCGCATACAACATCGGCGAAAACGCCCTTGCAAACAGCACCCTACTTCGCCTGCACAACGAGGGTAAGTATGCTGAATCCGCTGCGCAGTTCCACGCATGGCGTTTTGCCTCTGGCAAGGAATTGCCCGGCTTAGTCAAGCGTCGGGCTGTTGAGCGCGCCTTGTATGAGGGGTGATATTCCCCACCTACGCATAGTCATTGGCTTCTGCTTTGTGGCCATAACGGGCTATGCTATCTTCAGCATTTGGGCCGTCTTTTACTCCAGAGACAGCACTCTCTTGGGCGATGTAATCGGAACATGGAAAAGCTTTGCTGTTGCAGCATTCAGCTTCTGGCTGGGTTCTTCCTCCGGCGGAAAAGCACAGGAAAATGCAGCGAGCGGGAAGGTCAATGATCCTGTCAATTACAAGGAGATTGAGGAATGATCGGCATTCTCAAAGGCCGCCTT